>Ga0316576_10000665_pt1 | contig 16705 bp, 10 predicted proteins | sample S0NA_FD_203075 | JGI IMG/M metagenome (GOLD analysis project Ga0316576, IMG submission 203075) | Rhizosphere microbial communities from salt marsh grasses in Alabama, United States - S0-2_050615r3r5 | ecosystem: Host-associated > Plants > Roots > Rhizosphere | place: USA: Alabama | collected... | reverse complement strand
AGACAAAAGGGAGGCAGGATGTGTTCTTATTGTCGCAAGAAAAAGGTTAAATTGACGGCGAAGTTGTGAGTTTATCGGGCTTTACATGAAAAGCAGGTATCAATTGACTATTTTTTATAGTCGAAGTGATAGTCCCTAAGTTAATTATTTCTTTACAATGTCTTTTAAGCAACGATGGATTGTATTGAGGGATTCTCAAGGAAGAAAAATTTTTACCGGAGGTAAATTCGTTTGATTCACTATAAACGTAGACATCGTCCGTTAAGGATAGGAATTGATGCTACTGGATTTCACGGCCCAACTACTGGGATTGAAAACTACATCATTTGTATTATCCAGGGCCTACTGCAGATTGACAAGGTGAATGAGTACATAATATATTGGAGAAACGAGATACCACAAGAAGTAACACATCAGACGAAAAACGTCCGTTTCGAAGTCGTTACCTTTCTAAATAGAAAACTATTTCAGCAGATAAGAATACCTGTTTTAAGTATTAAAGACCGGCTTGATGTCTTGTTATTTCCAGGAAATACACTTTCACTTATCTGTTTTTGCCCAGTTGTTCTAACCATTCACGATTTATTTCCTCTAGTGATTAATGCTCACATGCCAAAGTACCATCGGAATAGAGTAATTGGCAAATTAAATGGCTATTATTGGAAGTTCATTAATCGGGCGGGTTGTAAAATTGCGGATCGGTTAATTTCGGTCTCGGAGTCAACAAAGCACGATTTAATGAAGATTTGTCTTGTGCCCGAGAAAAAGATCAGCGTAATCCATGAAGGAGTTTCGGAGATTTACAAAAGGATTAATGATCCAAAACTGATAAAAGACTTTAAAAATAAATATGGGATAAATTACGATTATGTCTTGTGCGTTGGAACTGGACCATATAAGAACTTGCAGGGGTCGTTGATGTCCCTTTACTATTTGAAAAGGGATGGAATTAGAATCAAACTCATAATCACCGGCCCAAAAACGAGGGTAAGAAATGATATGTTTAAATTAATCAAAAAGCTTGAGATTGAGGAGGATGTAATTTTTACAGGCTTCTTTCCCCAGGAAGACATGGTATTCTTGTACAATTTAGCAAAAGTTCTTTTGTTTCCATCTTACTATGAGGGATTTGGCGTCCCAATACTTGAAGCCTTCGCTTGTGGTACACCCGTAATCGCAGCAAATGTCGGCTCTTTACCCGAGGTTGCTGGAAATGCGGCTATTTTAGTGGATCCTTACGATCCTGAAGAAATTGCCTTTCACTTAAAAAGAATTTTAAGCGATCAAAATTTGCGTAATCGGATGGTTGAAAAGGGGCAAATACAAGTAAAACGTTTTTCGTGGAATGAGGTAGCAAAGACAACACTTAAAGTATTGGAAGATGTCGGCTACGAAAGCGAAAATTATAATGGATAGGAAGACATTGAAAATATTTTGGTACAAACTGGGACACATATAAATGTTCGAGAGAGTGGCAAGAAACACAGCGTACTTGACAATTGCACAGGTTATCGGAGAGCTTTTAAACTTTGTGCTTTTCATTATTTTAACACGAGTTTATGGCGAAATAAATATCGGTAAATACGGTTTCGCGATGAGCATTGCTGTGATTCTTGGCGCTGTGGCCGACTTTGGGTACAGAGAATACACTATAAAGGTAATGGCCCAGAATCTGGAACAGGCGAAATCGATTCTTGGAAATATTATAGGATTGAGAATAGTCTTTACATTAACCGCGATGTTATTTTTAGCAATTGGGAGCTTCAGTTTCAGCATTTCGGATAGTACACGAATTGTCCTTCTCTCAATCGGTGCATATCAGTTGATTGTAGGCCTTGGTCAGATCTTCATATCCGAAATAAAGGCGCATGAGGATATGAAGCTGATAATCAAGTTGGTATCAATTCATCGTGGTGTAATTTTTTTGATAGGTATTGTTGCCATACTGCTTCGTTGCAGCTTTACTACTGTTATGCTGGTTTTCCCTCTGGGCGGTGTGATCTTTCTATCGACTTGCCTCTATTTTTCCTATGCACGTTTTGGATCGCTCTCATGGGGCTTTGATATAAAAGAAATGATCAGGTCCCTGAAGGAGGCCGGGCACTTTTTTCTCAACACGATTTTCAGCGAGGTGTATTCAAGATCAGCTAGCCTTTTTCTTGCTGCCATGATAGGGGAGGCGGCTGTGGGTATTTATACAATGGCTTCAAAACCTGTCATTGCTATTGGAATGTTCGCTTCATTTTTTTGCGCATCATTTTATCCGGCTATGGTTAAGGCATTCAAGTACAATGCGAATGAGGTCGCACATGCTGCAACGAGTTCCATTCGCTATCTTATTATTTCACTATTCCCGATTGTTACCGGCTTTGCAATATTTTCAAGCGAAATTAGTAGGATATTGTATGGCACTGTAAGCGATGACATCGCGAAACTAATGAAAGTCATTCCATTCTACATCGGCCTTGTCTCTGTCAATACCCTATTACGATACATACTTTTTTCTATGAATAGATACCGTCTCATCACGTTCGTTCAGACTCCGGCACTTGCCCTAAGCATAATTCTAAACATCATTTTTATTTCTTTTGCTGGCGTTATGGGAGCGGCTTTGGCGGCGATTCTTACAGAATTTTACATTAATTTTATGTTGATGATGACCGTAGCAAAGGAATTCAGTACAATCTCTTTGACGGACTATGTTTACAAACCTTTGTTGGCGGCTGGTACATCAGTGGTTATTCTGTTTGTGTTCATCAATATATCCCATATTTTCGCCGCTGTTATTTCATTCGGTACCTATATTGCTGTTCTATTTCAATTAAAGTCATTAACTTTAAACGACATTAGCCAAGTTAGACAGCTGTTGCATCGAAAGAGAGTCGCTTAAGGAGAGCGAAGCGCAAAAGACTTTTTATAAAGACAAAAAAAATTCGGATCTCACGAATAACTCAACGGGTCTGTGATTAGACAAAGAACCACAAAAACACTATTCAGACAAAAACTAATGATGTTATCGAAAATATGATGCACCTGATTTAGATTTAAGGCTATATATGGAACACAATAAACGAATTGAAGTATCGTTGTTGGTGTTTTTTTGCTTTGCAGTTGCAACGATTCTTACCATGTATTTTAAGCCATATATGATTGATAACGATGCCTCGCAGGCTACTAGGACTGCCCTGCATATGAACCGCGGTGAGGGCGTTAGTACCAGTCTACTTTATTATGAGGAGCAACAACGGAACGGGATACCCGCCCCTCAGTCGATATATCCACCCGGCTATCCAGCAGTAATTTCAGTATTTTTAGGTTTGGGTGTGCCTGTTAGGAGCGTAGCCTTCGCATCTGCGCTCTTTTTTCAAATTCTCGGGTTTATAATTTTCTACTTGTTGTTAAAGCACAACAAGGTTACGCCACTTTTAACGATCTTTGGTTTGGTTATCTGGATATGGTCAGTACCAATAAACGTTACAGTATTGAGGGGAATAAGTGAATCTACATTTGTATTTTTTACATTTATTGCCTTTTTATTTTATTTGCGTGGACTAAGCAAAGAAAGATTAGAGGGAATGTACATGTTGGCTGCAGGAGGATGCGCAGCAGCAGCATTTCTAATCCGCTATGCTGGAGTATCCTATATTATTGCTTTATCAGTCTATTTAGGAGTACTTTTTATTGTTTATCGCAACCTGGTATGGTTATGGAAAGGATGTTTGTTTAGTATTTTACCATCGATTAGTGTGGCGCTTGTATTTTTGAGAAATTTTTATCTTACTGGCACATTGAGCGGTGGACCGAGAGTCGATTACGGTTCAAGCGTTTTAGAAGTTATAGGAAAGATGCTTTTTTCGATAAAAAAGCTTTTCGGAATCCAGGAATTGTATTTTTTAATAAAAAAAACCATCGGATTATATTATTTAAATATAAGAAATTTACTCGATGTTTACGGATTATATTTAATAGTAAAAGTAATTCTGCTTGCAGTTCTTGTTGTCGCCGGTGTTTGGATAACCCTGCGTTTTGTAAAATCTGATATGATCAGAGAATTTAAGAAAAAAAGGTATCGCATTTACAACAAGCCTATTCAAAGTCTTAAAAGATTTGATATTCCTCCAATTATACATTTAATAAATACAAGCATGATATACACTTTTACTACCCTTGCAATGCTGTTTTATCTTGGCTTAGGAACCGGCAAAAATTTGGTAGCACCTCGGTATTTTGCGCCACTTATTCCTTTTTTGATACTAACAGTTTTATCGATTCTTTCAAGAGCCATAGCTATATCTAACAGAAATACCGTCAAAACTATATATAGCTGTATCATCGTTATTGGTATTATATTTTTTGCTGGTCAATACGAATATGGTAAATGGGAAGCTGGTCTACTAAATCGAATAGTAGGTCAGAAAGGTATCTATTATACGTTGAAAAAAAGAGGTCTAAAGAGTGGAGAAAATTTACTCGAATCAATAAAAAGACTTACCAGCGACGGTTCGGCAATCATGGAAGCTGACGGGCAATTTCTCGGGCACTTACTAAACCGACCGGCAGTAGGGATGTCTTATTCAGATTATACCCGTCGTATATGGAATGAATTGGAGGTTAAAGCGTTGATCGCACGTTACAAAGTATCTTATATATTAATATTTCCTCAAGTATTCGATTATGAAACAAGTAAAGGCAGAAACAAGAATAGACCATTCTTGATAGATTTAGAAAAAGGAAATGTACCGGATTGGCTGGAAGTTACTAGAGAAACTGAAACATACAAGATTTTTAAAATTGATAGAGTAAAATTGTGATGTTCGGGTGCAAATTGAACTAAGTGAAAGTAGACGAAAAGAAGAGTATTAGCTTTAGTGGTACGAAAATAGGTTCTAACTGAATGAAAATAGTTACCATAATCGGAGCGCGCCCTCAATTCATAAAAGCTGGAATCGTCAGCAGGGCAATTGCCAAGTACCGTCGTAATGCAGCGCAATCAATTCAAGAGAGAGTTGTGCATACAGGGCAGCACTACGACTACAACATGAGTCGTATTTTTTTCAATGATTTAAGCATCCCTGAGCCTCAATACCACCTCGAGATCGGATCTGGCAACCACGGTGATATGACTGGCCGCATGCTGGGAAAATTAGAAGAGGTTTTGCTCTCTGAAAAGCCCGATTGGGCGCTGGTATACGGAGACACGAATTCGACCCTGGCCGGAGCGCTGGCAGCAGCTAAACTTCTCATCCCTGTTACCCACGTGGAAGCGGGTTTAAGGAGCTTTAACCGGTCTATGCCCGAGGAAATCAACCGCGTTCTGACCGACCATGTATCGCAGTTGCTGTTTGTTCCCACAGATGCGGCCATAAAGAACTTAGCACAGGAAGGCATAACTGACGGCGTTTTTAAGGTTGGTGACGTGATGCTGGACGCTTTTTTACTTTACAAGTCTGATGCAAAATTGAACTCAACGATTCTTTCCGATCTTAGTCTGGAACCGAAAAAGTATTACCTGGCCACCGTTCATCGCCAGGAAAACACGGACGATTCAAATAGGCTCTCCGGAATTTTCTCCGCCTTAAGGAAGATCGGAAAAAATGGGACACCGATCATATGCCCTTTGCATCCCCGCACACAGAAAATAATGAAAGAGCACGGCATACAAATTCATTCAGGGACGGAAGTAAGAATCATTGAACCCGTTGGCTATCTGGATATGATCCACTTGGAAGCGAATGCGGCGCTAATATTTACGGATTCAGGAGGAGTTCAAAAAGAAGCCTACTTCGCTGGGGTCCCCTGTGTCACACTGCGTAATGAGACTGAATGGGTTGAAACAGTCGATGCTGGTGTGAATTTTCTCGCCGGTGCTCAGTCGGAAAATATCATAGCTACCTTTGAGTGCGCAAAAAGAGTGCACGTGCATCTCAAATCGGGTTTGTACGGCGACGGACACGCCGCTGAAAAAATAGTTAATTGTCTTTTGAATTATTAATGAAGATTTGCTGGAAACAAAGAGGCTAAACAAAAGAGCTTACAATGTGTTAAAATTATCAGAATTTTTTACCTATTGAGGTAACAAATGCAATTTATCGACCTTTCATTTCAACAAAAGCGGATCCGTTCTCAGCTCGAAAAAAGTATCCTGGGCGTTCTCGACCATGGCCAATACATTATGGGCGCGGAGATCAAGCAGTTAGAAAAGCAGCTGGCGGAGTTCATCGGGGTTAGGCACGCAGTTTCCTGTTCTTCCGGTACTGATGCCCTGCTGCTGGCGCTTATGGCGTACGGCGTAGGGCCTGGGGATGCGATTTTTACCTCACCCTTTACATTCATCGCTACAGCAGAGGTGATTCAGCTCTTAGGTGCGACTCCGATATTTGTTGATATCGATGCGGCAACTTTCAACATAGACCCAAAGCAGCTGTTTGCAGCAATAGCCGCAGTCAAGGACAAAGACCCTTCTAAGCATCCACTGCCGAAAGACGGGCTGCAGGACCTGACACCCCGCGGCGTGATTGCAGTGGATCTCTTCGGATTGCCCGCCGATTACAGCTCCGTCAATCAAATCGCGCAAGCCCACGGCTTGTGCGTCATAGAGGATGCCGCACAGTCTTTTGGGGCAGAATGCCATGGCAAAAAAGCCTGCTCACTTGCAGACATCGGCTGCACCTCGTTTTTCCCGGCAAAGCCTTTAGGCTGTTATGGGGACGGAGGCATGTGCTTCACGGACGATGAGCAACTGGCCGCAGTCATGGACTCAATGCGGGTTCACGGCAAGGGCTCAGATAAATACGATAATGTGAGGATCGGCATCAACGGACGACTGGACACTTTGCAGGCGGCAGTGCTGTTGTCGAAATTCTCAATTTTCCCTGAGGAGGTCGAACTGAGGCAGCATGTCGCCAAAAGATACAATGAGCTGCTTTCAGGCATCGACCACCTGACGATTCCTCTATTACCATCAGGGTGCAAATCGGCCTGGGCCCAATACTCGCTGCTTGCCGTGGACGATGAACATCGCACCCGGTTGCAAAAAAAGCTCAAGCAAGCAGGCGTTCCCACGGCCATATACTACCCGAAGCCGCTACACCTGCAGACGGCCTTCGCCCATCTTGGCTACAATCGTGAGGATTTCCCAGTCAGCGAAGGCGCGGCCCGGCGGATTTTCAGTCTGCCTATGCACCCGTATTTGGACATAAACGACCAGGAAATGATCGCTAAAACTATTCGCGGGATAACAGGATAAGGTGATGGTAAGCGTTCACAGGGCACCACATCTGTCGCGTTACCGGGCACTTGAAGCACAACAGTACGTCTGCGTGCCTGGTGCCTTGCATCTGCGGCACCCTGTGAACGCCTACCGTGCAGTGCGATAGCGACCATTGGTCAATTCTAGCCCGTGAACGGGTACGGGTGATGAGGTGCGAACATGAGCATGCCTTTGAAAGACAAGCTTCCATCGATTGCAGTCGTGGGGACTGGGTACTGGGGGAAAAACTTGGTCCGGAATTTCTACGAAATCGGTGCACTGAAGGTGATCTGTGATAAGAACGAAACTTCATTGAGCGCACTTAAGGTTCAGCATAAAGAGGTCGAAACCTGTTTTGCGCTTAGTGATGTGCTTGAAAGGGAGGACATCGATGGGGTGGCGATAGCGACTCCAGCGGAGACGCATTTCAATCTGGCACGGGAAGCCCTTCTGGCAGGTAAGCACGTATTCGTTGAAAAGCCGCTCGTTTTGAATGAAACTGAAGGCAAAGAGCTCATAGCGGTTGCTGAAGAGAACAAGCGAGTTTTGATGGTCGGGCACTTGATGCAGTACCACCCGGCTTTCATAAAGCTTAAGGAAATGGTGATGGCCGGTGATCTCGGCCGCACCAATTATATTTATTCTCATCGCCTCAATTTCGGTAAAATCAGGCGCGAGGAAAACATTCTCTGGTCCTTTGCCCCGCACGATATTTCCATGATACTGTCCCTGGCAGGTGAAGAACCGGAGAGTATTATGACTACCGGGGGATACTACCTGCACCAGCGGATTGCTGACGTAACCACTACCCACTTCGAGTTCGCGAGTGGCCTGCATGCCCACATTTTTGTTTCCTGGTTGCACCCTTTTAAGGAGCAAAAGCTTGTGGTAGTCGGTGACCAGAAAATGGCGGTTTTTGACGACACGCTGGACTGGCCGCACAAGCTCCTGATGTATTCTCACCACATCCAATGGAGGAATGGTGTTCCGGTGCCGGCCAAGGCGGAACCGGAACGGGTGAATATAAGCCGGGATGAACCACTGCGTCGCGAGTGTCTTCACTTTTTGGATTCCATGTTGAATGGACATGGACCGGTCACGGACGGTCAGGAAGGTTTGCGGGTTCTGAAAATTCTCAATACCAGCCAACGCTCCCTCGATGAACATGGGAAAAAAATCCGATTGGAAGACTGCCTGGTGACGACAAAGCCAGCAGTCTGCTCAGCGAAGGAGGTGCAACCGGGCGTATTCATCCACGAAACCGCGATTATCGACAAGGATGTAGTTGTTGGCGTCGGGACAAAAATCTGGCATTTCTCCCACGTGCTCTCCGGGTCGAAAATCGGCGAGTACTGCAATATCGGCCAGAACGTCGTGGTGGGCCCGGAAGTGACAATCGGCAAATCCTGTAAAATCCAGAACAACGTATCGGTCTACAAGGGGGTGACTTTAGAGGATGGCGTTTTCTGTGGGCCCTCCATGGTGTTCACCAATATTTTCAATCCTCGCGCAGAAATCCCAAAAATGGACCAGGTGCGTCCCACGCTCGTGAAAAAGGGAACCACAATCGGCGCCAATGCCACCATTGTGTGCGGAACTACGCTTGGACGCTACTGTTTTGTGGGTGCCGGCGCAGTGGTCACGCGTAACGTTTCTGACCATGCCCTGGTGCTCGGAAACCCGGCTAAGCAGATCGGATGGATGTGCGAATGCGGCGAACGTCTGAGCGACGACCTCGAATGCCAGTTTTGCGGAAAACGATTCATAAAGTTGCAAACAGGTTTGAAATTAAAGGAATACCAATAGAGAGGAAAATTATGAAGAAGATCTTAATAACGGGTATTGCTGGCATGATAGGATCCCATTTGCTTGACCTACTCATCTCTAAGAACTATGAGATCATCGGCATTGATAACCTTTCCTTTGGGAAGCTGGATAACATTCAGGAACATTTAGGGAACGACCGCTTTAAATTTTATCGGGTTGATGTTAAAGATTTTGACACTCTTAAGATCCTTACCAGAGATGTCGATACGATCGTCCATCTTGCCGCGGTAAAGAAAATTGGGGAAGCCGATTCCAGTATGGCCACTTTAATGGTCAATGAACGTGGGACGGAAAATATCTTCGAGGTAGCGCGTATGTGGGGCTGCAAAGTGGTGTTCGCCTCCACCTCGGATGTATACGGGATGTCGCCAGATCTTCCTTTCAGGGAGGATGGGGATTTACTCTTAGGGCCGAGCATGATTAAACGTTGGAGTTACGCCGTCTCAAAGTTGTACTGTGAACAGATGGGATTTGCATACTACAAGGACTGCGGAGTTCCAGTGGCAATCATTCGATATTTTGGAGGTTTCAGTCCACGGTCGAGCTTCTCTTGGTCTGGAGGCCACATACCCATTTTTGTCGAGCAAATCTTGAATGATCAGGAAGTGACCATTCACGGAGACGGAAGCCAGTCGAGATCAATGGCTTATGTCGATGACCTCGTTGAAGGGACCTTTCTTGTCATGGAAAGTGAAAATGCAGTAGGTGAGATTATTAATCTGGGAAATGATCAAGAAATGACGGTCATCGACACGGCTTATCTGATTCACAAAACAGCAAATACCGGCAAGGATATCAGAATACGATACGTGAAGATGGAGGAGATTTTTGGGAATTATAAAGACATCATGAGAAGACGGCCAGATCTAAGCAAGGCAAAAAAACTACTCGGCTACGAACCTCGTACAAACATGGAAGAGGCTATAAAAAAGGTTATTGAGCATCGTCGCAGACAAATTGAAAATCATAGACATGGTTAAAGTAGCTTCATGGTGACGGGGCTCTTGACAAACTAATTCATTGTATAAGGAAGTTTTGAGTTGGAAATTGGGATAATCGGCGGCGGAATGATGGGGTTGGCAACGGCCCACTATTTGTCCTCCAGCAAATTCAAGGTTACAATACTTGAAAGACAGAATGAAATTGGTGGTCTTTCTCGATCTCAGGAATTGCTTCCTGGTTTCGTGTGGGATAGATTTTACCACGTCATCTTATCGACGGATGATGAACTGCTGCGATTTATTGATGAAATCGGTCTTTCTCTGGATGTTCAATTTACGCAGACGAAGACAGGTTTTTTCACGGATGGTAAGCTGCATTCCATGAGCTCTACTTCCGAGTTCTTGTCATTCAAGCCGCTTTCTTTATGGGATAAACTCAGACTAGGTGTAGGCATTTTATATGCGTCTAAAATCAATAACTGGAAACGACTCGAAAGGATATACGTTAAAGCCTGGCTGATTAAAGTGTTTGGTCGGCGAAACTACGAAAAGATGTGGGAACCTCTTTTGCGTAGCAAATTGGGTGAGGCCAAAGATTCGGCTTCTGCGGCGTTTATCTGGGGAATCATTAAGAGGTTGTATGGAACCAGGAAAAAGAGCTCGAAAAAGGAACTCATGGGATGTGTGAGGGGTGGTTACTACTCGATTCTAGCTCAGACACGGCAGAAACTTCTGGAAAAGGGTACGAGGATTATAACAAGGGAAGGAGTAGAAAACGTTGAAGCACGACCAGGCGGAGGGGTGCGTGTATACACTGAAAGCAAAAAGGAATTTGAATTCGACAAGCTGATCAGCACCATCGCCAATCCGGAACTGATCCGCATATGGCGCGACATTCCTCCAGATTACCGCGAGATGCTTAAAAAGGTTAACTACCTTAAGCTTGTTTGTGTTGTTTTGGTTTTAAAAAATGCGTTGAGTCCGTATTACGTGACAAACCTGACCGACTCTGGACTCCCGTTTACCGGTTTTATAGACGCCACGAATATCATCCCTTCAGACATACTCAGAGGAAAAGCTCTGGTATATCTGCCAAAATATATGCCGTCCGGTGATTCATTTTATAAAAAATCCGATGAGGAGATCCTGAGGGAATTTACAAAAGGTGTGAAAAAGATATTTCCAGATTTTTTCGATGATCAAATTCTATATTGCCATGTTTTTAAGGAGCCCTACGTGCAGCCGATACAGGAGGTAAATTTTTCCGAAAATGTTCCTCCGATGGAAACTCCCCTAAAAAACTTATACATGGTGAATACAACCATGATTCTAAATTCTACGCTCAATAACAACGAAGTTATCCGTCTGGCTCGCAGTATGGCAGACCAATTAAATAGGAGTTAACCCTCTCTATCTATTCCGATTGACCGCAGTTGCCTGCATAAGGATCACGGTAAGAAATAATTCTACAAGCTTGCGCCGGGTTTGGGTTCGTTTACAAGGCATGTCCAGCGGCGCATATCGAGATACGTGTCGGTGGATGTAACGCAGTAGACGGGCTAAAAGACAAGCAAGATGTTGAATTGCTTTTTTTTGGGGACCCTAAAACCAAAAGCGATATACAACAGAGGCCATAAGTGAAAGAAACATTGACGAGATTTGAGAATACAAGGAAAGCGGGCGTCAGTGCACAGAAAACATCCGTCTCGATTGTTGTTCCGGCTTATAACGAAGCGCTCCTTATTGAAAAGAACTTAACAAAAATCTGCGACTACATGCACTCACTCGAAAACGAATATAGATGGGAGTTGATTATTGTCAACGATGGAAGCCAAGACGAAACTGGGGAGATAGCCGAAAATTTTGCCAAAACTCGGGACAATGTCCTTGTTTTGCACCATTTTGTCAACTTTAACGTTGGTCAAGCATTGAGATTTGGTTTTAGCAATTGCAGAGGAGAATATATTGTTGTTCTAGATGTGGACTTGAGCTATTCGCCCGAGCACATTGGGGCGCTGCTGCATGCCATTAGGACCACCCGCGCCAAAATAGTCCTGGCATCCCCGTATATGAAGGGTGGAAAAATTTCGAGTGTTCCCTGGCTTAGAAAGACTTTAAGTATTTCTGCCAATAGGTTTCTTTCCTACTTGAACAAGGGAGACTTTTCAACCTTGACAGGCATGGTAAGAGCATACGATACCAAATTTCTACAATCGCTGAGCTTAAAATCAATGGATGTTTCTATAAGTGCGGAAATACTTTATAAAGCAATGATACTCCGGGCCCGAATCGTTGAGATCCCGGCTCATCTCGACTGGGGGTTTCAAAAAAAAGTCCAAAGGACGTCGAGTATCAAGATTGGGCGGAGCATTATTGCCTATGTGCTGTCCGGTTTTATGTTCCGCCCTTTTTTATTTTTCATAGGGCCTGGGTTTTTGCTAATGCTGCTCGCTTGTTACGCCTTCGGCTGGGCCTTTGCGCACACGATCACAAAATTCAGTGAAATAGGATCAATCACCGGACCCTTTACAGTACGCTTGTCCGGCGCCGTGGCTTCTGCTTTCCAACAAGCACCACATACTTTTCTTATCGGTGGAATATCCCTGATCCTGGCAATTCAGCTAATAAGTTTAGGGAGTCTTTCGCTTCAAAATAAAAAGTATTTTGAGGAAGTGTTCTATCTTGCGACGAACATTTACAAGATGAAAGTTCTGGGGAAAAATGAGAATTCGGAACGGCCAGATCGATCATGCACTGGTGCATGAAACTTCTGTGCAAAATATCGATATAAAGGGTGAAATAATGCTTCCAATATTAGGAATATTAGTCAGCGTGTTAATGGGGTCAATTGGCCAGATTTTTATCAAGAAGGGACTGAACAACCTGGGAGGCCTTGATTTCTCACTCGGACTCATTGGATCCTACATGCGGATCTTTCTTTCTCCTTTAATCATTTTCGGTATCGTAATCTACTTTTTTGGTGTTTTTTTCTGGCTTTATGGCCTTTCTAAAGTTGAACTGAGCTATGCGTTTCCGTTTGTCAGCTTGAGTTACATTCTTGTTTTTATCTTTTCTTGGTTTTTATTAGGCGAGAATATTACCCCGCTCCGTTGGATCGGTTTAGCAACTATTTGTTTGGGAGTCTTTTTGGTTGGAAGAAGTTAAATGGATTTTGCAAACCTGAGCGGTTTTTAAATTTAGCTTTAAAATTCAACACATCTTTTTTTTCTGTTTGTTCTGGAGGATGAAAACCGCTCGAACGGTAAATAAATTAACAGGGGCAGATAAAGTTTTATATAACAAAAAATACATAAAACTTTACAATGTTTAATAACCATACGATTTTATATAAAAAATATAGTTTGTAAGCACGGCATACTTTTTGCTTTGACTGATCTTTGGCCGATACATAACAATGTAACCCTTCCAACCAGTGACGGGTTAGCGGCTGCCGTAAAAGATCGTACCTGCGGTTAACGAAGTCTGACGCTGACAGCCAGGGCAACACATTTGTCTCCTCGCCGTCATCCAGCCCTGTGGTCCCCCGCAGGTCAGGAAAGGTAAATACATCGGAGCAAAGCAGGTTTTAAAAGTATGCTATACAGGCACCTTCGATTGGGAACTAGTCATCAGATTACTGTAACCTTCACGGATAGTCAACGCCGAAGAAAGGGTGGTTGTTGTCAATAATGTCGCTCCTGAACCCACTACCAACTTACGATGCTGAAATAGATACGCCCGGATCTTTGCTATTCAGATTATTTTACAAAGATGCAATTTATTTGAGACGTGATAAATTTTTTTCTCTGATTCTCAAGGCCTCATCGGTGTATTTGCTGGTCGTTTTCGGGCTATTTCTAAGTCATGCTGCTTCGCCTGCATCTGCGCAGAGTTACAGCATCTGGGATGCATCGGCGATCCCGACTTACACGGCGGTAAGTGACGGACAGGCAATAGAAATCGGGGTGAAGTTCCGCTCTAATGTCGATGGATACATTACCGGGATCCGTTTCTACAAGGGCTCTGCGAACACAGGAACCCACGTGGGTAATTTGTGGTCAACTACCGGGACGTTGCTTGCGAGTGCCACCTTTGCAAGCGAGATGGAGTCAGGCTGGCAGGAGGTTTTGTTTTCATTGCCGGTGCCGATCACGGCCAACACGACCTACGTGGCCGCCTACCATTCGGCCTCCGGTTACTTTGCATTTGATCAAGGATACTTTACTGCGGGAGTTGATAATGGACCTTTGCGAGCCTTAGCGGAAGGGGAGGATGGGCCGAATGGCGTTTATAAATACGGTGGCAGTGGTTTTCCGACAGATAGTTATAATTCCAGCAATTACTGGGTCGATGTGGTGTTCAAGACGAGCCTTGCGCCCGACACCACGCCGCCGTCAGCACCTTTGAACTTGGCGGCAATGGCTTTTAACAGCCGGCAGATCGATCTTTCCTGGAGCGCTTCAGTCGACAATGACAGGATAGCGGGATACAAAGTGGAGCGGTGCCAGGGAGACGGCTGCGGCGATTTTATCGAGATCGATACAACCGCCGGCACCGGAACAACCTATAGTAACATTGGGCTGCAGACATCAACGAGTTACAGTTACCGCGTTCGGGCCATAGATGCAGCCGGTAATACCAGCCCTTACTCTAATACGGACAGCGCCTCCACCCTGACGCCGGGCAACCGTGATTCTCTGGTGCTCGTCAACCATTTAAGCGCAAATTTTGAGGACTTTGAGCATTTTATCAAGCCCTATCTTGACAACTTCGGCATCGCCTATAGCGTTCTCGACATTGCTGCTACGGACCTCTACGCGGATGTGGGCGACTATGCAGTGATCATTATTGGTCATCGGCGGCTCGATGTTGGCGCTACAAAGTATCTGGACCCGACTGAACAGGATCACATCTCGGCAGCCGTCAGTGCCGGAACGGGACTGATCAATTTCGACAACGATCTTTTTACGGACTCTGGCACTTCTCGCTATACATTTATCCAAAACATATTTGGATTTGGTTTTCAGGCGCCGGGATTATATTCGGGTGTATCTTTCCCCACGCCGGCAAGTCATTATATCACCGAGCGCCACCAGGTTGGAGAAATAATCGATACAGAGGCTATGACTCTGGCCGATATCACCCTGCCTTCAGGAGTTACTTCACTTGCGACCACAGGTGGCAGGCCTTTTTTATCCGTGACCCGGCATGGCAGCGGATACGCCGTTCAGTGGGGAACTTACGAATGGATGTCCCATTACGTCAAAGGGCCGCTAATGGGTTTAGATGATTTGGTATGGCGCAGTATCGTTTGGACCGCTCGCAAGCCATTTGCCATGCAGGGGATGCCGCCTTTCGTGACCATGCGAATGGACGACGTATCAGATCCGTTGCAATGGATCCCCATAGCCAATGACTATGGTTTCATTCCGTGGGCCGGCGTTTTTACTGATGACATTGACGCTACAGAGGCTGCCGGTCTGTCAGATCTGGTCAATTCTGGATCGGCGACAGTGGCAATGCACGCTTTCGGTACAAACAATTTCTTTTATTTTGACCATTTTAACCGAACCAACTTTGATAGTTCCACGATAGCCGATCACTATGCGGAAGCCACCAACTGGTTTAACACCCGTCAAATACCTATCTCAAAATATGTCGTGCCCCATTACTATGAAATTGGTAGCAATGCATTCAGCGGATTGGAGGATTGGGGCGCCGAATTTATTGGTACGATGATGGACCCCGGAGAAATGGAGGACAGTGCACCCTGGATGATGAAGGGGCCTTACCGTCTTTATGAGACAGGCAGCGCTTTCGAACGGAATAGCAATCCTTATTATGCTGATTTCATGAACATCCCAGGTCATCCAGAGATGGATGAGAAATTCTTCAACTGTGTCACGGAAATCCGTGACGTCACCGGTTATGAATGGTTGGGGAATAGACGCAACACTGTGGCGTATGGCATCAATGATGGCACTGAGTGGCTCAAGCGTGCCTTTGACAGCATGGTCTTGGCAACACTATTCAGTCATGAGTATACATTTATTGATTCACTCTCGCAGGCTGACTGGCAATCCATCCTGCAGGGGATTACCCAGAACATCGCTGCATACGATCCCATTTATGTGTCATTGGACTATGCCTGTCAGTATGTCCGTGCCATGCACACCTCGGATATCACCGGCGCTGACTACGATCCCGATACCCAACAATTCATGGTTACCCTTGGCGGCTATACGGATTTGCCAACCAAATTTTACCTCTTCAATGAGGTGGATGGGGTCATCCAAGAGTCCCTGGTTGACGTGCCCACTTTCAATGGGTCTGCTCAAGTAGTTGTCAATGTAACCGTAACTCACGACACGACCCCGCCGAGTGTAAACTTGACGACGCCGATACCTGAAGCCATCGATGTAAGCATCGGGACGACAGTGACGGCAACCTTCAGTGAGGCGATGGATGCGGCAAGCATTAATGCGGGCACATTTGAACTGCGGGACGGCTCAAATGGTCTCGTTTCTTCCACCATCACCTATAACGTTGCCACTTACACGGCCACACTTGATCCGACGGTTGCACTGGATCCGAATGCAACCTACACGGTTACGGTAATTGGCGGTGCCGGTGGCGTGTCCGATTTGGCGGGCAACCCGCTATCCACCGACTACAATTGGTCGTTTAC
>Ga0316576_10000663_pt1 | contig 16721 bp, 16 predicted proteins | sample S0NA_FD_203075 | JGI IMG/M metagenome (GOLD analysis project Ga0316576, IMG submission 203075) | Rhizosphere microbial communities from salt marsh grasses in Alabama, United States - S0-2_050615r3r5 | ecosystem: Host-associated > Plants > Roots > Rhizosphere | place: USA: Alabama | collected... | reverse complement strand
GACAGGATACTGCTTGCGTAAGCTAAAGGCCTCCGCATCAAAATCAACCTGTATCAGGCGCAGCATGAAGGCCAGAACCAGGATACGGGCCAGGACGCCCAGGGGATAAGCGACTGAAAAGCCGACGACGGCTTCAGACGCGGCCGTTTCGGGGTTAGAGCTGCTGCTGTTAATCAGGTCCAATACGCTGGCCAGGGCTGGGGTGTTGTTGCTCATTCCGGTGAATATGCCGGTTGTTGTAGCCGGTGTGAGGCCCAGCGAGAAATGCACGATTACCAGGAAGATGGCCGGCAGGATCATGATAGCAGTGATGAAGAAAACCTCGCGGAGACCATCGCTTTGGAACCGGCTGAAGAAGCCGGGACCATTGGCCAGACCGATGGTGTAAACAAAAAGTACAAGACCTAGATCGAGAATGATTGCTGGAATAGTCAGGTCGGAATCCAATGCGCCGAAAGCAAGTCCGACAAATAATACGGCTGCTACGCCGACGCTGCTGCCGCGAATGGGAATTCGGCCGATCCAATAGCCGATAGCCACGACCAGAAAGAGCAGTAGGAGAGGATTGGCTTCGAGGATTTCGATCATGGTTATTATCAGTGGATTGTAACGTAACCTTTAGGTTGCGACTGGTATAGCCGCCTCTCGGCCTGCAAGGATACTCTCCTGGCCGCGCCGCCTGCGGGGTGGTCAAGAGACCGGCAACAATCCTAAGATTGTTTTACAATTCAGCGCTCACCGATGATCTGCATGACCTCTTCGAAAAGATAGCCATTGGTAGCCACACTTTCGTAACCGTGGATAGTCGCGTTGCCTTTCCAGTCGGTGAAAGTGCCGCCGGCTTCCTCCATGATTACCTGTAAAGGTCCGCAGTCCCAAAGGTGCATGGCCGGATCGACCATGATGTCTGCACGGCCGGTGGCCACGAGGAAGTAGCCGTAGGCATCGCCCCAGGTGCGTTGTATGTAGGTCTTCTCAATCAACCGCTGCCATGCTTCAAAGCGGCCGGCGGGTTGAAAATATTTTAATTCGGAAGTCAATAGGACGGCGTCGGCCATATTTTTTTGATCGGAGACCCGGGCACGACGGCCGTTCCAATAACAACCTTCGCCGCGTAAGGCGTAAATCATGTCATCAAGGGCCGGAAAATAAACCACTCCGAGGAGTGCTTCATCGCCATCGGTCAACGCTAACAGCGTGCTGTACAGCGGGACGCCGCTGACAAAAGATTTCGTGCCATCTATGGGATCGACGATCCAGCAATATCGGGCATCACTGTTTACGTGGCCATACTCCTCGCCAATGATGCCGTGGTCCGGCCAATAGGTTGTGATCATCTCGCGCAGAATTTGCTCCGCCTTCCTGTCCGCCTGGGTGACCGGCGTGTTATCAGACTTGCGTTCCGCCGCCGCGCCGGTCTGATACAGGTTCAAGGTCGAGCGCCCCGCGCGCCAGGCGGCGTCAATCGCAAAATCAAGTAGGGTTTGGGAATTGGGTTGCCGGGTATTCATCATAGTTTGAACCTTTTTGTTTAGAGGGAAAGACGCCCGCTATTTCGTTGGTTCCACCATGTTAGGAGCGTACTGCCGTCAGTAAAACCCAGGGGGAACAGGGCGCCAATGGTGAAGACGAGTAAATTATCGAGAAAAGTAAAAACGGCCAGAAAGAGCGGTAGACCGCCAATAAAGCGCATGAGGAGCACTGCCAGTGCAAAGGCAAGGGTAAGCAGAAGGCTGAAAATAGGACCGCCTAACGCCCGTTGAATATGAGTTTCCGCCGGCAGCAGCCCCTCGTTTTTAGGATAAACAGAAAAACACAAGGGCCCAACGAAGGTCATGCCCTTCATGGGATACCCTGTTTGTTCGGCGGCGCGTGCATGGCCGAGCTGGTGCCAGAGGTCTGACAGATAGTGCAATGTCGTGGCTAGAATCCCGCCAGTAACGGCCGTCCAGGGTCGCAATTTGAAAACTTTGTTCAATAAGAGAAAAATAGCGCTTGTTGTTAAGATGGCCGTGATGATCGTCGAGGGCGCCGTGCGAATCTCCAATCCGCGATATTTGCCCAAATGCATAGTTCGTTTCGGAATCATCCTGAGCGGCTCCTATAAGTTTCCATGTCGGTTTATTTTTTCGCCTGGCAGTGGATAGACAAGCAGTAAATTTTCCATCACCAACCGGGTATTCGCATTTTGTGCCAGGTGTTGGATCGCTTTGCTCGTAGCTGCTAGATTGGCGACGATCGTTTCCAGGGACCAAGCCGCTGCCAGTTCCTCCAGCCTTGGCTGCTGATCGATGTTGGAAATTGGCACCGAGGGAGTCGCCGGACCCTGACCGTAAGCGACGAGGGCGAGATCGCGCCACCAGCTTAACCAGGTACGCAGCAGCGCGGGCAGAAGTTCCGGTTTACGGCTTAATTTGTCGGCCAGGGCAAAACGGCGCACCCGCTTACCCTCTAGGGCTTCGTGCAGTTGGTCTAAATCTTGCTGCCGGGTCTTGAGAATCTCGGTTTGTTTGCTGGCCTCAATTGCCCAACCGGGACGGCCGTCGGATAAGCTGGCCAACAGCAGAGCTTCTTGGGGATGGACGCCCCAATCAGCCATCAGGTTCTGTTCGATTGACTCTCTATCCATTGGTCGCAAATTGATCGTCCGGCAGCGAGAAGAGATCGTCGGCAGGAGCGAATCGGCGTCGGCAGCGGTCAGCAGCAGGACAACACTGGGCGGCGGTTCTTCCAGTGTCTTCAGGAAGGCGTTTGCTGCACTTGGATTTGCCGCGTCGAATTGTTTCAGAACAGCGACACGGTAGCGTCCTTCAAGCGTTGAAAGCTGCAGTTGGCGCTGCAACTCACGTATCTGGTCTACTTTTATCGACGGTACACCGCGGCCGCTGACCTGCGGAAGCAGGAGGTGCACATCGGGATGGCGATCCTGGGCAATGAGCCGGCAGGATCGGCATTCCCCACAAGGACGCCCGGCAAGCGGTTTTTCACAATTAAGCGCCTGGGCAAAGGTTCTGGCCAGCGTTGTTTTTCCAATTTGTTCCGGCCCTGTGATGAGGTATGCGTGCCCTATGCGGCCGTTTTTTACTGCTGCGGAAAGCAGCTGTACTGCCCAATCATGGCCAACAATTTTGTCCCATCCAGACATGGGGGAATTGTAAATCGGATGTGATTAATCAGCCAACAACACTATTGAAGGCGATTCAAGGTTCAAATGACCAAATAAACGAAAGCCAGACTTGTTAGCCTGGATTCGCCGGTTGATCGGGTTAAGCCCCAGGTCTTGGATTAACCTGGAATCTGAGTTTTTAATTTGACAGATATCTCTCTTGCAGCCATTCAACCGTTGGGTCAATATCCACTTCTTTGGCGAATTCGATCAGCTCCGGCATTTTATCGCCATCCGTTGTAGCGACGGGATCCGGCAAAAGGGGAGCCAGGCGGTTATAACGCAGCGGTCCCAGAAGATGTTCACACTGATAATTGCTGATCCCCATCTGGCTGTCAACCATCAACGGCGCGAGCACAAAAGACCAGCGCCCCAATCCCCAATCATGTTCCGTACCACCGATGAAGCGAGGAAAGTACCCGCTGCTAATTGAGAGCAGGCGGATATCGGGCAGGTTCTGCCGGCCTGTTTCGCTGTCGATGGCCTGTGTCAGAGCCAGCATGCTTGGGTTCGCGGCGACGATAGAGCCGTCGATATAACCCTGGAAGGAGGCGAATTCAATTGGCATGGCGCACGAGCGGGTAATCACGTCGACTACCATTTCACCATCATCAGCCTGTGGCCCGGTAAAGTTGTGGAAGATTTTCGGCTTCCATGTCCGCACGTCATCGATTTTACCATCCAGATCGAAGGCCGGTGCCAGAACATTCTTCCTGTTCCGTTTGGAAAGGTCGAGCAAAATGGCCCCACCAAAGTAAGGCGTCAGCAGTTTACGCAAGTCCATTATGTCGAACTTGGCGCTGATTACCTGCCCGATATTCTGGGTGATACTTTTGTGCAGGACAACCTGGCCGTAGGCGCGCATGATTTCCACCAGTTCGGCCGGATGGATGCCAAAAGCCAGACCCATGGAGAGTATCGAGCCGGTAGATGACCCGGCGAAAAAATGAGTCTGCTCAAATACGTCGGGCAACTCCTCAACGATTCTATTGAGCAATACGGCCGTATAGAGGCTGCGGATACCGCCGCCATCAATTGAGAGAATGCGAAAAGTACTCATAGTTCTCCCTCGCGGGGTTGAAGGAATAAATATGCCGATGTTATTTACTACCAGTGAGCGTGACATAATTATACAACATTACGTCAAGTTGGCGAGTAAGATTGTCAGGATTTCAGGTATTCAGGTTTTCAGGACCTCAGGTACCTACTGAAATCCTGATTACCTGACACCCTGAATTCTTGAATTCCTCATATCCCAGCTATAATTCCCCCTATGAACCCATATCTTGTTTCCGGTGAATCCCTAAAAGTTGATGATGTTGTGTCCGTGGCGCGGGGGCAGCGCGTGGCCCTTGCGCCGGAGGCTGTTCCGCGAATGCAGCAGTCGCGCGATGCGGTGGAACAGATTGTCCACGAAGGGCGCGTCGCCTATGGCATTACCACGGGTTTCGGCCGTTTTAAAGATAAGATCATTTCCCAGGAGGAAGTGCATGAGCTGCAGTTGAACCTGGTGCGCAGCCATGCCGCGGGCGTTGGACCTGAACTTTCGCAGGAAGAAGTGCGAGCAATGTTGTTGATCCGCGCCAATACCCTGGCCATCGGCCGCTCCGGCGTCCGTCCAAAGGTCGTGCAGCTCTTATTGGATTTGCTCAATAATAACGTTCACCCACGAGTGCCTTCGCAAGGCTCGCTTGGCGCCAGCGGCGATCTTGCTCCCCTGGCACATCTAGCCCTCGTCTTAATTGGGGAGGGAGAGGCGCGCGTTAGCGATGAACTCCTTTCCGGTGCGGAAGCGCTGCGCCGGGCGAACTTAAGTCCTCTCGCACTGCAAGCGAAGGAGGGTTTAGCACTCCTCAACGGCACGACGTTAATGGTCGCTGTCGGTGCTTTGAACGTGCGGCGGGCGATTAATCTCACGCTGACAGGCGACATCGTTGCGGCGCTGACGCTGGAAGCGCTCAACGGAACCGACCGCGCTTATGATGACCGTGTGCACCAGTTGCGGCCTCACCCACGCCAGATTGAATGCGCAAAATTCTTACGGTCTGTTTTGGAAGAGAGCCGCATGCTGCGAGGTCAGGGCTCCCTCAATGTTCAAGATCCTTATACTCTGCGCTGCGTACCGCAAGTGCACGGCGCGGTGAGGGATGCAATCGCCTACGCCCAATGGGTGATCAATATTGAACTCAATTCGGTAAATGACAATCCCATTATCCTGGTTGATGAGGACAGTGGCGAGATCGATGTGATATCGGCGGGCAATTTCCATGGTGAGCCGATTTCGATCGCCATGGATTATGCCGCCCTGGCTATAACGGAACTGGGCAATATGAGCGAACGGAGGATTGCACGGCTGGTCAACGCCGACAGCAATGGCGGCATCTTGCCCATGTTTCTCACCCGGCGCGGAGGTCTGGAGAGCGGCTTTATGCTGGCCCAATATACGGCCGCGGCCCTGGCATCGGAAAATAAGGTGCTAGCCCATCCGGCCAGTGCTGACACTATTCCCAGCAGCGCCGATATCGAGGATCATGTCAGTATGGGTCCTGCTGCCGTGCGCCAGTTCGCGCAAATCTTGCGCCATTCAGAGATTATTGTAGCCATTGAACTGCTTTCCGCGGCTCAGGGCATTGATTTTCGTTTGCGCGAGATGGGCCTGAGTGTTGATAGCCTGGGGCAAGGAACACGCGTGGCGTACCGCTTGATTAGAGAACAGGTGCCTTTCCAGGAAGAAGACAAACCCCTGGCACCGCAGATTGAGCAGGTCCGGTTATTGGTTGCCGCTGGTACGATTAAGCGTGCGGTTGAAATGGAATTGGGCCTGAACTGACGCTAGATCCGGCCGGTAGTCAGCACGCCTTTCACTTCGGCGATGGCCTTCGTCACCTCGATTTCACGCGGGCAGGCATTGGTGCAGTTAAATACCGTGCGACAGCGCCAGACGCCAAGGGAGTCACCGACGACCTTCAGGCGTTCTTCCGCCCCCATATCGCGGCTGTCAAAGATGAAGCGGTGCGCTTGGACGATTGCCGCCGGTCCCAGATACTCCTCATTGGCCCAGAAACTGGGGCATGAGCTGGTGCAGGCGGCGCAAAGGATACACTTGGTCGTGTCGTCAAAACGCATGCGGTCGGCCTGGGACTGGCGCCGTTCACGGCCGTCCGCTGGTGGGGGTGTGTCGTTCACAAAATAGGGTAGTATCGCGCGGTAATGCTCGAAAAAAGTATCCATATTGACAACCAGATCTTTGATGACCTGCATACCCAAAATGGGTTCGACCTGGATCTTCACCCCTCCATCACCGTCTACCAATCGCTGAACAAGCATTTTGCAAGCCAGAGCATTAGCTCCGTTTATGCGCATCGCATCTGAACCGCAAACGCCGTGGGCGCAGGATCGACGTAATGTCAGCGATCCATCAATTTCCCATTTTACACGATGGAGTAAATCGAGCACCGAATCGGTCTTATTCACGTTTTCAAGTGTATATTCACCCCACCATGCTTTTTCGTCTTTATCCGGATTAAAGCGACGAATGCGTAATTGTGCTTGCATCAGATTCTCCTAGCTGTCAGCGATTAGCGTTTCGTAGACGCGCAATCCTTTGCGCGCTAGTTATGTGTGAAATATATGCATTAGTAAACGCGCGGTTTTGGTATATATTCAATGCCCAGTTCTTCGTCTTTAAGAACAACGGGCTTGTAATCCAATCTGTATGAACCATCTTCACGATAGCAAAGTGTATGCTTGAGCCAGTTCTCATCATCTCGTTCAGGGAAATCGTCGCGCGCATGCGCCCCACGACTTTCCTGGCGTGCTAGAGCGGAAACGGCCGTAACCTCGGCTAATTCCAGCAAGCAGCCTAACTCCCACGCCTCAAGCAGATCGGTGTTGAATTGTTTTCCCATATCCTGAATTTGAATATTCTTGTAATCCTCGATCAGCTTTTGTAAATCATCGATTGCCTGATTAATTGTCTCTTCTGTGCGAAAGACACTGACGTTTTTGGTCATCGTTCGCTGCATCGCCTTGCGCAGTTCATATGGTTTTACGTCCCCTTTGCCGTTTAACAGGCGGTCAAATTCAGCCATGATAGCCTTACCGGCGTCCTCTGGCAGGGGCAGGAGTTCAGCGTCCTGGCAGAACTCGGCCATATGTTTTCCGGCAACCTTGCCATAGACAACCAGGTCGGTGAGGGAATTTGTTCCCAGCCGGTTAGCGCCGTGTACGGAGACACAGGCTGCTTCGCCAGCGGCGTATAGACCCGGCAGGGCGGTTTTCTTAGCATCGATCAGCACACGGCCGTCCAGATCGGTGGGAATGCCGCCCATGGCATAATGGGCTGTCGGCTGCACAGGCATCGGGTCGGTAACCGGATCCACGCCAAGATAGGTGCGGGTGAAGTCGGCGATATCGGGTAATTTGGCCTCAATATACTCGCGATCAATACGTCTCTTTTCACCATCCTTTTCCAGGTAGTAATTCACTGTCTCCGGCCTGATATCCAGGTGGACGTAATTCTGGCCGTTTATGCCCCGCCCGGCTTCAATCTCCAGATAAATGGCGCGGCTGACGACATCACGGCTGGCCAGGTCCTTAATCGAAGGTGCGTATTTCTCCATGAAGCGCTCGCCCTCGCTGTTAATCAAAACGCCGCCTTCGCCGCGCACACCTTCGGTGATCAGGATGCCCAGCTTAAAGATACCCGTGGGGTGAAATTGGAAAAATTCCATATCCTGCAGCGGGATTTGGCGCCGAAGACAGATAGCCGCACCGTCACCGGTCAGGGAATGGGCGTTTGAGGTCACTTCCCAGCAGCGTCCCCAGCCGCCGGTAGCAAACAAGACCGCTTTGCTATGAAAGATATGGAAGTCGCCTGTCGCTATTTCATAAGCGACGATCCCGCGCACGGTATCGTCCACCCGAATCAAATCGATGACATGGTATTCATCAAAGAAATGGACTTTGTTTTTGATACATTGCTGGTACAGGGTTTGTAGAATCATGTGCCCGGTACGGTCGGCGGCATGACAGGCGCGCATGACCGGTTTACCAGTTTCGTTATTGGTATGGCCGCCGAATCTGCGCTGTGAGATAGTGCCATCAGGAAAGCGGTCGAAAGGCAGGCCCATATATTCCAGCTCGATCACTGTAGGAACCGCCTCCTGGCAGAGGCGATGAATGGCATCGGCGTCAGCCAGGTAATCAGATCCTTTCATGGTGTCGTAGGCGTGCCACCGCCAGTGATCTTCTTCCATATTTCCCAGGGCGGCGCCAATACCCCCCTGGGCCGCTCCTGTGTGGGAACGTGTCGGGTAAAGTTTTGAAAGCACGGCAACGTCGGCATTCCGGCTTGCATAAAGCGCTGCCATTAGCCCAGCCCCACCCGCGCCGACGATTATCGCATCGTGTGTATGAATTTTTACTTCCGCCATCTATTAATATCCTAAGCTACAGTCGAAAAGGGAGTAGAGTCGAATCGCCAGATTGCGTATCCGGCCCAGAGTATCGTGGCCACAACAAAGATTAGCAGAATGATGCCAATCCATTTAACGGCCGTTTTATTATGTACATAATCTTCAAGGATGTTCCGGAATCCATTGACGCCGTGGGAAACGGCGAAGATCAGAAGCAGAAAATCGAATACTTTCCAGCCCCATGTATTCCATTGCTCGGCGACGAATTGAATCGTCAGATTAGTTGAACTGTTGAGGACGTGTTGGAAAATCATATGTCCCACGGCCAGGACAAGTAGGGCGATGCCCGATACACGCATAAACATAAACGCGTTGCGCTCAAAATTACTTTGAATCTTTACCGAACGACGTGTGATACCTTGTTCTTCAATTATTGCAGTCATCTTTCGTGCCTCTCCGATTAATTGAACATGCCCGGTGGGAAATCGCTCAGCGGGGGTATTTTCCAGCAGCTGAGTCCTTCGGCGGCCATCTCTCCGCAATGCCCGAGGAGGCCGCTGAACATTAGTATGGCGATGGGAATAAAAATAGCAAAGAATAGAATCCAAACGATCATTGCGCTGCGTTTCTGGTAGATCCACCACTCTGGTTTGAAATCGAGCAAAGTGATGCGCAGGCCATTCATCGCATGGTAGAGCACGGCAGCCATAATGCCGATCTCACCCAGGGCGAAAAAGGGGTTTTTAAATAGGGCTAGAGACCAGGCGTAGAGATGAGGTGCAAAGAAGGCATTGGCCGTGTCCCAAACGTGAATAGTCACGAAGAACAGAATTGCCAGGCCCGATAAGCGGTGGGCTATCCAGCTGTATTGCCCACTGCGACCTCGATAGCGGACAGCTTCGCGGAGCGTCAACGTCAACGATGCCATATACTTCCTCCGGGTTGGGTTAATTGTGGGGGGATTATAACATGCTTCTTTCAATTGGTAAGAGAGGGGTTAATGGTCGTATCGTAGGAATATTTCTCTCATTTGGAAGTAGAATGATTGATGCCTATCGGTTCTTGCCTTGCATGTGTCTGACTGCTAAACTATTTGAAATGGTACGGCCGTTTACCCTCCGCGATCTAGCTCTCGTGAGGCGGCTGAGCGAGCAAGGCCTCTCTCTTCATGCCGAATCTGCACTAGCTGACAATCTACAGCCACTACGTGGCGCGTTGTTCGGCATGGTTGCGCGCAGTGAAAGCCCGACATTGATTTGGAAATCTGAAGACGGGGAAAGCGCAGGGTTTATCCAGATACTCCTGGAAGAGGATCGCCAGCATGCACATATTCTTTATCTGAGCCCTGATCTCGCACATCAGGATGGTGAGAAGTCGTTGGACGGCGGGGTGGTTAATGGAAATGAGGATGTTTGGCTGTCGTTATTAGATCAGGCCGTGCATGTAGTCGGAAAATATGGCGTCCACAGCCTTGTGGCCGAGGTAGACGAGACTGGTCCAGAACTGCCCATATTACGCCGTGCTGGATTTGCCGTTTATGCGCGACAGGACATATGGGTGCTAGAGGGTGATGCCGCCGTCATCGGCAAAACGGATGAGACCCATAAGTTGAGACCACGACTTGAAAAAGATGACTGGGATATACAATTACTTTATGCAAATACCGTGCCGCGCTTGGTGCAGCTGGTCGAGCCAATTCCGCCAATTGCCGCAGGCAGCACCTGGGTACAAAGAGATGATAAAAATGAACTAGCTGCATTTGTGCATATACATGAGGGCAGCGTCGCCACCTGGATGCGATTCTTCATCCATCCCAGCGCCGAAAGCGATTCGGCCGAGATCCTGAAAGCCGCCCTACTGGTGAAGAAACCGCATCCATCGCGAGCAGTTTATCTTTGCCTGCGGCGATATGAAGGCTGGGTCCCGGGCGTGCTGCAAAATACCGGATTTTCTAAATGGGGCAGCCAGGCAGTGCTGGTTAAACACACGGTTCAACATACCCAGCGAGAAATGCCTAAAGTGACTGCTAACCTTGAAGGTATTCCTGTTTCAGCCCCTTATAGCCAATATTTATTAACGAATTTCACGAAGGAACAGGGCGAATTTTCGACTGAATCAGATAATAATGAACCTGCTGGTAAGAAAATCGTGACCCTGATTGCAAAATAATTTAATGGTTAATGTAAAAGCTAGAGAAGACTTAAAAACCCTGCTGGAAATTTTACCCCATAGTATACGCGAGCGGCTTGAGGATATTGGCCGCGAAGATGAGTTGCTTGAAGTCGTCATGGACCTGGGGCGGCCGCCTAGCGCGCGCTTTGTCGATGGTGAGATCGTGATCCGCGATGAGGAAATTAGCCAGGAGGAGATTGATCAAGTAGTCAGCCGTATTGGTGATTTTGATGATGACAATCGGGCGGGGATTGCCCGTACATTGCACCGTATTTCAGCCATACGCAACCGTAGAGGGCAGGTAGTTGGTTTAACCTGCCGCGTCGGGCGGGCTGTTTATGGAACGGTGGATATCATCAATGATATCGTGGAAGAAGGGCATAGTATTTTGCTGCTCGGCCGTCCCGGCGTTGGAAAAACAACCATGCTGCGCGAGATGGCACGCATTCTGGCGGAGAAAAAGCGGGTTGTGATCGTCGATACGAGTAATGAGATCGGCGGAGATGGAGATATTCCCCACCCGGCGGTTGGCAGCGCGCGGCGGATGCAGGTCCCACATCCCTCCCACCAACACGAAACCATGATTGAAGCCGTGGAAAATCACAGCCCTGAAGTAATCGTCATCGACGAGATCGGCCGCCAGCAGGAAGCCGCCGCGGCGCGTACGATCAATGAACGCGGCGTGCAGCTGATTGGGACAGCCCATGGCAATACCCTGGAAAATTTGCTCTTAAATCCCACACTTTCGGATCTTGTCGGCGGTATTGAGAGCGTAACGCTCTCTGATGAAGAAGCGCGGCGTCGTGGAACACAGAAAACGGTTCTTGAACGGCGAGCACCACCGACCTTTGATGTCTTGATTGAAATCCAGGATCGTGACCGCCTATTGGTACACCGTGATGTGACCGATTCCGTGGATGGTATGCTGCGCGGTGAAGCGCTCAATCTGGAACTGCGTTATCGGGATAAAAATGATGAATTGAAGATCGAACACCAGACAATGATAACATCATCACCCGCCGTGACCGGCCGTAGAGGCGGGCGCGGGCTGCGAAACGGTTCATCAAACGGAGGCCGGATTCCGATCCGTTCAAAAAGCGGCAGCAATGCCGAGTATGTTCAAAGTGATCAGGCCGGGCGCCAGCGTAGTGGTTTCCAGCCTTCAATACCAGCACAGGAGGCTGAGGGATCACAGCCAAAACAACTAAGAATCTTCGCCTATGGGGTCGCCCGAAACCGGCTAAAAGATGCGGCAAAGCGTCTCGGCGTCGACGTGGCCCTGGTCGATCAGCTTGTTGATGCGGATGTGCTTGTGACGCTAAAAAGTTACTATCGCCGCCGCAGACGTCTGATTAATGATGCGGAGCAGCTGCATAAGCCGATTTATGTACTGCGCGCCAATACCATTACCCAGATGGAGCGCTTTCTTGTTGAAGCCATGGATCTCGAGGTGGTCCCTACCGACCCTTTTGAGGAAGCCGTTGCCGAGACCGAGAGAGCAATTGATACGGTATCGGCCGGAACGCCCAGCGTGGACTTGAGACCGGCCAGTTCGGCCATCCGGCGTTACCAGCACCAGATGGCACGCCAGGCAAACCTGGTTTCTCACAGTTACGGCAAAGAGCCGCGCCGCCACGTGCGTATTTACAACACACGAAGAAACCAATAAACTAAAGGCCATTAGCAGCTAATGGCCGTTTGCTGTCAGTGGTCAGCTATCAATCTGGTAGCTGACCACTGACAGCTTAGTGGATAAAACTAATTTAGGCTGAATTATTGACGATGTTTATCACATTAGAGGGGCCGGAGGGGAGTGGGAAGTCAACCCAGCTTCCACCATTGGCCGCATATCTTCAAGAGGCGGGTTACTCGGTTGTGATTTCCCGGGAACCTGGCGGCACTGCAATAGGCAACCAAGTTCGCGCCTGTCTACATGATGTAAATAATACGGAAATGGAACCGACCACAGAATTTCTGCTTTATTCAGCCTCACGGGCGCAACTTGTTCGCGAAGTGATCCGGCCGGCGCTCGCGGAAGGAAAAGTCGTTCTCTGTGATCGCTATGCCGATAGCAGCATCGCCTATCAGGGCTACGGCCGTGATCTTGATCTGGGCGATTTACGAAAGATCACCGAATTTACCACCGGAGGTCTTAAACCGGATCTGACTTTCTTGCTGGATATTGATGTAAAAGAAGGTCTTTCCAGGCGTATATCAGGCGCTGAGGAAATGAACCGCCTTGACTTAGAAGCCATTGCCTTTCATGAGCGCGTGCGCGAAGGATACCATGAGCTTGCCGCTCTCGATCCTCAGCGCTGGGTCTTGATCGACGCAGCCCAAAGCCCGCAAGAGATCCAGCAGGAATTACGCACGATCATCATGAGCCGCCTGGAGCAGTGAGCAGTTTTCAATAACCAGTAACCAGTGACCAGTAAATAGTAAGTGAGCACTCTAGCTGACCTACCGAAATACTGGCTAACTGACCTCCTTTCTAGAGCTCACTACCCAAATCCGGCATAGACTCTTCAATCGATTCCGGAGATTCTCCTTTTTCCAATCGATCGACAACCTCGTTAAATTCCTCCCCCATATCTTCACCCATCTCATTGCTCATCTTGCGCATGAAACGGCCGAGTGCTCGTGGATCTTCATCGTCCAGCCCGGCCAGATCAGGATCATCCATCATACTTTCTAGGCGCGAATCCTCGGATTTTGCCACGGTTACCCGTGATACCAGCCGTTTCAATTCCTCGCTCTCACAATAGGGACATACCGGCTGTGCGTCGTCGTAATCTGCGTAGGAAATAAAAAGTCGGACGGCTCGTTTACATGATTGGCAGTGATAGTCATAATAGGGCATAGAATCTTCAACCTCGTATTAGCCTTAAACCTAAAAATGGTCCAAACCTTGATTAAGAGCAGTTTTATAGTCGCCGGCGGTTCCTGCTGCCGACTGTGAATCTTGGTACAATGATTATACTGAGAAGATATTGTCGAATACAATCGGCCGTTCAAGCGGCTCATCATTATATAAAACAGAATTAATCATATGGCAACCTCAAACAACAATATATGCCCTTCGTATCCCGTTTTGGTCTTGATTTCCGGCCCTTCGGCCGTCGGTAAGGACACGATCGCCCGCGGCGTCATTGAAAAGAGACCGGATGATTTTTTCTTCGTTGTCACGGCAACAACACGGGAGCCGCGAGATGGTGAATTGCACGGCATTGACTACACATTTGTCTCACATGATGAATTCGCGCGTATGATTGAATTCAACGAATTATTGGAATATGCGGTGGTTTATAATGATTACAAAGGCGTGCCCAAGAAGCAGATCCAGGACGCCCTGGCCAGCGGTAAAAACGTCATCATGCGCCTTGATGTGCAGGGCGCGGCGACCGTGCGTGAATTGATCCCTGAGGTCATTACTATTTTCTTGATCGCTCCCACGGAAGAAGAGCTAATCAAACGGCTGAGAGAACGTAAATCTGAATCGGCCGAAGGTATTAATCTTCGCGTGGCAACAGCGCGCAAGGAGTTAGAGCGCATTCATGAATTTGATTATTGCGTCGTGAATGCCGATGACGAACAAGATCAGGCCGTCGAACAGATTTTAAACATCGTCGATGCCGCACGCTGCCGCGTCGGCCAGGAGCCGCTCATCCTCTAAATTTTAGTCCAATTTTTTCTTAACCGCTAAGAGCGATAGCTGCCCAGACGACAAGGCCGATCACGCCGATGATGATCAGGCCCAGTTTGGCGAGTGTCTTGAGTACATCCCCCTCGTCGGCTTCAGCTACCGTGCTGGCGCCCACAATCACCTTTGCCGGGGCAAAATTACTGCCGATCGCCCCGCCGGCCGTTTGACCGGCTAATATGATAGGCACCGAAATGCTGAGGGTCAGAGCCGTTTGCTTTTGCAATTCGCCGAAAACCACGTTGCTGTTGGTATTGCTGCCGGTCATGAAAGCGCCTAATGCCCCGATAAAGGGGCTGAGGAAGGGAAACAGGGGGCCGCTTTGGCTTAGCACATTGGCCAGCAGTTGGGTCATGCCCGCGTGTTCCATGATTGAAGCCATGGCCACCATCGTATAAATACCGATCGTCGGTTTAATTGATCCGTTAATCGTCTTGGAAAGTATATTCTTCGCGCTGTATTCTGAGGTTGGTGCAGTAGGTAAGGTACCCTGCCAGCGGTACCAGAGAAAGATCAATACCGTGGCGTAGAACAGCAGCGCTCCACCATGGCCGAAAAGATTGATCGAGCGACCCGGACCCTCGGCCGTACAAACGCCAAAGGATGTGCAGATCTCAGGAAATTTTGGGGAGATGACTACCATGTCTAACAGATCGGGGATGATCATCATGCCAAACACAACGACGCCTATAAGGATGCCATATGGTAAAAAAGCGGTTAGCAGACGGTTGCGCCTCTGGGCGAAGGAATCGCCCTCTTCGAAGGCGCCCTTTTTGATCGATTCTCTGGAGAGCCAGGGAATGGCCACGAGCAATCCGGCCAGGCCGCCGCCAAGTGCGGCCAGCGAGTAGAGGCCGCTGCGAGCGATGAGCCACTGCGTGCCGCCCATCACAACCGCCAACAGCGATACAAAGAGACCTCGCCTGCGCACAGCCGATTGCTTGTCAACGATCCATAGAATAGCTAGACCTGAACCCAGGGCGGCAACGGCGAGCATGGCTGAAACCGGGTCGGCGAGTTCTGTCCCCTGCAAACCCGTAGCGGCAATTAAGGAAATAAATGAGGAACCCAGCGAACCAAATGTCACTGCCCAGGTATGGCCTAACAGCGCGATAACAACCGCCGGTGTGGCGGCAAATCCAATGCCCACCAGCAGTGGGGCTACAACGGCCGCCGGAACGCCGAAGCCGGTCGCGCCTTGTAAAAAAGAGCCGAAAATCCAGGCCATAAGCAGCGCCTGCGCCGCGCGACCGTGGGCAATTCCCGGCATTTCCTGGCCGATCGCCGTGATCGCCCCCGCATCATTGACGGTATGGTAAAGTAATAAGGCCATCCAGATGATATAAAGGACGAACAAGGATAAAAGAACAGCTTTAAGCGAAGCAATCCATATGAGCTGCAGCCCTGTACCAAAGAAGAGCAGGCTGACAACGATCGCCGTTAACCAGCCCGCCGGTCCCGCCTTACTACCGCCCCAATGACGGCCGATCATCAAATAGAGAACAACCAGAATCGGCAAAGTGGCCAATAAGACAAGGAGTGGTAGTGGAAGTGATGATGCAGGCATTCTGCGAAGTATATCTTATTTAACCACCTCGCATAATCCTTAACCCTTGCCACATCGCCACCCTGCTACCTCGTCCATTTGACCCGCCTGAACAGCCGCCATAGAATGAAGGATATGAGCAAGAAAGCACTACACGGAACGCCGCTCAAGCGCTTTTTGCGCGATTACAGGCGCGCGAATCCGCAGGATTTCGACCTTGTCGCCCTGCTGCAAAGCATCGAATATCCGGCCAATGTCGGATCCTGCTTCCGGCTGGCCGATGGTGCGGGACTTACCGAGCTGGTGCTGGCCGGCATCACGCCTACACCACCTAACCCGACAATCGATAAAGTTGGGCGTTTCAAGAGCACGCGCGTGCCCTGGCGCTATGAGAAAGACCCGCTAACGGCCGTTCATGATCTAAAGGCTGAGGGCTACCAGGTCGTTGCCATCGAATTAACTGATGATGCAGTTCCTTATCACCAATTCGATTACCAGCCCAAAACCTGCCTGGTTGTAGGACATGAGGATCATGGTGTGACCAGAGCGACTCTGGAAGCATGTGATGCGGCCGTATTTTTGCCCATGTATGGCAAAGGACTTTCCTTGAATGTGCACGTTGCCCTGAGCATCGTTGTCTACCATATTTTGCACGATTCAAGGACTTGAAACAGCCCGGGCCCGTGGGCAAATTTTTCTTTCCTTCCAATTGCTTTGCTA
>Ga0316576_10000662_pt1 | contig 16736 bp, 15 predicted proteins | sample S0NA_FD_203075 | JGI IMG/M metagenome (GOLD analysis project Ga0316576, IMG submission 203075) | Rhizosphere microbial communities from salt marsh grasses in Alabama, United States - S0-2_050615r3r5 | ecosystem: Host-associated > Plants > Roots > Rhizosphere | place: USA: Alabama | collected... | reverse complement strand
GGTGGTCGCGGTGATGCCCAGCGGCATGTAGGCGGAGGTGCACCCCTTGGCCGTGGTCATGATGTCCGGGAGAACGTCCCAGTTCTGCATGGCAAAGGCCGGGCCTGTCCTGTACCAGCCGGTCATGACTTCATCCGCTATGAGCAGTACGTCGTTTTCATCGCAGATCTTGCGCAGAATGGGGAAGTACTCGGGGGGCGGAACCAGGCGGCCGTTGGTGCCCACGACCGGTTCGACGAACACGGCGGCGACATTGCCCTCCTCCTTGATCATGTAGTCCAGATAGCGGGCGCATTGGACCTTGCAGTCGGGGTAGGTCTGACCGAAGGGGCAGCGGTAGCAGTAGCAGTCGGGGGCGAAGCAGACGCCGTCCACCGTGTAACGCACCCTTTCCACCGGCCATCTGCGCGGGTCACCGGTAAGGGCCATGCCTGCAGGCGTTGCCCCGTGGTAGGAGTGATAGCGCGAGATCACCTTGAAAGACGGTGCCTTGGACTGACGGGTGATTACCAGGGCGCCGTCATTGGCCTCCGTGCCGCTGGTCGAAAAAAAGAATTTATCCAGGCCGGCGGGCATCACCGTTCTCAACGCCTCGATGGCTTCCACGGCGACCTCCGTGGTAAAACCCGGGGCCACATAGGGCAGCTTATCGGCCTGTTTTTTGATGGCGCTGATGATAGCCTGGTTTTTGTGACCCAGATTGGAGCACATCAATTGGGAAGAGAAATCGATGTAGCGTTTGCCGTTCTTGTCGACAATGTAGACGCCTTCGGCGTCGTCGATGAGCAGGGGCGCCTTCCAGTTTTTCTGCCAGTTCCAGGTACCGAAACTGTGGGCGGCCATCTCCTTGACCCTGTTTTCCATATCGCTCATGGCACGATCCTCCTGTTCTATAGGGTATCCAGTTTTCTCAAGTGGGCGGTATGCTTTTTACCGATGGTTTTCAATGCCCGTGACACTTCGGACAGCGCCTTGATTTTAACGGCGGCATCAGTGTAGTAGCGTTCCGCCCTCTTTTCGAGGCAGCGGGCGGAGTCGAGGATGTCCCCGATACTTTCAGCTTCCGCCGGGTCGACCTCTTCGCAATAGGGCGCCCGGGTGAAGTCGTTGATCTTTTCCAGGATCATTTCGGTGACGTTTTCGCGCCGGGTGCGCTGCACGGTTTTGATGTTTTTGCGGGCATCTTTTAAAAATTGTTCGAAGAGGTCCTTTTGATCGGAAAAGGCGGGATTGGCCGCCACGGCGGCATAAAAGTCCTCGTCCTGCTTTTCCAGCTCTTCTGCAAAGCTTAAAATACTCCCGAAATTGATAAGCGGCATGTCATTCTCCTCATACGTTAACCTAATTTGAAACGCTCAACTTGGGTGGAAACAATTCATTTAAGGCGTTCCGGCGGCGGTGGCCCCACCATGCTGCACGGTGGTGGGGCCCGCCACTGTTTCTAATGGATTAGAACCAACGCTGTATGACCACTTTCGTGTCGGTGAAGAAGTTGAATATTTCCTGTCCATGACCCTTGGTGTCGCCGAACATGGAGTTGCCGGAGCCGCCGAAGGGGAAGAAACTCATGGGGGCGGCGATACCGATGTTGATGCCGACCATGCTCGGTTTGACCCGATACTTGAATTCACGCGCCGCTGGCCCGCTATTCGTATAGATGCAGGCGGCGTTGGCATAGCCGCGGGTGTTGATCAGTTCGATGACCTCGTCCAGGTTTTTGGTGCGGACGATGCTCACGACGGGTCCGAAAATTTCTTCTTTGGCGATGGTCATATCCGGGGTGACGTTATCGAATATGGTGGGGCCGACAAAGAAGCCGTTGGGGTAGCCGTCGACTTCATAGTTGCGGCCGTCAAGCACAAGCTCGGCGCCTTCTGCGATGCCTTTTTCAATGTACCCCAGCACCCTTTCCTTGTGGGCGGCACTGATCACGGGGCCCATGAAGGTTTGTTCATCCAGCCCGTCGCCCACCTTGATCTCCTTGACGGCGGCCACGAATTGTTCCTTGAGTTTATCCGCGATATCCCCTACCGGTGCGAGAATCGAACCGGAAAGGCAGCGCTGGCCGGCACAACCGTAAAACGATGTGGTCAGGGAAGGCATACCGGCATTCAAGTCGGCATCCGGCATGATGGCCACGATGTTCTTGGCGCCGCCGAGAGCCTGCACGCGTTTACCGGTTTCGCCGCAGCGCTGGTATATGTATTTGGCCGTGGGGGTCGAGCCGACAAAGGAGATGCCTTCGATATCCGGATGGTCCAGAAGCGCGTTGACCACGTCGCGTGATCCGTGGACCATGTTGACAACACCTTCCGGGAAACCCACCTCTTCCACGATTTCAAATATTTTGGTCTGCGTCATGGGCACCTGCTCGGAGGGTTTGACAATGAAGGTGTTACCGGTGACCAGAGCGTAGGGCAGGAACCACCAGGCGACCATGCCGGGGAAGTTGTAGGGCACGATGGCCGCAAAAACCCCCATGGGCTGGCGATGCCCGTAGCAGTCGATGTCCTTGGCGATATCTTCCAGCGTGTAACCGCACATCAGGGTGGTGACACCGGTGGCGTGTTCCACGTTCTCGATCATGCGGCGGACCTCTCCGCGGGATTCGTCGATCGCTTTGCCCTGTTCGGTGGTGAGTACTCTGGCAATTTCTTCGAAGTTTTCCTCAAACGCGTCCTTGAGGCGGAACAGGTAGCGGGCCCTGGTAAGCGGTGGCGTGGCTCGCCATTCCGGGAAAGCCGCCCTGGCCGCTTTGACGGCCGCATCCACGTCTTCCCTGGTTCCATAGGGCACCTGGGCGATTTTTTCACCCTTGGCCGGGTTCCAAACATCACCGAATGTCGTGGTGTTCGAATCGACCCATTCATCGTTAATGTAGTTTTTAATCACTGGTAAGCTCATGTCGTCCCTCCTGTTTTAAAATTAGGTTTTCTAAATGAAAATTTAGGCTTGTTTGAGACATGCCTGCCACAAGTCGATGCCCTCTTTCAGTTTGGCCAGATGATCTTCGACCTCCTGTACATGGCGATACATCTCGGCGGCGGCTCTTTCGCTATCCTTGTCAGAAATGGCCGCGTATATTCTTTCGTGGGCGTCCAGCACGGATTTGGAAAAATCCATATCGGGTTTGAGAACTTTTTTGAAATCTTCCAGCAGATCTTCGACAAAGTCGAGCAGGAGGACCAGAATGGGGTTGTTGGTTGTCTGGGCAATCACCCGGTGAAAGTCGATTTCGTTGCGACTCATCTCCTGCATGAATTTTTTATCGAGGTTTTCCCAGGCCCTGGCGTTGAGTCCGCCGAGAATGCGAAGGCCCTCTTCGGGCATGGTTTCGGCAGCCCGTCTGGCAGCGTGCGGCTCGATCAGTTTACGCAGTTCGGACAGGTTCTCGATGGTGAGGTCTTTGAAATAGAGGAAATTGGCCAGACTTTGCTTGGTGACCTCGATGTCGACTTCAACGATGTGGGCACCGCCGCCGATGCCTTTGCGGACATCGATCAGGCCCATGTGTTCCAGGGCCCGCAACGATTCCCTGAGGGTCTGCTTGCTCACGCCGAACTGCTCCACCAGTGCCTTTTCCGGCGGCAGAACGTCGCCGGGTTTGAGCCGGCCCTTTAAAATTGCCGTGCGGATTTGTCCGATAATTTTTTGGGTCACCGTGCTGGTTCGCGCTGTTTTAAACATGATGCCTCACAAGGGCTTGGACACTAGGATGAAGACCCGATCAAGTGTCTTTTATCCGCTCAATAAGGTATCCAAAATCCTTTGTCAACCGGAATGTGAGAAATATTTGTATAAAACAAATATTATAAATATTATGATATTTAGATTTATTTATTCAACATATTGATATTAAAAGATAATTATCTTTATCTAAAACCGATGTTTCATAAGGCACAAGGCGCAGTGCCCGTTTCACAGCCTCACGCTTCACGTCTAACGTCTAACGATTCACTGCTTACGCCTTACGTCGGATTTCGTTTAATCTTGCGGGGGGGGCGTATTTTTCAACAGATTGTTTTCTATGGCACGGATCCACTGGGGCGGGTAAGGAACTTTGAAGGCGACGCTGTCCCGGTCGCGGTTTTCGTTGATGAAGTCGATTTTCATGACGGACTGATGCAGCTCGACGCCTTTGATGCTGCTGTCCGGGTACACGCGGGCGATGTTTTGCCCGATAATTTCCAGTTCCAGCCGGGCGGTCCGGCTGCGGTAAAACAGCCGGTCTTCGAGGAGCAGCAGGAACCCGCTGCTTTTCCCCGGCTTTCCCGGTTCGGCCTCGCGGCCGAAATAGTTCACTCCGAAACTCATGGCCAGAATTTTGGCATGACCGAACCGCTTTTCGATCCACTGGCGGTCGCGCCAGCGGATGAAGGCGATATAGCCGATGATGCCGAAAAAGATAAGGGCGATGTAGACCCATTGCTGATTGGCGTAGAGATTTTGCATGATGACCAGTGGTTACCTTATTTACGTATACTGAGCCAAGTACACCACCAGCTTCTTGCGCGTCAGCTTGTGGCGGTAGCCGCCGCGGCTGCCCATGGCCTCCAGGATCGAATCGGCAATCTCTTCATCGGAGTGCCCCGCGGCGCGCATCTCCCGAATGCGCTCCCCGTTCAATTCGATCAGATTGCGAAATCCTTCGCTGTCACGGTTGAAGAACACCACGAAGCCGAGCACGAAAACGATCAGCGAAGATACCATGGCGACGGTGACGTCCCAGGACGGATCGGGAAACAACGATCTGAGCAGGCTGTCGGGGTTGCCGGCATTCAGAATGGCATACATGGCCACGAGGCCGAAGGCGATCAGTAATGTGTATACAAATTTCATAAACGGCATCGAGCGTATCGTCGTGAGGCGTGGAATGAAATAACGAACGGAGGGCAGGCCGAAAGGGTCTGCCCTCCGTATAGGCTCCAACAGCGGCGAAGCCGCGGGCACCAAAAGAACGCCGTTCTTTTAGGTTTAGATGGGCCTCATCTCGCCTTCTTTCATGGCGGCCCACTGGGCCTCGGCCTCTTCCCAGGCTTCATCGGAGGCTTCGCTCTCCCAGATTTCCAGGCCTCTTTCGGCGCGGGTGGCGCCGGGAAGCAGGTTGTCCAGGATAATGCCGATGATGGCGGTAACGGCCATACCCGTGCTTATGATGGCCTGGATGATGTTGCCGATGACGTTGATGAAGCTGCCCGGGGTCCCCCATGCGAGAGCGCCGCTGACGATCTGACCCGTTCCCGCATCAACATGGGCGGTGAACCAGAAGGGGACGCTGAGGCCGGCAAAGAAGCTGAGGCCGATGATGAACAGGTTCCGTGAGTTGTTCAGGTTGACGATCTGCAGGTTGGAAAGACCCACCGAGGCGATCATACCGAAGAGGCCCACGAACATGGCCCCGACAACCGGCATGGGCAACGTGGCCAAAACGGCCCCGAATTTGCCGATGATCGGAATGATCAGCATGACGGCCGCCCCGCAGCGCACCACGCGCCGGCTGGCGACCTTGGTCAGGCCGATGGAGCCGATGTTCTCGGAGTAGGTGGTCGTGCCGTTGGCCGTCTGCATGATCCCGGCCACCAGGCAGCCCAGGCCCTCGGCGCCCAGGCCCCTGGAAATCATATTGCCCGTGGGCACGGGGGCTTCGGAGATGCGGGCGCAGGCGTAGTAGTCGCCGATGGATTCGATCATGGAGGCCAGGTAACCGGCCAGCATGCCGAAAACGCCGGCCCACAGCACGGAACTGCCGAAGTTCGGGAAACCCCACTTGAACGGCATCATGGGCATGAAGCTGATCCAGGATGCCGAACCGATCAAGCCGAGCTTGCCGGTCAGGTTGGCGGCGTTGCCGTCTGGAATCAGGCCGGTGATGGTTCCCAGAAGCGAGAGGATCCAGCCCGTGGCAATGGCCAGCAGCACCGGAAACAGCATGAACACTCTCGATTTCTGGGAAAACACCTGCGAGTAGAGAATCAGGGAGATCAAGGTGACGAGAGAGATGACCCAGTTGGTGGCCATCCAGGGGGCGCCGATACCGAAAAGCGCCAGACCGATCATGGCGATGGTGGGGCCGATGACGATGGGGCTGATCAGCTTGCGCACCTGGCCCATAATGCCCGTGTAGCCCAGCACGATTTCAACCACGGATGCGATCATGATGGCGCCGGCAACCATCTGGATTTTCAACTGCCACAAGGGGATGCCTGCACTGGTAGCCAATTCGGCGGTGCACAGGCCGAGTATCGCGAATGTGGGCCCTAAAAAAGAAAACGTCCCGCCCTGAATAACCGGCAGCTTGTTGCCGAGGGGGGACTGCTGAATGAGGGTGCACAATCCCGAGGTAAAAAAGATGGTGGAGATCAACAACGCCAGTTGATGGGGGGGCAGCCCCATAGCGCCGCCGACGATGAAGGGGATCAGTACGGTCGCCCCGAACATGGTCAGGTACTGCTGGATACCCAGTAGTATGGCGAGGCCCCATTTGGGCTTGCTCCCGATAGGGTAAACGATCCAGTGTTTGTGTTCCTTCTGTTCTTCGCTCATAGGTTCTCCTTTCCTCCTTCCATGGTTGTCCCGCACACGGGATTATTTGGATATAACATATCAGATCTTGATCGCTTGCCGAAGCAGGTGTTTTCAGGCTGCTCACGATGCTTGTCGAGGTAGCGGCGCAGCCGCGTTTCATGACAGTGCACAGCGATGTTATTATGGCAATTGCTGACAGATTTCCGTGTACATTTCCGGCCGTCGGTCCCGGAAGAATTGCCATCCGTCCCTGACTTCGCGAATCAACTCCAGATCCAGATCCGCGATCACCACCTCGTCCTTGTCCTCGCTGCCTCTGACCATAATCTCGCCGCGCGGGTCGACAAAGTAGCTGGAGCCGTAAAAGCGGCCGAATTCCCATGGTTTTTCAAGCCCGACCCGATTGTTGGCACCGATAAAGACCCCGTTGGCCACGGCTTGGGCCGGTTGCTCCAGTTCCCAGAGGTACTGGGATTTTCCCGCGGTGGTCGCCGAGGGGTTAAACAGGATTTCAGCGCCGTTGAGGGCCAGGACACGGGCGCATTCGGGAAAATGGCGGTCATAGCAGATGAATATGCCGATTTTAGCGTAAGCGGTCTGAAACACCGGGAATCCGAGGTTGCCGGGCTTGAAATAGAACTTTTCCCAGAAGCCGGGCCAGGTGTGCGGTATCTGAACCTTCCTGAACTTGCCCAGGTATTTACCGTCGGCATCCACTACGGCGGCGGTATTGTAGTACACGCCATCCAAGGCCATTTCGTATACCGGAATGACCATCACCATGTTGTACGTTTTGGCATATTCGGCCAACCTGTCGGTGGTGGGCCCGGGAACCGTTTCGGCCGTGGCATACCACTTGGTGTCCTGTTCGGCGCAGAAATAGGGGCCGTAGAATATTTCCTGCAGGCAGAGGATGTTGACCCCTTTCTCACCGGCTTCCTCGATAAGCGGGATGTGTTTTTCGATCATGGCCGCCTTGATGTCCGCAGGGCTGCCATCGTGTTTGGCGTTGGAGGCTTGGATGTGGGCGCATTTGACGATTCTTGACATGACGAACCCCTTTCATGGTCGTAATGTGTTGGTTTTCAGCCTGCGGTCAGCCATCCGAATAGGTTTGTCCTATATCGAGAAAGCCTGCCGCTAGCTGTCTTTGTGATTGGAACATAAACGATCGGAGACGTGGTGTCTTTGAAGCATGCCGCCTGCGGGAAGCTCCGAGCCCCTGCATGACGGATGATCACCTATATGTAGCTATAATTTGTCCGTTTTGTAACCTAGGAATCGAGCGGTCGTCAAGGTTTTTTAGGGGCAGGGCGACAATAAAAAAAACCGATTGCCTTGGACGCCTGTCCACACCCTGCGGTGGGGTCTGGGCAGCGTCGTGAACGTTCACCCCGATCAGTGATAGATTAAATTTTTTTATTGTCATCCCAAAGAGATTGAATTATAATTACTTTTTTTATTCAGGCTTAAATTGCCCTTGTAGCGACAAGCGGGGGGCGTGATGCGTAACCGTTGCATCAGGCAAAGAATTCAGTAGATCTCTAAAGAGACAGAGACAAGGAGGGAGCCTGTGAGTTACCTGGAAAAGTTCAGCAAAATGAAAGAAGGGTTCGACCTGGGGCAGGCCATCGCCGAGGCAGACCGCTGTCTGCTATGCCATGACGCACCGTGTTCCAAGGGATGCCCCGCGGAAACCGATCCGGCAACTTTCATCAGGAAGCTGCGATTCCGCAATGTGGTTGGTGCTGTCCGCACCGTAAAAACCAACAATGTTTTGGGAGGGGCCTGTGGGGTATTATGCCCGACCGCCGAGCTGTGTGAAAAGGAGTGCAGCGCGACAGGTATCGGGAAGCCCATCGCCATCGGCAAAATTCAACGCTTCCTGATCGAGCATGCCCGGAATACGGGTATCACCGTGCTCGAAAAGGGGGACGCGCGACCGGAAAAAGTGGCGGTCGTAGGGTCGGGTCCGGCTGGGCTGAGTTGCGCCGCCGAACTGGCCAAAGAAGGCTACCCGGTCACGGTTTTCGAAGCGCGCCCGGAGCCGGGGGGCGTCCTGCGCTACGGGGTGGTATCCTACCGGTTTGACATGGATTTCCTGGCCGGCGAGATGGAGGACATTAAAAAACTGGGCGTCGAGTTCAAGTGCTCGGCTCCGATAGATGCGGAGAACGGGGCTGAAGACCTTCTCGAGAAAGGCTACCGGGCCGTTTTCCTGGCACCGGGTTTGTGGGATGCCGTGCGTCTCAAAGACGGCGGTGCGGATGTGGAGGGCCTATACAGTTCGGTGGCCTACCTCCAAGGGCTGCGCGACGGGAGCATCGATGCATACGCCCGCAAAATCGAAAACAAGACCGTGGCGGTGGTCGGCGGCGGCTCCGTGGCCATGGACTGTGTGGGATCGGCCATCCGGCTGGGCGCCAGGGATGTTTATCTCGTTTACCGGCGCTCCTATACCCAGATGCCGGCCGAAGAGGATGAAAAGATGGATGCGCTTCAGGAAGGCGTTCACTTTCTGCTGTTGAACCAGCCCGTGGATATCGTGGCGGACGACAACGGACGCGTTACAGGCCTCAAACTCGTCCGCACGGCCCTGGGGGAAGCGGACGCGTCCGGGCGGCGGGCACCGGTCAACATCGAGGGATCCGAATGGGTCCTGGCGGCCGACCTGGTCATCGAAGCGATCGGCAACAAGGCCGACGAAGCCTCACCGGCTTGGTACCCCAACGTCGATTTGGACGCTAAAAAGTTGATCCGGGTCGATGCCGGTACCGGCAAGACCTCGGTGGCGGGTATCTTTGCCGGCGGCGACATCGTCAGGGGGCCCGCCCTGGTGGTCAAAGCCGTCCAGGACGGAAAGGTGGCGGCAAGGTCCATTAGCGCTTACTTGAACGAGACCTCAATTTAGGTGGGAAAAATATAAAAAGCTAAATCCCAACCCGGGAAAAATTGGAAATTCCAATATCTAAATTCTAAATAATTTCAAATGACTCAATATATCCATGCAAATGAAAGCGGAGAAAAAATCCTGTGCAAACATGATGGGGTTTTCAGTAAATAGGAGGAGATAGCATGTCCAATCAATCCATAGATCTTTCCATCGAATTTTGCGGAAAAACCTTTAAAAATCCGTTTCTGCTTTCCTCGTCTCCGGTGTCCAACAGCGCCGAGATGGTGGCACGGTCGTTTGAAGCCGGCTGGGCCGGGGTGGTCTTCAAAACCTTGAATTCGGATCGTCTGCCCATCATCCACCCCTCTCCGAGAATGAACGCTTTTCACTACGGGGCCAAAAGAGTGGTGGGGGTTCAGAACGTCGAGCAGATATCCGACCGGCCGCTGAAGGACAACCTGGCGGACTTTCTTTACCTGAAAAAACACTATCCGGATCATGTGCTCATTTCCAGCATCATGGGTTTTTCCAACGACGAGTGGGCCTATCTGGCCAAAGTGGCCGAGGACAACGGCGCCGACATGCTGGAGCTCAATTTTTCATGCCCCCACATGTGCATCGAGGGAAGCGGCCACCACGTGGGCCAGGCGTTCGACCTGATTGAAAAATTCACGACAACGGTCAAGAACACCGTTTCCATACCGGTCATCGCCAAGATGACGCCCAACATCACCGACATGAAGGAGCCCGCCCTGCACGCCAAAAACGGCGGGGCCGACGCCATATCGGCCATCAACACGGTGAGCGGCATTTCCGAAATCGGCCTGGATGACCTGGTCCCCAAGCCCAATATTTTCGGTATCGGCGCCGTCAGCGGCACCTCCGGCCCGGCCATCAAGCCCATCGGTCTGCATTTCATCGCCGACATGGCCCAGTGCATGGACCTGGCCCTGCCGCTTTCCGGAATCGGCGGCATCGAAACCTGGATAGACGCTCTGGAATACATCCTGCTGGGGGCGTCGACGATCCAGGTGACCACCGGGATCATGCACTACGGGTACAGGATTGTCGAGGATATGATCGAGGGATTGTCCGACTTCATGGCCCAGCGAGGGGTCGGCAAGGTCAGCGAGTTGGTGGGCAAGGCGCTGCCGAACCTGAAAACCACGGATCATTTCGACCTGGCGCGCCAGGGCATTACCCAGTACGATCTCGAAAAGTGCATTGGCTGCGGGCAATGCTACATCGTTTGCAACGATGCCGCCGGCCAGGCCCTCGAGTGGGATGCCGCGCAGCGCCGGCCGACCTTGATCGAAGACAAGTGCCTCAGTTGCATGATTTGCAGCTTCGTGTGTCCGGTGCCGGGACTGATCACTTTCAAGGAGATGCCCGCAACGTGGCGCCGCAAGGAAACCCAGGTGATGGACAAGAGCCTGGAGAGTGAGATAACGCTAGAACCTTTTACCAAGGAGGGACCCAATGAGTGTACTTGTTAAAGGAGGTACCATCGTAACCTCTACCGGGCGTTATGTCGCCGATGTTTATGCCGAAGGTGACAAGATCAAAACCATCGGCAAGGACCTCGATCAACCCGCGGACGAAGTGGTGGATGCATCGGGAAAATATGTTTTGCCGGGGGCCATCGATCCCCACACTCACATTTCCATGCCGTTCATGGGCACCAGCGCCCAGGATGATTATGAAACCGGAACCGTTGCGGCGGCCTGTGGCGGTGTGACCACGGTGGTGGACTTCGACCTCCAGCAGAAGGGGGAATCCCTGCTCGAGGCCATCGAGAGAAAACAGTCCTGGGCGGCGGGAAAGGTCGCCGTGGACTACTCTTTGCACCCGGCGGTCATGGATCCCCGACCGGAAGTGATTGCCGAGGTGAAAAAAGCGGTGCTGGATTACGGGACGCCCAGTTTCAAGATATTCATGGTGTATGATTTCAGGGTGGATGATGCCACCATGATCAAGTTGCTGGAGGAAACCAAAAAATACGGCGGCCTGGTACAGGTCCACGCCGAGAACGTTTACATCATCCAGCACATGAACGAGGTTCTGGAAAAAGAGGGCAAACTGGCCCCCTATTACCATGCCGTCAGCCGGCCCAACATCGCCGAAGAAGAGGCCATCGCCAGGGCCGCAAAAATGGTGGAACTGACAGGGTCGCGCATTTACATCGTCCACCTGTCCTCCAAAGAGGGCCTTGCCAAGGTGCGGGAAGCCCGCGACAGGGGCGTCGATGTGTTTGCGGAAACCTGTCCGCAGTACCTTCTGATGGATGAAGAGCGCTACAAGGAGCCCGACTTTGCCGGCGCCAAATACGTGATGTCACCGCCGCTCAGGACCACCGAAAGCCTCGAGGCCCTGTGGGGCGGTTTGAACAGCGGGGACCTGCAGGTGGTGGCGACGGATCACTGCCCCTTTGATTTTAAAGGGAAGAAGGACATGTTCGGCAAGGACGACTACAAAAAAATACCCAATGGTGCGCCGGGAATCGAGACCCTGCTGATGCTCATGCATTCGGAGGGTGTAGTCAAGGGGCGCATCAGCCTCGAACGCATGGTGGACCTCGTCTCCACCGGGACGGCGCGCATGTTCGGCCTCAAGGACAAGGGGGAGATAAAGGTGGGCAAGGATGCCGATCTGGTGGTTTTCGACCCGGAGCAGAAGTTCACCATAACCCAGGAGAAGCTGCATCAGAATGTGGACTACACCCCCTATGAGGGAATGGAGATGACCGGAATGCCCTCTATCGTCTATTCCCGGGGAAAAAAGGTTGCCGAGTGGCAGAACGATCGTGTGGCGTTCGTCGGCGAGGTCGGCCGCGGCCGTTTCGTGAAACGCGAGCCCTTTGAAGGCTTCTAAAACCGAATCCACCCAGCCGTTTTCGGCTGGGTGGATGTTTTAGTTCGTACTGATCAGCACCACGCCTCCCACCAGCAGGGCGACCCCCACGATCCGCAGGCCGTTTACCGCGTGGACGGGGTAGCCTACCAATCCGAAATGATCGAGCACGATGGAGGTCAACATCTGGCCGGCTATGATCAGCGCAACCATGGTGCCGGCACTCAACCGGGGGGCCAGGACAACCGTGGCAGCGACCAGAAAAGCGCCCAGAAATCCACCCGACCAGACCCACCATGGGTGTTGGCCCGCACCGGAGAGGCTGGGTACGGGCACGCGCAATACGACGGCGTAGATGACAAGGGCGGCCGTTCCAACGGCAAAGGAAATGGCTGCCGCCAGAATCGGGGATTGGGTCCAGAGGTTAAGCCGGGAGTTGATGCCCGCCTGCGTTGGCAGACAGAATCCTGCTGCGATGGCCAGAGCGAAATAGGGTAGCTGTGAGTTCATGCGTCATGGGGTCCTTATTGGGCAAAGTTAAAAAACAACGGTCGAGAGCCTATCGCTTTTAGAAATACAAAATCCACCTTTTTTTTACAATTATGAAAACCGAATTCACGCGTGCCATCGTCAGAAAGCCCGGCCCCAATTTCGCAGACGGCCTGACAACATCGGACCTGGGCAGGCCGGACTTCGATCTGATGAATACCCAGCACGATGCCTACGTACGCATGCTGAGGGAATTGGGCCTGGCGGTCACCGTCCTGCCGCCTGAAACCGGGTTTCCGGACGCCCACTTCGTAGAGGATACCGCGGTGGTGACTCCCGACATCGCCGTGATCACCAACCCCGGAGCGCCGGCCCGGCAGGGTGAAGAAAAGACCGTCGAAGCGGCGCTCGCGGGTTATCGCACCCTCGCACGGATCGAGCCTCCCGGGACTCTGGACGGCGGAGATGTACTCATGGTAGGCTCGCACTTTTTTATCGGCATTTCGGAAAGAACCAACCGTTCCGGGGCGGAACAGCTGGGCGGCGTTCTGAGCCGCTACGGCAACACCTGGATGCCGGTGTCGGTGGGCGACGGCCTGCACCTCAAGTCGGGCGTGAACATCGTTGGCCCCAACACGCTTCTCCTGACGGAGACGTTCGCCCGTATGGATGCGTTTGCCGCGTATGAGAAAATTCTGCTCGATCCGGATGAATCGTACGCGGGCAACAGCCTGTTGATCAACGGGCATCTGATCGTGCCCCAGGGCTTTCCGCGAACGCAGGCCAAACTCGAATCTTTGGGCATCCCCCTCCACGTGCTGGATGTGAGTGAAGTCCGCAAGATGGACGGCGGGTTGACGTGTCTGTCCCTCCGCTTTTAAGTCGTCCTGAAACGGGCTTAAGCTTACGTATCGGTCCTTAAGGAGGGTCAGCATGTTTTCCGAATCAGTACGGAAAGGTTAAGATGTAAAAGACCCCATGCAGGCATCAGGCAGGAAGAATGGCAGTGACTACGGTTCCCTGACCTGGTTCAGAGTCGATATGGAAGCTACCGCCGTATATTTGGCAGCGTTCCTGCATGGCGAAGAGGCCGTAACCGCTGAGCGGATCCTTATCAGATAATACCTCGGCAACATCGAAACCAAGACCGTTGTCTTCAATTTTGAGACAGATGGAACGATGGTCCTCGCTATATCGCAAGCGTAACCTGACGATATCTGCCTGACTGTGTTTCTCGGCATTAGTGAGCCCTTCCTGGATGATACGGTAAAGGATAATTTTCACATCTTCGGATATATCCCCTTCCCCGATTTCTGGTGTATACTCAATGCGGATCTTTCCATACATTTGTTTGAACTGGCGCAGGTACCATTCGATGGTCGCCATCAGTCCCAGATCATCCAGGGTGGTGGGCCGCAAATGAGCTGAAATACGTTTGGTTTCTTTAATAATATTGAAAAGATAGGTGATCTCCTGATCCAGGGACTCATCCAAGTGGCCGTTATTCTCCTTTCGCATCGATTCCTTTTCTTCGAGACTGAACTTGATAGCCGCCAGGCTGGTACCGATGCTGTCATGGAGTTCCTTGGAAATTGTTCTACGGTCTGCCTCCAACATACTCAGACTTCGTTTGGAAAGCTGTTTTATTCGTTCACGGGAAAGGGTCGGTGCTGTGGCGGTATGCTGATGACCGGTGATTTCCCTTTTCAGTTCGGAAACAACAGCATGGATGTCTCTCTCTCTAATGAGCGAGGATGGTTTCACCTGGTCTGTCACATCTTCCTGGTGGCGCTTTTTATCATATGGTATCTGTCGCCTTTTTGTCATAATCGGTGTCGCGTTCAGAGGTTCATGCCCGATGCTTCAATGCTGACGGCTGTCCGGCAGGCAGTGTGAGATTATTTCGGGGTCTCGACCAGACCTTTTTGGATGGCATAGGCCGTTAGTTGGGCAACATTGTGTAAATCGAGTTTGCCGATCAGGTTGGCGCGGTGTTTCTCAACGGTTTTGACACTGATGTGCAGAAGTTCTCCGATTTCAATGTTGGTGCAGCCTTCTGCCACCAGTTTTAAAACTTCGCGTTCACGCTGCGTAACGCTCTGCCAGCGTGACTTCTTTTTCAGTTTTTTCTGACTTGATAAAAAGCCCTCCATAACCTGATTTGAAATACCCGGGCTGATATATGTTTTCCCTTGTAAAACACTGTCGATTGCCAGCATTAACTCCTGGCGGCTGGAATCCTTGATGCAATAGCCATCAGCGCCTGCTTCGAAGGCCTCCAGAACATGCTGATCGGATTCATGAATGGTCAACAGGAGGATGTGCGTGTCCGGCAATTCGCGTTTGACATCTTTCAACACAGAAATTCCCCCCATTTTAGGCATGGATAGATCCAGCAAGACCATATCCGGTTTTAACTTTCGAATCAGCTTTACAGCTTCGATACCGTCTTCAGCTTCGCCTACAATCTGAATGTCCGCACGTTTGTTGAGCATCGATTTGAGACCATCACGAAAGAGCTGATGGTCCTCGACTATTATCAGTGTTTGTTTTTGTTCCATTTGCGGGCCTTATCGGTCTATGTATCGATGATGGCTGAAAAAGGCAGATATGTGTGAGATCTCACATACGACGCCTATCATTTCAGATTAGAATAGCAGCTAAGGGTGTGTAACCCTATAGTATATAATCCCTCCTGTCAAATTCCAAATTATGCCCAGCGCAAGGTGTGGCTACTATTTTTATGTCGTATTGGCTGTTGGATTGTTTTTTTCGATAAACTCGACCAAACGCTGATAACTTGAATAATTCTTTGAGAAAAAAAAGTCCGCACCGGCATTGAGGATGGCTTGCTCGTATTCTTCGCAATCATCCACCGCAACCACCACAATTTGGGTTTTGGGCAGCTTGCGTCTGATCGTTTTGATCGTCGCAATACAACTTGCGAAAGCGATGGAACTGTCAATGAAAACGAGATTCGGTGGGGCGGCTTCCAGACAGCTGTTTGCCTGATCGAGGCGCTCTATTTGGGTAATATCAGCTCGCGGGTATTTTTTCTGAATCATCTTGGCCAACAGTTGGCCAAAGATTTTGCAAGGATCGATAATCCACACGTTTTGGCGGTTTGGCATCAAGAAAAAGTCCTCAATTATGCTTCAACAGTATTATTTTATATATCAAAACGTAACTGTTTTATTGTGGTGGGTCTCGTTATCATAATACACGACTTGATTGTCGTAGTTGTCGAGGTCAATTCTCGCTTTGGCGTGGAAAACACCGTTATTCCATTTTAGCACGACTTGATTTTCGGGAGAGTCCTCTACATGAAACTCGCCATCGAACGCGGGGTAGTTGTTTCTAAACTGCATTAGACGTATCAGCCTTTTTACGATTGGCTTTTTCATTTCAAGATCAATTTCGTCCACCCCGTAATTATGCCGGTTAATGTTACGGCCGGATTTGGTTTTTTCGACCAATTCAATGTCGTTTTTTCCGGCCAGTAACCCCACGTAATATACCTGGGGTATGCCGGGGGCAAAAAATTGAATGATTCTCGCACAAATGTATGAATCATCATTGCATTCGAGAGCTGAGTAGTAGGTTGTGTTCATCTGGTATATGTCTAAATTGTTGTATTTGGCATTATTGTAGTGGCGCTTGGCGTTGGAACCCTTGTCGTACAACTCTTGCAACGTGCGATGGATTTCATCCTGGGACATCAATTCATGGACATCAACGATACCAATTCCATCGTGGGTATCTAAAGTGGTGATCTGTTTTCGAGGACATATGTGCAACCAGTTTATCAAGCACTTGTTGCTGTGGTGGTAAAGCGTGTGAATCACAAGCATGGGCAGGGCAAAATCGTAAACCCAGTAACCTTTTTCACTCATTTTGATCTGATAGGAATAGTGCTCGTGAACCTCCGGCAGGATCTCGACTTGAAAGGGAGAAACACAGTCGTCTAACCAATCAAGCA
>Ga0316576_10000661_pt1 | contig 16745 bp, 22 predicted proteins | sample S0NA_FD_203075 | JGI IMG/M metagenome (GOLD analysis project Ga0316576, IMG submission 203075) | Rhizosphere microbial communities from salt marsh grasses in Alabama, United States - S0-2_050615r3r5 | ecosystem: Host-associated > Plants > Roots > Rhizosphere | place: USA: Alabama | collected... | reverse complement strand
ACCGATCTGGCACCGATCGGCACCGATCCGCGAGCGTATCGACAACATCGATCGTCAGATCTCATGGTCCGCGCGCAACATTCCAAGAATGCTATGAATGCTAAGGGTGGCATCTCTGCTAGGGTGGCCTTTGCCATGTTCTGAATTCGTTCGATCAGGGAGAATTGACTAGTGGGAGCACGGGGGAGGACCAGGGTCGTTGATGTGGTTCTGATTCCGCCGGCGTTCGTCCTTCGTCTGACTCTCGATGGGTACCACGTTCACCATTGCACCATTGTTGCCCTGAATCCTGCTCGTGGCTTTGCTTGCAGCGCCGACCACAGCTCGCCGTGCGAAACGTCCTCCCTGGCGTAATCCGCCTCTGTGGAAGCGCGCCTCGACGCCAGCGACCCGTGGGAAGCCCTCTTCCAGATCGCCTGCGCCGAGCTGCCCGACCTCCACCGCGGCATGGTCCCATTCTGGGTCTTCGACCCCGAGGGCGGCGCCGCCATCGAGCGCCACGTCCCCACCATCCCCCTCAGCCAGGACGAACGCCGCTACGAAGACCTTCGAAGGTCTTTGGCGGTGTACCGGATGGTCTTCGGCCAACCGAGGCAAGAGGATCTGCTGGCGTACCTGGTGGATCGGGTGGGGCCGGAGCGGTTGGAGGCGCTGAGGTCGTTGTTGCAGATTGACTTGAAGCCGAAGACGCTGGATCGAGCTCCGGGGCCAAGTCACCCAAACCCGGATAGATCGTCGCGATGTGACGCATGGTACATACCCCGTGGCGTTAACCGGACACGATCACGTGCGGCGTCTCATCGCTTCGTAAATATGATGAAATGGAACAACTGGACCTCTCGAAGAGGAGGTGTGACTCAACGGCTTGGGCTGTATGATCAATACACCTGCCCGATTTGATTCCACAGTCGATTGAAGAAGTAGGAGGCCGAGTCTTGTTCTTACCCTGGCAGTTCGGGAACTGGCTGGATTATGTCGAAGAGAACGCCAAGGAACAACTTCAGAATCGAGAATCAGTCAGATTCCGGGGAAGATCATTCCCCGTGCCAATCGATAAGGCCGATAGGATTACCTACGCGAAGATCATCGTGAAGGCACGACCCAAGAACTGCGTGTTTGGAAACTGGGCATTGCTGAAGCATCTCACCAAGAAAACCGAACGCGATGAGTCGACGAAAAGGACGCGTTCAATTTGGTTCTTCTACGCTGCGATTGCTGTCGTCCTTCCGCCGCTCGCACATCTTTTTTTCAAGAGGTTTGTGGCGACGGCTTGGGCGCAGAATTGGATTCACTGGTGTGAGACTGGCCGAATGCCGCTTTCTAACTCGGGGCTTAGGTTGTTTCTCTCTCTGTGGGTCATGATTGGTGGACTATGGAATCTGGCTCTACCACCTCTGGTTTTCTTACTGGTAGCCCCGGAAATCGGCGTAGAGTGGGCAGTAACCACCGCCGTCTTGATTCTCGTGATCGTGGCTTCCATTCGCAGTTGGACCATGACGAAACTCGCGATTCGGATCTTCCGTCCAGTCGAATTGTATGCTGAAGACCGTGAGCCACACGCCGTTGAGGTGCCAGCTATGGGCCAGTGCTAGAAACTGGGTGTCCCTTGAATGCGGGAAAGTGGATGTCCCTTAGTCGGTGTCGAGTACCGTCCCATCAGTCTGCGTGGGTGGCCTGCCGATCTTCTATGGCCGATTCGTCTGGGGCGATGTCATCGCATCACCCGTCTGCTCGTCGACCACGGACGCGTAGGACCAGATCGTGCAACCCTGTGTCTCCACCTCGACAACCGCATAACCCCCGTCAAACTCCTCGAGCCCGGCGGCCTCGGTAACCCGGTTGACCTGCTCGTACCGGCCGGGCGCTACGTGGATCCTGACCGGTTCTCCGACGATGGTACCGCCATCCACGAGTTGAACCACGGCGGTGCACATTCCGTCACCGGCGAGGTGAACAATCCCGACATTGGTCCGGAATCGATCGTTGCCCCGCAACGCCTGAAGCACCCCGACGTCGTTGCCGGAGACTCCGGCGTCGAGACGAACCGCCGGGAAAAACTGGCCAAAGGTCCCGTCCGAGGTCTCGTTGTATGTTCGCGCCTGAGCAACGATCTGGGACGCTGATTCGATGCGGAGCACACCCCTTGGCTCGTCGTCCCCCGCAAAGCCAAACGCCGACACCAGCACGTCGTTCCAGTGTCGTTCGCTGCCGGCCGGCAGAATCTCGTTGACAATTGCCACCGAGCCGTCAAAGGACGAGGTGAACCGGATCTGGAGATCCGAATCCGAACCAGACCAGTTGATGATCGACAGGTCCGTCCTCCAGACCGTTCCGCCGGCTCCGCGCGCATGGACAACCGCTGGGACGATCAACACGGAGGGGTCTTGAGGAAGCGATCCCGTCGCCAGAGCCACACCAGACGACTGGACCGTTCCCCCGTCGTCGTCTACCGCGACCATTTGGACTGTGTAGTACCCGGGCTCGGTGAAGACGTGGGTGATCGTCGGCTCGCCGACGATCGTTGTGTCGGTGATGCCGTCGTTGTCCAGATCCCATCTGTAGGCGACGATCTCACCGTCGATGTCGGTGACACGAGCTGTGAACGTCACCTCGAATGGAATCTCTCCCGAAAACTGGCTGCCCTCTGCCATGCACGCGTGGGGGAGCTCGTTGAACTGGGTACAGTCCGTGTTGAGATCCTCGACGTCGAAGGTCCGCTCTGCTGACCATTCGCCCCAGCCGGTGGCGTCGTTGCCAGCCCGGACCTTCCAGGTCCACCCTTCCAGGTTTTGGCCAGCGACATAGGCCCACACGCTTTCGGAGTACGAGGAATCGGTGACGATCCGGTCGATGGCAGGAACCTGGGCGTGGGCTCCCATTACGTAGATCTCGTATTGATCGGCGCCGGCCACGTCGGTCCAGTCGAAGTCCCTCTCCATCTTGTCGCACGAGTCGGAACACCCGTTGTCGAGGACGGCGCCAGCCTCCGGGTACAGGAGAGTCGGCGAGTCGAGAGTTTCGGCTGCAAACAGTGGCGCAGCATTTGTCAGTAGAAGCACGAAGCAGAGAGGCAACCAACGGGCGTGAGTCTGCATCTTTCCTCCCTCGAGGATGGTTCCGAAGCGTACACATCAATTGTCGATCCGCGGGCGGGGGCGCCGCGACAGTGGCTCGGCGAAGGTTGCCTGCCAGCGACCCCCGCGACCCGGGGTCCGGTCTTCCTGTTCGCCCTTTTGCAGGATTCGCGCCGGAACCCCGCCCGTGGATCAGAGGGCGGTCGTGTCGAAACGAAACACATCTGGTCCGCGTGGTGTGTTGGGGTTGCCCTGCGGCTTCGCGACCGGCCGCGAAAACACCTGCACCCTCCACAAGAAGCTCGCTCGGTTCTTCGGCCACCACCTCGAGAGCCTCGGGTGAAGAACCCCCCGGGCACAGCTCTTCCGGATCGCGTGCCAAGAGCCGCCTGATCTGTGCCAAGGCATGGTCCCGTTCTGGGTCTTCGACCCCGAAGGAGGCGCCACCATCGAGCGCCGCTACGGGGACCCCGAAGGTCGTCAGCGATGTACCGGATGGTCTTCGGCCAACCCCGGCAGGAGGATCTGCTGGCGTACCTCGTCGATCGGGTGGGGTCGGAGGGTTTGGGAAAGCTGCGCAGGTTGCTGCAGATCGACCTGTGGCCGAGATTGGGTCAACCCAGAGGTCCCGGCGGCTAGTACCAGATCACGCCCCGCTCGCCGATCGAGGGTTCGCTGTCAGATTCTGACAAGACGTCGGCCTGATCGCTCGCGCATCGCCAAGCCGTCCAGGCCGCGGCTGCTGCATCGAGCAGGTCATCCGGGGGCACGCTTCCGGCTGGTCCATCGAGCCGGGCGGGGAGCTCGATGCCCTGGGCCGCGAGGAGGTCGCGGCGTTCCATCTGGCCGTTCCAGGTCTTCTTGGCGAAGTCGAGGGAAGCCCCTTTCATGGCCCTCAAGCAGACCTCGGGGTGGGCCTCGATGGTGTTCGGATGATCGGTGATGAAGTGCTCGGCCTCGAGGATCTTGGAGCCCAGGGCCCAGGTCTGGCGCGAGAGGCCCTTTCCGGTAAGCCGGTGGTGGAGGGCGTTGGCGGCGCCATAGCTCGCCTCGTCGTACACCGGTCTGGGCGGGGCGAGGAAGACGGAGGAGCGGCGGGGACCGACGAAGACCCGGGCGGCGAGATCGGTCGGACGCGGCCAGCCGGTGCCGTCGGAAGGCAGGCCGATCGGGATGTCGAGGGCGAGGAGGTCCGGGCCGCCAAGGCGTGAGCCCAGATCGCGGAGGCGATCGACGACCAGGGCGCGCTCGAATCGCCCGCCCAGGAGGACCACGACGACCCAGCGTCCCTTGACGACGTCGGCGCCGGCGGCGGTGCTCATGCGGGCAATGTACCGCATAGAGCGGGTCGACGGTCCGCCATGCCGGATCGGTGCCCACCAGACACGGTTTGCAACCTCTTCGGAACCGGGCTCGTAGTCTTCGCCCAGGGTGACCGATGCATGCCATCCCGCTGCCTGATGGGAGGTTCGATGCTGCCTCATCGTCCCGTGGCCGCGCTCGTGATGGTCCTGATGCTGATCCCGGTTCTCGGGAAGGCGCAGGGCGACGAGGAGGCGCTCACTTCAGCCGAGAAGATCTGGGGCCTGATGCAGGTCTGGGCCGAAGCGAAGTTCAACTTCCCGTTCTTTGATCAGGTCCCCGACCTCGACTGGGACGCCAGCGCGCAGGAGGCCATTCCCGAGGTCCTCGCCACCGCAAACACAGAGAGCTACTACCTCGTCTTGATGGAGCTCGCCGCCCGACTGAGGGACGGCCACACTGCCGTCATCCCTCCGTGGGGGCTGGCGAGGCCCGGGTTCGATCAACCCGCGGTCGAGGTCGAGGTGCTCGGCGATCGGTTCTTCATAGCCCGGGTGGGAATCTCGGAGGAGCTCCGGAATCAGAACGTCGCCCCAGGTCTCGAGATCCTGGCGATCGACGGAGTCCCGACCCGCACCTTCTTCAATGAAAACGTGCTCCGGTACGGTTCGCGAGGAACAAAACAGGCGGACGAGGCGATCGGTCTCATCACGCTTCTCCATGGTCCCCGGGACAGCACAGTCACACTGAAGGTGCGAGACATCGAGGGCGTCGTCAGGGACATCGCGGTGACGCGAAGATCACAGCAGCCCGACGGCACCGCCTTCCAGTGGCGTCTCCTCGAGTGGTACGAGGCCTCTACAACCGTCGAAGCACGGGATCTCGGCGGCGGCATCACCGCCATCCGCCTCTCCAACTTCATGACGGAGGCAGGCCGGGCCCAGTTCCGGGAGGTCTTTGACGGCCTCCATCTCGCTGCCACCAAGGGGATCATCCTGGACATTCGCTTCAACCCAGGAGGGGAGACCCTCAACGCCTATGACGTGGTGAGCTACTTCATCTCCGAGCCTGTCGAAGCCTCGATGTGGAAGAGCCTCGAGTACGTTCCGGCCTCGCGTTCCTGGGGTGAAGATCGCAAATGGGTGGTGTCGGAGCCAGCCGTTATCCAGCCTCGGGAGGGAAGGCGGTTCCTCGGGCCACTGGTGGTCCTGACCGGGCCGGCGACCTTCAGCTCGGCCGAGGATTTCCTCGTTCCACTCTCGCACTCGGGTCGCGCGGTGCTGGTCGGGGGAACCACGGCCGGGAGCACCGGAAACCCGATCTACGTCGACCTCCCTCGAGGGGGGAAGTTCCGTGTCGTGTCGAAAAGGGATCTCTTCCCCGACGGGAGGGAGTTCGTCGGGTACGGTATCGCGCCCGATGTCGCGATCGAGGCGACCCAGCGCGACCTCGTCGAGGGGCGGGACCCGGTGCTGGCGGCCGCTGTCGAGGTCATCGAGAACTGGGATTCCGTTCGGATGGGTGCCACCCATCAGAAGGCGCGTGTCAAGTAGCAACAGCTTTCCCGGAGACGTCCCGGTCAGTGCTGCACTTGTGCTACACTTTGCGCGGAGGTACCGATGCCCGCCAAGAACCCGAGGGTGAGCGCCGTCGTCGACACGGCGTTGATGAAGTGGCTGCGGTCAAAAGCTGATGAGCAGGGGATCTCGGTGTCTCTCATGGTCCGCGACATTCTGATGCGGGTGCGCGACGAGGAAGAGGAGCGGTATTGGGCCGCCGCCGGGGAGGAGCGACTCGAGAGCTTCTCCCGCGGGGAGGCTGTCGAGCACGACGACGCCTGGAGCTGACGGGTGGGGCGGTACCGCCTGCTCTACCACCCGTTTGTCGTGGCGCACGACATCCCGAGGCTCGACCAGTCTGTGCGCCGGCGGATCCGTGCGGCGATCGAGGCCAAGCTCACCGATCACCCGGAAGCGTCCGCCAAGCCGCTCGCACACACGACGCAGCGTCTGTGGTCGTTCAGGGTCGGTGACTGGCGGGTGATCTTCGCGTTGCGCGACGAGGAGATCTGGATCCTCAGGATTGGTCATCGGCGGGATGTGTATCACCGGGGGCGATATCCCGACACGCCCGATGAAGGCTCTGTGCACGAGCCGGAGTGAACGGGGGCGGCTTCGGGATCACTCCTCGTCTCCGGAGGGACGACCGGTACGACGTACAGATTCGCCGATAGCACGTTCACCATCGCACCTCTGGCAACCAGTTGTGAGGTCGTGATCAGTGGCACCCTAGTAAAAAACCCCTCCGCGGGGAGGGGTTCGGGATCAGGGGTGGACGGGCTTACCAGTCTCTACCGCCTCGGTAGCCGCTGCCGCCGCCGCTGCCGCGGTTGCGCTCTTTGGCCTGGGCGACGTCGACGCGGATGGTCCGGCCGTCGAGGTCGGTCCCGTTGAGGGCTGCGACGGCCTTGTCGGCCGAAGCGTCGTCATCGAAGGTGACGAAGCCGAAGCCGCGCGAACGGCCCGTGTCGCGGTCACTGATCACAACAGCTTCACTGACTTCGCCGTGGGTGCTGAACGCTCTGCGCAGCGCCTCGTCGTTCGTTTCCCAGCTCAAGCTTCCAACAAACAGTTTCTTGGCCATATCTCTCTTTATCTCCGTGAGCGTCGCTCGTGGTGGCGCGCCCGTTTCGCGAATCGTGGTGGGCTCTGCGCCCTCCAAAGCAGACGCCGGCCCCGTCGGCCGGCAACAGTCCAGACAACATAGCAGATATCTTCTCTTATTCCGATGGGTGCCACTGATCACAACCTGACAACCTGGGTGGGCGGATGATGGTGGTGGTATGAGTGTCCCGTCCGCGCCGGAGGACAAGCTCATGGCGCGGTCACCCAGGATCTTCTTCCCTGGCGCCATCTACCACGTGTACTGCCGCACGGCGCGCGGCGAGATGGTGTTCTCGGATCCACTCGATGCGCACGAATTCGTGGACACCGTCGCCGATATCAAGCGGTTGCACGGGTTCCTCGTGCTCGGGTGGTGCCTGATGAGCAACCACTACCACCTGTTGGTACAGACCCTGAAAAGGAAAAGATGCCTCGGCACGCCAGACCGCCTTAGCGTTTGCTGTCGGCGAGACTCGTAGTGACGAGTTTACCGTTTTGAGTTTGGCGATTCCGTTTGTCACCGGCCGGCGCCTGGCAACGGCCTCGGTGCAAGGGATGGAAGCCAAGGCAGATCAGGTCTGGTCGGGTCCGGCTGCAATCCGTCGAACGGATTGCAGTGGCGCCTCGAAGGCGCCAGGTTCATCGCAGCGTGAAATGGGTACACCCTTTGAGGTCGAGACCACGATCGAAGGGTCCTACCCGATTCAGGCGGGTTGGCGTTCGGAGCTGGGGCGATATCTACACAGCCGGCCCCGGCGCCACAAGATCGTCCCGTTGTGGCGCCGGCGCCGCCTGGCCGGGCGTAACCGCAGCGAAGCCTGCTCGCCTGCGTCGAGAGCCTCGAAGCCTCGCCGGACGCCGAGCTGCAGGCTCCGCGTTCAACTTCGCCCAGCGGGTCGGCCAAGGCCCACCCCACTTCGGGCCGGTTTGTAGCGCCGAGATTCTGCTCGGCGTCTGTAGCGTCCACGAAAGAGCGGACGCCGATTCCGAGGTTATGCGGGCACTCCGCCGACCGAATGCGGACACCTCCCCGGACCATCGCGGACACCATTTCGACGAAACCGCGAACCTGTCCGCATAACTTAGAATTGCTGCCCGCATTTCCTCGGAGCGCTGGCCGCCCATTTTCGAAACACTGTCCGCTCTCCGTCGGCGTCCGCGCACCTCGGCTCAGAGGATCGGGTTCAGCCACCGGACATCGCGAAAGCGATTGAAATCGGTATCGGCGGTGTGGACGGTCGCGCGATGACGATGGGCCACGGCGGCGATCTGTGCGTCGGTCGTTAGATTTCCGCCTGAGCCCGCCGCCTCGAGCCACGCCATGGCCTGCAACACGTCCGCTTCCTGCGTCACGAGAAAGCTCGTGACCGGCCGGTCGAGCCACGACCGAACGCAGCCGTTGGCCTCGTCGATCGACAGCGGGTTCCGGTAGACTCGGCGGCTGGTGCCGAGCCGAATGAACGCGAACAGCACCGCGGCGCACAGTCCGACTGGCTCCGTACCCTCCAGGCAAGCTCTCCACCAGGCGGCGGATCGGTCGTGAAAACGACTTTCAGAGTCGTAGGCGTACAACAGCAGGTTGGCGTCCGGAACGATCACTCCGTCGCCCTCTCGAGCGCCTGGTGCTTTTTCTGGAACTCCTCGATCTCTAACTCGTCGTCCACATCTCGAAGCCCCGCGGGGTCGATCCCCGTCCGCAGTTCCATGGCTTTCCCTTTGATGACAAAAGGCTCTTTCGGTCCGCGCCCCGCACCACGGAAACCCCGTCGAACGGCATCGTTCAGCACCTGCTTGAAGCTCGTCCGGTCTCGCTCGGCCGCGGCACGGAGAAGCTCTGCAACATCCTCATCCAAAGTGACGGTGGTTCGCATGAAGGCATCATAGCATCAAATGGAAATGCTATCAAGCTATCAATCGCAGATGGGTGCCACTGATCGCAACCTCACAACGTGGGGGAGTGGTTTGATTCGAGTGACCCGCCAGGGCTGCGATGCTCTCGTGCGCGGGCCGCACGAGACGGTTGAATGCGGGCGGGACGCCCGCACCTCGCGTTTGGCCCTTGACTAGATAGTCGGACGATACTTCTTTGGTTTGGCGGGGGAATTGCTTGACTTGGATCGGTTTGAGGACTAGACTGGTATCTAGTTATAGCACTAGATACGGAGGCCTCTATGGGATTTCCAACCAAGGTCCAGCGGATCAACCGGAAAACCAGCGAACAGTGGTACATCAACTTCCCCTCCGCGGTCGCTCAAGCCATGGAGTTCAGTCGTGGCGAGACGGTCGAGTGGTTCATCGAGGACAAGGAGACGCTGGTCCTTCATCGCCCGGAGGCCCCCGAACGCAAGCTAAAAAAAACTCCACCTGCGGTCTCCTCGGGGAGCTCGAAGGTCTCCTTGGGTCCTGCCGAGGAGCATTCGGGCAGGAGCGGAGCTGGCGACGAGGGGGACGGCTCCTCCTGAGTCAGCTCGTGTCCTTGTCCCGCCGCACGGTCACCGGGCTCATCTGCACGTCGGGGCTCCAGTTTGCCGATTGGACGGCAGACTATCGCTTCTTTTCGAAGGAGCGCTTTGACCCCGACGTCCTGTTCGACGCGGTGCGCAGGGGGATCATCGAGCATCTCGATTGTGACCGGCCGCTCGTGGTCGCCATGGACGACTCCATCAGCAGGAAGAGGGGCTCCAAGATCCCGGGGGTGGCATGGCGCCGGGATCCGATGAGTCCCCCATTCCATGCCAACCTCGTCTGGGGTCGTCGATTCATCCAGATATCCGCCATCCTGCCTGCGGATCGACTCGACGGTCCCGGTCGGGCGATCCCAATCGACTTCAGCCACACTGCGACCCCTGTCAAGCCAAAGACGAAGGCCCCTGAACAGGAATGGCTCGAGTACCGACGCGAACGTCGGAAACAGTCCTTGTCCCAGCAAGGTCTCGAGCGACTCCACAAGCTGCGCAGCCAGATGAACTGCGACGGTCGGAACGACAAACCCCTACATGTCGTCGTCGATGGCAGCTACACCAACGGAACGGTCCTCAAACACCTGCCCAAAGGCACCACCCTCATCGGTAGGATCCGTCGGGATGCGCGCCTTCATGATCTGCCTGATCCCAGACGGGACGGGACCATGGGCCGCACTCGTCGTTACGGTACGACAATCATCACGCCGGACGACATCCGCAAAGATTCGAGCATCTCCTGGAAGAGTGCGTCCGTGTTTGCTGCCGGCAAAATCCACCAAATGCGCTACAAGGCCGTCGATCCGCTTTTGTGGCGACCGGCTGGCCCTGATCGCCACCTCCGTCTCGTAGTCATCGCCCCACTTGCATACCGACCCTCTCGCCACTCCAAGCTCCTGTACCGCCACCCAGCTTTTCTGATTTGCACGGATCCGGCTCTGGCTCCCGAACAGATCCTCAAGGCCTACGTCAGTCGCTGGGACATCGAAGTCAACATCCGCGACGAAAAGCAGCTCATCGGATTCGACCAGGCCCAGGTGCGCTGCCCAACCAGCGCCCGCAATGCCCCGGCTCTGGCCGTCGCCGCATACTCCATGCTCCTCCTCGCCGCTGCCCGGGCATTCGGTGTCAACAACTTGCCCGCCCAGCTGCCCCCGCCCAAGTGGCGCTCTTCGAAACCAAAGCCACGTCCCTCGACCGTCGACCTCCTCAACCACTTACGCTTCGAACTCTGGGGCAGGGCCATCCACTCCTCGACTTTCTCCCACTTCGCTGCACCCACCGCCCCACCCTCGAAACCCCAGAAACTCGTACCGGATCTCGCGTCCACCTTGTTCTACGCACGACCAGGCGCCTGATCACCCGCCCCCATAGGCGCTGCCATCCCGTAAACGGCCAAACGCGAGGGAGGCGACAGCGGCTGTCGCCTCCGGGACGCGCGGGCAGGGCGCCTCCTCCAGGACGTGTCAGGTTTGGCATTGTGCCGGCAGTCCCTGGCCTCGGGGCGACGCGAGCTCGGTGCCTGGCTCCAACATTTTTCGCCGCGAACAATGTTGTGTGCCTGCCATCCGCCCCCATCGCGCCCCAGGACGCCCATCCTCCGGGAAACCTCGTGTCGATGCCGCGCTCGGTCTCGTTCATAATCCCCCCATGTCCGTCTTCCTGGCCGCCGGTCCCTTCAGCGCCCGCGACGGCGAGGGCCGGGAGCTCTTCGCCGACGTCCGCGTGGAGCTTCGCGAACGCGAGCTGACGGTCCTTGACGGACCTTCCGGCAGCGGCAAGAGCTCCCTGCTGCGCCGGCTCGTGGCCCTTGAGCCGGCCGACGGCGCCGTTCGCGAGCTCGACGGCGAGACCTTCTCGGGCGCGGAGCTGCCCCACTGGCGCGCCCGCGTCACCCTGGTGGCCCAGGACGCGCCCATGCTGACCGGGTCCGTCGGCGACAACCTCCGCTTCCCCTTCGCTCAGCGCTGCGCGGCCGGCCGCTCGCCTGACGAGGGTCGACTCGCCGAGCTGCTCGCGACCTCCGGGCTCGACGGCATTCCCGCGTCCCGAGACGCCGCGACCCTGTCCGGGGGCGAGCGGCACCGGCTGGCCCTGGTGCGCGGTCTGCTCTGGGACCCGCCGGTGCTGGTCGCCGACGAGCCCCTCTCGGGCCTCGACGACGACACCGCAAAGGCGTGCTTCGACCTCCTTCTCGACTTCGCGCACCGCTCCGGGCACGCACTGCTGTGCGTGCTCCACGACGAGGCCCGCAAGGGGCGGGCCGACCGCCGCCTGCGCCTCGACGGCACCGGCCCCGGAGGTGGCGCGTGAGCGGCTTCATCGAGCTCGGTCCCGTCCAGCTGGCGGTGTCGACGCTGCTGGTGGTGGCGGCGGGTGTCATCTCGGTAGTGCTCCGGCTGGGGATCGAGCGCCGGCTCGCGGTGGCCTCCGTGCGGACGGTTGTCCAGCTCGGTCTCATCGGCGTGGTCCTCGAACGGGTCTTCGCCCTCGGCGAGCCGCTGCCGGTGGTGGCCATCCTGCTCCTGATGACCGTCTTCGCGGCCCGCGAGGCCTCCCAGCGCACGTCCCAGGGCTACCGGGGGATCATGATCGACGCCTGGATCGCGATGGCCGCATCCTGCTTCGTGGTCGGCGGCGTGGTCACTCAGGCCGTGGTCGGGGTCGATCCGTGGTACGAGCCCCGGTACGTGATCCCCCTCCTCGGGATGATCCTCGGCAACTCGCTCACCGGGATCGCCCTAGGCCTCGACCGGTTTCTCGATCACCTGGCCGTCCGCCATGCCGAGGTCGAGCTCCGGGTCGCCTTCGGCGCCAGCCGGCGCGAAGCCCTGTCGGCCCCGCTGCGGGACGCCGTGCGCACCGGCCTGGTACCGATCGTCAACACCATGTCCGCAGCCGGGATCGTGTCGCTGCCGGGGATGATGACCGGCCAGATCCTGGCTGGAACGCCGCCCCTGCAGGCGGTCGCCTATCAGATCGTCGTCATGTTCATGATCGCGGCCGCGGCCGCGGGCGGCGCCATGCTCGTGGTTCTCCTCGCCGGCCGCCACTTCATGGGCGGCGACGCCATGCTGCGCCTCGACCGGCTGAGGAAGACCTCATAGCGGTGGCAGCGCAGGAGCGGCGACAACGGCCGGACCCGCGTCCGTGCCCGTGCCCATGCCCGTGCCCGTGCCCGTGCCCGTGCCCGATGAGATGATCCGCCGACAGCGACAGGGGCAGCGGCCGCACCTCGGACGCGGATGCGGACGTGGCGAACGTACAATCACACCGTGGACCACTGGGACGGCGTGCGGCGGATCCTGCACTGCGACATGGATTGCTTCTACGCAGCAGTCCACATGCGCGACGACCCGTCCTTGAGCGGTCAACCAGTGGTGGTCGGCGGCGACCCGGACGCTCGCGGGGTGGTCGCGGCAGCAAGCTACGAGGCACGGCGCTATGGCATTCACTCCGCGATGCCTGCCGCCCAGGCGCGACGTCTGTGCCCGTCGACGATCTTCGTTCGACCGGACTTCGCCCGTTATCGTAACGAGTCGCAGGCGATCTTCGCCATCTATCGGCTGTTCACTCCGGTGATCCAACCGCTGTCCCTGGACGAGGCCTACCTTGACCTCACTGGTCGCCTCGGGACCTTCGGCAGCGCGACCGCCGCGGCCCATGAGATTCGCCGACGGGTGCATGAGGAGCGGCGCCTAACCGTGTCGGTCGGGGTGGCTCCCAACAAGCTCATTGCCAAGATCGCCTCTGACCACGACAAACCCGACGGACTCACGGTGGTCAAGCCGTCGCAGGTGCTCGATTTTCTCGCACCGCTGCCGGTGCGGCGGTTGCACGGGGTCGGACCAGCCGGAGAACGTGTACTGCACGACCTCGGGATCACGACTGTCGGTGAGCTTCGGCGGGTCTCCCTCGATCGCCTCATCGCGCGTTTCGGTCACTGGGGGCGGACCCTCCACGCGTTCGCGCGCGGGGAGGATGAACGCGAGGTCCACACCGACCATGTCCGCAAGAGCCTCAGCACCGAACGAACCTTCACGGCCGACCTCAGGAAGGCCGATGAGATTGACCGGGTGCTCACAGACATGGCTGGCGAGGTCGCCGACGGCCTGGCTCGACGGCAGTTGTCAGCATGCACGGTCACCGTCAAGGCGCGCTACCCTGACTTCACGACGGTGACCCGTTCGCACACGCTTCCTTCGCCCACAGCCTCCGCCGACGTTCTCGTCGGTTGCGCGCTCGAGCTCATTCGGTCAACCGAGGCACGGAACCGTTCGGTGCGGTTACTCGGCGTTGGCGTCTCGAACCTGGCGCCCGGCGATCTCGAGCAACCGACGCTCTTCGCCGCCGACGGCGCAGGCACAGAGACTCCGCCGTGATGAGGATCGGGCGTTCGCAACGGCGGTGGATCGGCGCAACCGCGGTGGCCGCCGGCCTGGTCTGCCTCGGCGTGGCAGCGCTTCCGACTGCGGAGCGGTCGCTGACACCGGAGGTGGGCTGGGCACGGCTCCTGTTTCGGCCGGCCTGCCACCAGATCCCGGACCGGTGCCTCGATCTCGGCGATGGTCCGCTCCCGGTGTGTGCCCGGTGCTTCGGGCTCTACGTCGGCGGCTGGTTGGGCCTGACCACCGCATTCCTCCTGGGACGACGGTTCAGGCCGAAAATCTGGTGGGTCGCCCTCGCAGCACTTCCGTCGGTGGTCGACTTCGCCATCGGTTTCACAGGCCTGCCAACGCTTCCCAGCTGGCCGCGGTTCGCAGTTGCGGTCGTGCCCGCGACTATGGTCGGCCTGTTGTTGGCCGATGCCATCGCCTCGGTTGGAGCCGACTCATCACCGCCGCGAACACGCGGTCGGATCGCGTAGAATGTTGAGCGAACCCAAGGAGGAGACCATGGAAAACAAGGCCCCGTCCATGATGATGCCGGCCCTGATCGCCGGCGGCTCTCTCGGATTTCTGAGCGGATTGCCACTGTCGAGCTGCGCCTGTTGCCTCTGGGCCGCCGGCGCCGGCTTTCTGGCCGCCTTTCTGTACTCCAGAAGCTGTAAGACTGCCGGCAACGGTTTCGACGCCGGCAAGGGAGGTGTGCTCGGCCTCCTCACGGGAGCGATGTTCGGGGTCATCGGAGGCTTGGTGGCCTCGGTCGTCGCTTTTCTGACGGGCAGCATCGATCCCGAGGCGATGCGCCAGGGGATCGAGAGCAACCCCATGGTCACGGATCCGGAAGCCGCCGAGCACTTCGTCGAGATGATGGAGTCGGCGGGGCCGATCCTGTTCGTGCTGATGATCGCCCTGATCTGGATCGTCTTGGGCGTCGTATTCGCGGCGATCGGCGGCCTGATTGGTGGCTCCGTATTCAAAGTGCAGGAACCGATGGCGATGAACGTTCGGGTTGTGGAGGATCTCACGAAGCAGTCGCCACCAGGTGACCAGCCGCCACCACCACCGGCAGCGCCGAGCGTCTAACACGAGAGGAGTCAGATCATGGAGTCTTCGCTACCTCCGACTCAGGAGCGGCGGCCCACGATCCCGTGGGAGGACCCGGCGCATTCGAGCTTCGACGGGCTGGTTGAAACCGTCAAGCTGCTTGCACTGAGCCCCGGCGATGCGTTCCGAAGCATGCCCACCAGCGGCGGTATCGGCCGACCGCTCTTCTTTGCCATTGTGATCGGGTGGGTGAGCATCGCGGTGGCCGTGCTCTGGAACGTGCTCCTCCAGGGGATGTGGTTACCGTTCATGGAATCCATGGAGGACGCCGCCGGGATCGGCGCGATGTACGGCATAACCATCGGTTGGGGCCTGCTCATGGTCGTGCTGGCGCCGCTGTTCGTCGTCATCGGGGTCTTCGTCGCCGCCGCCATCCTGCACGTGATGCTGCTGATTCTCGGCGGAGCTGACGCCGGTTTCGAAGCTACGGTTCGCGTCGTCTGCTACACCCAGACCGCTCAGCTCGCAGGCATCGTCCCGTTCTGCGGGGGGATTGTCGCCCTGGTCTGGACGGTCGTGCTTTACGTCATCGGCTTCGCCACAGCTCACCGGACCACCCAGGGCAAGGCGCTGGTGGCAGTGCTGCTCCCGGTGGTGCTGTGTTGCGCCCTTGCGATCTTCGCAGTGGCGATGACGGGCGCCTTGGCCGCCGTCGCCAACTCGAGGTGACAGCCGTAACCGAGAGGCGTCTACCAGTGCGAGGCCGCGGGAGAACCGGGCGTTGGGCGCCATGAGACGGTTTCGGCTTCGGCCCGCGACTCGCGAGGAGCGGCAGCTCGCAGTGCTCTGGTCTATTGCCGCCGCGGCGACGGCGGCGCTGCGGCCGGTGTGGATCACGGTGGCCCCCCACCTCCGGCCCTGCACCTTCCGGGGTCTGACCGGGATCCCGTGCCCGACCTGCGGGACGACCCGGGTCGCTCTCGCCCTCCTCGATTGCGACATCGCCGGCGCCTTCGCAGTCAACCCTCTGGCGACGATGGCCGGGATCGGCTTCTTCGCCGGCGCCCTGCTGGCCCTGGTATGGCTCGTGCTCCGCTGGCCTGTGGTCGTCATCGACGGGTTCGGCCCGCGTCGGTTGGCGGTGGCGGTGCTCATTCTCGCTCTCGTCAACTGGGCCTACCTGATCGTTTCGGACCGGTCCGGTCTCTGACGACGGCGACGATCACAACCGGGACTGGTTCTTGAGATTCCTCCTCCACAGCAGCTATTTCATCAATTGTAGAAATGATTAAATAGCAATATATTCACATCCTCAGAACGGGATCAAGCGAGACTTTGCTTCGATGACCAACCCGAGGACGATCACAAGGAGGAAGAGATGTCCAACGCAAAGCTGATGGTGACAATGGTGCTGGCGGGCGTTTGCGCCCTCAGCAACAGCTCAGCGGCCATGGCCGGAAAGAGGAAGATCGACGGGCAGAAGCTCTTCAAGGAGCACTGCAAGCCGTGCCATTTGGCCGAGTCCGAGCACGGCGAGGTCACCCCGATGTCGCTCATCCAGGATCAGTGGCAGCGCTTCTTTGACGAGAAGTTCGAGGAAACCCACAAGGCCGTCAACGATCCCAACCACGACAACAAGCCGGTCACGGAGACTCTCTCCGAGGAGGAGCTCGACGAGCTCGTCAAGTGGACCATCGACCACGCTGCCGATTCCGAGCAGCCGATGACCTGCGGCTGAGGCAACACCGGATTGAAGGAGGAGAGCAAGAGACGGACGATGTTGACGTTGCTTTCGCTGGTTGTCGTGCTCGGCGTCGG
>Ga0316576_10000660_pt1 | contig 16746 bp, 17 predicted proteins | sample S0NA_FD_203075 | JGI IMG/M metagenome (GOLD analysis project Ga0316576, IMG submission 203075) | Rhizosphere microbial communities from salt marsh grasses in Alabama, United States - S0-2_050615r3r5 | ecosystem: Host-associated > Plants > Roots > Rhizosphere | place: USA: Alabama | collected... | reverse complement strand
TTGCAGCCTGCTGGTCCGCGAACAGCTCGTCCGGAAAGCTCGACCGTGTGAGCCGCGGCGAGGTCTCGAGGATGAACGCCCGTTCGAGCAGGTTCTCGAGCTCGCGCACGTTGCCGGGCCAGCCGTAGCCCTCGAGACCGTCGAGCACCGCCGGTTCGACGCCGTCGATCTCCTTGACGTAGACGCGCCGCAGGCGCTCGAGAAACAGGTCGACGAACAACGGGATGTCCTGGCGCCGTTGCCGCAGGGGCGGGATCTCGATCGGAAACACGTTGAGCCGGTAGTAGAGATCGCTGCGGAAGCCGCCGGCCGCGGTCATCCGATCCAGATCGACGTTGGTGGCGGCCACGATCCGGACGTCGACGGCGATCTCCCGCTCGCCGCCGACCCGCTGGATCGACCGTTCCTGGAGCACGTTGAGCAGCTTGACCTGAGTGGCGGGGGTGATGGTCGCGACCTCATCGAGGAACAGCGTGCCGCCGTCGGCGATCTCGAACTTGCCGAGCTTGCGGCGATCGGCGCCCGTGAAGGCGCCCCGCTCGTGGCCGAACAGCTCGCTCTCGAGCAGGGAGTCCGGAATCGCGCCGCAGTGGACGCTGACGAACTGCCGCTCGGCGCGCGTGCTGTGCTGGTGGATCGCCCTGGCCAGGAAGCTCTTACCCGTTCCGGTCTCACCGGTCAACAGCACCGTCGACCGGGTCGGAGCGACCTGGCGGATCTTGTTCAGCACGGCGGTCATGGCCGGCGCCCGGCTGGCGATCGAGCCCAGAACCTCGGTGCCGGCGGCGCTGTCCCGCAGGTAGTTCAGCTCCGAGCTGAGCCGCTCGCGACGACGGATGTCGTCCCGTACGAGCTGGACCTCCTCGCGCACGACCGGGCAGGTCAGGTAGTCGCTCGCCCCCTCGCGGACGTACGCGATCGCGGACCTGATCTCGGCCTGCGGCGACATGACGACCAGACGGGCGCCCGGCCACGCCGCGCGGAACGCGCGCAACGAGGCCGCCGGATCATCGGCATCGCCCGCGAGCCGACGCATCGATCCGACATCGAAAAACGCGATCTCCACCTGACCGCGGTCGGACCCTGCGCCGCCCGACTCCGGATCGGCGGAGACCCGGACCTCCGCGTCCGGATAGGCCGACCGGATGGCCTCGGCCGCCTCGGACATTTCGGTCACGACCAGGACCTGAGACACGCGGCACCGCCTCCTTGGCCATGGAGTCTACCGCGATCAGGACAGCTTCAGGTCGAATCCGAGACCCGGCCGCCCCGTCGGGCGGAGATGGCCGTTGCTGAGGAGCACCGCACCGGCGGCCGGATCGTCGCTCAGATCCAGGTGGCCGTCGAGGTCGGCGTAGATCACGTTCGGACGGGCCAGCGCGAAGTGCAGCCCGGCGGCGATCGACAGCGCCGACTCGTCCATGCAGCCGACCATGACCTCGAAGCCCGCGGCGCGGGACACGGCGTTGATGTGCAACGCCTCGGCGATGCCGCCGACCTTCATCAGCTTGACGTTGACCATGTCGACCAGGTCGTTGCGCGCCAGCCGGAACGCGTCGCGCAGATTCATCAGGCTCTCGTCGGCCATCACCGGGATCGGCACCCTGCGGCTGATCTGAGCCATGAGCTCGGGCTCACGGCGCGGCGTCGGCTGCTCGATGAGCTGCAGCCGCGCCGCCTTGGTGCGGCGCACCAGCTCGAGGGTCTGCTCGACGGTGAACCCCTGGTTGGCGTCGAATCGCAGCTCGAGCTTCGGACCGAAGGTCTTCCGCAGCTCGAGCAGCCGCTCGACGTCGGACTCGAGATCGGCGCCGCCCTTGATCTTGAGGCAGCGAAAACCCCTGCCGATCCAGTGCTCGGCCCGATCGATGGTGTCCGCGGCGGGCAGAATGCCGATGGTGACGCTGGTCTTGATCCGCTCGCGGTAGCCGCCGAGCAGCTTCCACAGCGGGAGGCCCGCCCGCTTGCCCAGGATGTCGTACAAGGCCATGTCCACCGCCGCGCGGGCCGAAGGGTGGTCGGCCAGCGGCTCGCGGAGCCGTTCCATGAGCATCGCCGACCGCAGCGGATCGGCCCCGCGCAGGGTCGGCTCGACGACGCCCGTGATCGAGGCGAGCACCGTCGACGCGGTCTCCCCGGTCACCTGGAGATCCGGCGCCGCGCAGCCGAACCCGACCGGCCCGCGGTCGGTCGCCACGGCGACGAAGATGTTCGACACCTCGGACACCGTCTCGTAGGCGATGGTGTAAGGCTCGACGAGGGTGCACCGGTGCTCCCACGCCTCGACGCTCGTGACGCGCATCAGTATCTCCGCTCGTAGATCTCGTCGAGGGTCATGCCTTTGATCTCCTCGACCAGCTCGACCAGGTTGGCGACCATGATGCGCCAGATCTCGGCCCCCTTCTCCGCCGACGCCCGGGTCGGATCGCCGAGCACGCCGCTCGGTGAGATCCGCGCCGTGCGGGCGTACCACTCGACGCTGCGCTTGGTCGTGAAGTCGAGGTAGCGGCTCGAGAAGCTCGGCACGAAGGCCTCCGCCGCATCCATGTCGACGAGATCGGGCCGGGTGGCGAGCGCGGTCGAGGTCTCGATCTCGCCGGCGTGGACGTCGTTGGCGGTCTCGCACAGCTCGCCGAGGTCGACGTCGCTGGTCTCGCCCGTGTCGACGCAGGTGAAGATGTTGGCCTCTCGGTTGATCATCTGGGCCGCGAACTGGAGCGTCGCCGTGTTGCCGCCATGACCGTTGACGATGACGAGCTTGGTGATGCCGTTGCGGGCGCAGCTCAGCCCGATGTCGCGCACCATGCTGGCAAGCGCGTCGTTGCTGACGCTGACGGTGCCCGGGAAGTCCTCGTGGTGATATGACACGCCGTACGGAATCAGCGGCAGCACGAGCGGCTTGGGGTCGCTGCACGCCTCGGCCACCCGACGGGCGAGGTAGTCGGCGTCGAAGGCGTCGGTGTCGAGCGGCAGGTGGAACCCGTGCTGCTCGATGGCGCCGACCGGCAACAGAGCGACGTCGACCTCGCGGAACCGTCGCTCGGCCTCGGGCCAGTTCAGCTCGCCGAGCATGTGGCCGCGCCTCGTCGTCGCCGGCGGCGCGCCCGGGCCGGCGCCGCCCTCGAACCGGTAGGGGCTGAACAGCTCCGGCTCGTCGAGCGGGTGGCACGGGATCCACATCCGTCCGGTCCGCCGGACCGAGCCGTCGGCGTGGTCGAGGAAGATCCGATACAGGCCGTGCCGGAGATCGACCGGGATGGCGTCCATCGGCGACCGCTCCGGGTCGATCCGGATCTTCATGACCTCCGGCCGGGCCCGAACCCGGCCGGCCGAACCGTCGGCGAGCACGCCGCGCTCGGCCAGCATGAACCGCAGGTGGCGCTCGCCGGCCGCCTCCTGGTGCACACCCTGGCTCGCCACCGCCTCGAGGCAGCGGTCGATCTGGTCCGAGGTGTACCCGCACCGCGTCGGATCGGCACCCAGTGCGACCAGCATGCCGACCACCCGCCGGCACTTCTCGCAGCGACCGCAGGGCTTCACCGCGTCCCCCTCGGTGTGGGCGGCGTGGCACGACACCTGGAGCCGCTGGAGATCGGGGTAGCGCTCGACGAGGATCTTCTCGACCAGCAGCTCGGACAGCGGCCGCAGCATGGAGAACTGGGCGACCGCCCAGCGCTTGGCCTGGAAGTAGCGGGTCAAGCGAGCGTCGAAGAACCGGCTCTGGTCGTACAAACCGTCGTAGTGCGGGACGCCGCGGTGGAACGCCCGCCGCGTGGTGTCGAACTCGTCGCCGATGACCACCCGCCCGATGCCGCGCGTCCGCAGCAGGGGCAGGACGCCGAACAGGAACACCGCCACTGTCCACAGCCGAACCGGGTACTCGTCGCTGCGGATCGAGGCGAAGTCGGGCCGGACGAAGGGCAGCCGTTTGAGCATCCAGCTGAACAGCCGGTCGCAGTTGGTCCAGACCCGGCCGGTGTTGGGCACCTCGCGCGCGAACCGCCGGTGCGCGTTGAGCGCGGTGAACCAGTGGCGGCCCGACTCGTTGACGAAGATCGGGTGGGTCTCGCGGCCGAGCTCGTCGAGCAGCCCGTAGCTCAGCAGGCTCTCCTTGCCGCCGGACGACAGGATCGCGTGCCGGGTCCGGTCGGTCGCCCACGCCGTGTGGCCGGCGGGCGTCGGGTCGGGGAACACCATGGCTGCCTGCAGGTAGCTGTCGCGTTTCTCGACCTCGAGCTCGCCGGCCCCGGCGACCAGGAACGGGTTCGGCTGGAGCAGCTTCTTGACGTAGACCTCGCGCGCGGTGTTGGCGGCCATCTCCTCGAGCAGCTTCCGATCGTGCCGATCGAAGGGACCGTGGAACACCAGCTGGGAGCAGAACAGGCCGTAGTTGAGCGCGACCTGGGCCGCGATCATCGACGCCAGATTGATCGACGACGGGTCGTCGGGCGTGAAGACCGCCTCCTCGTACCGGTACACGAGCTCGGTCTCGGCGCTGGTGTTGCCGATCGTGACCCGGTACGGCGCCGTCAACCGTCGCGGCTCGACGACCACCGGACCGACCTCGAGCCGGTCCACCGTCTTGAACGCCGACAGCGTGCTCAGCTTCGCCATCACCATGCCCCCGATTCAGGCTCGACGGGCGGCGGGCGCCGGCAGGGAGCGGCGGATGACGTCGGCCAGCCCGGCCGCACCGTCCCGCAGCACGTCGAAGACCGGCAGCCCGGTGTCGCGCGCGAGCTCCGCGCAGACGCCGTCGATTGCCGCCGCCTCGAGCTCTTCGTGGTTGACGGTGATCGCCACCACCGGCCGGCCCGAGATCAGCTCGATGGCCTCGATCTGGGTCGCCAACGGGTGCAGCCGGTGACCCGGAAACCCGTCGTACTCGGCTCGGGCCGGCGCATGCTGGAGCACCACCACGTCCGGGCGACCGGCCGCGAGCAGCTCGGACCCTCCGGGGTAGGCGGGGTTCATCAGGCTGCCCTGGCCCTCGAGCACGATGACGTCGGGGGCGGCCTCCGACCAGGCTCGCCACACCGCGTGCTCGATCTCGCCCGCGACGAAGTCGTTGACCAGGGAGTCGAGGATGATGCCGTAGCGTGCCCCCTGCAGCCACGCGGTCTGTCCGGTGCCGATCAGCTCGGCGCTCAGACCGGCCGCGCCGAGGGCGTCGATGAGCAGCCACGCGGTGGTCCGCTTGCCGACCGCGGAATCGGTGCCGAGACAGGCCACCTTGAAGCTGGTCACCTGGTTGATCTTGCCGCTGAAGAAGTGCAGTTGGCTGACCGGCGGCGGTTTCCGCACGTCGCGCAGCACGACGCCGTAGTCGTTGGCGAGAGCCACCATCTCCTGGTCCTCGCTGAGGTGGTCGTGCAGCCCGCAGTCGACGTTCAGACCGAGCCGGATGCAGCGGCGGATGTCCGACCGTGCCTGCTCGTTGAGTCGACCGCCGTCCGGCGCGAGACCGATCACCAGATGGGTCGGCTGCTCGTCGGCGGCCAGCGCGTTGCGGTGGGCCGTGATGACGTCCGGCTCGATGGCGAGGCCGTTCGGCCGACCGTCGAGGACCGCACCGGCATCAGCGCCGGCGTGGCGGGAGTCGACGACCGACAGCACGCGGTAGCGACTGCTGCGTCGGACCAGTCCGTGCGCGGTCTTACCGTTGGTGGTGCCGAATGCGCCCTCACAGTAGACGATCGCATTGCCCTCGGGGAATGGTGGTGTCATGTCTGCTCCTCGGACGTCGGCCGCGGCCGCGTCGACGGTCGTGGTTTCGGTGGTCGTGGCCATCATCGGCGTCCGGTCACGACGACGACGTAGCGGTCGTTCGGCAGCTCCTGCGCTCGGTGGCCGTCGAGCAGTGCGATCAGCCCTGCGGTCGAAGCCGGCAGCACGTTGAGCCCCTCGTTCGACCGGATGAGCCGGGCGAAGGTCACCATCTCGCGGTCGCTGGCGTAGGCCGCCCAACCGCCGCTCGACCGGACCGCGCTCAACGCGAGGTCGCCGTCGATCGAGTGCCAGTTGATGAGCGGTTCGTTGATCTGGGTCTCGCGAATCCTCGCGGGGTCGAGGTTCTGACACTCGTCGTGGCCCTTCAGATAGGACTCGACGATCGGGTTCTTGCGGTACGAGGAGCCGGCGACGATACGCGGGACCTTCGACGTCTTGCCGCGTCGATACAGGCTCTGGAATCCCTTCGCGATCCCGGCCAGCGTCGTCCCGTTCGACACCGGAATCGCCACCACGGCCGGAGCGTCGCGCAGCTCGTCGTAGATCTCGTAGGCGATCTCACCGTAGGCGCGGAGCTGGATCGGGATGTTCGCACCGCCCGGGTTGGCGTCGTACAGCTCCTCGCGCTCCGCCCGTTCACGCGACGCGACGACCGCGGCCTCGTAGTCGCCCTTCGCGGTCACGATCTCGGCGCCGAACCGCTGCATCTCGGCGATCCGTCCGCTGTGGTAGCCCTCGGGAATGAAGATCACGCAGCGCAGCCCGGCGAACGAGGTCGCCATGGCGAGCGCCGCTCCGTAGTTGCCGCACGTCGCACCGGTCACCGTGTCGAAGCCCCGTCGCAGCGCGTCCATCGCCTGGGCGAAGGCGATCCGGTCCTTCTGGGTCCCGGTCGGGTTGCCGCCGTCGAACTTGACGAAGATCTGGCGCAAACCGGTCTCGCGTTCGATGTTCCTCGCCCGCGCCAGCTGGGTGTCGCCGATCTCCGAATCGATGATGTTCTCGAAGGCCTCGAGCCGCTCGTCGACGTCGGCGGCGACGTCGCTGGCGATCTGACGCTCGGCCTCGAGCTCGCGCGGCAGCCGCGGCAGCTCGCCCGCGGCGCCGTCGAGGATCGGGCCGACTCGAGCGTCGTCGCTCGGGGTCGGCGTGTCGCGCTCAACCATCACGACGGCCTCTGGACGCCCTCGTGCGGCGCTTGGGCGGCGGCGGTCCGACGACCGTCCCCGGATCATCGTCACCGAACGACCGTCCGACCAACGTGAACGAGATGATCCTGGCGACCTCGCCTCCGTCCGGGTCCTGCTCGACCACGACGCGGGCGTTGATCTCCTCGCGCAGGCATCGGAAGAGCCGACGGCCGAGGCCGCGCGGCGCCACCGGGTACTCGCCCTCGTCGGGGGTCAAGATCGCCACCCGGAGGGGGTTTCCGAACCTGTCCCACGCGGTCGGGACCACGATACCGCGCACCTTCGTCTGACCTTCGACATCCGATGGACTCATCATGCCTCCCACCGAGCGGTCATTTCTTCTTGAACGCCGCGCGCCACCCGGTCGCGTGCGGCACCGGCCGCAACCTCAGCTGCGGGCTGCCGTTGGTCTCGTGGGCCGGGTCGACGACGTACACCAGGTCGGGGTCGACCTCGCGGGACATCTCGATGATCTGGCGCGCCCGGCGACGTGGCGCCATGGCGTAGACCAGGGTCATCGGAGCGCCACCGCCATCGCCCGCGAAGCTCGTCACCAGGTAGCCGTCCCGCCGCAGCCGGTCGGCGATCTCGCTGCCGCCGACCGCCGACATGATCCGGACCACCGCCGCGCCGTTGGCGGTCCACCGCTCGACCGTCAAGCCAACCCCGTTGCCGACCGCGAAACCGCTGGCGTAGGCGAGCGCCAACCACCAGCTCTCGCTGAGCCTCGTGATCACCTGACTGATCGCGGTGATCCAGATCAGGAGCTCGAAGAAGCCGAGCACCATGGCCGGGGTGATGTGGCCCTTGACGATCGAGATCGTCCGCATCGTTCCCAGGGTCACGTCCGCGACGCGGAGTGCGAAGATGACCGCACACAGCAGCCACACGGGTATGGTCAAGAGCGCTTCCATCAAGGCACCATCGATCGGATCTCGTCGAGGTTCGCGATCGCCGGATCGGCAAACCGTCTGCTGGTGTGATCAACTCGCTGAATGTCTCCGCATGCATCCGTACAGGGCCGGGTCCGGTCAACCGCTCGACCGGGACGCCGCTCCGCCATCAGCGATTGCAATCGGGGTGCCAACCCGGGCTCGACAATCGGCGGCCGGAACCGCCCCTCGGAGCGCCGGTGCGAGGCCGAGTGCCGCACCGGCCGCCCCTCGGTACCGGAAGCGCGGCTTCCGATGTCGGCGCCGATCGGAACCCGCGCTTCCGATCCGCGCCGGGTCTCGTCACCCGCAGCGCACCGCCCCGGAGCGACCGACGATCGATGCGATGCCGTCACCACAGGCACACTGCGGAGCGTGGACGAGGCGCGCCCCGGATTGGCACGAGGGTTGCTCCAGCCCTGGTGTCGGGCGCCACAGAGCAATGCCTCGACGCTGGATACGATGTGATGACGACTTCGCGCACCGACGGGTCGCCCGACCGAGACCGGCTCCGCCTCCACGTGGACCGGCCGGCCGGCCCCCGCGTTTCGTGCGACCCATCCGTCGGCCGGCGGCGGTCCGGAGATCCGAACCGGAGGCCGCTCGTGGCGCCCGAACGTTCTCGTTCGAGGTCGGGAGGACGATCGTCGCCCGGCCGAGTCGTCGGCTAGAATCGACATGATGACTCCGGACACGCAGAGCGAGGGCTTCTTCCGCCGTCTGGCCGAGCCCGATGCCGAACCCGGTCCCCGGTCGCGGCGGGTCGCCCGCTGGGTGCGGCGACGGTTCGCCGTCGGCTTTCTCGTCGCCTTCCCGCTGGTCATCACGCTGTTCTTCGCGCGCTTCATCTTCGGCCTGCTCGATCGCTGGTTCCTGCCGATCTCAGAGCGCCTGTTCGGCGTCCGCGTCCCGGGCATCGGCTTCGTCATCTTCATGATCGTGCTCTTCGCGCTCGGCATCCTCGCCACGAACATCCTCGGTGGTCGGATCCTCGACTCAGTCGAACGCCGAATGGCCCGCATCCCGCTCTTGAGCCCGATCTACCAGAGCGCCCGGCAGATCACCGAGGCGATTCAGATCCGCGGCAGCACCGACTTCCGCAAGGTCGTCCTGCTGGATTTCCCGCGCGACGGTCTCCGCTCGGTGGGCTTCGTCACACGCGAGTTCAGCGCCCCCACGGCGTTCTCGGACGAACCGGCCTCGCTGGTCTTCGTGCCGACCACCCCGAACCCGACGACGGGCTTCCTGGTCGCCGTCCCGCAGCAGGACATCGAGGTGCTCGACATCACCGTCGAGCAAGGCATCAAGCTGTTGATCTCGGGTGGTCTCCTGACGCCATCCCAGCTGCTCAGCGAACGGCGATCGGCAGAATCGATCGACTCCGTCCAGCACGACGACGCACAGCCGACCGATCCCTGAATTTCGACGACAGGTGAAAGAACCATGACCAAGAAACCCACCAAGAACCCGCCCGACTGGATCGAGACGGACCCCGGCGACGATGACGGCGACCCGTACCGCAGAGTTCGGATCGAGCCCGATGAGCGCGACGACTACGAGGACTGGCGGCGCGAGCGAGGCTCGCGCGGCCGCAAACCTCGCGGTAAAGCGGGCGGTCGCCACCACCGCCGCCGTTCGCAGGACGACGAATCCTGAGTCCGCCGCGCCGATCGCCTCGATCACTCTGGCCGAGCCCGGCGTTCGTTGCTAAGCTTGCGCCGGGTCGTTCCGCCGCGGACGACACCCCCACCGGTCGATGCGACCGCCCTGGTGACCATGAAGAGATTCGCTGTCGTGCTCCTCATCGTCGCGCTCTGCGCCGGCATCTCGTCGGCGCAGGACAACGTGTCCTCCGTCGAGTTCTACTTCGCCGGCCAGGGGGTCTCGGTGCCGCAGATCGGCGGCCGGGTCGAGGTCGTTCCGCTGCTGTCTTTGATCGGCGCTGGAGCGGAGTACTCGCCGGCGGCCGGAACCTACATCGTGACGTTGGGCGATCACCGGCTCCAGTTCAGCCCGGGCCACAAGATGATCCTGGTCGACGGCGAGCTGATCGACACCGACGACGCACCCGTGCCGTCACCGGCGGGCGTTGCAGCTTCGATCGAGTTCGTCGATCGATCCCTGCTCGGGCCGCTCGGCTTTCGACTCGAGCCGATGCCTTCCGGGTATCGCATCGAGCGCGGCGCTCGGTTCGCCGAACCGGTGACGATCCGACCGGCGGCGGCGGACTTCGCCGCGACGACGACCCTGGTGCTCGCTCTCGACCGGGCGGCGGGGGCGGAGGTCGAGGCAACCGACAACGGCGACATTTCGATCCGATTCGATGATGCGTCCCCTCGCCTCGACTCGACCGCCCGCCTGAACTCACACCGGATCCGCGCGGTGTCGAGCAACGGAGAGCAGATCCTGGTGCGCACCGCACCCGACGTGGGCCTGCTCAACTGGCACAACCTGAACGACCCGCCCCGAGTGATTCTCGAGCTGGGCCGGGTCCTGCCGACGCCGACCCCGGCTCCGGCACGAATCGTCGATCGAACGGGTCCGCCACCGATCGTCATCGATCCCGGTCACGGCGGCAACGACACCGGCGCCGTCGGTGACAACGGTTTGAGCGAGAGCGAGCTGACGTTGGCCGTGGCGCGTCGGCTCGCCGCCGAGCTCCGCGCGCGTGGCCACGCCGTGCGACTGACCCGGGACGACGGCGAAGGTCGAGCTCTGACCGATCGAACCGCCATCGCCAACCGGCTCGACGCCGCGGCGTTCGTCTCGCTCCATGCCAACGCGTCCACGTTCTCGTCGGTGACCGGCGCCGAGACCTACTACATGAGCCTCGACGACGGCGCCTCCGACGAGGCCGCCGCCGCCACCGCCCGGCTCGAGAACACGGCCGGCAAAGACCGTGAGCCGCAGTCCGATCTCGATCTCATTCTGTGGGACCTCGCCCAGGCGTCGGTGCTCAACGAGTCGGCCGAGCTCGCAGTCGACGTCCAGACTCGGCTCAACGAGCTGCTGGACCTGCGAGACCGCGGCGTCAAGCAGGCGCCGTTCGTGGTGCTGACTGGCGCCACCATGCCCGCGATCCTGGTCGAGGTCGGCTTTCTGTCGAACCGGACCGAGGCGAGCCGGCTCGCCCAAGCCGAACACCAGCAGGCGTTGGCGCGCGCCATCGCCATCGGCATCGACACCTTCCTGAGCCAACCATGAATCGGCGCGTCATCTGGATCATCATCGCGGCGGTCGTGATCGGAGCGGTGCTGGCCTGGTTGCTGGTCGGCGGCGGCCGCCGAGTGGTCGCGCCCTCGTCCGGGGCCCTCGAGGCGCCACCGACGCCGACTCCCGCACCAGAGCAGCGGGTCGTTCTGCTGTTCCTCGGCGCCGACGGGCTGCTCCACCCCGAGCTGCGGACCGTGCCGCTGCCATCCGAAATCGACCAGCGGATCCGCGTCGTGGTGACCGAGATGTTGGCCGGGCCGACCGGCGATCTCCAACCGGTGGTGCCATGGGCGGCGCAGCTCAACGCGGTCTTCGTCGATCTCTACGGCACCGCCTTCATCGACCTCACCCCACCGCCCGATCCGCTGACCGGCAGTCATACCGAGCTCGTCCTCGCCTACGGACTGGTCGATTCGATCCTGCTCAACTGCCCGGAGCTCGGCGCCGTCCAGATCCTGTTCTCGGGACAGGAGGTGCCGACCCTGACCGGCCATCTGGATCTGTCACGACCCCTCGTGCTCAACAAGCGTTTCATCGGTTCGTGATGCCGGCGACCGCTCCGATCGGCATCTTCGACTCCGGCGTCGGCGGGCTGACCGTCCTGCGCACACTGCGCGAGCGGCTACCGGGCGAGCACTTCGTCTACCTCGGCGACACCGCACGGCTGCCCTACGGCACGAAGTCCGCCGCAACCGTCGTGCGCTATGCGGTCAATGCGGCGTCGCATCTCGCGAAGCACGACATCAAGCTGCTCGTGGTGGCCTGCAACACCGCGTCGTCGTACGCGCTCGGCGAGGTCGTCGATGCACTGCCGGTGCCGGTCGTCGGCGTCGTCGAGCCGGGGGTGCGGGCGGCCCTCGCGACCGGGGCCGATCGCATCGGCATCATCGGCACCGAGGGCACGATCCGCTCGGCGTCCTACCAGTCCGCGCTCGAGCGTCGCAAGCCCGATGTCTGTGTGTCGGCCGTCGCGTGTCCCCTGTTCGTCCCGCTCGCCGAGGAGGGCTGGGGCGATCATCCGGTGACCGACCAGGTCGCCCGGCACTACCTGGCGCCGCTTCTCGACGACGACATCCAGGCATTGATCCTCGGCTGCACCCACTACCCTCTGCTGACGCCGTCGCTGCAGCGGGTGGTCGGCGCCGCGGTGCAGCTCGTCGACTCGGCGAGCGCGGTCGCCGACACCGTCGTCGCGGACCATGCCGAGCTGCTGCGGCACGGCGGCGCGGGTTCGGTCCGGCTCGAGCTGACCGATGCCTCGGAGCGGTTTCTGCGCATCGCGCGGACCATCCTCGGGCACGACCCCGAGCGCCTCGAGGTGGTCGACATCGACCACGCGGCGCGCCGACCGGCGTGACTCAACGCGCCGTGCGCCAGTTGTAACCGTACGACACACCGAACGAGACGAAGTCGCCGCCGACTCGGGTCAGGGCGCCGCGGCTGACGGCGAAGCGCAGGCTGTGCTTGGGTGCGACCCGCCACAACAGGGTCAGCCCGACCCTCGAGTTCGCCTGCAGGTCGTCGCTTTGGACGCCGTCCACGGTTGTCCGCCCGCCGTACCAGAAGTTGGCGTCGGCGGCGCCCCACAGGTCGCTCCGAAACAGGTAGCGGACGTGGAACTGGCTCGAGTAGATCGGGTCCTGCTCACGGTCGACCCCGCCGGCGAAGTCGGTGTTCGTGCTGAACAGCGTCACCCCGGCATAGCCGTCGAACGACCACTTGCCCACCGCCCGGACGACAGCGAGCTGGGTCTTGACCGACCACCGGTTGGTGCCGATGTTGATGAGCCGGTTCGGGTCGTACTGACCGGTCGGTGCCGAGATGGTGACGCTCGCTCCGAGCAGCGTTTTCATCCGGTTGGTCGCGAACTCTTCCGGGGACATCGCCGGGGCGCCGTACAGATTGATGCCGAGTCGGGCGACGGCATCGGCGGTCCCCGAACGCCGGGCGTCCGCCGGCTCTCCGAGGTAGCGGCCCTCGAGGTTACCGACCACATACGGCATGACGACCGTGACCGACGCCGCGCGGCCGAACAGCCCCAGCGTCCGGCCGTAGCTCAGGGTCGAGATGAGGATCTCACCGCTCGCGTCGTCGATCGGGCCGGACGGATCGAAGCTGATCTCGCCGCGGTTGTTGGCCACTGCCAGCGACACCAGGTTGATGCCGACGGGCGCCGGGACGTAGGCCGCCGGGATGAGCTCCTGGGCGAACGCACCGCCGACGCTCACCATCACCCCCACTCCCACCAGGAGTCGCAGCAACGCCGGTCGCAGACAGGCGCTGTCGATGAAACACCGAGCGCGGGTTGTCAGAAGGTCCTCCGGTTCCGGCCCAGTCTATCCGATACCCAGGCTTCCCGTGTCCCACTCACGTCCGGCTTCGCTCCTCACTCCTCGCTCCTCACTCCTCACTCCTCACTCCTCACTCCTCACTCCTCACCAACGATGCTAAGCTCCCCCACCCGGAAAGGAGCCACCATGCGCCCCGACGGCCGCGAGCACCACCAGGTCCGACCCATCACCATCGAGCCCGACTTCATCCGCTACCCCGAGGGCAGCGTGCTGTGGCGCGCCGGCGACACCGTCGTGCTGTGCAACGTCAGCCTCGGGGAAAAGACGGCGCCGTTCCTGCGAGGGTCGGGCGAGGGCTGGGTGACCGCCGAGTACGCCATGCTGCCGCGCGCCACCGACACGCGATCCGACCGTGAGGTCAAGAAGGGCAAGCCGTCGGGCCGTTCGCAGGAGATCCAGCGGCTGATCGGCCGCGCCCTGCGCGCCGCGGTCCGGCGCGATCTGCTCGGCGAGCGCACCCTCACCGCCGACTGCGACGTGCTCCAGGCCGACGGCTCGACCCGGACGAGCTCGATCTCCGGCGCATGGACCGCCATGGTCATCGCGCTGGGCCGGATGTACGAACAGGGCGTCATCACCGACTGGCCGTTGGTCGACCAGATCGCCGCGGTGGCCGTGGGCCTCACCAAAGGGGAAGCGGTCGCCGACCTCGACTACGGCGAGGACTTCGACTGCGACGTCGACCTCAATCTCGTGTTCACCGGTTCGGGCCGGCTCGTCGAGATTCAGGGCACCGCCGAGGGCGCGTCGTTCTCGCGCACCGAGCTCGACACGATGCTCGAGGTCGGGTGGCGCGGCGCCGAGCAGGTCATGGCCAAGCAGCGCGAAGTCGTGGCGCCGCGGTTGGAGGCGGTCGGCCTGGCGATGCCGTAGCACGATGCGCTGCGTGCATCGGAACGTCCGCCTCCGAGTACCTCACGTCTCACTCCTCACTTCTCACTCCTCACTTCGATGATGCTATACTACTGACAGGAATACTCATTATGAGCACTCTCGAGGAACGGACCGCGGAGCGACGGAGGCGGTTGACCGCCCATATCGCCCACAGTCCGGAGGAAGCCGAAGCCTGGGATCTGGAGTTCTGGCAGCGGGCCGGACCGGAGGTGAGGCTGTCGGCGCTGGTCGCCATCCATCACGACGTCGCCCTGGTCGAAGCCGCCCGCTCCGACCGCGGCGGCGGCCGATCCGACCGTTGAACGCAGTACCCGACTTCGAGGATATTCTCGCGCTCTTCGCCGAGCACGAGGTCCGCTACCTCATCGTCGGCGGCCTGGCGTTCATCTTCCACGCCAAACCGCGCTACACGAAGGACATCGACCTGTGGGTCGATCCGGATCCGGAGAACGTGGCCAGGGTCAACCGGGCGCTCGGTGAGTTCGGCAGCCCGAGCCTGATCGACCCCGACGATCCGGACGAGATCCTCCAGCTCGGCAATGCTCCGCACCGGATCGACATCCTCCGCAGCATCGTCGGCATCGACTTCGGTCCGGCGTGGCAGAAACGTATCCAGGGCAGCTACGGTGAGGCCCCGGCCAACTGGGTCGATCTCGACAGCCTGATCGCCATCAAGGAGAGGATCGACCACCCGAGGCACCGCGAGGACGTGAGAGTCCTGAAGCTGGTCCGAGATCGGAGAGCTGCGGATGATCCGTGATCGGGATCGGGAACCCGCGCTCAGCCGGCGGGCGAGTCAGGCCAACATCGCGTGAGCGAGGTTGGCACTGACCGCAGTCGGATGAGTGTGTGGCCGCCGCGCGCGGAGCGCGCGAGCACGGGGTCGGGATCGGCGGGAGCACAGACGTTGACACCTCGCGGCGCTGGAACCTATACTCACTGCCCGCCTTCGGGCGGCGAACGCGTCGATCTTTGCCAAACGAGAGCGGACTCGAGCGTCGGGGTGTAGCGCAGTCTGGTAGCGCACCTGCCTTGGGCGCAGGGGGTCGGAGGTTCAAATCCTCTCGCCCCGACCACTCCACCCCGGCGGTGTGACAAACCTCCGCCTGTAGCTCAGCTGGACAGAGCAACGGACTTCTAATCCGTGGGTCAGAGGTTCGAGTCCTCTCAGGCGGACCATACCGCATGCACCTTCATGGTGGGCGTAGCTCAGTTGGTAGAGCACAGGATTGTGGCTCCTGTGGTCGTGGGTTCGATCCCCATCGCTCACCCCAAGTTTCGCGTGCGCCCGTAGCTCAGCTGGATAGAGCGTCAGACTCCGGATCTGAAGGCCGTGAGTTCGAATCTCGCCGGGCGCACCATCATCACAAAATCACAAAGCCTCCCACGGTGGGAGGCTTTGTGATTTTCTGATCTCAGATTCATCGCCATGTGCCACGATGCTCCGGTCGATCTGGCGGCCGAGCGGTAGTTTCCTCGGGTGAGCGGTCGTTCTGGCCGGGGAATGGACCGTCGCCCCTCGCGCGGTGCGGCACCCGATCGAGGCGCAGGCCGGTGTCAGTAGGACAGAACCTCGAGGCCGGAGACGCGGCGGTAGTGCCGGTCATTGCAGGTAACAACGGGCATGCCGTACGCGAGACCGGTGGCGGCGATCCAGAGGTCGTTGACGCCGATGATGATGCCGTTGGCCCGCAGGTGCCGATCGGCGTGACCGGAGTGCCAGCACACGTCGAGGGCGCAGGGAAGCACGTGGAACGGCCGGTTCACAGCCCGTGCCGTGCCCGCCGCGGCCGCTCACTCGAGCTCGAAGATGTCCGGCCGCTCGAGGATCGACTTCAGACCCGACAGGACGGCGGGCCAGCCGAAGCTGACGCTGTCGCGCATCTCCCGGTCTGCTCCGAACTCCGAGTGCTCCAACCGGAGACCAGTCCACGGCCCCAGAGGCCACTCGTCCTGCGGCGAGATCTCGATCGTGACCCGAGACGTCCTGGCCGGATCGCCGACGTCGTCCGGCCGCGCCCACGACAGCACGAGCCGGTTCGGCGGGTCGCTGTCGAGCACCGTGCCCGCGATGTCGACCGTGCCCTGCTCGTCGGTCCTCCGGTGGGTCCAGTCGGAGCCCACCGCCCAATCGGACACGTTGTCGTGGAACCAGTAGCGGCTGGTGAGATCCGAGTCGGTCAAGCCGTCCCAGACCTCCTCCGGCGTCGCGTGGATGTAGAGGACGTGGCTGAAGCTGGCTTCGCTCATTGTCGTGGCCTCCGTTTTCGTCGTCGTCACCGTTCCAAGGGGAATGAACCTGCCCACCGGATCATGTTCTATAGGGTGTGTGGCTCGTAACGAGAATGAAACTCGGTCCATGATACATCGTACTTGACGTGGACCATGAAGGAGACGAGAAATGAAGGTGTCACAGCAGGAAATGGGCAACGTCAC
>Ga0316576_10000659_pt1 | contig 16748 bp, 8 predicted proteins | sample S0NA_FD_203075 | JGI IMG/M metagenome (GOLD analysis project Ga0316576, IMG submission 203075) | Rhizosphere microbial communities from salt marsh grasses in Alabama, United States - S0-2_050615r3r5 | ecosystem: Host-associated > Plants > Roots > Rhizosphere | place: USA: Alabama | collected... | reverse complement strand
GATCCTTTGATGATGGAGCGCAGTACAGCGTGATTGCAGTCCCGGTTGGCGCTCCTTCCACGTCGCACGGTTTGAAGACGGCGGCTTCCACGCCGAGATTCACGACGAGTTGCTTCACGCACGCGATCCCGGCACCGCCGCCCTTACGTCGTGCAATTGGCACGATGGTCGCCGTGTTTGCCGGGATGACGGTCGTGTTCGTACCACGGCTGTACGCCGTCGTTTTCACACCGTCGTCGCTCGTCTGTGAAATCAGCGTAGGCGTGGAATTGTAGAACTGAAGATCGACGGCGGCGAAAATCGCTTCCGGCGAGGAATCCGTTTGCGATCCGGTCGAATCGTAAACGTATACGTCACCGGGAAATACGCCCGTAGACGGCGAGAACCGCGCCATCTCCGTGATGACCGTGGTCTGGTAATCGTAGCTCAGCGGACCGAGGTAGATGTCGAGCGTAGCGCCAGCAAGACTGAGTGACCACGCCGTAAGCACGACCTTCCACGTATCGTCCGTATCGACGCCAGCGATCACGCCTTCAAGCGTACCCCTAGCGTTCGCGTCACCGAGCGCCGCGATCGTGCCGGATCGCGTGTGGCTGGCTACGGTCTGAAACCCGCCGCCATCAATGTTGACCTGAAGCTCGATTGTGAATGACCACGTTCCGCTCTTGTTGTTCGCGTTCGCAATTTCCGCGTTGTATGCAACCGTGTATGTGTCGTCGGGCGAAGGAGCGTTTGTTGCCTGTACCGTAGAACTTTCCGAATCCGTATCCCCGATCGTACTGTCGGCAAAAACGTGCGTCGTAGAGGCGACGTTTCCGTTCAGCAGCGGATTGCCGTCCCACACGTATACCGTAGTCCACGGCACATAGAGCGTCTCGGGGAATGTGAATGTCGCCGTCCCGCCCGATTCCTGCACGGAGTTCGCGGCGCTGATCCCGAAGTAATAGCCGGTTGGGAGACCGGAACACACAATGTCGAGGTCGGTCACGACGCTGATAGCCGACAGACCGTTGTAGCGGTTGTACGGCTGGATCATCCCGAACGCAGCAACGCCCGTACGTCCACTCAGGGCGCTGTCAGAGGACGATCCTGTAATGCCACCCGGTCCTACCGCCCGCACGTCTCCATCGAGCGCCACGAGGCACCCGTACGTCGTGGAGAGAGTCTGTCCGTGGTTCCACGTAGCGGGACCGACCAGTGACGTGTCCGTGCCCGCGACGGCCTTGAATAGCTCGCGCTCTTCGTCCGTACGCTGGACGCCGCACGGCAGCGCGGTGGCTGGCGAGAAAATCCGCTGGAGGTAATACCCGTAGTTCACGCCCTGCACGGCATCATACTCGAACCGCGCGATCGGGCCTAGCTGGTCGCCTTGCGCGTCCTGCTGCGCGCAGGACTCATTCTGCCACGCAGGCTCCCAGTGGATGCGATAGAAGACATACATATCTCCAATCGCGGTCATATTCGCTTCGACGAGCGAATTCGCAGCGTCGTCGCACGTCAGGACTTTGAATGTCTTGCCGTCCGGCGACGTGACCGTTTCCACGGTCCACGTCCCCACGCGTGCCGTGAAATTGGAAATGTCGAGGTTATTGCGATCATAGCCGTCTTGATAGAACACGGCCCCGACCGTAGTCCGCGACATCGTGCCTTCGGGATTGGCCTCACCACCGTCTGGTCCGGTCGGAGTGACCTTCCCCTCATAGCCCCACGCGATGTCGGAGCCAATCGCGATCGAATTCTCTTCGAGGTCGATCGCCGTGTACTCGTAAATGTCGTATGCACCGGAACTGTCGGGGCTGCAATATTCTGCCGCAGCTTCCGGGCAATTCAGTCCACCACCAAGATTCTCTGTGGAGCTTGGCGGAAGATTCGCGTCACCGCCCTCTGCTGTATCGACGGGCGCGCGCGTCCTCCGCGACGTGCCGCCAAGCAAGCGGCTGAGATCGTTCGACTTTCCCTCAACCGAAAGTTTTGTCTCGCCTTCAACGAGCAAATTCCGATCGACACTCAGAATGCGTGTCGTGAAGTCAATCCCGACATCGTTGTCCACGATCCGCACCGCACCGCCAAGAACGATCTCGTTGAACGTATACGTGTCGGGATCGAGCCTGTGGAGGTCGATGATATCGACATTGTATTCCTGCGCTGGCGTCGTGAGCGTTTCCAGCGCACGGAGTCCGAGCTTCCAGAGATCGTTTGACGCGAACCCGCCGTAGATTTCTTCCGTGAAACTCGGGGTCCGCGTAAGCTGAAGCGCGTCGAGGTAGAACGCGGCGACTGGAGCGTTCGCGTCGTTCGGGTCGCCAGCACAGATGAGACGTACGCGAAACACGAGACTTGTCGCGCCCGCTTCCACCATCCGCGTATACCAGTTGTCATCCGGCTCCGCGCCCGGATTGACACCAAACGAGTCAATCCATGCACCCTCAGTCAGCGTTTCGGCTGGCTGATTCGGCGGTGGAAAGATCAGTCCGGTAACAAGCTCTTCGATCTCCATTCGTACGTGCCCGTTCGGCACGCCGACGATACCGTTGTCTGCGACGAATAGCTGTGCCTGTGCGGCGAGAAAAGGATTCGCTTCCGTGGGAACGATCCGAATATTCTCGGTGACGATCCCGTCACCTGCCACCGCCCGGATGTATGCACTCGCGCCGCCGTGACGCGTGTAGAGCGGCGACGTGTTCTTCTGAAACGTCGCGTTTCCGAGCTTTGTGAATCCCTTGACCGTGTTCACGTCTTCCCATTCACTGAGAAGCGGATTCACGACGTAGTTGTTAACACCCGGAATATCTGACCGTTCAAGCAGTGACGGCTTAATACCGTACTGCGCGACGGCAGACGGCAGTTCGAGATATGTGAGGTCGACATAAATGATCGTGCCCGTCACCGGGTCCGTGTACTGTCGTTTGAACGACAACCTGCGGTTGTCCGGCAGCGACACGGTAGTCGCGGTGACGATCGTGCTTGGAGCCACACTGTCGGTGATCTGGCGAGCGAATCCGTCCTTGTCGATGACGTAGTATCCGTTTAGCTGGTCGTTCTCCAGCATGATCTCGTCAACGAACTGGATCGTCCCGCCACTCTGGACGGCGACTTCCCACGATGCGCCAGCCAGCGTACCCTCACGCCCGAACGTCTGACCGCCACGTACGTAGACGCGCGTACCCATGTCCGCGCTGTCCGTCTCGCGATCTCCAGACAGGAGATTCGAACCGTGCCGGATTTCCAGCGTGTCAAACCCGGCACCGATCTGCTCGACGAGATTGATCCGATACCCGAAGCTGCCGTCGCGAACGACTTCAAGCTCCGTGTTCGTGATCGTCGCGAGTTCCATCAGGGCACTGAGCGGCGAATCGTCATGGTAGATCATATCTACCGGATCGGTCGGCTCGATCGTGCCTTTGACGAAATAGTCATCCGCGTACGATAGGATGACATCGATATGCTGTTCCGGTGTCAGCCCGTAGTACTCGAAATGGGAGTTCGCGCTGCCGTCTACCTCCGCACGCTCCAGAATCTCAGCATTGTTGATAAGATCGAAACGGATACTTTCACACGTCAGGCGCACGGTTTCCCGGCCCTCCGTGTCGTGGCCTTCGCGAATCTTTCGGATTCGCCATTCGTCGTAGTTGTCCTCTGAATCGACCGTGCGAATGACGATATCGTGGTCGAATTGCGCGGTCAGATCGGAACGGTAAACTTCGAGTTCCAGCTTTTCGTCACCGTTCAGTTCTTCCTTTTCTGTTGCCGCTATGATACTGGTAACGAAACCGAGTCGCGTGCCGCCATCGCACTCGATGTTGTCCCACAGTTCGAGACGGGCAAGACTGCACTTACATTCAGGCATTACCAGTACATCTTTCGATAGGTGTACGAACCGGAGCTACCGCCGGAAGCGATCTCCAGCGTCGGCCACTGTGACGCCGTGAAATCGCCATCTACCGGGTCCGTATCAAAGAAGTCGCCGCCCGTCAAAGCCGTCGCCTGATTCGCCGCCGCGTTGTCCACGATTGTCTGCTCGTACAAGTCAACGTCGATCCACGTACCCGACCATGTAAACTCCATTCGTGCGATCTCTGTGCCCGCATAGTTTTTGTAAACCACGATCGGGTTTGTGCCGCCTGTGATTCGGATCACGCCGCGCGTCAGTGCCGTGCCGAGCGGGATCGCCGTGGCTGTCGTAAACCCTACGACCGTATCGGAAATTGCCCGCATTCGCGGATCGAGAACAATAAAACGCATACCGACTTCTGCTGCACGTTGAACAAGGGCTGGGGTCAGATAATCGACGGATATCTGATCGCAACGTGCGATGTATTCCCGCGTCTCGTCATGCGAAAACCTGATTCCGATTTCCGGTTTGTATAATCGATACTTCAGTTCGTCCAGCGCGGCGTCGAGAGTTATTCGATCATCAGCCAGTACGGTGCCGTTTACGATCGCTGTTCGCTCTTTGTACTTAGGACGTGGCGCGACAAGAATTGACCGTACCCTGCCATGAATGTTGCTCGAATTCCACTCACGTTGCGGCGCACCAAAGGTATCGCGTATTTCATCGTTACCGATGAATCCAATCTCTCCAAGATCGAATTCGTCTACGATCAGTGTTCGCGGTGCCATCAGGCAGTCCTCTTAGTCACAGCGCCGAAAGAGCGTGACTGCGTATCCGTGCGGCGCTTAAGCTCACGATCGAGTTGCGTGGCAAGCGTTTCACCAACGACAGCGCCGAATGCGGCTGCGTTTTCCGTGCCTTCCGGTACGTTGACCGTAATGTCGATTCGCTCGATGATCGTTTCTCCACCGAACCCGCCAAGTTTTTCACCCAATGCTTCGATAGCTTCGACGGTAGGAGATTCAAGGAACTGATCTTCCTGCAATCGGAGCATCTCCTCCATGAATTCAGCAAGCGTTTGCAATGCAAAAAGCTGATTTTCTGCGTCAGGGCGCAATGCATCTGCAAACAAATCCGCCGATGTCGTGTCGAGCGTTGGATAAAAGCGCGGCGTCAAGTCGGGACCAAATGGAGGCTGTTCTGTGACGGGTTCGAGCGGCGTGCGCGGAGTGAGATCCGGCTCTGTCGTCGGCACGTCGCCCGTATTGTTAGTGATTTCATCGCTGTATTTCGCAATATCTTTTAGTATTGCTATAATTGTGTCAATCTGGTCTGGAACAATTGCAAGTTCCGTCAGACCAATAACGGTCATGTTGGCGACTTCTGGTACATCGAAAGGATTTTCGCCCGTAAAGAACTCGACGAGCCGACCCGTGTTCAGGGCAGAAATCCTGTTCCAGTACGTGTCCGTCGTCATTACACCGAGAATACGATTGCCCGTGATTTCCGTAATGCCACGGAACACTTGGAATGATGTATCGCCTAACTCTTCAGTGAATGCTTCCGAAATATCGTCGAGTGCGCCCTCTGTGTCTTTGAGTAAATTCAAGAACTGTTCAAAGTTCAGTTTACCGAATATGTCGGCAGGAAGTTGCGCAATATTCTCAACGATATACCGAATTGCTTCGTCAAGCGCGGTACGTCCCTCGGGAGTAGTTACATCTGCGGTGAATAATGTATCAACAGCTTTACGCAACTTTTCGTTGTCGATTTCTGCAAGTGCGTCCAGTGAAGGTGCAAAATCCTGCAACGCCTCTCGTGCGAGAGCAAGACGTTTTACGGAATCTTCAGCGGTCGTGCCAAGATCGAGGACTTCTGCTCGCAAATCTGCGAGTGCCGTCGCCCCCTCGTACGACTTCAGCCATGCAGCAAGTCCCGTCCGAAGCGTTTCAATTGCCTCGTTTAGCTTTTCAAGTTCATACCCTGCTGCGAGTGCCACTTCCTCGCTTATTTTGCCGGTTGTGTTCCACTGTTCCCATGCTTCCTTGATCGCCGGGATTTCGACACCCGCTTCTTGCGCTAAGTCTTCAAGTTCCGTCAACGTATAGCCCCACTGATCTGCCATCGCCACAAATGCACCGCCAGCGCGGATCAGATCATCAACGACTGCCGCTAACTGCTGTTCGTTCTTTACGCCAAGCTCTTGCAAGTATTTTAATACTTCGTCTTGGCTCAGAAAATCAAGAATATCTTTGTCGAAAAGCCTGTCAAAAGCATTTTTGTACGCCCAAGTGTCGGGAGCGGGAAACTCTGGAAATTGGCTTCCGTAACCGGGGAAGTATGGAAGTTGTTGTTCTCTGAGGAAAAGATCATCCGTTGCTTTGCTAATAGATTCTGCTAAAAGATCCTCAAAATCGCGCGCCGCTTGGAAGTCGAACGTTGAAAACGCATCCGCGAGTTCTTCCATGCTTTCTCGCAGTCTACGCAAACTGCGATTGTTTTCCTTCATCGTGTCGAGAATATCTTCCCATATTCTCTGCGCTTCAAGTTCCTCTTCACTTGGTCCACCACCGAACAACGCACCGAGAAAGTTTACGGCACCACCAGCTACGCCAAGCCAGTTACCCGTCGTGAATCCTTCGACAGCCGTAAGACCTTGCGCGAGGTTGATTCCGACTTCTGCAAGGGCGCTCGCCGCACGGAGAATGTCGTCTGGTACGTCGCCGATCGCCTGTGCAAATTGCAGCGCAGCACGAACGACAGCCGCCATGTCATCGACGAGCTTTTCTGTCTCGTCCCTTGTCTTCTGCGCCGCTTCATATGCGGCCTGAAACTCTGCTGCTAATGTAGGGTCTGTTTTCTTAAGTTCATCTATGATCGCGTCTACCGACGTGCCAGCATTTTCTGCCGCTTCGGCTATCAGTTCGTAATCTTTTCGAGCCTTATCCGCCCTATCGCTGATCGATTGTGTTGCCTTTGCTAGCGCCCCTGCTTTTTCCACGTCAGATCGCGCGACAAGACCTTCAATCAATTGGTCACGGTTCAAACCAATCGTCGCGAGGTATTCCGCGCGCGAAATTGCTTCATCCAGCGCCGGAGCAAACACTCGGATCAATTCGCGCATATCACCGAGCGTTTTCCCTAATGTCGATTGGAAAACAGCGTTGATACCTCTCAGGTACTTGTCTGCGTCGTCACGCAACGTCGCAAGATCGCCACCCGTCTCGCTGATCGCATTGCGGTACTCGTCCATAAATGGCTGAAGAAGACCTTCGTATCCTAATTCTGGAACGAGGTTATTCAGCTTTTGAAACTCCGAGACTGCGTTTGCAAGATTTTCCCTGAACTGAAACGATGCTCCTAGCAACGGAGATATATAAGAAACCCATTGTGTAATAAGCTGCCCAGTCGCTTCGTTCTGCGCCTGCATTATGCGCTGCTGCTGCTCAAGGTCGCCGGTAGCGCTTTCGAGTTCGGCAGCAAATTTCGACTGCAACGCGAGCGCTTTGGCTCGTAAATCAAGAAGCTCAGCAGCCTGTTGAGATTCGTAGCCACCTTGACGTAGGATTTCTGCCTGTAACTGATACCATTCTGACGCGTATTCCGCTTGAAATCTACCTAAGTCTCGCTGCGCATTTCTTGCCTGAAGCAGCCGAAGGAGTAACTGTCCGACGATCCGTTTTGCTTCGCCCGTTGATTCTGCGTAAAGAACAGATAGTTCGTTGATTTCGCGAGTGACTTCCGCGACAGCAAGCACCTGTGCGTACTGTGCCGCTTCGTTCGGATCGCCGCCCGTTTCTTTGAACAGACTCATTAGACGTTCGAACGTCTTGCGTTGCTCATCGCTTAATGCCTGTTGATTCGCGATCTGTACGTTCTGATCCCGCAGCAGACGGTTCGTCGCGATAATGGCATCCTGCTTCGCGACCTCGGCATCGATTCCGCTCTCTGCCGCCGCAGCGATGTTTTCGTCAAGATCAACTGCAACTTGATAAATCGCCTTTTCCGTTTCCAACCGGATCTTGCGGATTTTGTCGAGTTTTGTCGATCCGGTAATGAGTTTTGCCTGCACATCTAGCAACTGTTGCGCGGCAATCAGATGAAAACGGTCCGTCGTCGTCAGATACTTTTCTGTTTTCGTAAGTTCTTCCCGCAACCGATTCAGCGCTGCCCTGTACTCTTGAGATGTTTCTCCTTCTAACGTGTCTAGCTCGTATTCGATCTGCTTTCTTTGAACAGCGATCTGCAACAACGCCTGTTGACGCTGAAGTTCTGCCGTCGCGGCTGTTGGGCCACGCAGTCCCGTCTCGCGTGTCGCTATGATCTGATTGATCGTCGCGAGCCTTTCGTCGTACGCGAGTTGTAAATACTTCAGGTCTTTCCGTTGTTTCTCGTTGGACGCTTCGATGTCCTTGTTTGTTTCGAGAATGATCCGCTGTTTTTCTTTTACGATATCGAGTCCATCTATTTCCAGTTCTTTTATGTCTTCAAGAAGCTCAATTCGCTGTTTCCAGAGGTTTGTCCGTTCGAGTTCCCCGCGCAGAATAATTCGCTGCGATTCCGCCTCACGCGTATCGCGCTGACCGACGAGTAGCGCCCTTTCAAGATCAATAGCTCGTTTGTCTAGCTCGTACCGCGCCGACGTTCTTAAAATCTCCGCGCGCCGCTCCAATAAGCGAATGTTGCGTTCGAGTTTCGTTTTTACATCGTCTTCTGCCGTAATAAGACGCTCTTTGAGATCGTCTATTTCCTTGTAAATTGTGAGGAGATCCTGTTCACGCTCTGTTCCCGACCGCCTACCCGCTTCGGCGAACCTGCTATTGATCTTGCCGATCAGTTCGATTCGTTCTTCGTATTGCTGATTGATTCGTTCAATCGCAATATCACGCTTGGCAACAATAACCAAACCGTCCTGTAAATATTTCTTTTCTAATTCTGCCCACTCTGCGGAGTTTTTCCCTAGCCGCGCGCGGTCCTGAAACCAGCGGATTTGCCGTTCTTGCGATGCGGCGAAATACTCCGCCTGCTCACGAGCGATCCGTCCGCGTTTCGTATACTCGCTCGTCATATCGACTTCTAGTTCTGCCTGCTTTAATGCTTCATCAAGACCAAGCTTTCCAATACGCTCAATTGCTTTCTCGCGTTCCTTCAAAGATTTGCGAGTGTCTACATAAATATCGTTGTAGACCATTGCGCTTTCTAGCGACAATCGTGCGTATTGTTTCTCAAGATCATTGCGAAGTTCGGCAATCGCAGCTTGTTCTCTAAGTCGCTCCAGACCTCGCAATTGTCCTTCTGGTATCGCGCCGAAATCTTGCGATGCCGTCGATAGAATGTCTAAATAGTTGCCAAGCTTTACAACTTCTGCTCGAATTTTCTTGATATCCGAAAGCCATTCCTTGTACCGTTTGACTATAGCGACCGATTCCACACCGATAATGACCAGCTTTTCGCCAAAAGTAAGCTGTTCACTATTGATCGCTTCCCAAATTTTGTTAAAACTAGATAAATCTTCGATGTTCCACTGTAGCCGCCGGGCAAATTCACTGGTCTGCGTATCAAGACCGCCGAGCGTTTCATCGAAATACTTGAGCCATTCATTAAGTTCACTGAGAAATATACGGAGAGACGATTGCTGTTTTTTAACGCTCTTTTCAAGAATCGCTACGTTTTTCTCGATACTTTTGCGTTGCTTTTCAAACGATTCGGCACCCTCAGTCCCGAACGCTTTTACAGCCAACCTGAGTCCCTTGATTGCTGCTTCGCCAGCAACGGAGCCTGTCGCAAATTTATCAAGGAGCGCCAATTCCTTTTCCAGCGCACTTTTTGTTTGATTTACGCCTTCGAGGGTCGGCGCTTCGTATAGTGCGTTGAGCGTAGACTTAAGTTGTTTGATTTTAAGTTCCGTTTCCGCCAGATTCAGATCACGTTCAAGCTGTGAACTGAAGCGAGACGCAAACGGCTCGACTTCCTTGAAATTCTGAACAAGGTCACGTTGCAGATCGATAAAGAGTTCGAGGCTTTCCGTGTCGATATCAAAATCGACCTTCTGCAAACTGCGCTGTAAAAGATCAATGTTTGCAGTCAGAGCCGTACGCGCCTTTTCCGCGAGTTCACCCGGAACACTTTGGAGTTGCGCGAGATCGTCGTTCAGCAGCGCGATTTTTGCGCGCGTCTGTTCTATGCGGAGTTCACGGTCCTCCACGGTCTGGAGCTTTGCCGCCAGCGGATAAAGCTCCTTGTATGTGTCAACGAGTTCCGTTTGAATCTTGAGGTATTCTTCGAGAGCCTCTCTATCGGCAGCAGAAGAAACTTCCTCCATGCTGTCCGTCAGGAGTTTGATATTTTCTGTGATCGTGTTGCGAGCTTTCTGCGCGATTTCGCCCGGCACGTTAGATATGGAAACCAGTTGTTTTTCTAATTCCGCGATCTGAATTCTCGTGGCGTTCAAATCGAGATCCTCACGGATCGTCGTATTGAATTTCGCCGCGATTGGGTTCAGGCGCTCGTACGTGTCGATCAGAGCTTCCTGAACCGTTTTCAGCGCTCGCAACTGCTCGATATTTACATCAACGTTGATCGTCTCAAGGCTGTCACGCAAAAGGTCAATGTTGCTTTCAATCGTGACACGCGCTTGTTCTGCAAGGTCGCCGGGAAGATTTTCTATCGCCTTTAGCGTACGCTCAAGCTCGCCAATCTTTTTCTCTGTCTCTGCGGTACGGATCGCTTTTTCCTGCTCCGTACGTAGCTGCTCAGCGAGCGGAATCAATTCCTCATAGTTCTGCATCAGGTCGCGCTGAATCGCGAGGACCGCTTCCTGCGCTTCCGTGTCTATCGATGCGTCAATTTCCTTGAAACTCGCCTCTAGCAATTCGATGTTGCGCGTGATCGCAATGCGAGATTTCTCAGCAAATTCGCCGGGCACGCCTTGGAGTGTATTCAACTCCCCACGTAGTCTGGAAATCGCAGCCTGTGTTTCTGCGATTTTCAGTTCCCTCTGATCTGCCAGCGCAAGCTTTGCCGCGAGCGGATTGAGTTCTGCATATGTCGTCAGCAATCGCTGCTGGATTTCAAGATACTGCTTACGCTGCTTGATGATTTGTGCATCAACAGCGAACTGTCCTTCCAGCGCTCGCGTGATTTCATTAACATCTGCCGGGTCGAGCTTGGCAGCTTTAACGGTCTCTTCGAGTATTTCCGAAATATTGAGAAGCTTTACTTGCGCTTCTGTGAGCTTCTCAATTTGGACAGCCAGCGCGCCAGCGGTATCTTCGGAAAGCAGGTTTGCGTCTCTGAGAGCTTGAATGGCTGCGGTAGTCTGCTCGCCCGTCAAAGACTTGAACTGGTCCGACACTTCGCCGATCGCTTGTGCCGCTGCAAGCCACTCGTCGGAATTCACACGTACAGATGCGGGGCTGTCATCTTCTGACAGTTTGTTGAGGCGCTCGCGTTCCTCGTTTAGACGTTTGAAAGCAATTTCTGAATTTTCCAGCAACGTCTGATATTCTTCGATAGACCGCGCAGCTTCTCGTAGGTTGCTGCCGATATTGACCTGTTCGAGATTGTTAAAAAAATCGCCCCAATTTGATGTGAGTGTGACAACCCCCAACGTTTCTTTTACGGCAAGCCGCATCTGATCGAAAACGTTAAGGATACCTGTGCTGTACCCGATTAGCTCTTTCCAATCTTTCCCAATATCTTTCAGCGCTTTTGATTGATCGTGCAGAGCCTCGGTGCTGTTCTTTATGAATTTCTCTTGCCTGATCTGAAATCCGAGCGCCCGGCCTTCTGCTGTCCCCGCCGCTTCCGCGATTCCGGCCAGCGCTTCGTCTTGCTCGCGAAAGTAGACGTTGACGCCTTTGATTGCTCTGGTGAAAACGGGAAGAATCTTCGCGCCGAGTTCTGCGAATGCGTTGTTGATCCTGTTTTTTACGATCTGCGCTTGATTTTTGAACGACGAATTGATTTTTGCAAAGGCTCGATCTGCCGCCCCAACGTCTTTTGTGATCCTTTCAAGGATAGCCGCGTATTCTGCGCCGCCGTTACCAGCCAGAACAGCAGCCGCACGGAAAGAACGAATTGCTGGAACAAGTTCCGCTACTACATCTGCGTTACCGTTTGACACGGCTTGAAGCTCACGCATTACACCGGACAGCCCCTTCGCCCGTAACGCCATTTCGTTCCATTGCAGACCGAGTTCCGCAGCAGCTTCAGATACCTGATCTGTCGGGTTGACAATCGAAATGAGGAGGCTGTTCAGCGCGGTAGTGGCTTTACGGGCGTTGAGGCCGAACTTCGTCAGTGTCGCAATCGCAGCAGCGGTGTCTTCAAGTGAAATCTGCGCAACACCAGCGGACGTTGCCACGTTACCAATTGACTGTGCGAGTTCTGGAAACGTGACCTTACCTTCACGAACAGTAGCAAACAGAATGTCAGAGGCCCGCGATGCATCGGTAGCAGACAGTCCAAATGCATTGAGAACAGTCGTCAGAGAATCGACAGCCGTTCTGGTATCCGTAATCCCTGCTGTCGCGACCTTTGCTGAGACGCGGAGGACTTCGAGTGCTTGCGCCTGATCGGTGAATCCAGCCGAAATTACCTGATAAAGACCACTTGCAAGGTCTGCGGGCGTTTGCGCAACTTCCTCAGATAACAGTTCGATTTGCTTTCGAACCGCGCTCAGCGCGTCAGCAGTAGATGGGGATAGAGTCGCGATCTCCCTCATTGCCGCGTCAAGCAACGCGAATGCGCCGAGCGCCTTTCGCACTGTCAGCAGGAGTGTTCCACCAATGACAGCGCCAGCAGCCAGTGCAATTGCCACACCTTTAGAGATACCTTGCAGTGCGCCAGCAAAATTCCTACCGAGACCGGCGATAGCTTTACCGAATGGACCGAAATCGCCGTCCACGAGAACTTGAATGGCATCGGCGGCTACCGACGATTTTCCTGACCCGACTGTCGGCATATTATAATCCTACGTGTAGAGCATCTGACCCGAGACGAATCTGCGCCATTAACGCAGTAAGGCTTCGATTGTTAAGGATATCGGCAACATCAGTTTTGAAAATGTTCGCCATTTCCGCACCGAATACGCTCCAACTCAGACGCCGCTTCTGGACACCCGTTTTGTCTCCAGTTCGCGTTTCACTGCGAGGCTGAAGCGCAAGATAGGGAATCAGACTGATTCTTCGGACGTTAATGTCGTAAAACGCCTGATGAACGAGCGCGATTTCTTGCGGGGAAAGATTCAACCATTCGTCGGGCGGATCTTCGACAGCTACCTTATCAATGGCCGGGCCGGGCGTACACGCGGCGTACGCCATGATTGAAATTTGCCGACCAACAAATTCTACAAGTGCTTCTCGCGTAGCCCAAATATTTTTGAATTCTAGACGTATTGGATCATTGTTTTCCAGAAGGTAATCGATGATGTCAAGTTTGCCGTGCATGACGGTCACGGCATAGTCTTTGTGATGGAACCACATAAGAGCATTAAAGCTCTTTGGGTAAACGTGTGTTTGTGGAATCGTCGGAAGTGGAAGGGCGAGCGGTTCTTCGTTTAACGCATCGAGCAATTGCTGGTCTGCGTTATCGATCCTGTTTTGCGCTGACTCCGCTCGACCCATCAGAAATCGGAGGTGGCCGAAGCACTCCATCCACTTGTCCAGTGAATCTCGTTTCTTCGGCCACCATTCTCCGATTTCCTCTTCTGTCGCCCATTCGCGCGACAGAATGTGGGAGCGAAGCCGATCGCATCTGTCGATCAGCTTTGCCCGCTTCATTCATTCCCGTCCGTTAGATGGCGGGGTTGTAGTAACGAATATGCTGCACGTCGGCGGCAATCGGCAATAGCACCGCCTGACCGCGCAGGTAGTTGAGCGTCTGATTCGGGTCGAAGTCGCAGCCCCAACCCTGAATCTCGAACGTGGTGCCGTCCTTCAACGCACCCGTGAACCACAGGGCGTGATTGATAACGGAACCCATGTCATTCGCGATCACGTCGATAATGTACGGGTCCGCAGCGACGCCCGTTCCCGTAATCGCGGCCTCGTCCATACCGAGCGCCATCAGGACGTTCTCGTTGGAGTGGTTAAGCAGGTTCCACGAAAGCCGCTGATTGACGTTTGCGACCAGCGTGGCGTACGGCGTCGCCTGAGTAGCGGCACGAATCTCGGTCCGCTCCACGGACGTGTCACGGGTAATGCCATCCTCGGACACAGCACCGAGGTCAACCTTTTCCATCGTCCCGATGTAGACATCCGCCGCGTGGTCAAACGCGACCGCACCATATAGAGTGAGAGTGTCGGTCGCGATGCTGAGGACTTTTGCCAGTTCGAATCCACCACCAGAACCGATCCGAACCCAATCGTCGGTCGCGAAGTTCGCGCCTTCTCCGGTTTGCACGTCCACGTCCGTCGCGCCCGCGCTGACCGCAGACGCAAGCGTGCTCTCGCCGGGAGTCGCCTCGTCCCGGTAGACTCCTGCGGCGGAAATCTCCAGCCACAGTTCCTCGTTGGTGTTCTTACGAGCCATTGTGCCTCTCCTAGCGTTTCAAACGAAATAGCATATCCATGCTGGCACGCCTTCGACCTTCTGTCTGGTCAAAGTAAAGTGCGTACCGGCTTCGAACATCACTCGCAACATCGAGACCGTAGGACTTGAATGCTGGAGTCGTTAGTATAGCTTCAATGCGATCCAGCAGTTCGTACGCCAATCCCTCGGAGCCGTGTTCAACCCACGCATCAAATTGTATGTCCGTAAACAATGATAGAGGTGTCCCCTGCGCCACACGGGACACAATCACGTAAACGGTAATAATCGGAAGCGTGACACGACCTATCTGATGGAATTGGACGAGAGGTACGGTTTGCCCGGTCATCGTAACAAGACCGCCCACTCCGGTATCGGCCCTCGCTATTGACATCGCGACGCGCACAAGATCGTGTTCTGTATTCATTTAAACAGAAACGAGGCTTTGCGACCAAGAAAGACACGAGCCTCACGTTTGATTTTTCTAACAAACGGATCTGTGCCCGGTCTAGTTGGGCCGACAATACTGTTAAACAGCTTTCCTACTTGCCTTCCGACAACAACGTTGCGGACGCGTCGTGCAATGGCATCTGGTCCCTCACGAATCGCTTCCAGATTTCCGATCATGCGTTCGGCTGTATAGCCGTAGTTCCGTAAATTTTTCAGCCATCGCGGAGCAAGTCCCCAACCAGCCAGTGTCCCTGTGATCGCGCCGAATTTGAGAATCTGCGATCGAATTTGTTTTAAGGTTCGCGGTTGCAGTTTTGGTGGTACAAGCGTGCCCTGAAGGCGTCCAACAAAATCCTGCTGGAGTCCACGCAGATTTTCACGCAACATAGGACGTACGTGTGGACGCGGCTCCACAATTTTCCCCGGTACGGGGTGCGGAAAGTATCCTGCGCCACCCATCCCCCATTCGAGATAGGCAAGATACGCAAGATCGGTATAAATAATATACCGTACACGTTTTGGCTGAGCAGGAAAAACAACGCGTTTGATCCGAATAGATTCGACTGCTTTTCCGGTATCTATTGCTGGAGGTTCACCCGGAGAAGACGCCTGATGCGGCGGCATCCGGGTCGCAACAGGACGAAGGACTTTACCGTTCGGTCCTTTCACAATCGCGAAATATACATCGTACAGGTATTGTGGATTCGGGCTTGGCGTTTGCGAAAGCTTCTCGCGCCAACGCCTCTGAATTTCGCGTGCAACATATTCGAAAGGAACGCGAATCTGATCTTTGCCTGTCAGGCTCGCGAACACGTAGTCTGGCGATTTCAGGAACGTCCACCCACCACGTTCTACCGTCATGATAGCGACCCGATCATGTCATTTTTCGTGTAATCACGGTGCAAAATCGTATCGAGTTCGTGGTGGCTTCCTTCGTAACTGGCTCTGTATGTTACCTCCAGATGATTTCCCTCATACGGTCCAGAGTCTACACGGATAATATCGCCTTCATCAACGTCGATCGCTATATCTACAAACACCAACATCGATGATCGCTCTTCTCTCCCCGCTCCCGTGTACGCGAACATAGGTCTTAACGGCTCGCGTGATGGCTGAACATCGCACGGAATATTTTCCTGAACTGTCCACGAAAGGACAGGTTCCGTCGCGTTTGCCGGATATGACTCCGTAAACCGCGCAATCCTGCATAGCTGACCGAGCATCCATAGGATGCTGGCGTTACCTTCCGGGTTAAACGGTCGCTTCTGCATTATTGAACATCAAATTGACCACGCCGGAAATACGGTTCCGTACGGTCGGCATCAGATTCGGTCGTTTCCTTATCAGCGATACTGATTCCTCCAGCAAACGCTGATGTTACGGAAAGACTTGACGATCCGCTTCCTTGCGCACGAAGCGTGGCAGCAATCTTCTGAAACTGTTCTGCGATCGTACTGTTGCGGACTTCGATCCGACCGCGAACATAACTTCCGGGCCTACGAGCGAAACGAGCCGCAATACGCTCAGCAACAAGCGCAGCGGCCCTGTAAATATTCGGCTCTTCGGACAACGCAAATGTGATTTCTTCGTCTTCGACAAAGTAATCGTCGGCAACGGTGTCCTGAATCAGAAACCGGACGGCATCTTTGTCGCTATCTGCCGGATTCCCGGTGTATGTGAACATCAACCATGCGCCTCGATCGCAGCCCTAATGTCATCCTTGAGGACATTCCCGTTCGCGCCCGTACCCTCGATCGACTCGATCTCGATTCCGAGCTTCGTCGCGATAGCCGTAAGATCGGCCTTCGTCATTTCATCAAGATTCTCAGGAATCTCGACAGCAGCAGGCTCAGGCGCAGGGCCAGCAGCCTCCTCCGACTCAAGTCGGAGGAGGCCCATGTCTACCAGCCGCATGAAGCTACGGTCGAAAAGCTCT
>Ga0316576_10000658_pt1 | contig 16752 bp, 7 predicted proteins | sample S0NA_FD_203075 | JGI IMG/M metagenome (GOLD analysis project Ga0316576, IMG submission 203075) | Rhizosphere microbial communities from salt marsh grasses in Alabama, United States - S0-2_050615r3r5 | ecosystem: Host-associated > Plants > Roots > Rhizosphere | place: USA: Alabama | collected... | reverse complement strand
CCATGAAGAAGAAGGCGGAAAGTGTACCGGTGGAACCGCCCAAGCCGAGTGAAGAAGTCGTGCTTCTGCAGGAGATTCGCGACGCCATCAGAAAATAAAGCCTCTATACACAGCGTCACCATAAATTTCGCGTTGGTTGTTTGTATCGTCGTATTTATTGCCACCTTTTCAGGTCACACTCGCATAACGCTGTGTATTATGCGCAATGATTTATGTCGTTCTGTATAATCAGATCGATCTTCAGGACGGGTCCTGCGGTCCGGAAACCCTTCTGCGGGTTTGATACCGATATCCGCGTATTTGGTTTCGATAGCGTTGCCGATACCCTCAAAATTCACCATATTGCCGTGTCGCCCTGAAATCCGGCATTCATTGTCGATCAAATCGGCACAACACCTTTGACCATGCGCAATAGGTTGTTTGAAGTTAATCCGGTTTTGTTCTGTGTCAATACGGGCGGTGCCTTTTTTATGCTTGTATTCCTTGCACTTCTGTTCTAACTCACAACGAGAAAATCGCCGGACGCTCGACGACGGCGCATCCCGGATCGATTTTTCGGCGCAAAGGTCTTCACAACAGGGATTCCTTCATGGCCGATGAATTACAGCCCCAGGGTTTCGATTTTTTTGATTATGGACTTTCTAAAGAAACCGCTTGGTCCATTGGAGGTTTGCGATGAAAGCGTACGAAAAATTGGGTGTTTTCTACCTGGGAAAAGCCTTTGACGCGTCTGCCCGGAACCGCAGAGATGAACTGATCCTTTATGATTCCAAAGACCTTCTGACACATGCCGTTATCATCGGCATGACCGGCAGCGGCAAGACTGGCTTGGGGATCGGGCTGCTGGAGGAAGCGCTGATCGACAATATCCCGGTGATTGCCATCGATCCCAAAGGGGATATCCCCAACCTGCTTCTCGGTTTCCCCGATCTGCGTTCCGAAGACTTCAGGCCCTGGGTTCAGCCCGGCGATGCCGCCCGCCAGGGGTGGGGTCTCGACCAGTTTGCCGAAAAAACAGCGGCCATGTGGCGCAATGGGCTGGCGGAATGGGACCAGGAGCCGGAGCGCATCGCCCGGTTGCGCGCAGCCGCCGATTTCGCCGTCTACACTCCGGGCAGCAGTGCTGGTTTGCCGGTCAATGTGCTGCGCAGTTTCGCTCCACCGCCGCCGGAGATGCGATCGGACGCCGACCTCTTCCGGGAGCGGATCCAATTGACGGTTACCGCACTTTTGACCCTGATGGGGATCGACGCGGAGTCGATCATCAGCCGAGAGCATATCTTGATGTCCAACATCTTCGAGCAGGCCTGGAGTACCGGCAGGGGGCTGGACCTTGCGGGACTCATCCGATCCATCCAGCAACCACCGCTCGAGCGTATCGGCGTGATGGATCTGGAGTCGTTTTATCCCTCCAAAGAGCGTTTCCAGCTGGCCCTGCGCTTGAACAACCTGCTGGCGGCTCCCGGCTTTGAAGCCTGGCTGACCGGAGACCCGTTGGATATCGGGCAGATGCTGCATACACCCGCAGGTAAACCCAGGGCCTTGATCTTTTCCATCAGTCACCTGTCCGATGCCGAGCGCATGTTCTTCACCGCGTTGCTTCTCAATGAAATCCTTGGTTGGATGCGAACCCAGCCGGGTACCGCCAGTCTCCGGGCGATTCTTTACATGGACGAGATATACGGTTTTTTTCCGCCGGTTAAAAATCCGCCGGCCAAGCAACCACTTCTAACCCTTTTAAAACAGGCCCGGGCTTTCGGTCTCGGGGTGGTGCTGTCTACCCAGAACCCGGTTGATCTCGACTACAAGGGCCTCGCCAACACCGGGACCTGGTTTATCGGGCGGCTGCAGACCGAGAACGACAAAGAGCGCGTGATGGCGGGGCTCGAAGGTGCGGCAGCCGGTGCGCAGTTCGATCGGCAGCGTATGGGCGAAATTCTATCCGGTCTCGGCAAGCGGGTGTTTCTGCTTCATAACGTGCACGACAGTGAACCGGTGGTTTTCGAGACCCGCTGGACGATGTCGTTTCTTGCCGGACCGATGACCCGGGAGCAGATCAAAGCCCTTTCGGCCAGTGTCCCCGCGGGTCAGGCCGCAGCACAACCCGCACCAGTCGCAGCGCCGCCGTCCGGTTTGCCTTCACAGCCACAGTCCGGCTCTGTTTTGCCACCCCTTCAACCGACGGATGTGGCGGTGTTCTACCTTCCGGCCTCAGGAGCCGGGCAGGGCCTGTATTATGTTCCGGCGGTGGGGGGCTGGCTCGATGTCCATTACAGCAATCGACGCTACGGGATCGATGTGAGCGAAGCCGTTGCCCTGGCGGCTCCCATAGAAGACGGACCCCTGCCGGTTGATTGGGACCAGGCCTTGGAGATAGGGGCGGCCCCCGGGGATATCGCCAGTTCGCCTCTGCCCGGTGCCGCGTTTGCCGATCTGCCAGCCGCTGCCAACCGCTCTGCCGATTACAAAAAGTGGTGCAAAGACATGCTGCGCTGGGTCCGCCAGAACCGTCCCCTGATTCTTTACCAGTCTAAAAAGTTTAAACTGACCAGTTCTCCGGGCGAGACCGAAGGGGCCTTCCGGGCGCGCCTGACTCAGGCGGCCCGCGAGCAGAGGGATCTTGCGGTCGAAAATTTGCGCCGCAAATACGCAGAAGAGTACGCGGTACTCCAAGACCGACGGATGCGGGCCGAACAAGTGTTGGCGCGGGAGCAGGAGCAGGCCAAGGCCAAAAAAATCGAGAGCGTGATTTCCTTTGGCACCGCTATACTGGGGGCGTTTCTCGGCCGTAAGGCCGTCGGTTCGGGGAGTGTGACCCGGGTGGGTACGGCCATGAAGTCTGCCGGACGGTTGAGCAAGGAGCAGATGGACGTCGCCCGGGCGCAGGAAACGATGGCGGCCGTTAACAATAAAATCGCCGATCTTGAGGCACGCCTGCAGGACGACATCGACAAGTTGGATGCCGCCTACAACCCTGCGAGCGAACCTTTGGATGAGGTGCGCGTGAACCCCCGCAGCACCGACATTACGCTCGCCATTTTCGGCTTACTGTGGCTGCCCTATCGCAGCGAGGCCGGCGGGCGTTTGATGCCGGACTGGTCGTAAGTGTTTAATTTGAGCTTGCCATCGCCTTTATGAACCCGTCGATTAAGGTCGTTGACTCCGGCTGTCCGTCTGGCAACAACACCGCTCATAGGATGCGTGAAACCCGGGGACACGCCAAGCCTATCGTAGGATCACCGGAGCCAATCGCCGGACGCCCTCGCGCAACCGCTCGCTGTCATAGTAGACGAAACACAGTCGCATATAGTTGTGCAGGCCGGCGGCGGCTGAAAAATTAATGCCCAGTTGAAAATTGACCCCCCTTTTTTTCGCTTCTTTGCGAAGCGCTGTGGCATCTATATCATTGGGAAGCCGCAGCCAGTAGAAGAATCCGCCCCCGGGATTTTTGAAGGTGGCTGAACCGGAAAGATTTTCGTGCAGGGCGGCTTCAAGGTCGGCCGACCGCTGACGATAGATATGGATCAGGCGGCTAAGGTGGTTTTGTTGGAGGCCGAGTTCGATGGCGCTTTGCACCACGGCCGACGTGAAAGGGTTCATCCCGCCGCCGCTCAGCAGCAGGCCGCTGTGTGTCAAGCGGTGGATGATGTCCGGCGCTGTCTGGATCCATCCCAGTCGCAGTCCGGGGGCCAGGATCTTGGAAAAAGAACCCAGGGAAATTACCGTTCCGCTCGCATCGTAACTCACCATGGGTGGCGGGGGAACGGTGGTGTAAGCCAGCAGATGGTAGACTTCGTCGGCGACTACATAAAAGCCGTATTGTTCGCTCAGACGGGCCAAATGCTCCCGACGAGATGCCGTCAGGGTAACTCCGGAAGGGTTGTGAAAAGTGGGTACGGTGTAAAGAAAAGCCGGCCGGATTTCAGATAGTTTTTCTTCCAGGGCCCCGACGACCAGCCCGTTTTCATCGGTCGGAAGGCCGACGACATTCAACCGGCGATCGGCAAAAAGACGCAAGGCCAGAAAATAGGTCGGTTCCTCGACGAAGACGGTGTCTCCCGGTTTCGTAAAACGGGTGCAAACCAGATCCAGGCCGCTGGTCGCCCCGGCGGTGATGAACAGCCGGTCGGGCTCCACAGATACCCCATAGCCGTCGCTGAGTAATTGGGCCAGCGAACGGCGAAAATATTCGTTGCCCTGTTCCATGCCGTACTGCAGGAGTGAGGCATCCGGCTGTGTCAGTCGATGTGTTGCCGCCTGGCTGAGGACGGCCAATGGCAGCAGAGATGGGTCCGGCTGGCCGACGCCGAGATCGATGATGTCATCGGATAGATTGAGTTGAGTGATCTGCATAAAGCGTCCTTGCAATCGTCATTTTGGAAGCGGTTTTAATGCGCGCCAGCCGCGAGAGCGCCGGCAGTCCATCATTCATCTCGCTGGCGAAGAAATCGGATGCGCTGCAAGGCGAATTTATATTCCGGCAGCTCGTCCATGTAGGATGAAAGCGCCTCGCGATAATGGGCAATGGCCTGGTCTTTTTGAGCTTCTCCTTCGGCCCACAAACCGAGGGCCATGTGCGTCGTGAGGATGTAAACTGGATTTTCCGCCGCCGCTTTCGTCAGGGCATCTCTGCCGAGTTGACCTTTTAGGCACTCGGCAATGTCACGATACCAGTTGTCACTCGTCCGAGCGACGAACGCCGTGAGCTGCACCGTCGATTCATTATCGCGTCCTGCCATGCGCAGGAGTTCAGGTTCCAGTATGCCGACACTCAAGCGGCCCCGATTTTCCCGACCTGGTATTTCCAGGAAGAGCCGGGCATTATTCAGCGCCCGGTCCCATTCACCGGTCATTGCATCGGCGTAAATGAGTTCCACCAGGATGCCGTTGTCGGAAGGGTCGACGTCGAGTAGTTGAACTAAAAGGTCTCGCCGTTCGCGGGCATCGATCATGGGTTCTTTCAGCCTGGTGTAAAGAACAGCGCGGCGTCCGCGTTTTTCCGCACCGGCCTGAATCCGGATTTGAACTTCTTGGTCGACGGCCTGAATTTCTTTTTGGTAGGCGTTGCGCTCTGGCGGGGCTTGCAAGTGTGCCAACCGTTTTTTTTGCAGACGGTCCAACTCTGAAAGCGACAAGTAGAAAACCCATTGTTCCCCGTCGGCCAGATAAACAGCATCTTTAAACAATTTTTCGGTCTCTTCGGGAGGGCTTCGGCCACTTCGTCTCAACCCTACCGTATAATGAAGCCAGCTTTTTTCACCCGGGCTGTATCCGCCTTTAAGGGCCGATTCCTCGTCGACAAGGCCTTCCAAGACGCGCACCAGATGGGCGAAAAATTCCTGGGAAGACTGCCAGTTCAGAGACAGAAATTCTCGACGGAATCGATTTTGATCGGCGCGGCCATTCAACCAGTCGATGATATACAGCATCAAACGGGCGGTGCCGTCGTCCGCGTCCATCGATACGGCCTGATCGAAAAGAAACCCGGCCCCAGGGCGGTCTCCGTCCATAAAGTGTGTCATCGCGGCTGCCAAAATGAGGGTTGGATTCAGGCTGGTTTGCAACTCCTTGTCGGCCAGTTCGCGGGCTGTTTGCCACTCGTGACGTCCGGCCAGCCGCGTGATTTGCTCGATTTTACTGTCGATAGATAAGTCCAGGACACCGTTCCACTTGGCCCGACCGGCTTTGATTTCCTGCTGAAATGCGGCCGCCTTGGTTATCGGCAGGACCATCCCCAAATCCGAGAGGGGTGTGGCGACCGGCAGGGGTGCGGCCGCCCAGTCGACGGCCACGCTGGAGGCGATGCCGATGACCTTGCCGTGTATGTCGACGACAGGTCCACCGCTGTTGCCGCGATATAGTGACGTGTCGACCTGTAAAAAATTTTCGAAGGCCCGCCGCACATGACCAGTGGTCACACTGGCGTTTATCGTCGTTTCCTGGGTCCGGCTACCGAGAGGAAACCCCAAGGTGATGACTGGCAGAAGTTTTGGGATCTTGAGGGGGTCCATCTCGTGGTCAAGGGGAAGGGGACGCAATCCCTCCGGAACGGGATCTATTTTAAGAACGGCAAAATCATCCCGGAGGGGGGCTTTGATCTGCTGCCAGGTTTTTTCAGGCGCCCTGCCCACCCCAGAAATGACCAACTGTCGCTTTCCGTTGGTGGTATAAGCCCCTTCAACGGCATAGCGGTCCTCGATGTCTTCGGACTCCGTCAATCCCGGAAAACGTTTGAACGCTTTCTGGCCTTCAAACCACAAGTAGGCGCTGTACCCAAAACGAACCGGGCTTTCCTGCCGGCGCAGATAAGCGAGAGCGGCAAACAGTTTACCGTCCTCCAGCCATGGACAGGCCACGTGGCGATTGGTCAGCAGGTAACCCTCGGAATCGGCCAGAAAGGCTGTCCCTTCGGTCCGGTTGCGATAGTAAACTCTTTCGTTGTCCTCCAACCAGTATTCCACCAGGACAAAAGCCACCGATCCGGCATATCGATTGGCGAAAGCCGCCAGGTCGGACTCACCTCCAGGTTTTTCCGGGGTGAAATAGAGCCATGCGAATAGGCCGAGCGTCGTCAGCAGGATCATCACAACGGCCAGTAGCCGGATCCAACGTTTTATTCTGCGGATTTCCTTTGATGGTATCTGCTCGCGGGATCGCCGCAGGGCTTCTTTGATATTTTTTTCTTTGATCCCGGAGAGCGTTTCTTCAACTTTGTCCATGGAACGCGGCCGCAGGTCCGGATCGTCGGCCAGCATGAGTTTCAAAAGAACTTCCGCTTCGCGCGGCAGGGCCAGCTTCTCGATTTCTTCCGAAAGGTCTTTTGTTTCGAGGTCTGCGGTGAGCAACTCGGCGAAGATCTTGCCCAGCGACCAGATGTCGCTGCGGGTGTCCAGGGGGCGCTTGTTGATGATGTCCGGATGGCTTATGAGCAACTTTTTCAGCATCGGACCCGGGCGATCCATTTTCGGATCGAGAAACCGGGACAACTTGTAATCGATCTTAACCTGCAGTTCCTTTCCCTGGACGCGGAAAGGGATAATGTCATGCAAAACGAGATGGGGGATGAAATGACCGGTCCGGTGCAAGCCCTCCAGGATCGATGCGATGCGGGCAAAAAGCCTGAAAGCGGCAAGGTAGTCTTGGAAGAAACCTGAAGCCATCAGGTTCGTCCAGTTTTCGGCGTCAATCCATTCGCTGATCCGGTACCAAAGGCCGTCGGAGGATTTCCGGATTTCATAATGTTGGACAAAGTAGTCTTCGGGAAGTTTTTTGAGTTCTCCAAGTTCCTCTTTGAGACGCCCGGCGATCGTTTCGTCGATACCCGAGTGGGGCGTGAATATGCGGAGCATTACCGGCGCCTGGGCGCCCTCTTTGACGGCACGGCACAGGATGCTGGCATAGCCCTCATGTAAAACGTCCAGGATGCGGTATTCGTCGATGGATTTGCGTCCCTCTGCAACCTCACTGCCGCAGGAGGGACAGGCGGTGATCTCTTCGGCCAGCATCTGGCCGCAAGTCTGGCAAAGTTTCATCGATTTCTCCTGGGGCTACTGTAAAATTTCTATACGGGAGGGTGAAAATTGTCAATCGGAACGACCAGATCGAGTCGGGATGGCATGAAGTTGATGCGTTGTTAGACGTTTATGACGGTTTGCTGTGATCTGTGATCGATGAGGAAAGAATACGCTCTTGAAAGAATACGCTCTTGAAGAATTGGTGAAAATTTGAGATGAATACACGGAAGAGACGCGCCGGTTTTTGCGGCAATGGTTGGTGACCGACGCCCAGCAGGACAACGAACTCAAGGCCATCACACGAAACGGAGCGGGAGAGGTCATCCTCTCGGAAGACCGGTCAGTGATTCGGTTTCCGCTGAGCAAGCGGCAGGCCTCACCGTTTTTTTCCGCCAGGGGCTCGAGGGTTGGATGCTCGACCTCGCCGCCTTGAACCGCTGCGTCGGGTTCAATCACGAGAACCAGTGGTTCTTTCGAACCTCCGAACACGATTTCATGTTTGCGTTCAACGATATGGTGTTTGACCGAAACGGCTTTCCTCACAAAAGACCCTAATGCAACACGGCATGTTATCCCAAAAAGACCGGAGCCTTCGCTTTCCCGCTCGAATTTGCACACATTCCGGAGGGGGTCAGTTCAAGGGACAATGACGGCAACCGTTGCAACCTTAACGGGCGGGTTCGAGCCGGAGGGCGATGACCTCATTTCGATTTAAGCACGCTCCCCCTCGTGAACAAAATGACCAAAGAAAGGAGTCGATAATGCCGGCCAAACCGATTCACCGAACTCCGTCAGCCTATTCGTATCAGCTTTTAATCAAGCACATTCTCACCACGCCCCTGATTTATACCCCGAAACAGGAAATCGTTTATCGGGACCGTTTGCGCTACGACTATGAAACTTTTTTTAACCGCGTGACCCGGCTGGCCGGCATGCTGCAGAAGCAGGGCGTGCAGCCCGGCGACACTGTCGCCATAATGGACTGGGACAGCCACCGCTATCTGGAGTGTTTTTTTGCGGTGCCGATGATGGGTGCCGTGCTGCACACGATCAACATCCGCTTGTCGCCCGAGCAGCTCATTTACACCATCAACCATGCCGAGGACGACGTCATCCTGGTCAATGCCGAATTTTTGCAGGTCCTCGAAGGGGTGAAGGACCAGTTCGAAACCGTCAAAAAGATCATCCTTCTCACCGACGCCGACGGCAGGCCGGAAACATCGCTGGCCTTCGAGGGGGAATACGAAGCCCTGCTCGGTAAAACCGACGACGGTTACGAGTTTCCCGATTTCGACGAAAACACCAGGGCCACCACCTTCTACACCACAGGCACCACCGGCATGCCCAAAGGGGTTTATTTCAGCCACCGCCAGCTGGTGCTGCACACTTACGGCATCATGGGGGGACTGTGCGCATACAAGACCCAGGCTCCCGTCGATTCCGGCGATGTCTACATGCCCATGACGCCGATGTTTCACGTCCACGCCTGGGGTATTCCTTACTTGATGACACTGCTGGGAACCAAGCAGGTCTATCCGGGGCGCTACGAACCGGAAATGCTGTTGAAGCTGATTGCCGCTGAAAACGTCACCTTTTCCCACTGCGTACCGACCATCATGCACATGCTGGTATCCAGCCCGGCCGTGAAGACGGTCGACCTGTCGAAGTGGAAGGTGATCATCGGCGGCTCCGCGTTGCCGAAGGGCCTCTGCCGGGCGGCGCTCGATTTGGGCATCAACCTCTACACCGGCTACGGCATGTCGGAAACCTGTCCGGTCCTGACCTTGGCGCATCTCAAACCGCACATGATGGACTGGGACCTGGAACGACAGGTCGACATCCGCTGCCGGACCGGGTTGCCGATCCCCAACGTGGTGCTCGACATCGTCGACCCGGACGGGAAACCGCTGCCGCACGACGGCCAGGCGACCGGCGAGGTGGTGGTCCGCTCCCCCTGGCTGACCCAGGGCTACTTGAAGGAGCCTGAGCGCAGTGAAGAGTTGTGGCGCGGCGGATGGTTGCACACCGGTGACGTCGGTTTCATCGACGCCGAAGGCTATCTGAAGATCACCGACCGGATCAAGGACGTCATCAAGTCCGGCGGCGAATGGGTTTCATCCTTGATTCTGGAGGACATCATCAGCCAGCACGAAGCCATCAGTGAAGCCGCGGTCATCGCCGTACCGGACGAGAAGTGGGGGGAACGTCCCCTGGCCCTGGTGGTGCTGAAAAAAGAGTTTGCCGGCAAGGTGAAGGAAGAAGACCTGCTGAACTTTTTGATGAAATTTGTGCAAAACGGGACCATCCCCAAGTTCGGAGTACCCAGCCAAGTGCTGCTGGTCGAGAGCATCGCCAAGACCAGCGTCGGTAAACTCAACAAAAGAGCCCTGCGCAAGCAGTTCCGATAATCGGAGGACAAAATGACCCTTGAAGAAGCCATTAAGACGGCCCTTGCCTACGAAAACAGGATACGCGACCTTTATCGAGAGGGTGCGGAACAGACCAAAGATCCAACCGGAAAGAAGATCTTCGGTGCCCTCGCCGATGATGAGCAGCGACACGTGGATTACCTGAACCATAAACTCGAAGAGTGGCGGACCTCCGGCACGGTCACTCCGGAACATCTGGCTTCCGCCATACCGCCGAAGCAGGTGATCGAGAAGGAGGCGGCCAGGTTGCGAGCCCGCATCGCCACGGACGACCGCGGTCTGAAACAGCAGATGCTGAGCAAGGCACTCAAACTGGAGATCGAAACCAGTGACTTCTACCGGCAGATGGTGTCACAGCTGCCGGCAGAGGGACGGACTCTGTTCGCCCGCTTTCTCGAGATCGAGAACAACCATATCGACGCCGTGCAGTTCGAGCTCGACCACTATGGCCATTCCGGATACTGGTTCGACTTCGAGGAGTTCGACATGGAAGCGGGCTAATACACTATTTCTCAGAAACAGTTATCGATTTCCGATCCATAAATCATCAAAGGTCGAAAAACGGTGACCGACCTATGGAGGCACATTATGATTCTGAAATTTTTCAACCGACTCTCCGCCCGCCGAATTTTCCCCCTTTTTCTTCTCTTCATCCTATCCTGCGGCTGTGCGCAACTTCATCTCTCCGAGGCGGCGGCCAACGATCCATTTACGTATGAAAAGGCAATCGCTGAAGCCCGCAAGCTTTCGGCGTCGCCTTTCAAGGCTCCCACCGGTGACGTGCCGGAACGGCTCTTGAAGATCAACTACGATGACTGGCGGGACATTCGCTTCAAACCCCCGAAGGCGCTCTGGCGCGATGAAAATCTTCCTTTCACGCTGCAGTTTTTTCATCCGGGCCTTTATTTCGACCGGACGGTGAGTATCAATGTGATCGAACCGGGCGGCACCGTCCGTCCGGTTCGCTTTTCGAAAGACCTCTTCGATTACAAGAAGAAGAGGGTCGCGGATCTTGTCCCCGATGATTTGGGGTTTGCAGGGTTTCGCATCCACTATCCCATCAACACGCCGGAATATCAGGACGAAGTGGCCGTGTTCCTCGGGGCCAGCTATTTTCGGGCGGTGGGCAGGCACATGAATTACGGCCTTTCAGCCAGAGGGCTGGCCATCGACACCTACCTGCCGACCGGGGAAGAGTTTCCGTATTTCCGCAAATTCTGGATTCAAAAACCCGCACCCGACGCAAAGCAAATCACCCTCTATGCCATTCTCGACGGGCCGAGCCTAGCCGGCGCCTATCAATTTGTCATCCACCCCGGAAAAGAAACGGTGATGGATGTCAAAAGCACCCTCTTTCCCAGAAAAACGATTGCGCAACTCGGCATCGCTCCGATGACCAGCATGTTTTTTTACGGCGAAAACACCTCGCTGCGGCCGGTAGACGATTTCCGGCCTGAAATTCACGACACCGACGGCTTGATGATGGAGACGGGCTACGGAGAGTGGATCTGGCGGCCGCTGGTGAATCCGTCAAAGCTGCTGGTGACGTCCTTTCAGATGACCAACCCAAAAGGTTTCGGCCTCCTGCAGAGAGACCAGGACTATGATCACTACCAGGACATCGAAAGCAACTATGAAAATCGGCCCAGTCTTTGGATTGCGCCGGTCGGCAATTGGGGCGACGGTCGGGTCCAGCTGATCATGATCCCCACCACCGAAGAGATCCACGACAATATTGTCGCCTTCTGGGTTCCGGCGACGCCTCCCCCCGTCGGGAAGCCGATCTCCTTCGACTACCGCATGAGCTGGCATTACTTCGCCGACGGTCATCGTCCGCCGGCCGGCTGGGTGGCGGCCTCCCGCACGGCCGAAGGCAAAACGGCTGGGACCCGAAAATTTGTGGTCGACTTCACCGGTGGTGAACTGGCGTCTCTTTCCGCCGACCAACCGCTCGAAGCGGCTGTCCATGTCGGTTCCAATGCCACTCTGATTGAACAGCAGCTCGCCAAAGTCCGGCAGAATGGGCAGTGGCGTCTGGTCTTCCAGATCGCCCCGAAAGGGGGTGCAGACCCAGGCCGGGCGGATCCTGTCGAGATTCGGGCCTTTCTGAAGAAAGGCCCGGACGTTCTGACCGAAACCTGGAGTTATGTCTATCTGCCCTGACGCGGCGATCGATTATCGGACGGAGCAACCGGTGCGGTTTACGGTCCGCTCCGGCCGGCGATCGCTTGCCTTCCGCTCAATGTCAATCGTTGAATTCCCGGAGACCCCGACATCCAAACCCTGCGACGAAATCGATGAGGGATATGACAGAACAAATGCACGAAAAAAGTGCTGTTATAAAAGATCGTCTCATGCTTAACGGATCTCTTTTCTTGTGCGGCACCCTCGCTGCGGCGGCCTGCGGTTATGCCACCGCTCAGGGGCATGGGTGGTTGAGCGCCCTGCCGGCGGGTATTCTCGGCATGCTCGCCGCCGGGTTCTTTAAATTGCAATTTACCCGCAAGTTGCTCTCGATCGTCGAAGGATTACAGGATTTTCTCGTCCCGGCTGTTTTTGCCATCTGCGTTCGGACCGGAGTCGACATATGGCAGGTGCCCCGGACGTGGAACGATCCTTTCGTGCTGACGGGACTGGCGGCGAGCCTGTTCGCCGTCATCTATATCCTGGCCGTTGTTCAATCTCTGGCCGCTTCCGGCAGACATCCGAAGCCGCTGCTGGCGGGCACTATCCTTGCGATTCCCTTCCTCTTCAACGGCCTGTTTCTTATCGGGACATCGGATCTCGTGCGTCGGGTTGGCAGTGTCGCGCTGCCTGAAGGGGCCATGACCTCGGTATTACCGACCTTTTTAGGGCGAAGCGTCATTCTGGCGCTGTTCAACGAAGCGGTTGCCAACCTGATCGGACTGCTCGTGGTCAGGCGTCTGGTTCGGGATGTGCGGGTCCACGCCCTGCTTTTGGGCAGTGCGGTGTTGGTTTCTTTCACACCGGAATTTGCCGATTGGGGATCGGGGGCCTATCTGGCCGGCCTGCCCTGGATGGCCGCTCTGCCAGTGGCGCTTGTTTTCGCCATGCTCTCCCAGGCGGGACTCTGGAGCCAAACCTTCCTGATGACAGGCCTCATCATGGATGCCTTCCACGGGAAACAGCCGACATGGTACTGGGGCACGGACCACTTTCGATCCGGCTTTACCAAGGGGGCGGTTTACAGCCTCGTTTTCATCTCGATTGTCCAATGTCTAGCTGTGTTGATGCGGATGGAGGTCCTCGTCGCCCTTGCCGTGGCCCATCCAGTCTTCTTTTCTGCTTTGGCAGGGGCCCTGATTTTTCCGTTTTTTAAAACCATCATAGAAACCTTTGACGGCAGCGGAAGATTTTTCCAGAGAGCCGGCCAGAATTATAGGCAGGGGGTCGGTTTTCTGCGCGGGGCCGTCCTGGGAGCGTTCTGCGGAAATGCCCTTGCCAGCGGCCTGCCGGCGGCGGACAGCTTCCCACGGTTTTGGTTCGGGTTCCTGGCCGGCGCGATCGGCTACGGCGGGGTCGATTTTCTACGGGACGTCTTCGAGGTGCTGAGGGGCAAAAGGCAACGCTTGCAAACCTGGCGTATCTACGCTCTGGGCATCGTCTTGGGCGGGATCGCCGGTGGCGGATTGGCTTGGTACATTGATACGTTGCAGCTGCGGGTGTTGACCAGCAAGTTCTTCAAATACGCCGCGCTCCACTATCCCGCGGAGGGGAAGTCCGTCTCGGATTATGTCATCTATCCGCTTTTCAGCAAGTGGGGCGCCCTTAACCTGGGCCATACCCTCGGCGGCGTCCGGCTTCTTTACAACGAGGCTCTTTCGGGCGTGATCAACTGGTCACTGGCTGCTCCGCTCTTCAGCATCAACCTCGTGTTTCTCAATGCAATTCTTCAGCGCAGCAGCGCGCCATTGAAAGAGCTGTTTACACGCAAGGGGGTGGTGGCCCTGGTCGAGCAGGCGGTGCGTGTGCTGCGGTGGGGTTTGTGGATGGCACCGGTCATCTATACCTTCCTGCGCATGTCCCCGGATCCCACGTGGTACAACCAGGACGGTGCCATCCGGACGCTGGTTGCCACCTTCAAGAGTTGGACGCTCGACCCCGAGAGTTTTCGCGCCTGGAGCCTGAACGTTTTCCTCAACCTGCTGGTGTATGACTGGTTCCGCATTCTGATTTGGGTCGATCACATGGGGCTGCGAGTGGCCACCCTGGTCAATCTGTCTTTCGTCGGGGCCGACATTCTGGACGAAAAGGCGGCCCGGACCATCGGCTTTTCAGCCCGGACCCGCTGCATGCCCCTCGGCCTGAGGCGGTTTGCCACCTGGGCCCCCCTGCTGATTCCGTTTTACCTTCCACGCGGCACGGAGTGGAATTATGTCTGGCAGACATCGGCGGAGCGTGCCGCCCAACTGGCCGATACCTTCTGGCCGCCGGTTTACTACGTTGTCGGCGGGTTTCTTCTGGTGGCCGGTGTTCTCGGACTTTTTTTCGTTATCCGCAGAAGCCGGTTTCCCCGAACGGTCTGCCTGCCTGCGGTTGATGAAGCGAACCATAAAGAGTCGCCTGACGGGAGAAAAACCTTCGTGCTGTCCAACGGCACTTACACGACGGAGGTCACCTCAGACGGCAGGGGTTACAGCAGGGTTTTCAGTGCCGAACGCAAAGGCTTCGAAATCGATATCACCCGCCGGCCGGATGACCCGCTGCAGATGCGGGGCAAATTCTTTTATCTCCGGGATCCCTCCGACCCCACGGACGATCCGGATAGATGCTGGTCCATCGGTTTCAACCCGGCACGGCGCCGGGATGGTGAATACCGCACAACACAAACCGATCCCCTTGCTTTGGAAATGGTGACGGCACTCGGTGGAATCCGCGCCGAATTGAAGCTGCGCCTGGACGAAATTGAACCGGTGGAACTCCGGCAGGTGCAGCTGAACAACCTCGAGGAAAGACACCGGATCATCGAACTCATCAGCTATCAGGAGTTCGGCCTGAACAACACCGACGCTTACCGGCGCCATCCCTTTTTCAATCACCTGCACATCGGGACGCGGTTCGTGCGGCCCATGAATGCGCTTCTGGCCCGCAACCGTCTCCTCAAGGGGACGCATAAAGGTACGGTCCGGCGACGGGGCTCCGGTGAGACGGCTTTCCACGCGGTCAAGGAGGATCCGCGACAGGGGATAACGCTCATCGGATACGAGGACTCGCGGCACCATTTCATCGGCATGGAGACGCTGTCGTCTCCCGCTGAGCTGCAGGGAAACATGCGCAATCCTGCGGATGAAGGACTCTGCTATACATTCGACCCGATTGCGAGTCTGCGCCTGAGAGTGGAACTCCCGCCGCTCGGCTCCGCCATAGTGACATTTGTCGATGGTTACGGTGTCGATGACCGCCAGGCCCTGGAGCGTATTGCTAAACATACCGGTCGCAGCGTGCCGTCGGATTTCACTAATTGGCCTGCGTTTTCAGGAACACGCAGCCTGAAGCAGACGGTCACCGAAGAGAAAGAGAACCGCGGTGGTGGCGGTCCTGGTTCTCTTCCCTACCGGTTCTCATCCGACGGTGACGAACTTTATGTCGAATGGGACACCCCCCGTCCCTGGAGCCATTTGATGGCCAACCCCCTCGGCTACGGTGCCGTGGTAACGAACCAGGGCGGCGCCTATTCCTTCATGAAGAATTCGCAGCAAAACGGCCTGACGCCCTTTGATGCCGATTCGGTTTCCTCGCAACTGCCGGGGCAGGTCCTCTACCTGTTGAATCTAACGACCGGGGAGACGGATGCCCCCACCTTCATTCCCTTGAGAAGAAAAGACAGGTCCTTCGAGGTCACCTGGGGTTTGGGCTATGCGGTTTTCAAGAATCGAAGCGCTGCGGCGGAACTGGAGTTAAGCCAGTTTGTTCTTCCCGGCCAGCCGGCGGAGATCCGGTTGCTCACCATCCGCAACCACACCAAAGAACCCCTCCACTACCGTGTGGTGCCGTATTGGCAGATCATGCTGGGTGAGACCCCGGTGGACACGTGCGGCAAAATCGTGGCGGATCATGACCGGAAACGCGCAGCCCTTTTCTTCTCCAATCCTCACAACGACTACTGGCGCGGCTGGGCTTTTGCCGCCACGAATCTACCCGTGGAAGCTGTTGAGACCGTGCGGTCGCGATTTCTCGGTGACGCCTGCCGGGACCTCGCCAACCCTTTTATGCTGCAAAACGGCGCCTCCGATCCTTGTCAACCGGATGACGGGTTGCGCTGTGCGGCTTTCGTTGGCGAGGTAGAGGTTCCCCCCGCCGGTGAGGCGACGGTGAGTCTGGTCTTCGGCCAGGCCCAAAACCGGGAGCAAGCTGCAGAGATTATCCGCAAGTTTCAGGATGTTTCTGCTGCTCAGGAGGCTTTTGTGGAAACCAAACAATGGTGGCGGGATTATCTCGATAAGCTGCAGGTGCAAACCGGCGACGTCGCCTTCGACCGGATGGTCAATTTCTGGCTGCCGTATCAGGTGTTGGTGGCGCGTCTGTGGGGCCGGCTCGGCCCTTACCAGCGCAGCGGGGCTTTCGGTTTCCGGGATCAACTTCAGGATGTCCTGCCCTTTTTGTCGATCAAACCCGAGTTGGCCCGGCGTCAGATTCTGCTTCATTCCGCCCAACAGTTTCGCAAAGGCGACGTCCTGCAGTGGTGGCACCAATCCTGGGAAGAAAAGACCGGCATCGGCGCCCACGGACGGGCTTCGGACCAGCACCTGTGGCTGGCCTACATGGTCTACCAATATGTCAGGGCCACC
>Ga0316576_10000657_pt1 | contig 16768 bp, 19 predicted proteins | sample S0NA_FD_203075 | JGI IMG/M metagenome (GOLD analysis project Ga0316576, IMG submission 203075) | Rhizosphere microbial communities from salt marsh grasses in Alabama, United States - S0-2_050615r3r5 | ecosystem: Host-associated > Plants > Roots > Rhizosphere | place: USA: Alabama | collected... | reverse complement strand
GATACTGGGACAATGACCAACGCGTACCTCAACAACCAGTTCCTGATCGCGATGCCGGGCATGGACGATCCCAATTTCTCGCACACCGTGACGCTGGTATGCGATCACGGGCCACAGGGAGCGCTCGGCATAGTGATCAACCGCGGGCTCTCGATGAGCATGGGCGAGGTGTTCGAGCAGCTCGGCGTGGAGCACTCGCGCTCCCGGGTCTCCGAGCAGCCCGTGCTGCAGGGCGGACCGGTCCAGACGGAACGTGGCTTCGTGCTGCATTCGCCGGGCGAGAGCTGGGAGTCGACGCTGGCCGTATCGGGCCGGATCCACCTGACGACCTCGAGGGACGTGCTCGACGCGCTGGCGCGCGGCGAGGGGCCCGAGCGGGCCGTGATCGCGCTGGGGTACGCCGGCTGGGACGCGGGCCAGCTCGAGGAGGAAATGGCCAACAACTCCTGGCTGTCCGTGGCTGCGGACGAGCAGCTGATCTTCGAGACCCCGATCGAGGAGCGCTGGCACGCCGCAGGCCTGCTGCTCGGCGTGGACCTGATGCGAATCACCAGCGATGCCGGGCACGCCTGAGCCGGGGGCACCCGGCGGCATCGTGCTGCTGGCCTTCGACTACGGCGCGCGGCGGATCGGCGTGGCAGTCGGGCAGACGACGACTGGGACCGCGAGCCCGGTCGGCACGCTCAGCGCGGAGTCCGGCCCCGACTGGCAGGCGGTAGCACGGCTGCTGCGCGACTGGGGGCCGCGACGACTGCTGGTCGGGCTTCCCTGTAACATGGACGGCTCGGACACGGTGCTGACCGCGGAGTGTCGCCGGTTCGCCGACGAACTGGCACGGCGCACCGGCTTGCCGGTGGAACTGGTCGATGAGCGCCTGACCTCGGTGGCCGCAATCGACGAGCTCCGGGAGGCGCGACGCTCCGGTGCGATGGCGCGGCGCGTCAGCCGTGGGGACGTGGATGCCAACGCCGCGAGGCTGATCCTTGAGACCTGGCTTGGCGGACGTAACGTAGCAAGCGGGAGCGGAAACAAATGATCGATACTGGCCGCGGGCTGCAGCGGGACGCCGCCGGGCGCCTGCGTCACCTGCTGACACTGGACGGGCTCTCGGCAGAGGAACTCACGCAGCTGCTGGACTTCGCCCAGTTCTTCGTCCGCCCGATGGGCGACCTGCCTGCACGGGACCGCAGCCTGGCGGGCCGCACGGTCGCGAACCTGTTCTTCGAACCGAGCACGCGCACGCGCGTGTCGTTCGAGCTGGCAGCGAGGCGGCTGGGCGCGGACATCGTCAACCTGGACCTGCACTCCTCCTCGCGCGTCAAGGGCGAGACCGTGCTGGACACGATTTACACGCTGCAGGCGATGCAGGCGGACGTGATCGTCATGCGGGACGCCGAACCCGGCCTGCCTGCCTTCGTCGCGGCCCACGTCGCCCCGCACGTCAGCGTGCTCAACGCCGGCGAGGCGCACGTCTCGCACCCGACCCAGGGCCTGCTCGACGTGCTCACGATGCGCCAGGTCAAGGGCGAGATACCGGGTCTCACCGTCGCGATCGTCGGCGACATCCGCCACTCGCGGGTGGCGCGCTCGACCGGCACTGCCCTGCAGACGCTCGGTGTCGGCGAACTCCGTCTGGTGGGTCCCTCGGCACTGATGCCCGCGGCCGAGGAATTCCCGATGGCGCGGCGCTGCTCGACGCTCGGCGAAGGGCTCGCGGGAGCCGACGTGATCATGGCGCTGCGGATCCAGCGCGAGCGGATCGCAGAAATGCAGATACCCGACAGCGAAGCGTTCTGCAGCGAGTGGGGCATCACCAGCGAGAGCCTGCGCCTCGCCCGTCCCGACGCGATCGTCATGCACCCGGGACCGATGAACCGCGGCGTCGAGATCACCAGCGAGGTCGCGGACGGCCCGCAATCGGCGATCCGTCGCCAGGTCACGAACGGTGTCGCAGTGCGCATGGCCGTGCTCGCGACGATCGTCCGCAACGTACAGGCCCGCAACGTCGAGGCCGGACAGCGCTCGGCATGAGCGCGCGCGCCCACCGCGGGACGATCTTCGTCGAGGATGCGGTGATTCTCGGCCATCAGGCCTTCCCCGGCGCCCAGTTCGTGCTGCGCCTCGCGGCGCCGAAATGCGCGCAGGCTGCGACTCCGGGCAGCTTCGCCCACCTGAGCTGCGACCGGCTGATCCCGATGCGGCGGCCGCTGTCGATCATGCGCGCCGACCCGGGGGCGGGCTGGATCGAGATCCTGTACAAGATCGTCGGTCCGGGCCTCGAGGCACTGTCGCACCAGCCGGCCGGAGCCTCACTCAGCGTGATGGGCCCGATCGGCCGCGGCTTCTCGCCGGCGCCGGCGCGGCCGCGGACGCTGCTGATCGGCGGCGGGGTCGGCATCCCACCGATGGTTTTCCTGGCGGAGACCTTGAAGTCGCGAACGGACGCCGACTGGCAGCCACTGGTCCTGATGGGCTCGGAGATACCGTTCCCGTTCGCGCCTCGACCGTCCCGGATCATCGTACCCGGGATCCCTGCGGAGGCAATCGGCTGCATGCCGCTGCTCGACGACTGGGGCGTGCCGAGCCGGCTCGCCTCGCTGGCGGGCTACGCGGGCTGCTACGACGGTTACGTCACGGAGCTGGCTGCGCGCTGGCTCGAATCGCTCGATGCCCCCTCGCTCGCGCAGGTCGAGGTCTTCGCCTGTGGCCCGACGCCGATGCTGCAGGCGACAGCCCGGCTCGCCCGGCGCTTCGCGCTGCCCTGCCAGGTGTCGCTCGAGGAATTCATGGCCTGCGCGGTGGGCGGCTGCGCCGGTTGCGCGGTGCCGGTGGTCACGGACGCGGGGCTCGCGATGAAGCGTGTCTGTGTGGACGGGCCGGTGTTCGACGCGAACGCGGTGTTCCCGCCGGCGGCGTAGAAGCCCGCACCTGCACCACGTTGGCTCGCAGGGCGTTCACGATTAGGCAGCCTCCGCTCGCCGACATCGGTGACACCGGCACCCGATGTTACTGATCAATCGCACGCTGACACTCTCCTACGCGCTCGCTCGCCGGGCTTCCGGGCCCGGATTGCCTCGAGTCGCTCCCCGATACTCGCTTTGTCGAGGCAATCCGGGCCCGGAGGCCTTGGCTCGCCGCCTCGGTGGCAACTCGTTCGGGCGACAGTGGCACCACGGAGCCGCAATCGCCGCCCGGCGCGACCGGTCCGGAACCGCTTCGACCAAGCGAGTATCGGGGAGCGACTCGAAGCGGTTCCGGACCGATCGTGACGCGGCGGCGACCTCCCGTGCAACACATGTCGCCCGTGTCGAGGCCGCGTGCTGCCGCAGCAGACGCTCCAGTCGCGACGCGCCGGTGACCTGCCGCGGTTGGCAGCGGCCGACCGCCTCAGACGCCGATCAGCCGAAGTTGATCTTCGCTTCGAGGTTCGTGCGCGAATCGGCGTTGTTGAGCGCCTCTTCCAGCGTGACCTTGCCGTCGAGATAGAGCTGGTAGAGCGAGATGTCGAAGCTCTGCATGCCCTTCTCGTTGCTGGCCCGCAGCGCCTCCTTGACACCGACCACGTCGCCCTTCTTGATCAGCTCCTGGATGTGCGGCGTGTTCAGCAGCACCTCGACCGCAGCGCAGCGCAGGCCGTCCTTGCCCATCAGCAGCCGCTGCGAAAGGATCGCCTTCAGGTACTGGGACAGGTCGAGGAAGATCTGCGAGTGCTGGTCGCGGGGGAACATGTTGATGATGCGGTCGAGCGTCTCGGCCGCGTTGTTCGCATGCAGCGTCGCGAGGCAGAGGTGCCCCGTGCCTGCGAAGGTGATCGCGTACTCCATCGACTCGCGGTCGCGGATCTCGCCGATCAGGATCACGTCCGGGGCGGCCCGCATCGCGCTCCTGAGCGCGCGATGGAACGACTTCGTGTCGAGCCCCACCTCGCGCTGGTTGACGATCGACTTCCTGTTGGTGTGCAGGAACTCGATCGGGTCCTCGACCGTCAGGATGTGATCCGAGGAACGCTCGTTGCGGTAGTTGATCATCGACGCGAGCGACGTCGACTTGCCCGAGCCGGTCGCGCCGACCATCAGCACCAGACCGCGCTTGATCATGACCAGGTCCTTCATGATCGCCGGCAGGCCGAGTTCCTCGATGCTCGGCATGTCGGCCGTGATGTAGCGCAGCACCATCGCCGGGTTGCCGCGCTGGTGGAACAGCGCGACGCGGAACCGGCCGAGGCCGGGCTCGGAGATCGCGAAGTCGATCTCGAGCTCCTGCTGGAAGTAGTCGATCTGCTCCTGGTTCATCAGGCCGTAAGCGGCCTGCTGGACCTGCTCTGCGGTCAGTACCTGCCGGTTCACCGGTATGATCCTGCCCTCGATCTTGATCTTGATCGGCGAGTTCGGCGTGAAGAACAGGTCCGAGGCCTTCTTCTCCACCATCAGCTTGAACAGCGGCCGCGTGTTCAGCACGAAGTTGCGGGTCGTTGCCGCGCCGTCGGTCGAGTCGCTCAGCACGCGCTCCGTGGCCGGCGAGGTGTCTTCGGTGTCCGTTGCGGTCATCGGCCTGGTTCCCTATTCCTCTTCCTCGAGGATCTTCAACGCGCCGGTCTCCTCCAGGTGCGCCTTGTCCGCCCGCTTGCTGTCGAGCTTGATCCGCAGGCGGATCTCGTTCTTCGAGTCCGCGTTGCGGAGTGCCTCCTCGTAGGAGATCACGCCGGCCTCGAACAGCTCGAACAACGCCTGGTCGAAGGTCTTCATGCCCAACCGGTTCGACTTTGCCATGATCTCCTTGATCGCAGCGACCTCGCCGCGGAAGATCAGGTCGGCGATCAGCGGCGTGTTGAGCATGATTTCCATCGCCGCGATGCGGCCGGTGCCCGACTCGCGCGGGATCAGGCGCTGCGAAACCATCGCCCGGATGTTGAGCGAGAGGTCCATCAGCAGCTGCTCCCGGCGGTCCTCCGGGAAGAAGTTGATGATGCGGTCGAGCGCCTGGTTGGAACTGTTCGCGTGCAGCGTCGCCAGCACGAGGTGTCCGGTCTCGGCGAACTGGATGCCGTACTCCATCGTGTCGCGGTCGCGGATCTCGCCCATCAGGATCACGTCCGGGGCCTGGCGCAGCGTGTTCTTCAGCGCCATGTGCCAGCTCTCGGTATCCACGCCCACCTCGCGCTGCGTGACGACGCAGTTCTTGTGCGTGTGGACGTATTCGATCGGGTCCTCGACCGTGATGATGTGGCCGCGGGTCTTCTCGTTGCGGTAGTCGAGCATCGCCGCGAGGCTCGTGGACTTGCCGCAGCCGGTCGCGCCGACCAGGATCACCAGGCCGCGCTTCGAGAGCACGATTTCCCTGAGGATCGGCGGGAGCTCCAGCTCGTCTATCGTCGGCACCTTGATGTTGATCGTGCGCAGCACCGCGCCGGTGAGCCCCATCTGGATGAAGGCGCTGACGCGGAAGCGACCGATGCCCGGCGGCGCGATCGCGAAATTGCACTCCTTGGTCGCGTCGAACTCCTTGGTCTGCCTGTCGTTCATGATGGCGCGCACCAGCAGCGCCGCCTGCTCCGGCGTCAGCGGCTGGTTGGTCTGGGGCTTGATCTCCCCGTCGACCTTGATCGCCGGCGGGAAACCCGCGGTGATGAACAGGTCCGAGCCCTTGCGCTCGACCATCCGGCGCAGGAGGTCCTGCATGAGCTTGATGCCAGTCTCTCGATCCATGTGCTGCTCCGGCCGAACGGGTCGGACCCGCGGCTCAGAATTCCTCCTTGTGTTGCGCCTTGAAGCGGGCTTCTTCCTTGGTGATCATGCCCTTCTGCAACATCTCCTTCAGGCACTGATCGAGGGTCTGCATGCCCGCCGCCTGACCGGTCTGGATCGCGGAGTACATCTGCGCGATCTTGCCCTCACGGATCAGGTTACGTATCGCCGGCGTGCCGATCATGATCTCGTGTGCGGCGATGCGGCCGCCGCCGATGCGCTTGAGCAGCGTCTGCGAGATCACCGCGCGCAGCGACTCCGAGAGCATGGCACGCACCATTTCCTTTTCCGCCGCCGGGAACACGTCCACGACGCGGTCGATGGTCTTCGCGGCCGAGCTCGTGTGCAGCGTGCCGAACACGAGGTGTCCGGTCTCGGCGCCGGTCAGCGCCAGCCGGATCGTCTCCAGGTCGCGCATCTCGCCGACCAGGATCACGTCGGGGTCCTCGCGCAGCGCCGAGCGCAGCGCCTCGCTGAAACCGAGCGTGTCGCGGTGGACCTCCCGCTGGTTGATCAGGCAGCGCTTTGACTCGTGCACGAACTCGATCGGGTCCTCGATCGTGATGATGTGGTCCGGCCGGTTGTCGTTGACGTAGTTGATCATCGCGGCCAGCGTGGTCGACTTGCCCGAGCCGGTCGGTCCGGTGACGAGCACCAGCCCGCGCGGCTGCATCGCGATGTCCTTGAAGATCTTCGGCGCGTTCAGGTCGTCGAGCGTCAGCACGACCGAGGGGATACTGCGGAACACGGCCGCCGCGCCGCGGTTCTGGTTGAAGGCGTTGACGCGGAAGCGTGCCAGCTTCGGTATCTCGAAGGAAAAGTCCGTCTCGTAGAACTCCTCGAAGGCCTTCCGTTGCTTGTCATTCATGATGTCGTACACCATGCTGTGCACTTCCTTGTGCGTCAGCTGCGGCATGTTGATCCGCTTCATGTCGCCGTCGACGCGGATCATCGGCGGAACGCCGGCCGATAGGTGCAGGTCGGAGGCCTTGTTCTTGACGGCGAAAGCCAGCAGTTGGGCGATGTCGACGGCCATCTGTGTTCCTCGCCCTGTCGTGCCGAGCCGGAACATGCACGGCCCACGCGGGCAGGCGCAGTATATGTCAGGGGCTTGGGGACCAATATGTTAACCGGTCCGCAGTTCTCGCCCGACAAGCTCGCTGAAGTGCGTCGGCGGATCGAGGCTGCGGCACGCGTCGCCGGCCGGGATCCCGCGGAAGTGCGGCTGCTAGCGGTCAGCAAGCAGCAGCCGGCGGCCGCAATCCGTGCCGCGGTCGAGGCTGGTCAGCTCGAGTTCGGCGAGAACTACCTGCAGGAGGCGCTGCCGAAGATCCGCGAACTCGCGGCGCTGCCCATCCTCTGGCACTTCATCGGACAGCTGCAGGGCAACAAGACACGCGCCGTCGCAGAGCACTTCGCGTGGGTGCACACGCTGGACCGCGAGCGCATCGCGCAGCGCCTGAGTGCACAGCGGCCGCACCACGCACCGCCGCTCGAGGTCCTGGTGCAGGTACGTCTGGACGACGAGCCCGACAAGGGCGGAGTCGGGCCCGAGCAGCTGCCACAGCTCGCCGAAATCGTCGCGGGTCTGCCAAGATTGAGGCTGCGCGGACTGATGTGCATACCCGCCCCGGTAAGCGATGCGCAGCCGGAGGCGCAGCGCATCCCGTTCGCGAGGCTGCGCGCACTGCTCGCGGAACTGAACGCTCGCGGCCACCAGCTGGACACACTGTCGATGGGCATGAGCGGGGACCTGGAGGCAGCCGTGGCGGAAGGCGCCACGATCGTGCGGGTCGGCACCGCGCTGTTCGGGCCGAGAGACTGACGGGAGTAACTGCGGATGCGGATTGCATTCATCGGCGGCGGCAACATGGCGAGCGGACTGATCGGCGGGCTGCTCGCGCGGGGATGGCCTGCCGGCGACCTGGTCGTGGCCGATCCCTCCGCTGGCCAGAGACAGGCGCTCAGCGAGCGCTTCGGCATCCGCACCACCGATGACAACGCCGTGGCGGCCAGGGACGCGGAGGTCATCGTGCTCGCGGTGAAGCCGCAGCAGATGCGCGCCGCTGCGCGCGAACTCGCAGGCGCGGTGCAGGACCGGCGCCGGCTCGTGATCTCGGTCGCGGCCGGCATCCGGCTCGCCGACCTCGTGAACTGGCTCGGGCCCGCTGCGGCCGTGGTACGTGCCATGCCCAACCGACCCGCACTGATCGGGGCCGGCGTGACCGCGTTGCTCGCCCACGAGCGGGTCACGCCGCAGGAGCGCGCGGCTGCGGAGTCGATACTCGCCGCCTGCGGCGCGACCGTGTGGATCGAATCCGAGCAGCAGATGGACACGGTGACCGCGCTCTCGGGCAGCGGTCCTGCCTATTTCTTCCTGCTGATCGAAGCGCTGGAGCAGGCAGGGGTGCGCCTCGGGCTGCCGCCGGCCACCGCGAGGCTGCTCGCGGTGGAAACGGCCCGTGGCGCCGGTCGCCTGGCGGCGGAAAGCGGCGAAGCGCCGGCTGCACTGCGCGAGCAGGTGACCTCTAAGGGCGGCACCACCGCCGCGGCGCTGGGCGTGATGAACTCGTCGGACCTGGGCGGGATAATCGGGCGCGCGGTGGCCGCGGCCGCGAAGCGCTCGGCCGAGCTCGCCGGCCCGACGCCGGATTGAACGCAGCGGAGGCGCGGCATACATGCAGGCATTGCTGTTCATCCTGGAGGCTCTGCTCACGCTGGTCGTGATCGCCTTCTTGTTGAGGCTCGTCATCCCGCTGGCGCGGGCCAGCTTCCGCAACCCACTGGGCGAAGCGGTGCTGCGGATCACCGACCCGCTGGTCAAACCGCTGCGCAGGCTGCTGAAGCCGGCCGGCAACGTGGATCTGGCGGCCGTGATCGCGCTGCTGATCGTGCAGCTGCTCGGCACCGCGCTGCTCAGGCTCGTGGCAGGGCTGCCGTTCGACCCGGCCGCAGTGCTCGTCTCCGGCCTGCGCGATCTGGCGAGGACCGTGCTCCAGTTCTACGTCATCGCGCTGCTGATCTACGTGCTGCTGAGCTGGGTCGCCCCCGGCACCCGCAGCCCGGCCACGGACTTGCTGGCCCGGCTCTGCGAACCGCTGCTGCGACCAGTCCGCCGGGTCGTGCCGCCGATCGGCGGACTGGACCTGTCGCCGCTGTTCGTGCTGATCGGACTGCAGGCCGTGCAGATCCTGCTGCGTTGAGGGCCGCGTCGCCGCCGGCGGTCCGTCGTGACGGTGCGGACCTGATCCTCGAGCTTCGGGTCCAGCCGCGGGCTGCGACCGATGGATTCGCGGGCCGGTTCGGCGACCGCCTGCGCGTACGCCTGCGGGCGCCACCGGTGGATGGCCGCGCGAATGAGGCACTGGTCGGATTCCTGGCGCAGGCTCTCGGTGTACCGAAATCCTCGGTCATGATCGAGCGCGGCCTCACGGGCCGCGACAAGCGCGTGCGAATCCGCAGGCCCGCGAGCCCACTCCCCGGGGCGCTGCTGTCGCTGCTCGGCAAGGATTGAACGGGCAATGGCGGGCGCAAGAGCACCGGTGTTCGACTATAGTGGTCCCCGGGGACGCCGTACTAGCGGGGGGTAGGGACCAATGTTTCGCAGAATGCCGCAATTCGCTGCAGTCGTTTGCTCGCTCGCGCTGTTCGCACTGGCTGGCTGCAACCAGGGGAGCCCCGAGTCGCGCAAGGCCCAGACGGCCGCGCCGAGCGAACCGAGTTTCGAGGATTTCGGCGATTACCAGGTGCACTACAACGCGCTGCGCACCGACGAGCTCAGCCCCGAAGTGGCTCGGGCCTACGGTATAGAGCGCAGCAGCAACCGCGTACTGCTCAATGTCTCCATCCTCAGGGAGGAGCCCGACGGACGCACTGTCCCGGTGGACGGCACGGTGACGGCGCGCGCCTACAACCTGAACGGTCAGCTCAAGGACCTTCAGATGCGCCGGCTGACCGAGGGGCAGTCCGTCTACTTCATCGGCGAGGTCGGCATCGCCGGGACCGAGATCCTGGTATTCGAGATCGAGGCCTCCCCTGCCGGCCAGGCGAACCAGTACTCGGTGCAGTTCAAGCGCGAGTTCTTCGCCGGCTGATCGCTCCGGTACTGAAAAAAAAGGCTCCGGAGCGCTTAAACACCCGTTGATCTTGTGCTATTTTCCGCGCGCGAACAAATATCATCAGCAGGGCTGAACGCCTGCGACACACCCACAGGAGACGCTAAATGGCAAAGAAGACCTCACCGCCTACCAAGTCCGAGATCCTCGCGGCGATCTCGAAGGACACCGGCCTCTCCAAGAGGCAGGTCAGCGAAGTATTCGATTCGCTCTCGACCGTGATCAAGAAGAGCCTGAAGAGCTACAGCGTGTTCACGCTGCCCGGCCTCGCCAAGATGAAGGTCGTCAAGAAGCCCGCCACCAAGGCCCGCGAAGGCACCAACCCGTTCACGGGTGAAAAGATGATTTTCAAGGCAAAGCCCGCCAGCAAGAAGGTCCGGGTCATGCCCTTGAAGAACCTGAAGAACATGGTGAACTGAGCCGACGAGAATTCCCGCCGGGGCGGTTGCAAACCGCCCCGGTCCATTGCCTCTCTGCTATCGACCCGGAACGACCCGTCTTCAGTCGTTGACCGGCCCCGCAAGGAAATCCCGAACGACTTCCCGCAGGTCGCCGAGACGGCCGTGGAAGAAGTGCTCCGCGCCCGCCAGTATCTGCAGCTCAGGGGGCGGCTCGAACCCGGTCACCCAGGACTCCACCGCGGCGACCGGCACGAGTTCATCCCGGTCGCCGTGAACGACGAGCCAGCTGCACCCGGGACGCGACGCTGGTATGACCTGCAGTCTCGATACGGGCGGAGCCACGGTCACCAGGCGATCCGGTCGGGCCGTCCCGGCCGCATGCAGCGCCACCGCGGCACCGAATGAAAAACCCGCCAGCCAGAGCCGTTCAGACCGCCATCGCCGCCTCGCCCAGGCCACCACGGCAAGCGCGTCCTGCAACTCACCCTCACCGTCCGCATAGGCCCCCGCGCTGCCGCCGACCCCGCGGAAGTTGAACCGCACCGTCGGCGTTCCGAGCTCGTGCATCGCGCGCGCAAGCGTGTGTACGACCTTGTTCTGCATCGTCCCGCCGTGCAGCGGATGCGGGTGGCAAACGACGCCGACCACGTCCGGCTGACGGTCGCCGGCCGGATCCTCCAGCCGGCCTTCGATCGAGCCGGCCGGGCCTTCGATGACGATCGGCCGCGGCACGGGCGGCCTGAAATGCTCGGTCATTGCGCGCTTCCGCAAGAGGCGTACTCCAGTGTGCCAGAATTGGGTTTCGGTTCATCGATCCGGAGGCAGACCACCATGCAACTGATGTCCAGGAGCTTCGGCCATGACCAGCCCATGCCGGAGGAGTTCGCGTTCGGCGCGCCGGACCCCAGGCAGCACATCGTGCTCAGCGGCAACCGCAACCCGCAGCTGAGCTGGCTCGGCGTGCCCGAGGCGACACGCTCGCTGGTGCTTCTGTGCGTGGACAGCGACGTGCCGAGCAGCGCCGATGACGTCAACAAGGAGGGCCACGTCGTACCGGCGGAGCTTCCGCGCGCGGACTTCTACCACTGGGTCATGGTGGACATTCCGCCCTCGGTCAGCGAGATAGACGCCGGCGCATGCGCGGACGGCGTTGTCGCGCGCGGGCGGCGCAATCCACCGGGCCCCTCCGGGTCACGCCAGGGCCTGAACGACTACACGCTCTGGTTCGCCGGCGATGCCGACATGGAAGGGAAATACTTCGGCTATGACGGCCCGTGCCCGCCCTGGAACGACGAGCGCCTGCACCATTATGACTTCCTGCTGCTGGCTACCGACCTGGCGCGTTGCCCGGTCGAGGGCGAGTTCACCGGTCCCGAGGTACGCAAGGCGCTCGAGGGCCACGTGCTGGCCGAGGCGAAGCTGACAGGGACCTACACGCTCAATCCGTCAGTGGCCGGGCGATCCTAGCCCCGCACGATCAGGGCGCGGCAAGCAGCGTAGGCGGGCCAAAGACGAACGCGGCACCGATCGCAGCGAGGAAGCAGGCGAGCAGCACCAGGGTCACGATGACGGCCGGCGCGTGTGCCCGGACCATCGCGAGCGCGTCGTCGAGGTCATCGAGCCATTTGAGCAGGCGTTCCATGGTTGAATTTCTTGGGCCCGCCCCGCCGGAGCCGGCCTATGCATATGATACCGCCGCGCCTGGCGGACAACCCATCACTTCTTCCCGTCGAACGCTCCCTTCGCCTTCTCGGCCCAGGTCTTGTAGCTGGACACGCTGTAGAGCGCCTTGGAGATCACCGCCTGCCGCGAGGTCGGACCCCCGCTCTGCCGGACCCGCAGCAGCCAGGCGTTGTAAGCCTCCCAGCCCTCCGCCGCCGCCGCGATCTTCAAACGACGCTCCGGGCGGACTACTACCGCCTCCTCCGCGAGGACGCCCTGTTTCTTGTCGTTCATGCCGGATGATCCATGCTCTCCGGCAAAGCTAGCCGGTCGCCGTCGCCGGCGTCCGGTACTGGGTCACAAGACAGGTATCAGGTGACGATCCGGTAGCAGGGCTGGTATTCGCCGGCGATCTTCATGCGGCGATCGCGGACGAAGCCGCGCAGCAGGTCGTCCAGCGGCCCGAGCAGCTCCGGCGTCCCGCGCAGCTCGAACGGCCCGCCATCCTCGATCATCCGGATGCCATGCTCCTTGACGTTCCCGGTCACGATGCCCGAGAACGCCCGACGCAGCTCGGAGGCCAGCTGATGCGGCGGCAGTCCCGGCTCGAGCTCCAGCCCGGCCATTGATTCGTGGCTGACCTCGAAGGGCTGCTGCAGTTCGGCGGCAACGCGCAACAGCCAGTTGTAGTTGTAGGCGTCGCTGTTGCGACGCCTGAATTCGCGCACCGCGTCCATGCCGCGGGTCATTGAGCGGGCGACCTCGGCAGGATCGCCGATGATCACCCGGAAGCATTCGAGCGCCGACGGCCCGAGCGTCGCAGCCAGGAACCGCTGAATCTCCTCGAAATAGCCGGCGCTGGAGGCGGGCCCGGTGAACACCAGCGGCAGCGGCTGGCTCTCGTTGGCGGGGTCCAGCAATATCCCGAGCAGGTAGAGGATCTCCTCGGCGGTGCCTGCACCGCCCGGGAACACCACGATGCCGTGGCCCACACGCACGAACGCCTCGAGCCGCTTCTCGATGTCCGGCAGGATCACCAGCTCGTTGACGATGGCGTTCGGCGGCTCCGCGGCGACGATCCCGGGTTCGGTCAGGCCCATGTAGCGCCCGGCGCGGATCCGCTGCTTGGAGTGACCGATCGCTGCACCCTTCATCGGGCCCTTCATCGCGCCGGGACCACAACCCGTGCACACGTCCAGCCCACGCAGCCCGAGCTCGTAGCCGACGCGTTTCGTGTAGTCGTATTCCTCCCGACCGATCGAGTGGCCGCCCCAGCACACGACGATGTTCGGCCGGATGCGCGGCACCAGCAGCCCTGCATTGCGCAGGATGCGGTAGATCGCGTCGGTAATGTCGCCGGACTCGCGCAGCTGGACGCTGCCGTGCTCGTAGACCTCGCCGTGGATGTAGAGGATGTCGCGCAGCACCGCGAACAGGTGTTCCTGGATTCCTCTTATCATTCGCCCATCGACGAAGGCCCCCGGTGGCGCATTGCGCAGCTCGAGCTTGATCCCCCAGGCCTTGCGGACGATGCGGATCTCGAAATCCGCGTAGCGTTCGAAGATGACCCGGGCGTCGTCGGTCTCCCCGCCCGCGTTCAGCACCGCCAGCGAGCAGCGGCGGAACAGCGGATAGAGTCCGCCCCGCGAGGAATCCAGCAGGCGGTCCACCTCATGCTGCGAAAGGTTCTCGAGGCTGCCGGTCGGCGTCACCCTCGCATCGACCGGCTCCACGTCCTCGACGGACAGCTCGAGGACATCCGTACGACCTGTCACGGCCTGATCTCGATCGGGATCCCGAGCGGCGCTCGATTCCAGATATCGATCATGTCGGCGTTGCTGACGGCGATGCAGCCGTCGGTCCAGTCCTTGCTGGCGTAATACGCCGGCGGCTTCTTCGGCTCGTTGGGCTGGCCGTGGATCATGATCAGCCCGCCCGGCCGGAATCCTGCCTCGCTCGCCACTGCGCGGTCCTCCCGGTTCGGATAGGAGATCTCGATCGACAGGAAGAAGCGGCTGGCGGGGTTGCGCCGCACCAGCTCGTAACGGCCCTCCGGCGTACGGAAGTCTCCTTCACGCTGCTTATGCCCGTAGGGATTCAGGCCGAGCTTGATCGGGTACTGCGCGATGACCTGGCCGCGACGCATCAGGTAGAGCAGCCTCTCGGACTTATCCACCAGTACCTTGTCCGCAAGCCCGCCGCCTGCATCCAGTCGTGGCGCTTCACCCGAAACCGGAGCACGCGTCATGCCGGAGACCGACGCAAATGCGCCAGCCACCGCGCTGATGGTCGCAGCGGGCATTGCCGCGCTCGCCGCCGCTGCCGGCGGGTCGGCCGCCGGCGGGGCCGACACGGAGCTGAAGCCCTGGGTCTGCGCCGCTGCCGGCACCGGCGGCTGGGCGACGACCGGACCCTGGACGACCGGCCGCTCCGGGACGGGCGCAGCGGAGACGGAACTGAAGCCCTGCGCGTGAGAGGCGAGCGGCAGGCAGGCCAGGGCCGCAAACAGGCCGGCCATGCCGAGGTTTCGGATTCGATTTGCCATCAGGGTCGAAATTATAGCCACGCGACACGGCAAGTCGTGCGCCGGGGCACAATCCCGCGCCACCCGCGCAATAAAAACGAGGCGGCCACCAGGCCGCCTCGAAGGTACGCGCCGCGCCCGGTCAGAGGCGCCCTGGGTCATCAGGTGGCCGGCGGGAATCCAGCCAGAGCGCGTGGGGAACCTGCCCCGGGGCTGCCGAGGCTCAACCGCACTTGGAATCGCCGCAGTTCAGGCAGGTCATGCAGCCGTCCATCATGACCACGGCCGCCGTGCTGCACTTGGTGCACAGCTGCGCCCCCTGCGGGTAGTGGCTCTGCGCGAAAGCATCCTGCTGCTTCTGCCGCGCCTCGTACTCGGCACGCTTCTCCTCGATCAGCTTCAGCCGGTGCTCGTCGAGCTCCGGGTCCCGCAGCAGCCCGATCGTCTGCAGGTGCTTCTCGATGACGTGCCCGAGCTCGGCGATGATCGACGGCATGAACTTCCCGCCCGCCTGCCAGTAGCCGCCCCGCGGATCGAACACCGCCTTCAGCTCCTCGACCAGGAACGTGACATCGCCGCCCTTGCGGAACACGGCCGAGATGATCCGGGTCAGTGCGACGATCCACTGGAAGTGATCGAGGTTCTTCGAATTGATGAAGATCTCGAACGGCCGTCGCTGCTCGTGCTCGGTACCTTCGTTAAGCACGATGTCGTTGATCGTCACGTACATCGCGTGGTCGGAGACCGGCGTCTTGATCTTGTAGGTCGAGCCGATCAGGACTTCGGGACGCTCGACCTTCTCGTGCATCCAGATGACCTTGGTGTCGCGCGAGTCCGCCGGCTGCGGTTCGCGCTTCGCGGCCGCCGTCTGCTCCTCGCCCGGCCGGACGACCTTGTACTTGACGATCTTGCTTGCGATCCTGTGGGCACTCATCTGTGTAGTCTCTCACTCCGGCGCGCCGTGGCAGCGCCTCAGAACTTGCCGTAATAGCCTTCCTTGAGGGCGTCGAACAGGTTCGCCGCCGTGTGCGTTTCGCCGTCGTACTCGATCAGCTCGTCGCCTTTCGCCTCCAGCTCCGTGCCGTCGTCGAGCGTGAACACGTAGGTCGTGTTCTTCAGGTCCTCCTCCTTGACCAGCACGCCCTGGAATGCCTCCGGGTTGAAGCGGAAGGTCGTGCAGCCCTTGAGTCCCTGCTCGTGCGCGTACAGGTAGATGTCCTTGAAATCGTCGTAGCGGTAGTCCGTCGGAACGTTGGCGGTCTTTGAAATCGAGGAGTCCACCCACTTCTGGGCGGCGGCCTGGATGTCCACGTGCTCGCGTGGCGTGATGTCGTCGGCGGTCGTGAAGTAATCCGGCAGCTTCTCGGCGGCGCTGGTCGAGCCCGGCATCGCCTTCGGGTTCACCAGCTCACGATAGGCCAGCAGCTCGAACGAGAATACGTCGATGCGCTCCTTGGTCTTGCGGCCCTCACGGATCACGTTGCGGAAATAGTGGTGCGCGAACGTCGGTTCGATGCCGTTCGAGGCATTGTTTGCGAGCGACAGCGAGATCGTACCGGTCGGTGCAATCGAGCTGTGGTGGGTGAACCGCGCTCCCACCTCGGCGAGCCGGTCGACCAGTTCCGGCGCCTGCTCCGCGACACGCTGCATGTAGCGGCTGTAACGCGCGTGCAGTATGCGGCCAGGCAGCTTCTGGCCGGCGCGGATGCCGTCACGAAGCATCTCGGGGCGCTTGCGCAGCATCTCCGGCGTGACCTCGAACTCCTCCAGCATGATCGGCGCCGGCCCCTTCTCGATGGCCAGGTCGAGCGCGGCCTCCCAGCCGGCAAGCGCGAGTTCCTTGGAGACCCGCTCGGTGAAGGCGACCGAGTCCCGCGACCCGTACTTCATGCCCAGCATCGTGGTCGTGGAGCCGAGGCCGAGGAACCCCATGCCGTGACGGCGCTTGCGCTGGATCTCCTGTCGCTGCTGCTCGAGCGGCAGGCCGTTGATCTCGACGACGTTGTCGAGCATGCGCGTGAAGGCCTTGACGACGTTGCGGAACTCGTCCCAGTCGAAGTGCGCTTCCTCGGTGAACGGGTCGCGCACGAAGCTGGTGAGGTTGATCGAGCCGAGCAGGCATGAGCCGTAGGGCGGCAGCGGCTGCTCGCCACAGGGATTGGTGGCCCGGATGTTCTCGCACCACCAGTTGTTGTTCATCTCGTTGACCCGGTCGACCAGCACGAAGCCCGGCTCGGCGAAATCGTAGGTCGAGGACATGATCACGTCCCACATGCGTCGCGCCGGCAGGGTCTTGTAGACCTTGCAGAGCACGAGGCCCTC
>Ga0316576_10000656_pt1 | contig 16795 bp, 13 predicted proteins | sample S0NA_FD_203075 | JGI IMG/M metagenome (GOLD analysis project Ga0316576, IMG submission 203075) | Rhizosphere microbial communities from salt marsh grasses in Alabama, United States - S0-2_050615r3r5 | ecosystem: Host-associated > Plants > Roots > Rhizosphere | place: USA: Alabama | collected... | reverse complement strand
CTAAGCTACAATGCCAAAAATAAAATTCCCGCCCCAATTCACTCGATACACCCATGATGCACCCATGACGAATAAAGCACCTACAGCCGAAACTGTAAGTGCTTTATTTACTGGTCGGGGCGAGAGGATTCGAACCTCCGACCTCCTGCTCCCAAGGCAGGCGCGCTAACCAGACTGCGCTACGCCCCGATTGAGGAAATGATATAGATCGATCAAAAACGCTGAGCGGGGCCGGCTTGCTCCCCTTGCCCCCTTGTTATGTGGGATGCAGCACCAGCTTTGCCTTGTCTCGAGGGAGGTCATTAATACCACTCTCATTGCCCGGAATCAAGGGAAAGATGGTATGGCCCGCTCCCGGGGAAGCACACAATTCACTGCAGTGGCGGCTCCCGACCGAGCGTATCGACTCATCCATACCACGATTTCCAATCCCCCAAAATCAAAAAATCCCTGATTCCCTCCCCGCTGCCGGATTTTCCATTTATCTCCGCAGAATCATCAACTGCTGGTGCGAACCGGGGGCGCTTGGGTTAAGATGTCCCCGTTTGGTGGCGGGGTTGTCTTAGTGTTGCAGACATTGGGAAATCGGCAATGGACGAACTTGATTACCTTGTTGTTTTGATCGCATACCTGGTCGCTGGAGTGATTAAGGGGGTGACGGGACTCGGTTTCTCGACCTCATGCCTGCCGATCATGGCTTTGCGCCTGGATCTGAAACTTGCCATTCCGCTGGTAATCGTCCCATCGATCGTCAGCAATGTCATGATCATGATACAGGCCGGTCATTTTCTCGACGTCGTCCGCAGGTTCCGGATTCTCTACGTCTCAACGGTTCCAGGACTGCTGCTCGGGCTGTTCATGCTGGTAACGATCAACGTCGATGTGGCGAAATTGGTTCTCGGCCTGGTGCTGATCCTTTATGCGCTGATGGCGCTGTGGCAGAAGCCGTTCACGCTGTCGAAGGCGTCGGAGCGAAGGCTGAAGGCACCGGTCGGCTTTCTCACCGGTTTTATAAACGGCCTGACCGGATCTCAGGTCATGCCGGTTCTCCCCTACCTGTTATCGCTGGGCCTGAGCACCAGTACCTTTATTCAGGCGATAAATATTTCCTTTACCTTTTCAAGCCTGATCATGCTGCTTGGCATCAACCAGGCAGGCTACCTGTCCGCTCCTCCCCTTCTTGTTGCCTTTGCCGCTGCAATTCCGGTGACGGCCATCGTCTATGTGGGCGGTAAGGTGCGCAATCGCATCTCCAGCAACCTCTATCAAAAGCTGGTGCTGCTCTTTTTGCTGGTGCTGGGGGGCATTTTGTCCGTGAAATCCCTGGTGTAAGTGCCGAACCAGCCTCAATATTTCATGGAAAAACAACAGCAAAGTCAAAACAACACATCATATCAGGATAGTATTTGGTATTGTTGGGGAGACGTCAGTGCTGCAGTTTACGCGTTTTCAAATCAATACTGAAAAGGTGAACTATTCAGTCTGTGCAGATCATGCCCGATTCCCAGAGTCTGGGGCAGGCCCGGACCATCGGGGCAATTGGTGATTCAGCAAGAAAGACGATTCTATCCGAGGCCGACGAGAACGACCCCGGCAAAGAGCAAAACCACGGCGGCGATTTTGGGTCGGTAGGCGATTTCCTTCAGAAACAGCATGCCGAGGATCAGGCCGATAGGTATGCTGAGCTGACGAAACGCCACCACATAGCTGACATTGGTCACATAGCCCATACTGATGAGAACCAGGGCATAGGTGACCAGGATCCCGGTCCCTTTAACCAGTGATGAGCCGGGCCGGGCAATCTGCTTCCTGAACAGGTCACGCTCACGTTTGTTCGGCAGCACCGCCAGAGCCTGCCAGAAGATGGTGGTCATCTGCTGCAAACCGATATAATAGAACGCGATCAGAAAATTCTCCCTCAGGCTCACCGTTCTGTTTCCTCTAATCAGATCCAGGGCATAGTCATCCGTCAGGGAATAACCTGCGGTCCCGGCCGCAGCGACCGCGGCAGCAAAGATGGCGATGCTTCCATATCTGTGCAGCGAGAAATCCCTGAACGACTGCAGCGGTATCAGGAACCCCCCGGCAATGATCAGGGCAATCCCGACAAGGACTGCATTGCCGACCGAGCCGCCCTGGCCGGACAGAAAAGCCACCATCGTCACCATCAGTGCCGGCAGAGAGCGGGCCAACGGATAGGCAACCGACAGTTCACCCCTCCTGTAGGCATAGGCAAGGCCGGAGAAGTAGAGTGCCTGAAAAAATCCGGTCAGCAGCAGCAGGGGCCAGAGGCGGAAGACAATATCGATCACCTGATCTCTGCCGTAAATCAGCAGCGGCAAGACGAGAAGCGTTCCGAATATATTGGCCAGCAGGAATGACGCCGTTGACGGGTAATCTGTTTTGCTGAAACAGTTCCACCCGGCATGAGTTAGCGCGGAGGTGATCAGCAGTATTGCGGCAGTCAGTGTCATTACAGGGTCTTTTGCTGGTTTGAGTGGATCGTATGCCTGATCGATCGTGACGCTACACGAGCAGGACTTCCCCCGAATACAGGATCGCATCGGTGAACGCAAGAGATCTTTTTATATCGATCCGGAAAAGAGCGGAGATCCGGGACGCGGTGATTCGCTGCAAGGTTTGAGCGGTCAACCAGAGTGGTTCTCCTGGCGCGGCCAACCGCCTGGTGGTGTTTCCATGGAATATGTCATTGATGTAACGTTATAATCAAGCACCATTACCGATTATCCACGGTACTGTGGCGGCAGCCTCAAAATAAATCGATACGGGGGTGAGGAATTTGCTTGACAGGTTTCTGATGTGTGATATATCAGATATCTATAGGATTGACTCATCCACCAGACTGCTGCCGGAACAATTCCCTGCAGGGTAGTTCGGGATAACACTAAAAATTGGAGGTTCACAATGACGGCAATGAAGATGACCACGGAAGAAGCCTTTGTAAAAGTTCTGCAGATGCATGGCATAGACAATGCCTTTGGCATTATCGGCTCAGCCATGATGCCGATCTCCGATCTGTTCCCCCAGGCCGGTATCACCTTCTGGGACTGCGCTCACGAGTGCAACGCCGGGATGATGGCTGACGGCTACAGCCGGGCCTCCGGCAAGATGGCGATGATGGTCGCCCAGAACGGCCCCGGAATCACCAATTTCGTGACCCCGGTCAAGACCGCCTACTGGAACCATACCCCGCTGCTGCTGGTAACGCCGCAGGCGGCAAACAAGACCATCGGCCAGGGCGGCTTCCAGGAAGTCGAGCAAATGGCCCTGTTCAAGGATATGGTCGCTTACCAGGAAGAAGTGCGCGATCCATCACGCATCGCCGAGGTTCTCAACCGGGTGATCATGAAGGCCAAGCGCGCCTCCGCCCCGGCCCAGATCAATGTGCCGCGGGATATGTGGACTCAGGTCGTTGACATACAACTGCCGACAATCATTGAATTCGAGCAGTCCTCAGGCGGCGACAGCTCGGTGGCCCGGGCCGCCGAAGTGCTGGCCAAAGCCGCCTTTCCGGTTATCCTGAACGGCGCCGGTGTGGTGCTCGGCGATGCGGTCAAGGAGACCATGGCCCTGGCCGAAAAACTCGACGCCCCGGTGTGCTGCGGATATCAGCACAACGATGCCTTCCCCGGCAGCCACCCGCTCTCCGCCGGGCCGCTCGGCTACAACGGCTCGAAAGCGGCCATGAGCCTGATCCTCAAGGCCGATGTGGTTCTCGCCCTGGGTACTCGCCTGAACCCGTTCTCGACCCTGCCGAGCTACGGTCATATAAATTACTGGCCTGAAAACGCTGAGATTATCCAGGTTGAAATCAATCCCGACCGCATCGGACTGACAAAACCGGTCACCGTCGGTATTATCGGCGATGCCAAAAAAGTCGCCGCCGCGATCCTTGCCCGGTTGCCCGAGACTGCCGGAGACAACGGCCGCGAAGCGCGCAAGGCGCTGATCGCCGAAACCAAGGCCGCCTGGGCTGCCGAACTGGCTACGATGGATCATGAGGATGACGATCCGGGGACCACCTGGAATGAACGCGCCCGTAATCGTGAACCGAAAAGAATCTCTTCCCGCATGGCCTGGAAAGCAATCATGAAAGCCCTGCCGAAGGACGCCATTATCTCGTCCGACATCGGCAACGCCTGTGCCATCGGCAACGCCTACCCTACCTTCGAGGAAACCAGAAAATATCTGGCCCCTGGCCTGTTCGGCCCCTGCGGATACGGCTTCCCGGCAATCTGCGGCGCCAAAGTGGCCCGGCCCGATGTCCCGGTTGTCGGCTTTGCCGGAGACGGCGCCTTCGGTATTTCAATGAATGAAATGACCGCCTGCGGGCGGGACAACTGGCCGGCTATCACCATGGTGATTTTCCGCAATTACCAGTGGGGCGCCGAGAAACGCAACACAACCCTTTGGTTTGACGACAATTTTGTCGGTACCGAACTGGATACCCAGGTTTCCTATGCAGCGATCGCCAGGGCATGCGGCGTCGAAGGCGTGCAGGCGGCCACCATGGACGAGGTCACCGCAGCCCTGAGTGCCGCCGTCAAGGCCCAGATGGAAGAGGGCAAGACCACCTTCATCGAAATCCTGCTCAACCAGGAACTCGGCGAACCGTTCCGCCGTGATGCGATGAAGGCTCCGGTGCGGGTAGCGGGAATCGATCCGGCGGATATGCGTGCACAGAAAGCCTGAACAAACGAAACTAAGGATAAGCGCCTGTAACCATACACTGAACACGTGGCCAATGTGGGAGACACACTCATGAAAACGACTGACTGGCTGGAATATGACACTGAAGATATGGTAGCAGCGGACAAAGGTTGCCTCTGGCATCATCTGAAGCCGCACAAACTTTTCGACATGAAGGAACAGATGATCATCGTCGAAGGCAAAGGCCTTATGGTCAAGGACATCCGGGGAAACGAGTACCTCGATGTCACCTCCGGCGGCGTCTGGAGCGTTATGGTAGGCTACGGCCGGGATTCAATCGCCGATGCGGTGTGTGCGCAGATGAAGAAAATGCCCTATTTCGCCGGCGCATTCGGAACCATTCCCGCCATCAAGTTTGCCCAGAAACTGCTGGAGAAACTGCCGCGGCTCGGCAAGGTCTATTTCTCGAACTCCGGATCGGAAGCCAACGAAAAGGCTTACAAGCTGGTCCGCCAGGCTTCCAGGATCAGCCCGGAGCGCAAAGGCAAGTTCAAGATCATGTACCGCGAACGCGACTACCATGGAACCACCTTCGGGGCCATGAGCTCCACAGGGCAGATCCAGCGGAAAGAGGGTTTCGGCCCGTTCCTCGAAGGGTTCGTCGAGTTTCCGCACTGCTGCTGCTACCGCTGTCCCTATGACAAGAAATATGGCGAGTGCAATATCGAATGCGCCCGCAAGGTTGAGGACATCATCCTCAAAGAGGGCCCGGAGACGATCGGCGGCCTGATCGTCGAGCCGATCACCGCGGGCGGCGGGATTCTGAAGCCGGTGCCGGAGTATTTCCCGATTCTCCAGGCAATCTGCAGAAAATATGACATCTGGCTGATTATCGACGAGGTTGTCTGCGGTTTCGGCAGGACCGGGAAATTCTGGGGACACGAGCACTTCGACGTCGACCCCGATATCGTCACCATGGCCAAAGGACTGGCCAGCTCCTACGAGGCGCTGTCGGCAACGGTGGTCAAACAGAAGATCTACGATCTGTTCCTCTGCGATCCTTCCGATCCCGAAACCCGGCTCAATTATTTCCGGGACATCAGCACCTACGGCGGCTGCACCGCCCCGATGACCGCGGCCCTGGAAAACACCAGGATCATAGAAAGCGAAAATCTTGTCGAGAACAGCAGGGTGGTCGGTGAGTACCTGCTGGAAAAGCTCAAGGGTCTGGAGCGCTATGACTGGGTCGGCGAGGTCAGGGGACAAGGCTTGTTCGCCGGCGTCGAGTTCGTCGTCGACAAGTCCACCAAGGAACCCGTAACCGAGGGCCAGATGGCGGCCCTGATGGGCAACCTCCTGGCCGAGGGTGTGATCGCCGGCAGAACCAACTCGAGCTTTCACGGCCTCAACAACGTCATGAATTTCGCACCATGCCTCATCATTACAAAAGAACAAGTTGATACCGTAGTTTCGGCAGTGAGCAAAGCCATAGAAAAAACTTTCAACTAAACGAGGGGGGCCTGACAATGATTGTCGGTATACTAAAAGAAATCAAAGTGGCAGAAAAACGGGTCAGCATGACGCCGGCCGGCGTAATCGCCATGATCAGCAACGGGCATCAGGTACTGGTTGAAAAAGCGGCCGGGGCGGGCGCCGGTTATCCCGATTCGGAATATCTCGAGGCCGGCGCCACGATCGTTGATACCCCCGCCGAGATTTTCCAGAAATCTGACATGGTCATGCATGTCAAAGAGCCGCAGCCGTCCGAATACGAGCTGATCAGAGAGGGGCAGATCGTCTTCACCTATCTGCACCTGGCCGCGGACGAGCAGCAGACCCGCGCGCTGATCAAGAGCAAATCGGTTGCCATCGCCTATGAAACCATAGAAAAAGACAACCGCTCTCTGCCGCTGCTGGTACCGATGAGTGAAGTCGCCGGACGCATGGCTGCCCAGGAAGCCGCCAAGTATCTGGAAATGCCCCAGGGGGGCAGGGGCATCCTGCTCGGCGGCGTCACCGGCGTTCCCCCGGCCACCGTGGTCGTCATCGGCGGCGGGGTGGTCGGCATCAATGCCGCCAAAATGGCCTGCGGCCTCGGTGCACAGGTCTATATTCTGGACACGAACCTGGAAAGACTCGCCTATCTCGACGATGTGATGCCGGCCAACTGCTTCCCGGTCCTGTCCAATGCGACCGTTCTCAGGGAACTGGTCATGAAGGCCGACGTGGTCATCGGTGCGGTCCTGGTGGCGGGCGCCAAAGCGCCCAAACTGCTCACCCGGGACATGCTCAAGGGGATGAAGCAGGGATCCGTCATCGTCGATGTCGCCATCGACCAGGGGGGCTGTTTCGAAACCTCCACGCCGACCACCCATGACAACCCCACCTATGTAGTAGACGGGGTCATTCATTACTGCGTCGCCAACATGCCGGGGGCGGTCGCCAGGACTTCGGCCCGGGCCCTGACCAACGCCACCCTGCCCTACGCTATAGAGATCGCCAACAAAGGCTGGAAGAAAGCCATGCAGGAAAACAAGGAGATCAGGCGCGGAGCCAACGTCGTCAACGGCTCGGTAACCTACAAGGCAGTCGCCGAGGCCTTCGATCTCAGCTACACCCCGATCGATACTTTCCTGTAAGGCCGGAGACATGGAAGCCTGATCCTCCCAAGTGTGACACCCCGGTTTCGACCAGTTGGAGTTGCCGGATTTACGCACCGGGGAGCATCAGGCTTCGAGCAGAAAGAAGGGAACGATGCGATGGAAGGCAAACTGGAATTTTCTTCATTGAGCGACCAGGTCTATGCCTACCTGAGAAGACAGTTGAACCAGGGCAGCCTGATTCCCGGCTCAACCATCCACATTGGAGATATCGCCCAGCAGCTTGGCATCAGCAAGACTCCTTTGCGAGATGCGTTGATTCATCTGGAACTCGAAGGGTTTGTCGAAATCCTTCCGAGAAGAGGTGTTCGGGTAAGAAAACTGCAGGTTCAGGATGTTAAAAATGCTTACGACGCCGTCGGGCTGATCGAGGCCTTCATCGTCTCGAGCTGCATCGACAGGATCACGCCGAAACATATCGACAGGCTGGAGGAACTGAACGAGAAGATCATCTCGGACATCAAGCGTGATGACTTCTCAAGGCTGTTTGCAACCAACCTGAAGTTTCACAGTGTCTATCTAGAGACTTCGGACAACGAACCCCTGAAAAGATTCATTCTTCCGATCAAGCACCGGCTCTACGATTTTCCCCGGCAGAACTATATCAGCGAGTGGGAGCTGAACAATTGCGAGGAGCACCGGCAGTTCATCGAGTACCTGAAAAAAGGCGACGGCGAAGGCGCCGCCAGGGTGCTCAAGGACACCCATTGGTCGTTTGAGGTTCAGAAGGACTTTATTTATTCGTTCTACGGGTTTAACAAGAATCGGGCCTGAACCGCTCAGAAGCCCGAAACCAAGAAGGCGGGACTGCCCTCCCGAGGAAGAGGGCAGCCCCGCCTTTGTTGTGTAAAGCGTTTGCCAGATAAGGCTAGTTCAGCACCCTACAGTTCGCCGATATCCATCAGGAACTGTTTCCACAGTTCGACGCCTTTGGCGTTGCGCTCGGATTTTTCCGCCACTTTCGGCCAGATATCCTGGACGGCTTTCTCGCGCATGCGCTTGAGTTCCGCCTCTTCCATGTAGATTACCTCGCCTCCGGCCTTCTTCAGGGTTTCCAGGGCCTCCTCGACGCCCATGGCATGCATCCGGCTGGTTTCGAAGTAGACGGGCTCGAATACGCTGTTAATCTTGTCACGCTGCCACTGGTTCAGAGCCTTCCATTTGTCCAGGTTGACATAAATCTCCTGGTGCTGGGCCGGGCACCAGCCTGGCTGAATCGCATACTTGATGACCTCATGGAAGGCCATGTCGTCGATGCCACCGGTATCCCAGTAGGTACCGTCGATGGTGCCGAGCTTGATGGCGGTGTAGATGTCACCGCCGCCCATGGCTACCGGGGCGCCTCCCATGGCTTCATGGAACAGGGCGTGCGGTCCGCCGGCGCGCATTTTCTTGCCGGCCAGATCTTCCATCTTGTGGACCGGGAAGTTGGTGAACATCGCATTCGGTCCCTGATCAGACCAGCCGACCCACTGCAGGTTGCGCTCGTTGGCCGCTGCCTGCACGAGATCACCGATGCGGTACTTCGGGTCTCCCCACATGGCCGCCCAGGCATCCCGCCAGTTGTTGGCGCCCATCGCCAGACCGAAGGCCAGCATGCCTTCGGGCATGTCGCCGCCGTACACGGTCGCCCACCCAGCATAGACGTCGATCATGCCGGCACTGGTGGCGCCGAACGCCTCGGAACCGCTGGTAATCGCGCCGGCCGGCTGCAGTTCGATCTTGACGGTGCCCTCAGTGGCTTTTTCCACAGCCTCAATCCACGGCACGATGCCATTCGCCCAGCCGGCATCCGATGAATCGAAACAGGGCTGGAATACCCACTTGGTCACTTTATCAGGTTTTGCATACGCTTCTTCAGCGCTTGCCGTGCCGGGTTGTACCAACATGCTGCAGGCAAGCAGTGCCGCAGCGACTCCAAACGACCACTTCTTCATAACGTCTACCTCCCAGTTATTTGTTTTTCTTAGTGGGGAAGAAGTTTGCACAGGTTTGTGGCAAACCGCTTTCTCCATGGTCAGAGGCGGGATGCGGTTCCCGCCCCAAACTCATATTCAGGCTTTCGGCAGCGGTTTCCCGCCTGTCCGCACGGTATTGATGTCGTTTACTAATTTCTTTATCACCACGAGCAGCACGATCACCCCGGTAATCGGGATCAGGGTCTTGATCGGGTAGATCGGGATCGGGATCGCGTCCGGCGTCACCTGCTTCAGCTTGATCGACATCATGGCCGCCTGATAGCCCTTCCAGATCAGGACCGCCAGATAGAGGAAGGTCAAAGAAGAGGTGATAATGTCGCAGATCGCTTTCATCCGCGGCGAAAAGTTGGCGTAGAACAGATCGAGCTTGACAAAGGCGTCAACGTTGAGCGCATAGACGCCTCCGGTGCAGGCCATCAGCACCAGGGCCGCCTGCACCGTGGAGGTGATCCACAGCGAAGGAGAGTTCAGCACATAGCGGAGAAAGACATCGGCTATGCCGAAGAAGGTACAATAAAGAATCAGGATCCAACCGATTTTTCCCAATATTGCCGAGATCCAATCAATTGCCTTTTCATATCTTTGCCACAGACTCATGTTCATCTCCATGCATATCTCATCGGGGATACTATAAGTGCATTCTCTAATATTGTCCTCGTGCCGTATGTCAATTCATCAGGCTCGGCAGCCAGGTGCCGATCTGCGGAAACAAAAAGACCAGGGTCAGGCCCAGCAGCTGCAGGAGAATAAAGGGGCCGACCGACCGGTAGATGTCGCCCATGCTTACATCGGGAGGCATCACGCTTTTGATCCAGAACAGCACGAAGCCGAACGGCGGAGTGAGGTAGGCGACCTGGATATTGACGATGAACAGCACCCCGAACCACAGCTTGTCCACACCCAGCTCATTGAGAATCGGTACGTAGAGCGGGGTACAGAGCATGATGATGGCCCAGTCGTCCATGACCATGCCGAGCAGCAGGACGATGAACATCATCATCAGGATGATGCCGGTTTGTCCACCCGGCATGCCGAGCACCATGCTCGTGACCAGTTCCTGGCAGCCCAGCGAGTTAAAGATGTTCAGATAGATGTTGGCACCGATCAGGATCCAGAGTCCCATTCCGGTCAGCTTGATTGTGGTCTCAAGTGAATCCCTCAGCACCTGCCAGGTAAGCTTTCCATAAATAAGATTAATCAGCAAGGCTCCGGTGGCACCGAAAGCGGCGGCTTCCGACGGTGTCGCTATCCCGCCCCAGATGGCACCGAGCACCATGAAGATCAGTACCAAAAAGGGCCAAATGTTCAACAGCGCCCGCAGTTTCTCACCAACTGAAAACTTCTCGTCTGCGGGAATTGCCGGACCGACATAGGGCTGCAGCTTGCAGCGGATGCCGATGTAAGCGATGTAGAAAAATGCCAGCATCAGGCCAGGCAGGACCCCGCCGAGGAACAGACCGCCGATGGACACCTTGGCGAGCAGCCCGTAGAAGATGAACGGCACACTTGGCGGAATCAGTGCCCCCAGCGCCCCCCCGGCGCCGATACAGCCGATTGCGATCCGCTTCCGGTATTTGTATTTCATCATCGACGGATAGGCGATCTGGCCCATGGTAATGGTGGCCGGCGGGGTAATACCGGTGATTGCCGCAAAAATGGTGCAGACCACCACCGTGCCCATGGCCAGGCCTCCGTGGATATGACCGATCAGCTTGTAAACCGCATCATAGGCGGCCTCGGCTATACCCGAAAAACGGATCAGACTTCCCATGAAGAGAAACAGTGGAACGGTTACCAGGACTCCGTTCCACGGGGTATAGTAAAATGCGCTGGGAATGGCCAGAAGAGAGCGGGGTTCAAAGATGGCGGCAAAGATCACGGCGGTGCCGCCCAGACCAAGAGCGACCGGCAAACCAAGGAACAATCCCAGAAACAGACTTAAGAAATACAATACGGTGATCAGTTCAATGCTCACGTTCTCTCCTTTCTTGTGCCTTCAGCTCCCGAGCTCTCGCAACAGACGCAAGCCCGCTCACCAGAACACGTTTCTGTATCAATTCCGAGTGGCTGCGGGGCGGGTCAGCTGACGAGGCCAGCTCCCGCCAAAACTCAATCGCTCCTGCTTCCGTCTTTTGAAGCTCATTGTACTACTCCAGACCGTCGTTTCATACTTTATTAAATAACGGATAATGGCAAGCGAAAAATCAATTCATTTCAAACATATTGAACATGCATTTCGGTTTACTGAGCCACACAACTCCGAACAGTGGTTTTCTCCTTCTTCTCAGCGCTTGCCGCCGACTCGCCGCCGCTGTAGTGCCCGGTGGGAGGGGCAACCCTGATGGTGGCGATCTTGTTCTGGACGAAAAAGTCGATCCCGTCTTTGCCCTGGACCTTGTTGGTGCCAAGATGGGAGTCCTTGATCCCGCCAAAGGGCAGGTAGGGATGCGGCGCGCAGACACCGACGTTGACCCCGACCATGCCGGCATTGGCCTCGGCGATAAAGGTCTCGGTGTAGTACTGATTCTGGGTGAAGATACAGGCGCCGTTACCGAACGGCTGGGCCCGGATGAGTTCCAGGGCGTCGTCGAGATCCCGGATTTTCATCACCGAGACGACCGGGCCGAAGATTTCTTCCTTGGCGATGGTGCGGCACGGGGTGACTCCCTCGAAAATGGTCGGGGCGACGAAATAGCCGTTTTTATTCTTCTCCGGCAGGTCGGGGTTGCGGCCGTCCAGAACGAGGTTGGAACCCTCCTTGATGCCGATCTCGATGTAGGTTTCGATCTTCTTCTTGGCGGCGGCCGAGATCACCGGCCCCATATAGACATCAGGATCCATGGCATCGCCGGTCACCACCCCTTTGCCGGCTTCGATCATCCGCTCCAGCAGGGAATCATAGATCTCCGGAACGGCCGCGACGATCGACCCGGCCAGGCAGCGCTGACCTGCCGAACCGAAACAGGAATGGACGAAATTTTCTATGAAGATGTCCGGCTGCACGTCTTCCATCGCCACCAGCATGTTTTTGGCGCCGCCCAGCAGCATGCTCCGCTTGCCTCCGCGCCCGCAGGCCTCGGCCATCTTTTTGGCGGTGGGGGTAGAACCGACCAGGCAGACCCCGCTGATCTTCGGGTTCTCGTACCAGGTGCCCGGAATGGAGCGGTTTCCATGGACAATGTTGACCACGCCTCCGGGGAGTCCGATGGCCGTGAAGATGTCGCCGATTTTCTGCATGAACAGCGGTGACTGGGTCGACGGCTTGAAGATGAAGGTGTTGCCGACGGCAATGGCGTAGGGGATGAACCACGCGAATACCAGGGCCGGGAAATTGAAGGGGGCCACCCCGCCGAACACGCCCAGGGGTTCCTTGACGACCCTGCCTGAGATGTTGGTCGAGATTCCCTGGAGGCTTTCACCCTGCAGCAGGGTCGGCACCGAACAGGCGGTCTCGATGATCTCTATGATCCGCCGGATCTCACCCCTGGCCTCGCTGATATGCTTGGCCTGATCGACCGCAATGGCTACGGCCAGGTCTTCTTCCCGGTCGATGATGGCCTCTCTCAGGTCGAAAATATAGGCCATCCGTTTGGACAGGGCCAGCCTTCTCCACGAATCGTAGGCGGAGTGTGCCGAATCGATGCATTCCCGGGAGGTCTTTTCCGAGGACAGCGGCACCTCACCGATCTGCCCGCCCGTCGACGGGTTGTAGAGCGGCACGGTCTCGACACCGCTCTCCTCAACCCATTCGCCGTGAATAAAATTCCTGATTTTGAAATAGTGTTCCTGTGCGGACATAGATCACACCCCTCTGTCTGGATTTTGTTGTGAAAGAGATATGGCTCGAGCGGTCATGCACTGCTTCCCCCATGCGGTCGAGTCTGGAAGATGGCGGGCCATGATTCGGAAACGACCCTGATGCCTAATATATCAGACATCAGAATCATGTCAAGAAACTTTTCAGAGCTGGTATAAAGGCGAAAGTACTCACTTTTTTCCGGTAATCACAAGGAAATGGGTTGACTGGATGGGTCAGCGAGGCAATTATCTGCTGAAAGCCCACGGGGATGGTCCCCAGGGACCGACCCTCTAACCCTGAAAGATCGGAGCAATATATGACGGCCAAGAACAGAAGCGAAACAGTCGTTGGTTTTATCGGTATCGGCGTCATGGGGAAAAGCATGGCCCTGAATCTCCTGAACGGCGGTTATCCCATTCATCTATACAACCGTACCAAAGAGAAAGCCCGGGAACTGCTGGACCAGGGCTGCACCTGGCAGGACAGCCCGGCGGCGGTTGCCGCCGCTGCCGATGTCGTGATCACCATGATCGGCTCCCCGAAGGATGTGGAGGCGGTCTACCTGTCTGCAGACGGGGTGCTGGCCAGCGCCCGTCCGGGAACAATCGCCATCGACATGACCACCTCCAGCCCCCAGCTGGCCCAGCGGATATACCGGCAGGCCAGGGATCTACACATATCGGCCCTGGACGCACCGGTGTCCGGCGGCGACATCGGGGCCCGGCAGGGCACCCTGTCGATCATGGTCGGCGGCGACCTCGAGGCATTCGAGCAGGCCCTGCCGCTTTTCGAGATCATGGGTGAAAACATCGTATACCAGGGACCGGCCGGCAGCGGGCAGCACTGCAAGATGGCCAATCAGATCGCCGTCGCCTCGACCATGATCGGCGTCTGCGAATCCCTGCGTTATGCCGAGAAGGCGGGACTCGATCCGCAAACCGTGCTCAAGAGCATCGCGGCGGGGGCCGCGGGCAGCTGGACCCTGAGCAATCTGGCGCCGCGCATGATCAAAGGAGATTTCGGTCCGGGATTTTACGTGAAGCACTTTATCAAGGACATGAACATCGCTCTCGAGTCGTGCAAGGAAATCGGACTCGATGCGAGGGGACTGGCGCTTGCCAAGGAATTGTACGATCGGATCGCCGCCGACGGCGGGGAATATCTGGGCACCCACGCCCTCTATCAGCAGTACTGATGGAAGCGCCGCAAGGCAGCCTTGAAAAGGCCGCTGCCGGCAGCGGAGCCCGGCTGCCGATACACCCGGTTCCTGGAGGCGATTGCGGCATGTAGATTCGACGGCAGGCTCCGATGGTACAGCATGTGTAAAGGCGGCGGAATGGTACCGAGACCCGCCGGATCAAGAATTGTGATTATTGAAACAGCATGGAGAAACAATGAAAAATCTGGCAGTGATGGTGGTGCAGATCGTCGTGCTGGCAGCAATTCCGGCGGCGGCCGTGAATCGATCCGGAAACGACCTGCTGGTCGACTGCGCCAATCTGGTCAAGAGCGAATCAATCGAATCGGTGCCTGCAGACAATGTCCTCGGAATGGGTTACTGCATCGGGATTATCGACGGCATGGTCACCTTCAACTATGTGTATGAATCCGTGCTTCGGGCCGGAGAGAACGCTGATCTCGTCCAGATGTGCCTGCCCCAGCGCATATCGACGAGGGAGCTGGCAAAGGTCATCGTCAAACACCTCGAAAACAACCCCGGTAAACTGCACCAGTCAGGCCAGGCGCTTGCCGCCCAGGCGCTCACCTCAGCCTATCCATGCGGGCGGGAACCGGAGCCATGAACCGGTAGTTTGAACTTCTCAGGTTTGTTCAAGCCTTCGCCGTTACCGAGGCTGCTCCGGCCTTCAGCGGAGATGCCGGCAGAGCATATAGCCGCCCGACACCGATAGGCACTCGTAGCCGTGGGCGCTGAGGATGCGGCATCCGAGATAACTTCTCAATCCGGCAAGGCATACGAGGATATAGGTCTTGCCGTGATCCAGTTCGCCGAGCCGGTCCCTGAGCTGGTCTATGGGTATATTGACCGCTCCCGGGATCGTTCCGTCGGTCTCCAGTTCAGGCTCCGTCCTGACATCGAGAATTACCGTGTCATCGCCGGCCGCCTTCAATCGCCGCCAATCGGCTATCTTGACGTCTCCCTTGAGGATGTTTGCCGCATGATACCCCGCCAGGTTGACGGGATCCTTGGCTGACGAGTAGGGCGGGGCATAGGCCAGCTCGAGTTCCTCGAGATCGAAAACGCTCATTTCTCCGCGAATCGCGGTTGCCAGCACATCGATTCGTTTATCCACCCCCCTGCCCCCGACGATCTGGGCTCCCAACAAACGACCGTTTCCGGGTGAAAACAGCAGTTTTATCAGCATAACCTCCGCCCCCGGATAATAGGAGGCATGGGACAAGCCGTCTGTGTAGGATACCAGATGGGCGGTACCGTCCCGTTTCAGGCTTGTCTCGCTGGCCCCGGTGCTGGCAGCGGTCAGGTCGAAAAGTTTGACGATTGAGGTGCCCTGGGTTCCCCGAAATATCGATGTCCGGCCCATGGCGTTGTCGGCGGCAATACGGCCCTGCTTATTGGCCGGGCCGGCCAGGGGGATCAATACCGGTTTGCCGCCCACAAAATCCGTGACTTCTGCGGCATCTCCGACCGCATAGATGTGCGGATCCGAGGTTCGCATGGCCGCATCGGTCTGAATCCCCCCATGCGCGCCGATGGCAAGGCCTGCCGCCCTGGCGAGCTCATTCTCCGGTCTTACCCCGATTGACAGAACAGCCAGATCACAGACCTCATGATCCATCCGGCTGGTCATGACCACCAGGTTTTCAGATTCATCAGCGAAGCCGGTCACTCCGGTCCCCAGTCGAAGCTCAACGCCCTGCTCCTTCAGGTGGTCGTGAACCGCCGCCGCCATCTCCGGATCGAGCGATGGCAGAACCTGATCGGCCAATTCGATCAGAATCACCTCCAGGCCTCTCCGCTTCAGATTCTCCGTCATCTCGAGCCCGATGAAACCACCCCCGACAACCACGGCACGCTTCGGCCTCCTGGAGTCGAGGAAGTCTTTGAGTTTATCGGTGTCGGGGATCGTTCGTATGGTGAAGATGCGTTCGGACTCAATACCCGGCAGAGGCGGCTTGACCGGTACCGCGCCTGGAGACAGGATCAAGGTGTCGTAGTCTTCGCGGTAGGTGCGCCGGCTTTTCCGGTTTCTCACCGTGATCCGCCTGGCATGACGATCGATGGCCGTGACCTCGTCCCCGAGCCTGATGTCGATCCGGTACCGGCGGCTGAATTTATCGGGGGTGGTAACGAGCAGGTCGTCCCTTTCGCTGATTGGCCCTCCGATATAATAGGGCAGACCGCAATTGGCAAAGGAGATATAGTCGCCCCGTTCAAACAGCACAATCTCGGCCGACTCATCCAGGCGGCGGGCCCGGGCAGCCGCGGTCGCTCCGCCTGCCACACCTCCGACAATCAGCACCTTTTTTGATTTCACCATGCTCTGCCTGTTGTTGTCTGGAAAACAGCCGTGGGGTCCCTCCTACCTGAATAGGCTCCTTGAACGTATGCCGATAGGTACCCAGCGAGGCAAGGAGGGTAAATGTACCCGGCTCACCCTCTCAATTCAACCAGGAATCTGAACCGGCTGCAGTTCCCTCTGGTTCAT
>Ga0316576_10000655_pt1 | contig 16798 bp, 18 predicted proteins | sample S0NA_FD_203075 | JGI IMG/M metagenome (GOLD analysis project Ga0316576, IMG submission 203075) | Rhizosphere microbial communities from salt marsh grasses in Alabama, United States - S0-2_050615r3r5 | ecosystem: Host-associated > Plants > Roots > Rhizosphere | place: USA: Alabama | collected... | reverse complement strand
GTCAGCGGATGCCGTGGGAAGTCGCTCAGCGCCATGGTCGTGTCCTCCTCGATCGGGTGAGGGCCGAACCCTACCGAGCGACACGCTGACTTCGCGTGTCGTCGTCAGGGGTCGGACGCCCGCGGGGGAAGGCCCAGGACCTCGGCCACGTCGTTCGCGCGGGCCAGGAGGTTGCCGGCGTCCGAGTCGCGCCCCGCCCAGTAGAGGCTGGCCGCCTGCTCTAGGGCGTCGACCAACTCGGCGAGGGAGCGCTCGCGTGCGTCGCCAGTCATGGTTCGACGCTACGCGATGCCGGTCACGGGCGTGTTTCCGCGCTGCTGACGGCTGGTTTCGGCACGACTGCGACGGAACGACGGGAAGGTCCCGCCTGCGGTGGCGGGGCGGAATCTCGAGTTGCCGGCCAACCGGGGTCGGGAGAGAGTGGATAGGTGAGTCTGGGGATGGCCGAAGTTCGGCGCGCCAAGCTTCGGTTCGGCCTTCTCACCGCGGCCGTGGCGCTGCTCGTCTTCCTCGTGCTGCTGCTCACCACGCTCTCAGGCGCTCTCATCGGGTCCCTCACGGGCGCCCTCGGAGGCCTGCAGGCGCAGGGGCTGGTCTATGCCGAGTCCGCGCGTGACAACATCGCCGCCAGTCGCCTGGAGCCGCAGACCTCGGAAGCGGTGGCCCAGGTACCCGGCGTCTCAGCGGTCGGGTCCGTCGGCACCTTCACGACGCGGGCCGAGTTGGACGGGGAGGCCGGCGACCTGCAGGTGTTCGGGTTCGAGCCGGGCGCGCCCGGGGCGCCGGGAGGCCTGGCCAGCGGACGACTCCCGGATCAGGCTGGCGAGGCCGCGGTGGACGGCGGCGGCGTGTCGCTCGGCGACACGATCGTTCTGGAACCGACCAAGATCGAAGTGCAGGTCGTGGGCCTGCTCCGCGGGGCCCAGTTCAACGGCCTGCCCACGGCATACGTGTCGCTCGACTCGTATTCGCAGGCCCTCGATGCCGCGAACCCCGGGCTGCCGTTCGTTCCGGTCAACGCGGTGGCATTCGACGTCGCCGAGGGTTCGGACCCGGTGCAGGTGGCCGCCGATGTGGCATCGACCGTGCCCGGCACCGTGGGCTACACCATCGACGACGCCGTGGCGAAGATCCCCGGGATCTCCTCCATCACGCAGAGCTTCGGCATCCTGGTGGGACTGACCTTCATCATCGGCATCGTGGTGATCGGATTCTTCTTCCTGATCCTCACTGTCCAGAAGCTGAAGGCGTTCACCCTGCTCCGAGCCATAGGAGCCTCGACCGGATCCCTCGCCACCACGGTCGCGCTTCAGATCGCCCTCGTGGTTCTCGTGGCCTCGGCCGTCGCCGTGGGCCTGACCCTGCTCGCTGTCCAGGGGCTGAACACGGGCATCCCCGTGCAACTCGACCCGGTGGGCATTGGCGTCACGGTGCTCTCCGTGCTGGTGTTCTCGCTGCTGGCCGGCCTGCTGAGCATCCGGCGCATCGCGCGCATCGATCCCGCGACGGCCACCGGGAGCCGCTGATGCTGGCCATCCGCGAGATCCAGCGGGCACGCGGGCGCTTTGCGTCGATCGTCGCCGCGCTGTCGCTCATCGTCTTCCTCGTCCTGGTCCTCGGCGCGCTCGCGGACGGACTCTTCTTCGGTGCCACGGGAGCGGTGCGATCGACGACCGCAAGCGGGTACGTGTTCTCGCAGGATGCCGAAGGGTCGCTCGTTCGGTCCCGCGTCGACGAGGCCGACGCAGCAGCCGTCGCCTCGGCGCCGGGAGTCACCTCGGTGAGCCCGGTGGGCGTCCTGCTGACCGGAGGCACGGGCCCGGACGGAGCCATCGACCTGGCAGTGTTCGGCCTCGAGATGGGGTCCGCGGGAACCCCCACCACGCTGGTCGAGGGGCGCCTGCCCGACGCGGGAGAGGATGGCGTCGCCGCTGTCGACACCCGTCTTCGAGACTCAGGCGTGACTGTGGGCTCGCAGATCTCGGTCGGCGACGTCAGCGCCGAGGTCGTCGGCTTCGTCGCCGACTCGGCGTACCAGCTGCAGCCCACGGCCTGGACCAGCGTGCCGACATGGAGAGCCATGCGCGACGCCGTCCGCCCGGAACTGCGCGGCCAGCCGACTGCCGTGAACGCCATCGCATTCACGACGGGGGGCGCACCCGACCTGATGGCCATCGGGGCCTCGGTTCCGGAGACCACGGCGCTGAGCGCGGAGCAGACCGGCCTGGCAATCCCCGGTGTCGAGCAGCAGAGCTCCACGCTGAACGCGATCATCTACACGACGCTCGCGGTGGCCGCACTCGTGGTCGCACTCTTCTTCGCGCTGCTCGTCCTGGAGAAACGCGAGTTGTTCGCAGCACTGAAAGCCCTCGGGTCGTCAACGGGACGGCTCGGTCGGGGAGTGATCGCCCAGGCCGCGATCGCGTCCGTGCTGGGAGTGGTCATAGGAGCGGCGGTCGCCCGCCTCTTCGGGATGCTCATCCCAGCGGAGGTGCCGACGCTGTTCCGCACCGAGACGCTGATCACGATCGCCATCTTCACCGTGGTGGCGGGCGTGGTCGGTGCACTCTTCTCGCTTCGGCGCATCGCACGAATCGATCCTGCAACCGCCATCGGAGGCGCACTATGAGCGACGCCAGTTCCGCGATACCGGCGGGGCCGGATCCTGTCGTCCTGGCGACCGACGCCGTTCCCAACGGACCGGGCGAGACGGCTGCGGCAGATGCCGCGCATCACCTGTCCGCGCTCCTACGGGTGTCCGGCGTCAGCAAGGTGTACGGAGAGGGCCACACGGCCGTAACGGCGGTGTCCGATGCGACGATGGCCGTGGACGAGGGCGAGTTCGTCGCCCTGCTGGGGCCGTCGGGCTCCGGCAAGACGACTCTCATCTCCATCATCGGCGGGCTGCTTGCGCCTTCGACAGGCTCAGTCGAGGTCCGCGGGACCGAGGTGACGGGAATGACCACCGCGGACCTCACCCGCTTCCGGGCCGAGAAGGTCGGCTTCGTGTTCCAGGCCGCGAACCTGGTCCCATTCCTGACAGCTCGGGAGAACCTGCTCTATGTCTCGTCGCTGGTGAAGAGCATCTCCAAGAAGCAGGCTCAGCAGCGGGCCGACCAGCTACTGGAGGAGCTCGGCCTTGCCCAGCGAGCGAAGAATCTCCCCGAGCAACTATCCGGGGGCGAGCGTCAGCGAGTGGCCATCGGCCGTGCGCTCATGAACGATCCTGACCTGGTCCTCGTCGACGAACCGACGGCCGCACTGGACACCTCCATGGGTCGACAGGTCGTGCAGTTGCTTCGCCGGGAGATCAAGGCGCGCGGCAAGACCGGCATCATGGTCACCCACGATCTCCGCATGGTCGAGTACACCGACCGGGTCTTCGAGATCCTGGACGGCACCCTGACCCACGTCGAGCAGCCCTCCGCTCTCCAGCACTAGCGGGGAGGCTCCGGGCGGCGGGCGCGGACCAGGAAGGCCGAGCATAGGAACAGGCCCCTCCAGCCGGACGCCTCTCCCTCGAGTGCGAGAGAGGCATCGCGAAAGGCCTGTGGTTGCTGCCTCTCCAGCATCGGCATGCTCGCGTGGTAGTGGAAGGGGACCACGTCGACGTCGACGAAGCCCGCTCGCTGGAACAGCGCGGGTACCTCGAACGGGTTGTGGAACGTTGGGGGCCGACCCGTCGGTCGCGGTGGCACGTCGACGTCGACACGCGCCGAAAGGAACTCAGCAGTGTCCACGCGCAGCGACTCCGGGGTGTCGCCGAGAAGATCGTCGAGGATGAACTCATACGTGTAGCGGTTGAACGTGACCAATGAGAACAGCTTGTTGCGGCACTCGACGAAGACCTCGCCCCCTGGCCGGACGAGGGCGAGCATGTTGCTGAGGGTGCTGACCTCATCGGCGACATGAGGCAGGATGCCGAACGCGATGAGGGCATCGAATCCGTGTTGACCGACGATGTCGGCGTACGTGGACGGGTCAGCGATGTCTGCGCGGAACACCCGCTCGGAGTCCTGGCCGAACTGGGCCATCCGTTCCCTGCTCCTGGAGACTCGATCCGCATCGATGTCGAAGCCGGTGACCTCGATGCCGGCCGCCGTCAGCATGGGGATCGCATTGCCGTCCCCCACCCCCACCTCGACTACTCGTCGAGCACCGAGGCGCTCCAGCCTGTCGAGAATGGCGGGATATGCGACGTGGTTGGCTGGGTAGCCGTGCGCGAGGTCGCGCAGCTCCGCCTCCTCACGTCCGACGTGCGCCGCCGCGGCCGCTCGCGATGATTCGCTGGGGACTGTCACATCACCCTCGCTCCCACGACCCGCGGAACCGCTTCATAGCCACAGCGGCACACCCGTCTCGCGCTCGGAGACCTGCCACAGCGTGCGGATGGCATCTGCGTTGTCCCAGCGGAGAACGGGTACGCGGACCGCTGGCCCGGTGTTCACGAATCGGGGTGCGTAGAACTCTCCGCCCTTGGCGCTCGGGTCCGTGGCAGCGCGGATCTGCGGCATGGCGCCCTTGTCGACCTCCATGCCCGTGTGCGCGGCCAGCCAAACCCAGAACTGCCCCGACGCGCCGCCGCCGCCTTCGGCAACTGTCCTCGTCTGCAGGTCGCTGTGAGACAGGCCGGGGTGTGCGATGAGGCTCTGGGCAGATGCCTGCGCGCGCTCGAACTGCTTCTGCAGCCCCAGGCCGAAGTGGAAGTTGGCCAGCTTCGACTGGCCGTAGGCGCGCCACGGGTCGTACCTGCCGTGCAGGTGCGGGTTCTCCGGGTCGATGGGCCTGCCCGTGTGGTGGGCGGTCGACGTGACGGTGACGACGCGTGATTGCGGAGCGGCAAGGAGCGAAGGCATGAGCAGTGCGGTCAAGGTCCAATGCCCGAGGTGGTTGACCCCCAACTGCATCTCGTAGCCATCCTCGGTCGTGCGCTCGGGTATGGCCATCAGCCCCGCGTTGTTCACGAGGATGTCGACCTGCGGATGCGCGGCGACCAGCGTCTCTGCGCACTTGCGGACGGATGCCTGCGAAGCGAGGTCGAGCTCCATGAGTTCGAGGGATGCCGTGGGCGTGGCCGACCTGATCTCCTCGACAGCTGATGCTGCCTTCTGCTGATTATGTGCGGCCATCACCACGTGCGCGCCCTTGGCCGCGAAGACCTTTGCGGTCTGCAGCCCCAGACCACCGTTCGCGCCGGTCACCACGGCCGTCTTCCCGTGCAGGTCAGGAACCGACTCCGTCGTGTAGCTCATGGGTCCCTCCGCTGTTGCCGGTCGCGGCCACCCTCGCACGCCTTGCGGTGGCGTACCACTCGAGTGCCTTGGGGCCGTAGCTCAACCTCTCCTCGACGAGGCCACGAGGATGCCGGTGAAGACGCCCAGGATCTCGAGCGAGATGCCGAGGTTGAGAGTCTTCGTCACCGTCCAGTCATCGAAGCTGGACGCCACGTTCAGGATGGCGCTGAGCGAGATGACCGCCATCACCGCGTAGTAGATGATCCGCGTGCTCGTGGTCGTGGGCATGGGTCGAGGCCCGCCCTTGCCCGTGAACGCCATGTAGGCGCCCAGAACCGTGATGACGACGATGGCGCCCCCGGCCACGTAGCCGAATCCGCCCCAGGCCGAGAGAGGCTCCTGGAGGACGGCGACGATGAGCGTGAACATTCCGACGACCAGGTAGTACAGCCCGAGGGGCCGGGTAAGTGCCGAACTGGACGTGGAGGCCGAGTCGCCTTGCACCATGGCTGGAGGCTATCCCCAGGTGGCAGACCCGCGGTTCAGACGAGGAGTCAGCTCACCGCGCCATAGGCATCGTTCAGGTACCGCTGGCATGGCACGCAGACGTACCCGCCCCGCCACGGGAACACGAGGTCATAGGGCTCGTAGTTCCCGCGGCACAGCTTGCAGCTGCCGCCGAACAGCGCTCGCACCATTCCTCCGTTCATGGGAGGGGTGTCGGACGTCTGGACCCCCGACTTGAGTGTTTGCGCCCGACGATTTCACGATGGGACAAACCTGTGACATTCAGTCTGAGGACCCAGCAATCCGCTCAGCGGTCGCCTGTGCCTGGGCCACGCAGGCCGCCAGCCCGGAGCCGCGGTAGGCCGAGCCGGTGAGGAACAGCCCGGGGAGAGCCGCCAGTTCGCGGTCCAGCTCGTCGAGCCGCTCCCCGTGGCCGACCGTGTACTGCGGCATGGCTCCGGGCCACCGCTGCACGAGCCGATCGAACGGCTCGGCCGAGATGCCCACGATCCGAGCCAGATCGTGCCGCACGGCGCTCACGAGCTGGTCGTCGTCCATCTCCAGCCAGCGCCGGTCCCCCCAGCGGCCGACCATGCTCTTGATCAGCACGACTTCGTCGTTGGCCAGGTGCGGCCACTTGCTGGTCAGCCAGGTGCACCCCACGATGAACCCGCCCTCGACCGGCGGCACCAGGAACCCGGTCCCGTGCAGGTCCGCCGCCACATCGGAGCGCCGGTAGGCGAGCGTCGCGTTGGCGACATCGACGTACGGGACGCGGTGCAGCAACTCGCCCGCGCGAGGTGAGAGCGGCGCGACGAGATCCGCGGCGACGTACGCCGGCGTGGTGATCACCACAGCGTCCGCGGCGAAGTCACCACCGTTCGTCGTCACGGCCCAGTGGCCGTCGTCCCGGCGGCGCACGCTGGTCGCCGGCACCCCGGTGCGGACGTTGTCGGCTCCCACTACGTCCACGAGTGCCGCAGTCAACCGACTGAGGCCACCGCGAAGCGAGACCAACGGAGCGCGGCGCCTCCCCGCCGGCGGTGGAGCTGCCTTGCGGCGCTTGCGCATGGTCAGGGTCATGCTGCGACCGCTGCGCGCGAGGGCGGCGATCTCAGGCGCGGTGCTGGAGGCGCTGAGGACGTCGGGGCTGCCGGCGTGGATGCCGCCGAGCATCGGCTCCACCATGCGCTGGTACACGTCCGTGCCGTACCGGGGACGCACGATCTCGCCGATGGTCGGGTCGGGGGGCAGCGTGGTCCGCGGTCGGATGATGTCGACCGCCGCGCGCATCGTTCCGGCGGGCGACAAGAGCCCGGACCTCAGCACGGGGCCGAGTCGATCTGGCAGTCCGAAGGCGGCTCCCTGCGGGATCGGGCGAAGCTTGCCGCGCGACCAGATGAATGCTCCGCCGGGCAGCGGCTCGATGATCTCGTCGGTCAGCCCAAGACGGTCGATGAGTGACCGCAGCTCCGCTCCCCGTGAGAGAAGGGAGTCCGGACCGGTATCCACCGGGAACCCCGCCAGCATCGGCGTGCGCACCTTGCCGCCAGGTGCCTCCGCGGCGTCGAGCACGGTGATGGAGGCCTCATCGCCGAGACTCCACCGAAGGAAGGCCGCCGTCGCCAAGCCCGTCGGTCCTGCTCCGACAATCACGGTCGACGGCGCCACTGAGGCATTCTCGCACCAACGTCGACTCGGCCAGGGGGCGTGCACGGCACGGTAGGGGCACGGCAGTATTCGGACCGTGACAGCTCGCACAGCGCACCTTCCGATCAAGCTGCCGGACGACGCGACCGATGTCGTCGTTGCGGGTCCACGCCCATTCGTCACGGATGTGCGCTACACGCTGCCGGACGGCAGTCGCCACCACTGGGAGGCGAGGAGACACCGCAAGGAAGCCGGAGGGCGCGGCGCCCACAGCCTCACCTGGCGGATCGGGCTGCTCTTCGTGATCGGTTCGGCATGCTTCGTCGCCGGACCCATTCCGTTCTACGTGAACCTGGTCGGCACTCGCGGGGCGGCGTGGACGTTCTTCATTGGCTCGATCTTCTTCACGAGCGCGGCATACCTCTCGTACGTCCAGGTGGTAAGGGAGGACGGACATCGGTGGTTCGGGTGGACCCCGCACCTGATGGGCTTCTGGGCCACCCTCATCCAGCTGGTCGGCACCCTGTACTTCAATGCGACGACCTTCCGATCCCTGCAGGACGTCCCACCAGAGATGGTGAACCAGGTGATCTGGCGACCGGACGCGTTCGGCTCGATCTGCTTCCTCATCTCGTCCGCCATCGCCTTCGGCGAGGCTGGGCACCGGTGGTGGTCATGGCGCCCGGGCCACCTGGATTGGCACGTCACCGCCCTCAACATGTGGGGGTCGGTGTTCTTCGGGCTGTCCGCCATCGGCGCCTTCACCGAACCGTCGGGGACCCTTCGGAACGCCGTCGTGGCGAACGTCGGAACAAGTGTTGGCGCGGTGTGCTTCCTGATCGCGGCGCTGCTCACGATGGGGGAAGAAGCGCCTCGAGAGTCGTGAAGTCGTATCCCCGGGCCCGCAGGTCGTCGATCAGTCGCGGGAGGGTGTCCGCGTCGAGGGTCGACCCGTCGGTCGGGTGCTGGCCGACGTGCATCAGGACGATCGCGCCGGGCTGGATGGCGTCCATCACTCGTCGTTCGACCTTCGCGACCGACATTCCGCCCGATGTGCCAAGCCAGCCTGCAGAGTCGACCGTCCACTGGATGGCTGCGTAGCCGCGGTCATTCACTCGCCTGATGTCTCGGGGAGTGTGCGCGCCGTAGGGGAACCGGAACCATGGTTGCGTGCCGCGACCGGTGGCCTTGGCCACTGCGGCGTTGGTCGCATCGAGCTCGCGCGTGAGCCGTGCGTCGGACATCTCTGGCACCTTGCCGTGGGTGTCGGTGTGATTGCCCAGGACGTGTCCCGCGCGCGAGATACGACGCACCTTCGCCGGGTGGGCGCGCGCCCACTTCCCGGTCAGGAAGAACGTGGCCCTTATGCCCTCGGACTTGAGGGTGCGCAGGATGCTGCGGACGCCGCCAGCTCCGCCACCGGCATCGAAGGTCAAGGCCACCAGCCTCTTCTTCGTCGGTATCCGGGTCCAGGCCTTGCCCGCCAGCCTCGGTGCCAGCGTGTCCGCGCGTGCGGCCAAGGGCGTGGGCGTGCTGGGCGCACCTGCTGCCTGCGCAGGCGGCGCCACGCCGGTCGCCACCACCATCGAGATGAGTACGGCCACCGCCCGCATTCGCATGGATCCATGTTGGCCGACGTCGGTCCGTCGGGTTGGCTGATCGGCCCATCCTGCTCAGGAAGGCGGCCGGTGCAAGTCGCGGGGGCCGCCGCCGTTTGGCGAGTCCCCACAGTCGGATGCATGATGGAGGGGTGAGCTTCTTCGACAGGCACCCTCGCGTCCGCTGGGCAGTTCCGGCGGCGGCCGGTCTCCTCGTGCTTGCAGGCACGGCCATCGGCACCGCCGGCGTGTCGGCCGATGCGGGCCTGCCGGCCAAGACCGCCCAGGAGTTGCTCGTCGACCTCCAGTCGGCCGAGCCCGGTCCCGTCAGCGGCACCGTCGAGATCTCCTCCGATCTGGGCCTGCCGGACCTCTCGATGCTGGGTGGGGCGGGATCGACCGACCCGACCAGCCTGTTGAGCGGCACGCACACCCTGCGCGTGTGGAGCGATGGCGGCGCCAACGCCCGAGTCGATCTGCTCGCCGAGCGCAGTGAGTACGACATGGTCGTCAACGGACAGGATGTCTGGCTGTGGGACAGCAGCACGTCCACCGTCGAGCACTACGTCATGCCCGAGGGGTCCCCCACCAAGGCGCCCGCCAGTGAGATGTCCGTGCCGAAGACTCCGCAGGAAGCCGCAGAGCTCGTGCTGACCAGTATCGATCCGACCACCGAGGTCAGCGTGTCCGGCTCCGGCTCAGTCGCCGGTCGCCCTGTCTACGAGCTCTCGCTGACCCCGCGCCAGGACGGAACCAAGATCGCTCGTGTCGTGATGTCCGTCGACGCGGAGACCGGCTCCCCGCTGCGCGTTCAGGCCTTCTCGGCGGTCACTCAGGCTCCTGCGTTCGACGTCGGCTTCACGACCGTGGACTTCACGACCCCGGACGCCTCCGTCTTCGCGTTCACCCCGCCTCCTGGGGCGGACGTCACCGAGCACTCGGCGACGGACGGGCCCACTCGAGGCGATGGGGGCTCCATGGCCAGTGGGCCGCAGCCGACGATGGTCGGCGAGGGCTGGACGAGCGTGCTCGTGGCCGCGGTGCCGGCGGACCAGCTGACGGACAACTCGTCCGACTCTCAGGCCTCCGCTGCGGACCTGATCCAGGCACTGCCGAGCGTGTCCGGTCCGTGGGGTTCGGGCCGCCTGCTCGACGGAACTCTCTTCTCCGCGATCATCACGGACGACGGTCGGATGGCCGTCGGTGCCGTCACTCCCGAGGTGCTTGAGACCGCGCTGGCCCAGCAGTGACCGACCTCGCGGTATCCACCCGCGGGCTGGTCAAGAGATTCGGGGAGGTCGCCGCGGTCGATCGGATCGACATGGCCGTCCCGAGCGGCTCGGTGTACGGATTCCTCGGCCCGAACGGTTCCGGCAAGACCACCACGATCCGGATGCTCCTCGGCCTGGCCTTCGCCTCCGACGGAGAGATCGAACTGCTCGGCGAGCGCGTGCCCGATCGGGTCGCTACGGTCCTCCCGCGAGTCGGGTCGCTTGTGGAGGGTCCGGCGTTCCACCCCTACCTCTCCGGCCGCGCCAACCTGGCGCGGCTCGACGCTGCGGACCAGTTGGCGGACGGCGGCACCTCTCGCGAGCGCATCGATGCGGCGCTGGACCGCGTGGGCCTGCTGGCCGCGGCCCGCAAGCGGTATCGCGCGTACTCCCTCGGCATGCGGCAGCGGCTTGCCATCGCGGCGGCGCTGCTGCAGCCCAGGGACCTGCTGGTCCTGGACGAACCGACCAACGGCCTCGATCCCCAGGGCACGCGTGAAGTGCGCCACCTGATCTCCTCGCTGGCCGAGGACGGCACGACGGTGCTCGTCTCCAGCCACCTGCTGTCGGAGGTCGAGCAGGTCTGCTCGCACGTGGGCGTGATGCGTCAGGGGCGCCTGGTAACCCAGGGCACGGTGGCAGAGGTGCGCTCCGGCGCACGACCGACCGCGATCGTCACGACGCACGAGCCGGACGCTGCAGCCGCAGTCCTGCGGGATCTCGGGCTTGCGGCGATCGCCACCTCGCCGACCGGAGTGACCGCCGACCCCGGACATGCTCAGCCGGAGGCGATCGTCGCTTCGCTGGTGGCGGCGGGTGTGGGAGTCCGAGGCTTCTCGGTCGAGTCACCCAGCCTGGAGGACCTCTTCGTGTCCCTGACGGGGGAGGGGTTCGATGTCGGTGAGTGACACCGCCGCGCAGGAGTTCATCGGCTCCCACCGCCCGTCGGCGGTTCGCACCCACGGGCGCCTGCTGCGGTCGGAGCTGCGCCTGATCGTGGGTCGTCGCCGCAACCAGATGGGGCTGCTCGTGCTGGCGGCCGTGCCTGTGCTCATCGCCTTGGCGCTGAAGTTCTCCACTCCGCGGGGCGGTCGCGGGGCGACCGACTTCATCGCGGCGGCAACGTCCAACGGCCTGTTCGTTGCGCTGGCGGCCATCACGATCGAGATCGCCCTCTTCCTGCCGCTCGCCGTCGCGGTCCTGTCGGGTGACGCCATCGCGGGGGAGGCGAACACCGGCACCTTGCGCTACCTCCTCACCGTGCCGGTCACCCGGACGCGGCTGCTGGCGACAAAGTACGCGGCGTTGACGATAGGCGCACTCATCGGCGTGGTCGTCGTCGCCGTCACCGGCGTCATCATCGGTGGTGCACTGTTCGGACTGGGCCCGGTGACGCTGCTCTCCGGTGCGCAGGTGCCGCTCACCGATGGGCTGCTCCGGCTTGCGCTCGCAGTCCTGTACGTCGCCGTAGGCCTGGCGGCGCTCGCTGCCATCGGCCTGTTCATCTCGGTCCTCACCGAGCAGCCCATCGCGGCGATGATCGCCGTGACCATCGTGTCGACCGCGATGTGGATCCTGGACGGGATCACGCAGCTGGACTGGCTGCATCCATGGCTGCTCGTGCACTACTGGCCGGCATTCGCCGACTTCTTCCGTGACCCCATGTACTTCGACGAGATCATCCGCGGTCTGCTCGTCGACGTCGCATATGCGGTTATCTTCGGCACGCTCGCGTGGGCGCGGTTCGGCCGCAAGGACATCACGAGCTAGTCGGGGAGACCGCGCGTCAGGAGCCCGCCGGGCATAGGTTGGCCTCATGACTGAGTACTCGAAGGACGTGACAGAGTTCATCAAGCTCTACCTGACTCCCGTCTTCGCCCGACCGGCCATCAAGGACGGCATTCCCAAGGTCGAGGTTCCCGAGTTCGGTGCCGATCCGCGGATCGCCTACCAACTGATTCACGACGAGCTGATGCTCGACGGAAACGCCCGCCAGAACCTGGCCACTTTCGTCACGACCTACATGGGACCCGAGGCCGACCAGCTCTTCCTGGAGTCGGTCGACAAGAACATGATCGACAAGGACGAGTACCCGCAGACCGCCGCCATCGAGCAGCGCTGCGTCGCGATGCTCTCCAACCTGTGGCATGCCCCTGCCGGTGAGAAGCCCACGGGCACGTCAACCGTCGGGTCGAGCGAGGCGGTCATGCTCGGGGGACTGGCGATGAAGTGGCGCTGGCGGCAGCGTCGGCAGGCCGCCGGACTCCCGTCCGACAAGCCGAACCTCGTCATGGGCATCAACGTCCAGGTCGTCTGGGAGAAGTTCTGCCGGTACTGGGATGTCGAGCCTCGGTATGCGCCGATCGAGGAGGGCAGACTGCACCTCGACGCGGAGCATGCCGTTGCGCTGGTCGACGAGAACACCATCGGCGTCGTCGCCATCCTCGGCTCGACCTTCGACGGCTCGTACGAGCCGGTCAAGGAGATCGCGGCCGCGCTGGACGAGCTGGCCGCCAACGGAGGGCCGGACGTGCCTGTGCATGTCGACGGTGCCTCGGGTGGTTTCGTGGCGCCGTTCATCGACGAGGACCTCGAATGGGACTTCCGGGTACCGCGGGTCGTCTCCATCAATGCCTCCGGCCACAAGTACGGCCTGGTGTACCCGGGCGTCGGCTGGGTCGTCTGGCGCACGCCGGAGGACCTCCCGGAGGACCTGGTCTTCCATGTCAACTACCTCGGCGGCGACATGCCGACCTTCGCCCTGAACTTCTCCCGGCCTGGCGCGCAGGTGATCCTGCAGTACTTCAACTTCATCCGACTGGGCCGATTCGGGTACAAGGAGCTCCACCAGGCCGCCCGTGACTCGGCGCTCTACCTGTCCTCGGAGATCGAGAAGATGGGCCCCTACGAACTGCTGTCCGACGGTTCGGAGCTGCCGGTCTTCTTCTTCCGTCTCAAGCCCGACGTCAAGAACTACACCGTCTATGACGTGTCAGCGAAGCTGCGGGAGAGCGGGTGGCAGGTGCCGGCCTACAGCCTGCCGGACAACCTCACGGACGTGTCAGGCATGCGCATCGTGGTGCGCAACGGCTTCGGCCGCGACCTTGCCGACCTGCTTCTCGCAGACTTGCGCCGCGTGACCGAGTTCCTCGAGGGGCTGGACGCGCCGCTCGTGCAGGACCCCAGCCACACGGAGAACTTCCACCACTGACCGCCTAGAGTGCGGTCGGCACTTGGGGGAGGCGCGCCTCGCCCTCCTCGATGATGAAGTCCCACAGGGCCTGAGCCGCGGGGGACACGGCCCGCCGCGCCATCCGGACCACCAGCCAGTGCCGCCGGACCGGGAGGCCTTCGACATCGAGCACGGCGAGCCGCCCGTCGTTGAGCTCCGCACAGATCGTGTGCGCCGACAGCAGGGCGATGCCCAGGCCGGCGATCACCGCCTGCTTGATGGTCTCGTTCGACGAGATCTCCATGCCGACCCTCGGCTGCAGCTCGGCGCTCGCGAACAGGGCATCGAGATGGCCACGGGTGCCGGACCCGGGCTCGCGGACGAGGAAGGTCTCGTTCGCCACATCCTCGAACGTCACCCGTCGGCCGACCATCGGGTGCGTCGGCGGGGCGGTGATGACGTAGGGATGGTCCCCGAAGATCGCCTGCTCGACGTCGAGACCGCTGGGGGGTCGTCCCATGATGGCGAGGTCGACGTCGAACTCCTCCAGCAACCGCAGCACGTCGTCGCGATTGCCAACGGAGATGGACACGTGCACCCCCGGACGGCGATCGCGGAATGACGCCAGTACGTGAGGCGCGAAGTACTTGGCCGTGCTGACGGCCCCCACCCGGACGTGCCCCGCGCTGGCATCCCGCAGCGCGTCGAGGGCCTCCCCGCAGGCGGCGAGCTCGGCATCGATGCGCCCCGCCGACTCGATGAGCAATCGCCCGGCCTCGGTGGGATGCTGCCCGCCGGGGCCTCGTTCGAGCAGGGGAAGGCCGACGCGCTTCTCCAGAAGGCGCAGCTGCTGGGCGATGGCCGGTCCCGTCAGGTGCAGGGCCTCGGCCGCTCCGGCGAGGGACCCGGTCCGGGCGGTCTCGGAGAGGAACGTCAGTTGCCGAAGGGTCACGTCCTTCATGTCTGAAGCATAGAGGAACTTGCTATCCACCATAAATGCCATGTCTGGACTTCGCATGAGCGGGCGGCGAGACTCGGCACATGCTGACGGCTACCTCGACTCGCCCCACGCTGACCGACGTCCTGGCGGACTGGGGAGCCTCGAGCACCAGCGGTCGCGCGGTGGTCGCCGCCATAGGTGCGATCGCCGCGGCCAGCGTGGAGCTGGCCGGCATGATCGCGGCCAGCCCCTTGGCGGACGCCACAGCAGGGGAGCGGGCCAGCAACGCCAGCGGGGACGACCAGAAGCCGCTCGACGTGCTGGCGGAGGCTCACTTCGTCAGCGCGCTCAGCGGCCTGGACGTGGCGGGAGTGTGCTCCGAGGAGAGCGCCGACCCGATCCCGCTCACGACCGGCGGAGCGATCGTGGTCTCCCTCGACCCGATCGACGGGTCCTCGAACATCGACATCAACGCGCCGATCGGAACGATCTTCTCGATTCTGCCCGCGCTCCCGAGCGGCGATCTACTCGCGTCGTCGCTGCAACCCGGCAGGAACCAGCTTGCGGCCGGCGTCATCGTGTACGGACCGAGCACGGTGCTCATCGTGACGGTGGGCGACGGAACGGACGTGTACGCGCTCGATCCGGCCTCCGGCGAGTACGTGCGCACGCACCGACGGGTGGAGCTCCCGGTCGAGTCGCGGGAGTACGCGATCAACGCTTCCAACGCGCGGCACTGGGATCCAGGGATCCGTAGCTACGTCAGCGACTTGGTCGACGGCAGCGGTGGACCGCGCGGCATGGACTTCAACATGCGCTGGCTGGCCGCGCTGGTCGCAGACACCTACCGCATCCTGCTGCGCGGCGGCATCTACCTGTATCCGCGAGACGAGCGCCCGGACTACCGCAACGGGCGGATCAGGCTGGTGTACGAGGCCAACCCGGTGGCCTTCCTGTGCCATCAGGCCGGCGGGCTGGCGACTGATGGCGTCGACCCGATCCTCGACGCCCAGCCGACATCGCTGCACCAGAAGACCCCGCTGGTATTCGGCTCGCGACGGAAGGTCGAGCGCGTGGCCAAGTACCTGACCGAGCCATTCAGCTCGCATGAGGACTCTCCGCTGTTCAACCGGCGCGGTCTCTTCCGGGACTAGGAGCGCACATGTCCATCAAGCACCCGATCATCGTCGTGACGGGCTCATCCGGCGCGGGGACCTCGACCGTCAAGTCCACCTTCGAGCAGATCTTCCGCCGCGACAGTGTCAACGCTGCGTACATCGAGGGCGACGCCTTCCACCGCTACGACCGGCAGGCGATGAAGAAGGCGATAGCCGAGGCGGAGGCGCAGGGCAACAAGCACTTCAGCCACTTCACTCCGGAGGCCAATCTCCTCGACGAACTCGGTGAGGTGTTCCGCGAGTTCTCGGAGACGGGCAAGGGACGGACTCGCGTCTACGTGCACGACGAGATCGAGGCGAAGCGGCTCGACACCCCGTCAGGAACGTTCACAGACTGGCAGCCCCTGCCCAGTGACGCCGAGGTGCTCTTCTACGAGGGGTTGCACGGCGCAGCAGTCACGCCAACGGTGGACCTCGCCCAGTACGGCGACCTCAAGATCGGCGTCGTGCCCGTGATCAATCTCGAGTGGATCCAGAAACTGCACCGCGACCAGCGGCACCGCGGGCACTCCCAGGAGGCAATCACCGACACCATCCTGCGCCGCATGCCCGACTACATCGGCACCATCACGCCGCAGTTCAGCCAGACCGATATCAACTTCCAGCGGGTGCCCACCGTGGACACGTCCAACCCGTTCATCGCCCGCACCATCCCCACCCCGGATGAGTCGTTCGTGGTCATCCGGTTCCGCAATCCTCACGGGATCGACTTCTCCTACCTGGTCTCGATGCTCCAGGGGTCGTTCATGTCTCGCGCGAACTCGATCGTCATCCCGGGCGGGAAGCTCGACTTGGCCATGCAGCTCATCCTCACCCCCATGATCAAGCGACTCGTCGAGAATGGACGACGGGCCCGCGCATGAACCGCGTGATGGTGCCGGCAAGGCATCTCGCCGACCCCAACGGAAAGGCCTGACTGATGACCATCATCGCCCCGTCCATCCTCTCTGCCGACTTTGCGCGCTTCGGCGAGGAAGTCCGCGCGATCGACGCGGCAGGTGCCGACTGGGTGCACGTCGACGTGATGGACGGACACTTCGTCGGCCAGATCACCTTCGGCCCGCAGGTGGTCAAGGCGATCCGACCCCACACCCGGAAGCGGCTCGACGTGCACCTGATGATCGCCCCGGTCGATGTCTACCTAGCGGACTTCGCGGCGGCCGGGGCCGACTCGGTGACCATCCATGTCGAAGCTGGTCCGCACATCCACCGGTCCATCCAGGTCGCCCGCGAATGCGGGTTGGGAGT
>Ga0316576_10000654_pt1 | contig 16823 bp, 15 predicted proteins | sample S0NA_FD_203075 | JGI IMG/M metagenome (GOLD analysis project Ga0316576, IMG submission 203075) | Rhizosphere microbial communities from salt marsh grasses in Alabama, United States - S0-2_050615r3r5 | ecosystem: Host-associated > Plants > Roots > Rhizosphere | place: USA: Alabama | collected... | reverse complement strand
CCACACGACGGTCGAGGAGCGCCTCCTGGAGCTCCTTGGTGAAGAACCCCTTGCCCTCCATCTTGTGGAACGCGACGTTCTGGATGCGGTCGCCCTGCGTCTTGACGACGACGATCTCGGCGTCATGGTCGAGGCGTGCGTCGAGCAGGTGGGCGACGCGACGGGCCTGCCACAGGGCGAGGTCGGACCCGCGGGTGCCGATACGCAGCGACGGGCGCGCACTCATGATCCGTCGCTCCCGTCGGCGACAGGTCGATCGTTGTCCAGCCCCTGGAGGAAGCCGTCGATCACCGCGGCGGAGTGGTGCCACGCGGCGCCCTTGAGGCCGCGCAGCGGAACCTGGACGAGCCGTTTCACGAGCGCGTCCGTCATCTTGTTGATCGCCTTGCGGTCGGTGTCCGAGAGGTGGGCGAGGTCCTTGGTCAGGCTGTAGTCGACCGCCTTCCTCGCCACCTCCCGGAACGACCGGTGGAGCTCCTTGGCGGCGGGGGAGATCTCGCGGTCGAGCACCCGACGGCGCAGGATCGTGAGCTGGTGTTCGACGAGCTTCTCGCACCGGTCCATCTCGGCCATCCGTCGCTGCCGGTTGGCCTCCGCCTCGTCGCGCATCTCCTCGATGCCGAGTAGCGTCACCCCGGCGAGGGCCTCGGTCGTCGGCGCCACGTTGGGTGGCATGGCGAGGTCGATCACGAGCAGCTCCTCGTCGTCAGGCAGATGCCGGCGCATGTCCGCGACGTGCTCGCGGGACAGGATCGCGTCCGGTGCGGAGGTGGCGGCCACGACGAGCCCGACGCGCGGCGGTTCGTTGAGGACCGATTCCAGGGGCAGAACGCCGACGTCCGGTTGGCCGTCGATCATCGCCTCTGCGCGGTCGACCGAACGGTTGGCCACCAGCACGCGACGATCGGAATCCGCCGACCGGATGAGCCGCAGGGCCTGGCGCGCCATTTCGCCGGCGCCCAGGATCAACGCGGGTGCCGACGTGGCGGCGAGGTGATCGGCCAGACGGCGCTCGACCAGCGTCACCAGTGAGACCGGACGGCGGGCGAGCTCGGTCTCGGTGCGGATCCTCTTCGCGAGGTGGAACGACTCGTGGAAGGTCTGGTCGAGTATGCCGCTCAGGAGCCCGATCGCGTGGGCGCGTTCGTGGGCCTCCTTGGCCTGCCCGGTGATCTGCGCCTCGCCGACCATCATCGAGTCGAGGGCCGAGGTCACGCGGAACAGGTGGCGAACGGCAGACCGACCGAAGTGCACGTAGAGGTGCTCGTCGTCAGGGAGCTGACAGTGGCCCTCGGTCAGGTCCGCGAGACTGCGGCGCACGTGGAACAGCAGCTCCGGTGTGTGGATCCGGGTGTCGCCCCGGAAGTAGAACTCGACGCGGTTGCAGGTCCCGAGGTACACGAGCTCGGTGAAGCCCGACAGGCGTGCGAGCTCCACCAGCGCTGTGTCGCCGAAGTCGTCGGGCAGCGCCGCTGTGGCGAGGTTCGTGATGTCTGTCGTCCGGTAGCTGGCCCCGACGACCCCGATGCGGTCCACGATGTCGGCCCTCCCGCGCGAGATTGTACTCAAGACCGAATCTCGATTCAGTCATGCGCCGGTCATATCACCGCCGACACTGTCGAACGCCCGTCATGCCGGGGATCGGCTCTCAGGAATGACCGAGACGTGATCTCCGGAGTACGCAACTCCCTCCGACGGGCGTGTACAATCTGCGGCGCGTCCGATGGAGGGCCTGCGAGTACCGCACACCGTGAACGTCCGGACACCCGACGGGTGTCCCGGTGAGTCCCGTCGGATCGCGATTCCGTCCCCAGCTCGTGACACGCTGCCGCCCCGCCCGACCGCCGGGCACCGGGTCGAGCCGGCGTGGCCGCGGGTGGTGGACGGGCACCGGCTCACGCCGCGTGATCACTCTCGGAGGGGGGAATCAGGACGACCATGACACAGCTCGCGGGACTCTGGACCTCGACCCTGGGCAAGAAGGTGCTGATGGCGGTCACCGGCATCATCCTCTTCGGCTACCTGGTCGGGCACATGCTCGGAAACCTCCAGATCTACATGGGTCCGGAGCAGATCAACAAGTACGCCGAGTTCCTCCACTCCAACCAGGTGTTGCTGTGGGGGGTGCGGATCGCGCTCCTGTTCTCGATCGGCGTGCACATCCTGGCGGCGGTCCAGCTGTGGCTGCGCAACCGCGCCAGTCGGCCGGTGAAGTACAAGGTGTTCCGACCGCCCGAGGTCGACTACGCGGCGCGCACGATGGTGTGGAGCGGCCCGATCATCGCCGCCTTCATCGTGTACCACCTGCTTCACTTCACCACCGGCACGTTGCACCCGGAGTACCGGCACCTGAAGCCGTTCGAGAACGTCGTCATCGGCTTCCAGAACCCGGTGGTGGCGATCGCCTACATCGTCGCCATCGTGCTGCTGTGCTTCCACCTCTACCACGGCCTGTGGAGCCTGTTCCAGACCTTTGGTTGGGACCACCCGAAGTTCAACCGGTGGCGGCGAGTCGCGGCCGCCGTGTTCGCCGTCGCCATCTGCGCCGGCTTCATCTCGGTCCCGCTGGCGGTGCTGGCGGGCGTGGTGCATCTGTGAGGGGGGTGAGGGACATGAAGCTGGAAGCACGCATTCCATCCGGTCCGCTCGCCGACAAGTGGACCAAGTACAAGAACGACGCCAAGCTGGTCAGCCCGGCCAACAAGCGCAAGCACTCCGTGATCGTGGTGGGGACGGGTCTCGCCGGTGGTGCGGCCGCGGCCAGCCTCGGCGAGCTCGGCTACACGGTGAAGGCGTTCTGCTACCAGGACAGTGCGCGACGGGCGCACTCGATCGCCGCGCAGGGGGGCATCAACGCCGCCAAGAACTACCAGAACGACGGCGACACGGTGTTCCGTCTGTTCTACGACACGATCAAGGGTGGCGACTACCGGTCGCGCGAGGCCAACACCTACCGTCTCGCCGAGCTGAGCGTGGACATCATCGACCAGGCGGTCGCCCAGGGAGTCCCGTTCGCACGAGAGTACGGCGGCTACCTCGCCAACCGGTCGTTCGGCGGCGCCCAGGTGTCGCGGACGTTCTACGCGCGAGGCCAGACCGGCCAGCAGCTGCTGCTCGGCGCGTACGCGTCGCTCAACGCCCAGGTCGCGGCAGGCAACGTGGTGGTGTACCCGGCGACCGAGATGCTCGACGTCGTGGTCGTCGACGGTGTCGCCCGCGGCATCGTCACCCGTGACCTGCGGACCGGCGAGATCTCGAGCCACGTCGCCGACGCGATCCTGCTGTGCACCGGGGGCTACTCGAACGTCTACTTCCTGTCGACGAACGCCAAGGGCTGCAATGTCACGGCGGCGTGGCGCGCCCACCGGCGCGGTGCCGGCTTCGCCAACCCGTGTTTCACGCAGATCCACCCGACCTGCATCCCGCAGTCGGGCGACTACCAGTCGAAGCTGACGCTCATGTCGGAGTCGCTTCGCAACGACGGGCGCGTGTGGGTGCCCAAGAGCGCGGACGACAAACGCGCGCCCAACGACATTCCGGAGAGCGATCGGGACTACTACCTCGAACGGATCTATCCGTCGTTCGGCAACCTCGTGCCACGGGATGTGGCGTCGCGCAACGCCAAGAAGGTATGCGACGAGGGTCGTGGCGTCGGCGGCACCGGCTACGGCGTGTACCTCGACTTCGCGGACGCCATCCAGCGTCTCGGCGAGAACACGATCCGGGAGCGGTACGGCAACCTGTTCGACATGTACGAGCGGATCACGGGCGAGAACCCGTACAAGGTGCCCATGCGCATCTACCCGGCGCCGCACTACACCATGGGTGGGCTGTGGGTCGACTACCGCCTGATGTCAACGATTCCGGGTCTGTTCGTGCTCGGTGAGGCCAACTTCTCGGACCACGGAGCCAACCGTCTCGGCGCCTCGGCCCTCATGCAGGGCCTCGCGGATGGGTACTTCGTGATTCCCTACACGCTCGGCGACTACCTCGGCAACGCGAAGCTCGACGACGTGTCGGCTTCCCATCAGGAGTTCCGGGACGTCGAGGCCGACGTCGCCGACCGCACCGATCGTCTGCTGAAGGTGAACGGCTCACGCAGTGTGGACTCGTTCCACCGCGAGCTCGGGATGCTGATGCTCGACAGGTGCGGCATGGAGCGGTCCCGCGAGGGGCTCGAGGGGGCGATCACGAAGATCCAGGCCCTGCGTGACGACTACTGGAACGACGTGCGGGTTCTCGGTGAAGGCGAGGACCTCAACCAGGAGCTGGAGAAGGCGGGTCGCGTGGCCGACTACTTCGAGCTGGCGGAGCTGATGTGCCGCGACGCGCTCCAACGCGAGGAGTCGTGTGGCGGCCACTTCCGGATTGAGCACCAGACCGCGGAGGGCGAGGCGAAGCGTGACGACGACAACTTCACCCACGTGACGGTCTGGGAGTACACCGGCGATCCGAGCAAGCCCGAAGCACACACCGAGCCGCTGGAGTTCGAGAACGTCCAGCTGACCCAGAGGAGTTACAAGTGATGCGGCTGACTCTCAACATCTGGCGCCAGAAGAACCCGGAGGACCGCGGAGGGTTCGCGACCTACGAGCTCGAGAACGTCAACGAGCACATGTCGTTCCTCGAGATGCTCGACGTGCTCAACGAAGAGCTGATCTCCAAGGGCGAGGAACCGGTCGCGTTCGAGCACGACTGTCGCGAGGGGATCTGCGGTTCCTGCGGTGTCGTCATCAACGGCGTCGCCCACGGAGACCAGAAGGGCAGCACCTGCTGCCAGCTGCACATGCGTCACTTCTCCGACGGCGACGAGATCACCATCGAGCCGTGGCGGGCCAAGGCGTTTCCGGTCCTCAAGGACCTGATGGTCGACCGGTCCGCGTTCGACCGCATCATGCAGGCCGGGGGGTTCATCAGTGTCCGCACCGGCAGTGCGCCGGATGCGAATGCGATCCCCATTCCGAAGGACACGGTCGAGAACGCCATGGACTTCGCCGAGTGCATCGGGTGCGGTGCCTGCGTCGCCTCGTGCCCGAACGGCGCGGCGATGCTGTTCGTCGGTGCCAAGATCGCGCACCTCGGCCTGCTGCCCCAGGGTCAGCCGGAACGGGAACGCCGTGCGCGTTCCATGGTCGAGGCGATGGAGCGCGAGGCATTCGGTGCGTGCACCAACTTCCGGGCGTGTGAGGCCGTGTGCCCGAAGGAGATCTCGATCTCGGCGATCGCTCACATGAACAAGGACTTCCGCAAGGCACTGTGGTCGAAGTCCGGGGGGACCGGGAAGAAGTCCTGACGCGGGCTCTGGTACGCGACGATACGGACGGGGCGCAGCTCACTGCGCCCCGTTTCGTCACTCCAGGATCGCGGTGACGACGACACCGGCGGCGATCACGAGGATCACCAGCCCGAGGGCCGCCATGAACAGCTCGCCCGCTGTGTACTTGCGACCCCGTGGCGTGGAGGATGTGGGCGATCCGGTGCGTTGCGGGGACGGTTTCGAGTTCTTCCGCCGACGTGCCATGACCCGGGACCTCCGTCCGAGATTCGAGTGACGAGCATACCGCGACGGCGCCGGGCCGTGTCCGCTCGCGAGGACGCCGTGTTCTCCCACGGTCACGCGACGAGGTCCTCTGCCGCCGTCGCTCCTGACAAGGTGGGGGCTGACCCCGGAGCCCCTGAACTCCGAGGTCGCCACGAGGGGTAGGCCACTCAGGTGAGATGTCAGTGGCAGGTCGTGTATGGCTGGGGGCAGCAGAGCTGCCCGTGCAAGGTGGGGACGCACGAGGCTCCCGAAGCCTTCCGGACTCCCTCGTCGTGCGACGAGCAGGGTAGAGGTTGCTTCGTGCTCATCACTCGTCTATACGAGCAATCTACGTGCCAGGTTACTTCCAACGAACCGGAAGTGGCGGGTGTCCGTATGACACGGTAGGATGCACGATGTGCCTCATCGACAACAGGAGGAACCCATGACCGACGGTCTCGAACGCGCCCGCGAGCGGCGCAACCTGCTGGAGCGCCTGGGAGCACGAATTCCGGGTTTCGGTGGTTACCTCGAGCGCGAGATGCGTCGCGAGGTCGACAAGATGCAGCGCGACTGGCTCGCGGAGCGTCTCGACCGGACGCGTGAGTCCCTGCAGCGGCGGGTCCGCGACTGGAGCCGTGCCGGCAACCTCGCGAACCTGGACATCGCGTCGAGCGTCGACAAACGCCTCGACCGGGTCGCCAACCGGGTGCGTCACGCCGACTACGGCATCTCCGGTTTCTTCGATGTCGTCAAGATCTACGAGCCGGAGCTCGAGCGGCTCTACGCCTTCGACCTCGCCCTCGGAGACGAGGTCGAGGCCCTGCTGCAGCGGGTGGACGACCTGCCGGCGACCGCGGCGGAACCCGAGCTGCGGGGCGTGTTGGAGGCGGTGGAGACGTTCGACCGGCAGTTCGATCAACGCGCCAGGATCTTCGAAGACGTGACGCAGAGGGGAGGCGCCTGATGGCCCTTGAGATCATCGAACACCACGATCCGACCGGCGAGCAGATCGTCTTCCGCGTGCCCCAGGAGGGAAGCGCCGACATCAAGATGGGCGCCCAGCTGGTGGTCCACGAGACCCAGGAGGCGGTGCTGTTCCGCGACGGGCGTGCACTCGACGTGTTCGCCCCGGGTCGCCACACGCTCGTCACCCAGAACATCCCGGTGCTGACGAAGGTGCTGTCGCTGCCGTTCGGCTCCACCTCGCCCTTCCGCGTGGCGGTGGTGTACGTCAACAAGCGCACGTTCCTGAATCAGAAGTGGGGGACCCGCGAACCGGTGGTCTTCCGCGACTCCGAGCTCGGGATGGTCCGGCTGCGCGCCTTCGGCACCTACGCCTACAGAATCGCGGACTCCCAACTGTTCGTGAACACCGTGGTGGGTTCACAGGGCGTGTTCGAGACCGACCGGTTGAAGGACTTCTACCGCGACGTCATCGTGTCGCGCCTCAACGACCTGCTCGGGGAGACCCTCAAGACCATCTTCGACCTGCCGCGCTACTACGACGAGATCGGCGCCGCCGCCAAGGCGCGGCTGGCAGAGGACTTCTCCAAGTACGGTGTCGATCTGACCGACTTCTACGTGAACTCCATCACGCCACCGGACGAGGTCCAGGCCAAGATCGACGAGCGGGCCGCGATGGGTGCGGTGGGGGACATGGACACCTACATGCGGTTCAAGGCGGCCCAGGCGATTCAGGACGCCGCCCAGTCGGGTGGTGGCGGCGAGGGCGGGGCGGCCGGGGCCGGGATGGGACTGGGGCTCGGAGCCGGTTTCGGCGCCATGATGCCGGGGATGATCGCCAACGCCATGCAGCAGGCGCAGCAGAAGGGCGACGCGACGGCGCCAACGCAGACAGCCGCCGGGGCAGGCGCCGGCGCGGCAGCCGCTGCCGGCGCGGCCTTCTGCGCGGAGTGCGGCAAGCCGGTGCCGGCCGGTGCGAAGTTCTGCCCGAGCTGTGGTCATCCGCAGTCGGCCCCGGGAGGCTGCTCGAACTGCGGACAGCCGGTACCGGATGGCGCGAAGTTCTGCCCGAACTGCGGGACCGCACAAGGGAGCTGATCGGTGGAGGTGCGCTGCACCCAGTGCGGCGCCGAGCTCGAGGTTGCAGCGGACGCGCGGCTGCTGCGGTGCGGCTTCTGCGACACGGCACTGGTCGTGGACGGCCGCGCGACGCTGTTCCACGAGGTACTGGTGCCGACCGTGGGTGTGGACGGCGTGGCGGGGCATCTGCGCCGGTTCTTCGCGAGCTCGGCGGTGGCCGCGGACGTCGAGAAGCAGGCTGTCGTCGAGGATCCGCAGCTCGAGTTCTTCCCGTTCTGGGCGTTCACCGTGGCCGGTGGCGGGGGTGAGCGCGTGATCCTCCAGCCGGCGGCGCCGTCCGCTTTGCAGGGACTCCATGGACTGAGCCTCCCGGTGGGCGCGGGGCGGCCGATGTCGACGGATGTGACCGGCGGTCACCCGGTGGTCGAGCCGGAGGTCCCGCCCGAGACCGCCCGCACGTGGCTGCACGATCGTGACCCCGGCCTCGAGGTCCGCCGGACGGTGCTGACCCACGTGCCGCTGTACCGCGTGACCTACGGCTGGCGCGGCAGACGCTGGCGCGCCGCCGTCGACGGGGTCACCGGACGCGTGTTCCCGGCCGACTTCCCGACCCGCGCGGAGACACCGTTCCGTGCGGTGGCCGTGACGGCGCTGGTGGTGTTCGGCGTCGAGGGTCTCCTGATCACGAACCCGCTGCTGAAACTGGTGGTGTACCTGGTGACCGCGGTGCCGCTGCTGGGGTTGGCGTGGTGGACGAGCAGGTCGGCGTGACGACGACGCCGGAACGTCCGTCGCGTTCCGTATCGCCGACGCCTCCGTCGGCGCCACGGCTGCTCACGGGCCTCGGCTGCACGTCGTGCGGCGGGTCGCTCGAGATCGCCGACGGGGTGACGAACCTGGTGTGCGGCTACTGCGGCACGCCGGTGGCGGTCGTCGGAGACCGGGGGGTGGCTCGCCGGATGGTGCGCGAGCGTCTGGACCGCGAGTCGGCGCTCGCCGCCGTGCGTCGGTGGTTCACGTCCGGCTTCCGCAAGGAGCCCGCGCTCAAGCGTGACGCGAAGATGGTCGAAGCATTCCTCGCCTGGTTCCCGTTCGTGCGAGTCGAGCTGGACGTGGTCGGCTGGGCCCTGGGGTACAGCACGACCCGGCGCAAGAGCGGCAACCGGTGGGTGGAGGAACGTCGCCCCGAGGAGAAGCAGATCGAGCGGTCGTTCGACCTGACCGTGCCGGCGGCGGACATGGCGGAGTTCGGGGTCCAGCGGGTGGACCTGCGGGGTGACCGCCTCGAGCCGCTCGACCTGGAGCTCCTGCGCAACCGAGGGATGGTCTTCCGACCGGTGCGGGCCCCGGCGGAGGAGGCGGAGCACCTCGAGGGCCAGGCGCTCGAGCAGGCCGCCGCCGACGCGTCGCCGGATCGCGTCACCTACCGCTGGACGGCGCCGGTCGGTCGACGGGTGACGCTGGTCTACTACCCGTTGTGGGTCGTTCGATTCGCCTTCCGGTCCCGGTACTACCAGGTCCTCGTCGACGCCGACGACGGCAGCATCGCCTGGGGTAAGGCGCCGGGCAACCACACCTTCCGTGCCGGATCGTTGATCGCGGCGTGTGCCGGGGCGTGCTTCGTCGGCACCACGGTTCTGCAGCATCTCGACTGGGTGGCGCGTGGCGAAGGGGGGTTGGGCGCTCTCGCGGCGCTCGGCCTCGCGCTGGTCGCACTGATCCGATGGGGCTACGCCCAGTTCCGCCACGGCGGCGTGGTGGAGGAGGGGACCGGCGTGTCGGCGGAGCGCCGCTGGCGGTCGCTCGGCGATTCGCTCAAGAGCGTGGTGGGGAATCGATGAATCTGCAGCTCGTGCCGCTCGACTGTCCGACCTGTGGATCCGCGATGCGGGGCGACCCGTGGGACGTACTCTTTTTCTGTTCCCACTGCGGCGCGGCGGCGCTGCTCGGCTCGGATGGGCTCGAGCCGGTCGTCTCCACGGCGCTGCTCCCCGCCCCCGGACGGCTCGCTCGCGTCTGGCACCCGGCGTGGGTGCTCGACGCCCGCGTGGAGGTGCGGGACCGGACGGTCGCCGGCGGCGGTCGGCCGACCGGATGGACCGACCGACGCAGGTTCGTGATCCCGGCCTTCGAGCTGTCGCTGTCGGATCGGGTCCGTCTCGCGCGCGGGCTGACGACGGCGGCTCCCGAGGCGGGGGAGGTGCCGCGGGAACCGGTGCGAGGCGGGACGCTGCGTCTGGACGACGCGCGGGTGGTCGCTCAGCATCTGGTGGTGGGCGACGAGGTGCGACGTCCCGACATGCTGTCCTCGCTGACCGTCTCGATCGACGTCGAACGGCACCGGCTCGCCGCGATCCCGTTCGAGTCGCTGGACGACCGCCTCCGGTGTGCCGTCACCGGGATCGAGGTGCGGATGGTGGGCGACTGAGACGTTGTTTCAGCAGCGTGTTCCGTCCGTCGCCGCCCGCGGTGCGGACCGCTCGCGCGACGGCCCGTCGGCTGCCCACGACCACCACCAGTCGACGGCCGCGAGTGACCGCCGTGTACAGCAGGTTCCGCTGCAACATCACGTGGTGCTGGTGATGCAGCACGACGACCACGGCCTGATACTCGCTCCCCTGTGACTTGTGGATGGTGCACGCGTAGGCCGAGACGAGATCGTCGAGGTCGTCGCCCTCGACGGACACCACGCGGTCGTCGAAGGACACCCGTACCGTCTGCTCCTCGGCGTCGAGGTCGACGACGCGCCCGATGTCGCCGTTGAAGACCTCGAGATCGTAGTTGTTGCGCACCTGCATCACCTTGTCGCCCAGGCGGAACCTGCGGGTGCCGACGACGAGCTCCGGACCCGAGGGGTTGAGGCATGACTGCAGCGCGTCGTTGAGCGCGGTGACGCCGAGCTCGCCGCGGTGCATGGGGGCGAGCAGCTGGATGTCCTCGAACGGGTCCAGCCCGAACCTCCTGGGGATGCGGTGCGCCGCGAACTCCACGGCGAGCCGTGCTGCGTCCGCGGGATCGTCGCGCGCGACCAGGTAGAAGTCGGCGAGATCGTCCCCGTCGTGCGTGACCGGAAGCTCGCCGCGGTTGATGCGGTGTGCGTTGTCGACGATCAGACTGCGGTGAGACTGGCGGAAGATGTGTTGCAGCCGGATCACCTCGACCGTGCCGCTGTCGATGAGGTCGCCGAGCACCCGCCCCGGGCCGACGGATGGGAGCTGGTCGGCGTCGCCGACCAGTACCACATGACAGCCCGTCGGCACCGCTTCCAGCAGCGACGCGGCGAGGGGCACGTCGAGCATCGAGGTCTCGTCGACCACTATCATCCGCGCGTCGAGCGGGGTGTGGCGGTCGCGTGTGAACGTGTGGTGTGCGGGGTTGTACTCGAGCAGGCGGTGCAACGTGCGGGCGTGCAGCCCGGTGGCGTCGGCCAGCCGCTTGGCGGCCCGTCCGGTGGGAGCGGCGAGCTCGAGCCCGTGCTCGAGAATCTCGACGAGCCCCCGGACCAACGTCGTCTTGCCCGTGCCCGGACCGCCGGTCACGACCACCACCGGCCTCGTCAGGGCGGCTTGAAGGGCGGTGCGTTGTTCGGGGGCGAGGTCGATCCCGGCCTGTCGCTCGAACGCCTCGACAGCCCGTGCGGGGGCCGGCACCAGTGGGTTGGGCTCGCCGGACTGGAGACGACGGATCTCGTCCGCGACGGCCTGCTCCGCGCGATCCAGACCTGCCGGGACCGCCACGTCGCCGGACCCGTCGGGATGCGGTCGCAGGACCACCGCCCCGCGCGCGGCGAGCGCCGTCAGTGCGGCGTCGAGCGCGTCGCGATCATCGCACTCGAGCAGCTCTGCGCCGGCCTCGAGCAACGGCGCGCGTGCGACGTACGTGTGTCCCTCCACCGCGGCGCGGTCGAGCACGTGACGCAGCCCGGCTTCGAGACGCTGTGGCGCCGACGGCCCGATACCGAGTCGTTGGGCGATGCGGTCGGCGGTCAGGAATCCGACGCCACGCACTTCTTCGGCGAGTCGGTACGGGTTGTCGCGGATGACGTCGAGCGCGGACGCGCCGTACCGACGGTACGCCCGGGCCGCGAGCGACGGTGCGATGCCGTGACCACTGAGGAACACCATCAGCTGCTGGACGCCGCGGTGCTCCCGCCAGGAGGCTCGGATTTTGGCCGCCGTCTTGGAGCCGATGCCGCGCACCTCCCGCAGGCGGTGCGGCTCGTGGTCGAGCACCTCGAGCGTGTCGAGGCCGAACGCGTCGACGACCCGGCCCGCCATGACGGGACCCAGGCCCCGGACCCTGCCCGAGCCGAGAAACGTGCGCAGGCCATCGAGCGTCTCGGGCATCACGTGCACCCAACCCGAGACCTCGAGCTGCTCGCCGAACCGTGGATGACGGATCCAGTGGCCCGTCAGGCGCAGTCGGTCGCCGTCGCGCACCCCGAGCAGCGGGCCCACCGCCGTGAGGCGGGGCCCGTCCGAGGTTCGGAGACGGACCACGCTCCAGCCGTCCTCGCCGGAGAACACGGTCCGATCCACCGTCCCTTCGACGGTGACTGGAGCGTCCGTCGCGGTGTCGTCGGCGATGGTCACGTCTGCGATTGTAGGGTGGTTCAGGCGGGGCGCGGGGCACTGACCGGCGCCGTGGGCGGCCGGGACGAGTCACGCCTCCTTGGGCGGGATCGTGCTGCAGGCGTGTTCGGCGAGCGCCGTGATGGTCAACGACGGGTTGACGCCGAGGTTGGCGCCGATCATCGAACCGTCCATCACGTACAGACCCTCGTACCCGAACACCTGACCCGAGGCGTTGACGACCCCGCGGTCCGGTCCCGGCGCGATCGCCGCGCCGCCGAGGATGTGCGCCGTCGTTGACGTGTCCAGCAACACCTCGTTGAGGCTCGACTGGGGGATGGCGTCGAGGTCGTCGGCGAACTCGCGTGCCACCTCGTTGGCGATGGGGATGTAGGACGGGATCCCGGGCTGACCGGGGGCGGGCTGCGACGTGAGGGCACGCGTGAACGGCCACAACCACTGCCGCTGTCGAACCAGACGCGTGTGGTTGTCGACGGTCTGCATCACGAGCAGCACCATCGAGCGCTTCGCCTTGGCGAACGGGTTCGTGACCTGGAGGAACTTCCACGGGTGCCGGATGATGTTGCCGAGCCACCTCAACTGCCGGGGGACACCGTGGCCGCCGTCAGTGAGCAGGGTACCGAGCAGCAGCATGGCGTCGGAGCCCGGTGGAAACCGCACCGGCTCCATGTGCGTGACCTCGTCCATCTCCATCTTCGACGTGATGGCGATGCCCTCGGACAGATCCGTCCGCGAACGCGAGGTGATGCCGAGCAGGGCCTCGGAGTTCGTGCGGACCATGTTGCCGAGCTGGTCGGACAGCCGTGGGAGGGCGCCCTTCTCCTTGCTCACCATCAGCAACGGGACCGTGCCGAGCACGCCCGCGGACAGCACGACCCGTTCGGCGGTGACGGTGCCGCTCTCCGGGAACAGGCGTCGGGTCGACCGCTTCCAGTGCAGCCGGTAGCCCCCGCCGTCGAGCGGCTCCACGAGCTCGATCCGGGTCTCCGGGACGATGCGGGCTCCACCGCGCTCGGCGAGCCACAGGTAGTTCTTGTCGAGGGTGTTCTTGGCGCCGACGCGACAACCCACCATGCACGCCCCGCAGAAGGTGCACCCGGAACGGGGCGGACCGTCTCCGCCGAAGAACGGATCCGGGACCTCGACGTCGGGCTCGCCGAAGAACACCCCGACGTCCGTCGGTCGGAACGTGTGCTCACGACCGCGACGCGCCGCGGCGGCGCGCAGGGCCTCGTCCGCCGGACCGAGCTTCGGATTGCGGGTGGTGCCGAGCATGCGTCGCGCCGTCTGATAGTGGGCGGGCATGACCGAGCGCCAGTCCTCGAGGCCTCGCCACTGGGGGTCGTCCCATACCGAGTCCGGCGGTTCGAAGTGGGTGTTGGCGTACACCAGGCTGCCCCCGCCGACACCGACGCCGTGCATGATGAGCACCTCGCGCAGGAGGTGCAGCGCCCACGAGCCGTAGCAGCCGATCCAGGGGAACCAGAACGACTTGGGGATGTTCCAGTTGGTCGACGGCAGATCTCCGGTGGCCCAGCGGCGACCCTTCTCGAACACCGTGACGCCGTAGCCCTTCTCGGTCAGCCGGAGGGCGGCCACCGAGCCGCCGAAACCGGAGCCGACAACGGCCACGTCGGTGTCGAATCTGTGTGTGGAAGGTTCGTGCTGGCCCATGGCTGCTCCCAGCAGCAGTGTAGCGCGGTGTGCCGCACCTCGGCAACATGTGCCGCACCGAGGCAATCGTCCGGGCCGGTGACCTCGGCCCGCGGACCGGGCGGACGTCGATCGGTATACTGTCGGCGTGAGACGGGGAGTCGCCTCGGTGACGATGACCGCCGCCCTCGGTCTGGCAGGCCTCGCGACGGCCGCGGACCCGGCGCTGCGCGACGGGGACGGCGCGCCCGTCTCGTGGGCCGACTGGCTCGCTGACCGGACGCCCGCCGCGGTGGTCGTGTACGCCTCGTGGGCGCCCCGTGCCGACGCAGTGCTCGTCGACCTCGCGGACCTCGACGCCGCGGCGCGCGCGAGGGGTCTTCGACTCGTCCTGCTGGCTGTACAGGAGCCGTTCGAGGACTCACGGGTCGCCCTCGCCTCCGTGAACGTCGAGTGGGTGCACGATCGACACGGCGTCCTGCTCAAACGATACCGGGTGCTGCGGGTTCCGTCGGTGTTCGTGGTGGGCGCGGACGGCGAACTGGTCGCGCGTCTCGACGTCGATCCAGAGCAGCTGCGGTCGGTGGAGCGCCCGTGAGGCTCCGTTCACGCCGCGCGGTGCCGCGTCCGCTCGGGACCGTGGTCACGGTGACGACGCTGGTCTTCGCAGTGGCGGCGACGGTCGCGTGTACCGAGGACCGGACCGCGCGTCGGAGCGAAGCAGCGACGCGGGTGGACGTGGCTCCCCTCGAGCCAGTGATGGAGCCGGTGCGGACCACGGTGATCTCGGGCGACACGATCGAAAGCGTGTGCCGACGCCTCGCCGGAGACGAGTGGACAGCGTGGAGGGACGCGCTGTTGATCGAGCTCGATCCGAGAGCGCTGCGTCCGGGGACCACGTTCGAGGGATGGCGGCGAGCCGACGGACATCTCGACCACCTCCAGGTCCACCTGGATCTTCGGACCCGGCTCCACCTGGAGTCGACCTTCGAGGGGATCGTGGTCGAGCGTCGAGCGCGCCCGGTGGAGCACGAGCTACTGCGCCTCGAGGGCGAGATCACGAGCAGCCTGTTCGCGGCCGTCGAGGAGGCGGGTGGCGGCCCGGACCTGGCGGTTCGGATGGCCGAGATCTTCCAGTGGGACATAGACTTCCTCCGCGACATCCGGAAAGGCGACCGGTTCGTGGTGGTGGTCGATCGGGAGTACGTGGACGGCGCGCCCTACGGATACGGCACCTTGTTCGCCGCGCGGTTCGTCAACGACGGTCGCATCCTGGACGCGCTGGTGTACCCGGACGACGACGGCACGCTCGGCTACTACGACGCACAGGGCCGACCCCTCCGCAAGCAGTTTCTCCGATCCCCCCTGAAATTCAGTCGCATCACGTCGCGATTCAGCATGAGCCGGTTTCATCCGGTCCACAAGCGCCGGATGCCCCATTACGGCGTCGACTACGGCGCACCGGTGGGTACACCCGTCCACGTCACGTCCGACGGTACGGTGACCTTCGTGGGCCGCAACGGCGGAGCGGGCAACATGGTCCGCGTTCGACACCCCAACGGGTACGAGACCAACTATCTCCACCTGTCGGGCTACGCCCCGGGAATCCGCGCGGGGGTCCGGGTCCGCCAGGGGCAGGTGATCGGCTACGTCGGGTCCACCGGATGGTCCACAGGGGCGCACCTCGACTACCGTGTGAAGCTCAACGGCAGTTGGATCAACCCCCTCGGCATCACGTCGCCTCCGGTGGAGCCGCTCGGCGACGTCCGGCTGAAACGGTTCCTGAATCACGCGCTGGGCGTCCTGTACCTCCTGGAGGGGCGCGAGCCGCCGGAAGGTGCCGCCTGTTGAAGGCGGTGGCCGGGCGTCGATGATCGAGGCGGTGGCGCCGTGTCGCGCCGACCTCGCCGGCGGCACGCTGGACATCTGGCCGCTCGGGCTCCTGCACACCGGATCCGTCACGGTGAGTGCGGCCCTGGCCGTGCACGTCGTGCTGCGTGTCGATCGTACGGGTCCCCGCGGGCGGGTCGTGCACGTGGTCGCGGGCGGGGAGCCTCGCCAGCTCGAGGCGGACGATGCGACGACCGACCTGACCGCCGCCGTGGTGTTCGCACTCCGCCCGCGTGCCGGGGTCCGTGTCGAGGTGGTGACGCAGCCGCCGATCGGGTCCGGGCTCGGAGGATCGTCCGCGTACGGCGTCGCGCTGGCACGGGCGGTGGCGGAGCTCGGCTCCGGCACGCTCGACGACCGATCGACCGTGGCACTCGTGCGCGACCTCGAAGCCCGGGTGTTGGGTGTGCCCACCGGAACGCAGGACCACTGGGCGGCGCTCCGGGGCGGAGCGATGGCGCTGCATGCGGAACCTGGAGGCGACCGGTTCGAAGAGCTGCCGGCCGACGTGGAGTGGCTGCGACCGAGGATGACCGTCTTCTACACCGGAATCTCCCACCACTCGGGCATGGTGAACTGGGAGGTCATGCGCAGGCGCCTCGACCGTGACGCGGATACCACGCGGGCCTTCGGTGAGATCGCGGAGGCTGCCGCGGAGTGCCGTGAGGCGTTCGTGGCCGGCGACGCGGATGGCGTCGCGGCGGCGATCCGCGACGAGTGGTCCGCACGCAAGCGGCTCGCGCCGGAGGTGTGCCCGCCGGAACTCGAGCGCCTCGAGCGGCTGGCGCGAGACGCCGGTGCGACGGCGTTCAAGGCGTGCGGCGCCGGAGGAGGTGGCAGCGTGGTGGTGTGGCACGAGCCCGATCTCGGACCGACGGTGTGCGCGGCGCTCGAACGCACGACACCGCAGGGGCGGGTGCTGGCGCGCGGGATCGAAACGGAGGGATGTACGGTGCGGTCAGTCGAGACCGGTGCTGACGAGGACCGATCGTGACTGCGTCCGCGGTCCAGATCGTGGTGGTCATGCGACACGCCGAGCCGGTGTCGTCGATGGAGGACGCCACGAGGCCATTGTCCGTGGAGGGCCGGCGCCAGGCTGACCTGATGGCGTCGTGGATCGC
>Ga0316576_10000653_pt1 | contig 16834 bp, 12 predicted proteins | sample S0NA_FD_203075 | JGI IMG/M metagenome (GOLD analysis project Ga0316576, IMG submission 203075) | Rhizosphere microbial communities from salt marsh grasses in Alabama, United States - S0-2_050615r3r5 | ecosystem: Host-associated > Plants > Roots > Rhizosphere | place: USA: Alabama | collected... | reverse complement strand
GGAGAGCGCCCACACGTCGCCCTCCTCGCTCTCCAGCACCTGGACCCGCTGCGGATCGAAGCTCAGGCGGAAGGCGACGCCCTGCAGGCTGGGGACGCCGCGGGCCACCACCTTGAGCCAGACCGCGCCGTTCTGCACCGCGCCGTCGGCCTGGAGCACCACCGCCGGCGAGCTGCCGTCGTCGTCGGAGACGAAGCTCCAGGACCCGGGGGGCCCGTCGGCGGCGGGCGCGCCGTCCGGGCCGGCGTCGGAGGGGGCGCTCGCCCGGGAGCCGCACCCGCAGAGCGCGAGACAGATCAGGGGAATTGCTGCAACCAAGCTCGTGCGCATCTCACTCTCCTGTCCGCTTGCCAAAGGACTTGTCCACGATGTCCAGGTCCTGCTGGTTGATGGCGCCGTCGAGGACGAGGTCGGCCCAGAGCGAGAAGGCGCCCTGCTGCCAAGGGTTCATCGGGTCGAAGCTCTGGCCCTGGGCCATCGCCGCGTAGATCAGGTCGATGCCGTCCACCTCGCCGTTGAGGTGGATGTCTCCCGGGAGCTGACCCAGCGCCCGGCCGGGGAGCTGCTTGTCCGGATCGAAGCGCACCGAGAGCACCTCGCCCGTCGTGGCGACGCTGTGCTTGAACTCGGTCGGGCTCTGGCTCGAGACCGGGAGCCTGACCCGGCTCACGTTACCGTCGGCGGTGACCACGTCGAGCTCCACCGGCACGGCGAAGTCCTTGTCGCAGGTCACGCTGACCTCGGCCCCTCCCCCGGCGCCCGGCAACGGCCGCTTCATCTCGATCTTGTAGGTCGGGTAGCCGCTGCTGAAGACCCACTGGTTGAAGAACGTCGTGAGGTCGAGGCCGCTGGCCTTCATCAGCGAGGCCTTGAGGCTCTTCACGTCGGCGACGGCGCCCTCGTGGTCCTTGCGGTAGGCCTTGAGCGCGTCGAAGAACGTGGTGTTGTCCCCCATCAGGTAGCGCAGCAGCCCGACCACCAGCGCGCCCTTGTCGTAGGTCACGGCGACGTAGAGGAGGTCGGGCGCCTGGTAGATCTGCGTCGACGAGAGCGGCACGTCCACGCCCGCGGCCCGCGCGCTGTAGATGTAGGTCAGGTTATGCTGCGAGCGGTAGGTCGGCAGGTAGTCGACGCCGTACTCCTGGCCGGCGAGCGACGATGTGTACTCCATCTCGGCGAAGGTGGCGAAGCCCTCGTTGAGCCAGGGCGAGAGCGAGTCGCCGCTCTCGATCAACCCGCCGAACCACTGGTGGCCCAGCTCGTGGGCCAGGGTGGTGGTCGTGGACCAGTGCGTCGGCGGGTAGCTCACCGTCGTGGTCGGCATGAAGATCGCGGTGAACGGGCCGTACGCCGCGCCGGCCGCGTCCGGCACCTCGACCATCGAGATGGTCGACGGATCGTAGGGTCCGTAGCGCGCGGCGTGGAAGCCCATCACGTCCGCCATCGCCTGCCGCCACTGGTTCCCGGCGCCCGCGTTGCCCCCGAGCAGGTAGGTCGTCGCCGTCTTGCCGCCGCCGAAGGCGAGCGAGCCGCTGACGTAGCTCGCCGCGCCGAAGGAGAACGAGTCGTCGAACTCGCTGGTGAAGGTGTAGGTCTGGCTCCCGTCCAGGTTGCTGGTCACCGCGCCGGCGACGCCGGTGGCGCCCACGGTGATTCCGGCCGGGGCGGTGATCGACAGGCTCGCGGTCTTGGCGTGCAGCAGCTGGTAGGTGGTCATGTCATAGACCTGCGGCCGCCAGGCTCCGAGGGAGTAGGTCATGGTTGGGCTGATCATGCAGGTCTGCAGGCCGAGGAAGCTCGACTGGCACTGGGGCACGCCGCTCTGGGTCACGGTCAGGGTCACGGTGTCGCCGGCGGCGAGCTGCTGGCCCAGCCCGACGCTGACCAGCCCGTTCTGGAGCTTCTGCGTCGCGAGCTCGCCGGTGCCGTCGGCGATCTTGGCCCCGCCCGAGGAGAGATCGTAGAGGTAGAGGTAGACCACCGAGAGCGGCGTCAACGCCTTGAGGGTCAGCTCGGTGGAGTCGGTGAACGTGCCCCCGACGGTGTCGAAGGTCAGGGTCCCCACGCTGCTCACCACCTCCAGGTCTCCGCCGCTGCTCAGGGTCTTGACCTGACCGGTGAGCGCAAGGGGGCCGCGCGTGCGGCTGGCCATCTGCTCGCGGTGCCGGGCCAGGTTGCCCCGCACGACCGGGTCGAGAGAGACCTGTCGGTGACTCTGTAGCGGGGGTGCGTTGCCATCTTGCGCCGAGGCCGGGGTGTGGAGTAGTAGCGCCCCGCCGAGGACGAGCGCCGCAGGGAACCATCGTGGTCGCATCAATCGCGCCTCCTTTGTCGTTGTCATCCGTCGCCCGGGCGGGGTTTGCAAGAGAAGGACCACATCAGCGCACCAAGGCACACCCCGACATCCCCCGTCATTTCAGATGATTGCGCGTTCGCCGCCAGGCCAAACCCCGTCAACAAGCTAACGCTGGCCCCGAAAACCTGAACCGGCCGCCAGGGGGTCCCGCGTTTTTCTGAGGGCGGGTATGATGCCCTCGATGGCCCGTCTGCTGCTCCTCGCCCCGCTCCTCGCCGCCTGCTCGCAGACCGAGCAACCCCCGCCGCTGGACAGCGCGCCGCCGGACCTGCGCCACGAGGCGATTGCACCCGACGCCGGCCCGCCGCTCGATCTCCCACCTGCCGTCGACATCGGGCCCGACGCCGATGCCTCGTCATGGCCGGACGGATTCTCGCCGCAGCCGCGCAACGTCCCCGCGGGATACCTCTGCACGATCCCCGCCGACTACGTCGTCACCGGGGGCGACCCGGTCAACCCGCCCTGCGAGGTGGAGGCCGACTCCTTCTCGGTCACCGATCCGAACGTGATGCCCTCCGGGCTGAAGCTGGTGACCTGGAACGTGGAGTACGGCAAGAAGGCGGCCGCGGTGACCAGCGCGCTGACCACCGACCTGGACCTCGTGGACGCGGACATCCTGCTGCTGCAGGAGGTGCCCCGCCAGGACAAGGAGAGCGACCCACCGAACATCAACCTGGCCCGGGACCTGGCCCAGGCGCTCAAGATGAACTACGTCTTCGCCGTGGAGTGGGACCGCCGGCTGCAGAGCAGCCAGGGCGGCGAGCACGGTCTCGCCCTGCTCACCCGCTACCCCATCGGTAACGTCGAGCTGATCCGCCACACGCCGCTCTACAACTTCTACGCCGAGAAGAAGCACTTCGGCGGCCGGGCGACCCTGGGCGCGGACATCCTCGTCGGCGGCGTGCGGGTTCGGCTCTACAACGCCCACCTGTGCACCCGCGACCTGATCGGCACGGGCCGGGAGAAGCAGGGCGCGGAGATCCTCGCCGACGCCACGCTGGCGGGGCGCCCGCAGGCGCAGCTCCTCGGCGGCGACCTCAACACCTTCCTCTGCAACCCGCAGCTCCTGACCTGCAACAAGCCGCCCTGGGCCGAGCCCGTGATCCAGCTCTTCCTCAACGACGGCTGGTCGGACCTGCTGCCGAGCTTCAACAGCTGGACCCAGATGGGGGTCGGGCTCGTTCCCCAGCGGCTGGACTGGCTCTTCGCCAGGCAGGCGACCCCGGTCTCGGGGCAGGTGCTCCAGGGGGTCAGCGCGGCGGACCACGTCCCGGTCAGCGCGGTGGTCACCGTCCCCTGACCCCGTGTTGTCAGATCGCCTGGATTTTCGTAAGCTACCCGCGGCTCAACCCCATGCCGGAGTGGCACCATGGCTAGATACTACTGGACCCGCCTCGTGCTCGGGATCATCGCAGCATCAACCGCCCTGGCCTGCTCGGCGATCCTGGACACGAACAGCCTCAACAGCCAGACCCCTGACGGGACGACGACCGAGGACGCCAACGTGGACCAGGAGCCCACGCCCGACTTCCTCCCGGGGGACCTCGGCTCCTGCGTGGCGGGCAAGCCCTGCGGCGTAGCCGGGCAGAAGGGCCTCTGCGCCGTGGGCGAGTCGGTCTGCTTCGACGCCGGCACGGGGATCTGCAAGCAAACCTTCACCGCCACCGCCGAGACCTGCAACGGCAAGGACGAGGACTGCGACGGGGTCGGCGACAGCAACGACAGCGATGCCCACACGAAGTGTGGCAGCGGCAAGTACTGCAAGGGCAGCGTCTGCGCCGAGGGCTGCTGGGCCGACAGCCAGTGCAAGGGGAGCACCAACAAGTGCACCGACCACGTCTGCAAGTGCGGCACCGGGTCCGCCTGCACGCAGCCCAACCCGGTCTGCGCCGCCGACACGTGCGTCTGCGACAGCAACTCGACCTGCAAGGCCAACGAGACCTGCAAGTCCGGTGTCTGCTACTGCGGCAGCACGGCCGGCCCCTCGTCCGGCCCGGCCTGCCCCAGCGGCAACTGCAACCCGTCCACCGGCAAGTGCGGCACCACGCCTCCGCCGGACGTCGGGCCCGACACCACGGTGGACAGCGGGCCCAGCCCCGACACCACGGTGGACAGCGGGCCCAGCCCCGACACCACGGTGGACAGCGGGCCCAGCCCCGACACCACGGTGGACAGCGGGCCCAGCCCCGACACCACGGTGGACCTCTAGCACCGTCATGCTCGTCTCGCGATCGCTGGACCAGGAGATCGGCCCGATGTCCCAGGGTCACACGGTCACCGACGACGGGGTGCAGCTGCTGTACCAGGTCTTCGACGGCGCTCCCGAGCGGGGCGGGCGGGGCGCGGTGGTCTTCGCCAACGGGATCGGCGTTCGCTACCCCGGCGTGGTGCGCCAGATGGCGCCCCTGCGTGAGGCGGGCTACCGCGTGATCTGCTGGGACTACCGCGGGATGGGGCAGAGCGTCATGCCCGACCCCAAGGGCGGCGACGTCTCGATGCCGCGTCACGCCCGGGACATCCTGACCATCCTCGATCACCTGAAGCTGGAGCGCGCCATCTTCGTCGGCTGGAGCATGGGCGTCCAGGTCTCCCTCGAGGCGATCCGCGAGCAGCCGGGGCGTGTCGCCGGCTTCGTCGCCCTGCTCGGCACCTACGGCCGCCCGTTCCAGACCGCCTTCCCGGCGACGGTGGCCCGGGGGATCGAGGGGTTGTTCCTGTTCCTCAACCGCAACCCGCTCGTGGCCCAGGCCGCGCTGAACCTCGCCGTCGCGGCCCCCGGCCTCGCCTTCGCGGTGCTCAGTCGGGGCGTGTTCGTCGGGACCGACGCCGACCGCGCGGTCTTCGACGCCAACGTACGCTCCGTCGCCGGGGTGGAGAAGACGCTCTACACCCGGACCCTGCTCGCGCTCTCGAAGCACGACGCGAGCGACGTGCTGGCCAGGGTGCGCTGCCCGTCGCTGATCATCGCGGGGGAACGGGACCACCTCACTCCCCCGGCGGTGGCGACGCACATGGCGCGCACGATCAGGGGCGCCAGCTACCGCGAGGTCAAGGGAGGGACCCACTTCGCGATGATCGAGCAGCCTGACCTGATCAACGGCTGGCTGCTCGACTTTGCCCGGTCGGTCTACAGCGAGCGCGCCAGCGAGGCTCCGGCGGCCGCCTCGGAGGGCTGAGCATGGCGATCATCACCATCTCCCGGGGCACCTTCGCCGGGGGGGAGCGCCTGACCGAGCTCCTCGGTCAACGCCTGGGCTACCGCACGATCAGCCGCGAGACCCTCTACGCCCGGGTGCAGGAGGACTACGGCATCACCGAGGACGAGCTGGTCCAGATCATGACCTGGGCCCCGTCGCGCCTCGACGCCACCGGGGACGGCCGACGGCGCCTCTTTGCCTCGATCCAGGCCGCGCTCTGCGAGCTGCTGCGCGGAGACGATGTTGTCTACCACGGCCAGGCCGGGCACCTGCTGCTCCCCGGCGTGCGGCACGTCGTGCGGGTGCGGCTCATCGCGCCCCGGGTCAAGCGGATCGAGATGGCGATGGAGCGCGAGGGGATCAACCCGCAACAGGCCAGCGTCAAGATCGACCAGGTGGACGCGGAGCGGGCGCGCTGGACCGAGTTCGTCTTCGGCGCCAACTGGGCCGACCCGTCGCTCTACGACCTGCTGCTCAACCTCGAGCGCATGTCGCTGGACTCCGCGGCCGAGATGGTCTGCCGGGCGGTGGCGCTCCCCGACTTCCAGACCAACGACGAGTCGCGGGCCAGGATGAACGCTCTGTCGATCAAGAGCGGCGTGCTCGCCCGCCTGCTCAACGATCCGGCCACCGCCGACCTCGATCTCAAGGTCGAGGTCGACGGGGGCGAGGCCACGATCTACGGCCTCACCGACCAGCGCCGGGCGGCGCAGGTGCTCGAGGTCGCGCGCCGCGGCGGGCAGAACGCGCGGATCGAGCCGTAGGATGCCGCCCGGGCGCGCACGATCGAGGACACCGCCATGAGAGAGCTGAAGCTGAGCATCGGCGGCCAGCCGCACGACGGCAAGCCGCGCACGATCAAGAGCCCCCACGACGGTCGCGTTGTCGGGGAGGTCCACTTCGGCGAGCGCGCCGAGATCGAGGCGGCGATGGAGTCCGCCCGGCGGGCCGGGCCCGCCATGGCCGCCCTCGCGCCCCACAGGCGCGCCGCCATCCTGCGCGAGATGGCCGCCGGCCTCGCGCGCCGGAGCGACGAGAACGCGCGGATCATCTCCGACGAGGCGGGCAAGCCCCTGCGCTTCGCCCGCGCCGAGGCCGAGCGCGCCGTGGACACGTTCAACGAGGCCGCGGAGCAGTGCCGGCGGCTTTCGGGCGAGTACGTCGGCATCGACGCGGTGGCCGCGGGTCACGGCCGCCACGGCATCGTGCGCCGCTTCCCCGTCGGGCCGGTGGCCGGGATCAGCCCGTTCAACTTCCCGCTGAACCTGGCAGCGCACAAGGTCGCGCCTGCCATCGCGGCGGGCTGCCCGATGGTGCTCAAGCCGGCCTCCCAGACCCCGATGTCGGCGCTGGTCCTGGCCGAGCTCGCCGTCGAGGCCGGGCTGCCCCCGGGCGGGCTGAACGTCGTGCCGGCCAGCCGCGAGGCCGCCGACCTGCTCACCACGGACGAGCGGATGCGGCTGCTGACCTTCACCGGCTCGGCAGAGGTGGGCTGGGCGATGAAGGCCCGCGCGGGAAAGAAGCGCGTCGTGCTCGAGCTCGGCGGCAACGCGGCGGCGCTGGTCGGACCGGACGCCGACCTCGCCGAGGCTGTCCCGCGCCTGGTCACCGGGGCCTTCGCCTACGCCGGCCAGGTCTGCATCTCGGTCCAGCGCATCTTCGTGCTCGACCCGCTCTTCGACGAGTTCCTCTCCCGCTTCGTCGAGGCGACGCGGACGCTGGCCCGGGTCGGCGACCCCGCCGACCCGGACGTGGTGGTCGGGCCGATGATCGATCGCGCCAACCAGGAGCGCGTCCTGGAGTGGATCGACGAGGCGCGCGCGGCGGGGGCCCGGGTGTGCTGCGGGGGCGAGCCCCGGGGGACCTGCGTCACCCCGGCCGTGCTCACTGACGTCGATCCGAAGCTACGGATCAGCGCAGAGGAGGCCTTCGGGCCCGTGGTGGTGGTGGAGCGGGTCAGCGGCTGGGACGAGGCGATCGCACGGACCAACGACAGCCGCTTCGGGCTGCAGTGCGGCGTGTTCACCCGGGACATCAAGGCGCTCTGGCGCTGCTTCGAGGGGATCGAGGTCGGCGGGGTGATCCACGACGACTTCCCCACCTTCCGCGTCGATCTGATGCCCTACGGCGGGGTCAAGGACAGCGGCTTCGGCCGCGAGGGGCCGCGCTACGCCATCGAGGAGATGAGCGAGCTCCGCCTGCTCGTGCTCAAGCCCTGAGCGGTCCCTGTTTGATCCGGCGGCTCGCCGGCGGACCGATTGGCTGCTGTCACTGCCCGTCGCACAGGGGGCTCGGCGCGGCGACGCAGAGCTTCTGGGGCGAGCAGATCCCCGACTGGCACTCCTCGGGCCGGTTGCAGTTTGCGGCGGTGTCCTTGCGCGGCACGCACTGCAGGGTGTTGTCGTCGCAGTAGGAGCCGGAGTCGCAGGCCCTGTCGTCGCCGCTGCAGCTCCCCCCCGAGCTGGCGGCGCAGTAGCCCTCGATGTTCTTCTGGGGCTGGATGCAGTAGTAGGACGTGCACTCCGGGCTGTAGGTACACGGCTCCCCGGCCTCCTGTTGCCCGCGGGTCACCTTGACCAGGCAGTCCCGCGACGCGGTGGCGGTGGTGCAGTCGCTGTCCTTGAGCCCGTCGATGCAGCCGCGGGCCTCGTCGGTGAGCACCGTGACCTTGGCGCCCTCGGCCGTGCTGGCGAGCAGCCGCTCGACGTAGGGTCGCCGGTCCTGCTCGCAGGCGGTCTTGGTCATGTAGCTGCGCTCGGTCTGGGCGTCGCAGCAGCGCATGATGTAGCTGCAGTAGGCGTCGATGTAGTCGTCGACAAACTGGGTCGCGCTGACGCTGTCGTCAGAGCACGCGGCGAGGGCGGTGAGCGCGATCAGGGCCGCGCGGGGACGCATGGCGGACATGAGGGCCTCCTTGTGATCCGGGGCGCGGGTCAAGACGTCGCCCCCCAGAGGATCTCGCCCATCCTGTCGAGCTGGACCACGCCGCGGACCTCGACGGGCAGGCTCTCCACGACGCGTACGGGCACCTCGCCGGCGATGCGGCGCATGCGCGCGAGCTCGGCGAGGTGGATCTGCCGCCGGCGCTGACAGAAGGGGCAGTCGTCGCTGTCGGGCTGGAGCTGGTTCACCACCACCGTGGCCACCGGCATGCCGTGGGCCTGGAGCAGGTTGAGCGTCCGCTCGGTCTCCAGCACGCTCATCGCCTCGGGGATGGTGACCAAAATGATCTGGGACCGGTTGGGATCGGTGAGCACCTGGCGCAGCCCGCCGATGCGCTGCCGACCGCCCTGCAGCCCGCCCTCGAGCTCCTTCTCGTTCAGGCCGCCCTCGCCCCCCCCCGAGGGGAGCAGGCGGCGCAGCAGGCGGCCGACGCGGGCGATGCGCGCCTTCATCTCCAGCAGCTTGCCGAGCCAGGTGTCGAGCAGGTCGGGGAGCATGAGCAGGCGCAGCGTGTGGCCCGTCGGGGCGGTGTCCAGGATCACCACGTCGTGCTCGGCCCGCTCCATGGTCTCCATCAGCATCTCGATGGCGCCGAACTCGTCGACGCCGGGGGTCTGGCTCACCAGGCGCATCAGGTCAGCCACGGACGAGGCCTTGCCCTGGCCCATGGTCTGATCGATGGCGTCGGAGAACATGCCTCGCGCGTCGATCTCCATCGCGTCCAGGCCGGGCATCACCCGCACCGGCCGGGAGGTGAGCGGGACCGCCAGCGCGTCGGAGAGGGAGTGCGCAGGATCCGTGGACATCGTGAGCACGGTGGAGCCCATCCGGGCCAGGCGCACCGCGGTGGCCGCGGCGAGGGTCGTCTTGCCGACGCCGCCCTTGCCCGAAAACAGCATCACCGGGCAGAGGTCGTTGCTCGTGGAGCTCATCGACGGCATCTATACCAGGTTTCCCGCCGTTTGGGCGCGGGGGTGGACATCTCGGCAAAAAAAGGCTTAGCTGATCAATAGTTGCGTATTTTGAACCGCTGCCGAGAGGATGTCCACCATGCCCATCAACAGAGAGATCGTCGAGAAGACCGAGCAGTACGGTGCGATGAACTATCTGCCGCTGCCGGTAGCCATCACGCGAGGTCAGGGGGTCTGGGTCTGGGACGTGGAAGACAACAAGTACATGGACATGCTCAGCGCCTACTCGGCGATGAGCCACGGCCACTGCCACCCGAAGATCGTCGCCGCTCTCAAGGAACAGGCTGACAAGCTCACCCTGACCTCACGGGCGTTTCACAACGACAAGCTCTGCGAGCTCTACGAGCGCATCGTGAAGTACACCCACCTGCCCAAGGTCTTGCCGATGAACACCGGCGCCGAGGCGGTGGAGACCGCGCTGAAGGCGGCGCGCAAGTGGGGCTACGACGTCAAGGGCGTGCCCGAGGGGCAGGCCGAGATCATCGCCTGCAGCAACAACTTCCACGGCCGCACGATCACCATCATCTCGATGTCCACCGACGAGGACTACCGCGAGGGCTTCGGTCCGTTCACGCCGGGGTTCAAGATCATCGAGTACGGCGACCTCGAGGCCCTTCGCTCGGCGATCAACGAGAACACGGTGGCCTTTTTGGTCGAGCCGATCCAGGGCGAGGCCGGAATCCTGATCCCGCCGGCCGGCTACATGAAGCAGGCCGAGCAGATCTGCCGCGACAGCAACGTGCTCCTCGTGGCCGACGAGATCCAGACCGGCTTCGGCCGCACCGGCAAGGTCTTCTGCTGCGACCACGAGGACGTGCACCCGGACATCATGATCATGGGCAAGGCCCTCGGCGGCGGCGTCCTGCCGGTCTCCGCCATCGCCGGCACCGAGGAGGTGATGGGGGTCTTCCGGCCGGGCATCCACGGCTCGACCTTCGGCGGCAACCCCCTGGCCGCCGCGGTGGGCTGCGTCGCCCTGGACGTGCTCGAGGAGGAGGACCTGCTCGGGCGGGCGCGGGACCTGGGCGCCTACCTGGTCCAGCTCCTGCGGAAGATCGACTCCCCCCACGTGAAGGAGATCCGGGGCAAGGGCCTGCTCGTGGCGGTGGAGCTCAAGGAGGAGTCGGGCCACGCCCGCGCCTTCTGCGAGCGCCTGCTGCACTTCGGCATCCTGGCCAAGGAGACCCACACCACGGTGATCCGCCTCGCCCCGCCCCTTGTGATCACCAAGGGCGAGATCGAGTGGGCCGTGGAGCAGGTGGAGCGGGTGCTGACGGAGTAGCCCAGCCGGACCCTATTGCCGGCGCCGGGCCGCGCCGAGGAGCACCACGGCGCCGAGGAGCAGGAAGAGCAGCGGCAGGCCGCCGCCGCCGGCGGAGCCCGCCGGAGACGCCGAGCAGGCCAGCCCTCCGGCCCCGGTGGCCAGCAGCTCGCTCTCGCTCGTCTTGCTGTCGGTCACGCACACGCCCTGCTGGCAGACGTAGTAGGGCGGGCAGACCACGGTCTCGCAGGGGTCGGCGACGCAGACCCCATCGACACAGACCTCCCCTGCCTCGCAGGTCTGATACAGGCAGGGGTCCTCGACGCACTTGCCGTCCTTACAAACCCAGCCCGCACCGCACTTCGTCGACGCACACTCGTCCTTCACGCACCTCGCCACCGCCTTGCCGTCGACCTGCTCCACCACGCACGTCTCGTCGGGCGCGCAGCTCATCGTGTCACACAGCTGCACGCACTGGCCGTCCACGCAGTACTCCTCCGCGCCGCAGCTGACCTTGTCCGGGGCGCAGGGGTCGTCGACGCACTTGCCCTGGACGCAGAGCTGCCCCGCCGGGCACTTGTTCTGCGGGTTGTAACACGAGGTGTCAACGCAGGCGCCCTTGACGCACGTCTCGTACTTGCCGCAGGTCACGTTGAGGCAAGGGTCGACGCAGACGCCCCCCTTGCAGACCCAGCCCTGGGCCTCGCAGGCCGTCGCGTCGCAGGGGTCCTTGACGCACCAGTTGTCCTTGCAGAGCTGCCCCTTGGGGCAGTTGAACTCGCCGGCGCCGCAGGGCGGGCTGCACTGGCCGTTGATGCACTGGGAGCCCCCCGGGCACTCGGCGTCCTCGTCCACGATCCCGTCGCAGTCGTCGTCGAGCCCGTTGCACAGCTCCTTCTCGGGCCCCTGCTGGCCGAGGCAGCTGCCCCAGACGCCGGCGGTGCAGGTCTCCATCCCGGGCTTGCAGAACCCGGTGCAGATCCACTGGCCGCTCGTCGGGTCCTGGGTGCACCCGGTGGGGTAGGTGTAGCAGGTGCGGGACATGCCATCGACCACGCCGTCGCAGTCGTCGTCCTTGTTGTTGCACAGCTCGGCGGTCGGCGCGGTGCCCCCGTCGCAGATGATCTTGCCGCCCACGCACTTGGTCTGGCCCGGCGAGCACTCACCCAGGTTCTTGCCGCAGGTCTGGGGGACGTAGCCCTCGTCCACCTGGCCGTCGCAGTCGTCGTCCTTGCCGTTGCAGATCTCCGGCTGGGCCACGCAGGGGATGCAGGCGCACAGGCCCGCCTTGCAGGTCGCCGCCCCCAGCGCGGAGCAGTCGGCGTCCGCACCGCAGGTGAGGTAGATGTCGTCGACGGAGCCGTTGCAGTCGTCGTCGAGCCCGTTGCAGACCTCGGCCGTGCCGGTGACGTTCTGGGCGTTGCAGACCACGCCCGTCCCGTCGGCCTTGCAGACGTACACCCCGGTCTTGTAGCAGACGCCGAGCTTGCCGTTGTCGCAGGGCTTGCCCTTGAGCGGGAAGTCCTCGTCGGCCAGGGCGTCGCAGTCGTCGTCGATGCCGTTGCAGACCTCCGTCGGGGGCAGCGCGTCGGCGATGATCTCGAGGAAGGCCTGCTTGAGCGCGGCGGTGTTGCCGCCGACCGGGAAGTACTTGCCGTGGCCCGAGGTGGCGATGGTGTTGAGCATGTTGCTGGTCAGGTCGATGGCCACGGTGTGGGTCACCACACCGAGGTTGTTGTACAGGTTCGCGGCCCACTTGGTCGGGTAGAAGGCGTTGGAGGAGGATGTGTTGCAGGTCTCGTTCCCGTCGGTGAACAGGGCGACCACCAGGCTCGTGCAGGCCTGCTCGTAGGCCGGGATGAGCGGGACGACCTCCTTGTGGAAGTAGCCGTGGGCGTAGAACAGGCTCTTGCCCAGCGGCGTGTACCAGTCGTCCGCCGCGCGGACCTCGGGGTTCGAAAGCGTGGTGACGGGGCCGGCGTCCTCTTTCTGGTCGAAGTACCACATCACCTTCTCGGGGGTGGTACCGGCGAAGGGGACCTTGAGCACCTCCTGCTTGTAGTCCGAGTACCAGGCGGCACAGGGGTTGCTCGCCGCGCCACAGTCTGCGCTCTTTTGGCTGCTCGGGTTGTGGGTCGAGACCTTGCAGCCGTGGTTGTTGCTGTTGACCTCCGAGTTCTGGGCGCTGACGACGTAATAGTGCCCCGAGCAGTCGATGCCGTTGTAGGTGCAGCTGGTCGTGCACTTCGGCGTGCGGCCCGGATCCACCATCATCGGGAAGGTGGACAGCCCGAAGTCCACCTCCTCGGCCCCCATGCCCTGGAGCACCTCGAAGAGCGCCTGCTTGAGCTTGTAGATCCGGCTCGACGTGCCGTTGCCGCTGCACAGATCCGATCCATCGCCCCCGCTGGCGAGCATCGACCCCGATGTATCGAAAATGATCAGGATCTTCGGCTTGACCGCGGCCCGCGCCACACCGCACAGGGAGATCACGGCGAGGATTGTCAACACCTTGCGCATCACCTGCTCCGTTTTTTGGAATACCCGTAACAGATGGTAGTGGCAGGCCCCCCCCGGGTCAATTTCGGGGAACGAAAACCATCGATTTCTCCCACTGTTTCAATGGATTCCGCAGATTGCCGCGACGCGACATTTGGGGTCGTATTCGCCGGGGATTTGCGCCACAATTCCCGGTACCGAAACCGCGTCAGACGAGAAGGAGCGAATCCATGGCCGACTTCGTCGCCGACATCCGAGACCTCAAGTTTGCCCTGTTCGAGCAGCTCGACATCGAGCGGCTGCTCAAAAACGAGAAGTACAAGGAGTTCTCCAAGGAAGACATGGAGATGATCCTGGACGAGGCCTACAAGCTCGCCCGGGAGGTGCTCGCACCGACCAACGCCCCGGGCGATCGCGAGGGCTGCAAGCTCCAGGACGGCAAGGTGACGGTGCCCAGGGCATACCACGAGCCTTACAAGGTGTTCTGCGAGAACGGCTGGGTCTCCCTCGAGCGCAGCCCGGAGTACGGCGGCCAGGGAGCGCCGTCGTGCCTGATGATCGCGGCCTGCGACCTGTTCTTCGGCGCCAACATCGCCTTCAACCTGGGCGCGCTGCTCACCACCGGCGCCGCGCACCTGATCGAGGAGTGGGGCACCGACGAGCTCAAGAACATCTACTGCGAGAAGATGTACACTGGCCAGTGGACCGGCACGATGTGCCTGACCGAGGCCCAGGCGGGTAGCGACGTCGGAGCGAGCACGACCAAGGCCCACCGCGAGGGCGATCACTTCCTCATCGAGGGCGAGAAGGTCTTCATCACCTTCGGCGACCACGACCTGACGGACAACGTGATCCACGCCGTGCTGGCCCGCATCGACGGCGCGCCCAAGGGCACCAAGGGCCTCAGCCTGTTCGTCGTGCCCAAGTACCGCGTCAACCCCGACGGGTCGCCGGGCGAGTTCAACGACGTGGTCTGCAGCGGCATCGAGCACAAGATGGGGATCCACGGCTCCCCGACCTGCACGATGGTCTTCGGCCAGGACGGCGGCTGCCACGGCTGGCTCCTCGGCGAGGAGAACGGCGGCATGCGCGCCATGTTCCAGATGATGAACGAGGCGCGCATCTCCGTCGGCCTGCAGGGCGTGGGCCTCGCCAACGCGGCCTACCAGGCCGCCCTGGGCTACGCCAAGGAGCGGCTCCAGGGCCCGGACATCAAGAACTTCAAGGACCCGGAGGCCCCGCGGGTGCCGATCATCCGCCACCCCGACGTGCGCGTGATGCTGCTGAAGCAGAAGGCCTACGCCGAGGGCTGCCGCTCGCTGCTGCTCTTCACCTCCTACTGCGCCGACCGCGCCATGTCCGACCCCGAGGCGGCGGACCGCGAGAAGTACGAGGGGCTGGTCGAGATCCTCACGCCGATCTGCAAGGCCTACTGCTCGGACATGGGCTTCCGCGTCACCGAGTGGGCGGTGCAGACCTACGGCGGCTACGGCTACATCAGCGAGTACCCGGCGGAGCAGTTCCTGCGGGACTGCAAGATCGCCTCGATCTACGAGGGCACGAACGGCATCCAGGCCCTCGACCTGGTCGGGCGGAAGCTGGCGATGAAGAACGGCGCCTACCTGTTTGGCCTGGTCGGCATGGTGGGCGACCTGATCGAGAAGCACAAGAAGCATCCCGTGCTCCGCGACCAGTTCGAGGCCCTGGGCAACGCCCGCGACCAGTGGGGCGCGGTCAACACGTTCTTCATGGGCGCTGCGCTGCAGAAAAAGCTGCTCGTCCCCCTGGTCAACGCGACGCAGTACCTCGCCCTGTGCGGCGACGTGCTGATGGCCTACTTCCTGCTCGATCAGGCCGCCCTGGCCGCGGAGAAGATCGTGCCGCTCTGCAAGGAGGCCAAGGTCGATCCGTCGGACCTCAAGGCGGTGGCCGCCCTGGCCAAGGACAACGCCGAGGTCAACTACCTCTACGGCAAGATCGTCACCGCGCGCTTCTACTGCGCCTACGAGCTGCCCCAGGTCGAGGCCAAGGCCAAGGCCATCATGTCCTCGGACATGAGCGCCCTGCACATGGTCTTCCCCGAGGAGTAAGGCTTGTCCCCGGCCCCGGCCGTGCTTTAGGTACTGGATGCACCGGGGCGAGTTCCAGGACTGCTTCTCCGCCGGCGCCGAGGGCTACGCCCGCTACCGCCAGACCTACCCCCCTCACCTCTACGAGGCTCTCGCCGCCCTGGCCCCTGGCCGGGCGCGCTGCTGGGACTGCGCCACCGGCAGCGGCCAGGCCGCGATCGGCCTCGCCGCCTGTTTCGACGAGGTGATCGCCACCGACGCGAGCGCCGAGCAGCTGGCCCGGGCGCGCCCGCACCCGCGAGTGACCTACCGCCAGGCGCTGGCCGAGCAGAGCGGCCTGCCCGATGGCAGCGTCGATATGGTCACCGTGGCGGCGGGGATCCACTGGTTCGACCTCGAGCGCTTCTACGACGAGGTGCGGCGGGTGGCCCGCCCCGGGGCGGTCCTCGCCGCCTGGTCCTACGGCGCGCACCTGCGCGTCGGCCCGACCATCGATCCGATCATCGAGCGCTTCGTCGAGCACGTCGGTCCCCACTGGCCCGAGCGCTTCCGGCACATCCGGACCGAGTACCGCGAGCTGCCCTTCCCCTTCGAGGAGCTCGCGCTCCCTGCGTTCTCGATCACCATGCGCTGGACCGTGGACGACCTGGTGGGCAACATGCGGACCTGGTCCGGGGTTCAGGCGATGGCACGGGAGACGGGGACCGACCCCACCGCAACGGTGCGCGCGGAGCTCGCCGACGCCTGGGGCGCGGAGCCGAGCCGCCCCTGCGAGTGGCCGCTCTTCTTCCGCGTCGGCCGCGTGAGCTGACGCTCAAGGTCGGCGGAGGGCTCGGGCGAAGCGGCGTACCGAGTACCGAGCCCTGCCGCTGCCGACCGGCTCACTTGCACTGGCAGCGGCCGGAGACGCAGGCGCAGGCGTAGGCCCCGCCCTGGAGGCAGGCTGGGTCCCCGGGCGCGGGGTTGGCCTTGCAGGGGTAGCCGGGCTGAATCGTGGGCATCGGCACCATGCCGCCGGAGGCGACGTAGAAGCCGGCGAGGACCCAGGGCGCCCCGCCCCCGTACTGGGAGACCTCCACCACGTGGACCCCCGGCGTCGGCGGGGTGAAGGTCGCCGAGACGCTGCAGGGCTTGGAGCCGGACATGTCCATCTTCTCGTCCTGGTCCATGCGGATCATGTAGAACAGGGCCCCGATGTAAAAGGACGCCCCCTCGACGGTGATGGTCACCGGCTGGCCGGCGGTGCCGCTCGTCGGCTGGATGCGAAGCGGCCCGGCGATGGGGCCGGTGCTCGCCGTCGGGACGCAGGCCGGCACGGCGGCCGAGCACATGCAGCAGGGCGCGGCGGCCCACTGGTCGCAGGTCCGCCCGGTCGGGCACGAGGTGGGGTCCGCCGGGTCGCAGGTCGGACCGCAGCCGAGCTCGACGGTGGGCACGCAGCTGCTGCGGCGCCAGACCTCGCCTGGTTTGCAGTAGCAGTCGCCCAGGTCAGGGCCGATCCACAGGTCCGGCGCGATCGACCGGTCGAGCGCGATGGG
>Ga0316576_10000652_pt1 | contig 16837 bp, 14 predicted proteins | sample S0NA_FD_203075 | JGI IMG/M metagenome (GOLD analysis project Ga0316576, IMG submission 203075) | Rhizosphere microbial communities from salt marsh grasses in Alabama, United States - S0-2_050615r3r5 | ecosystem: Host-associated > Plants > Roots > Rhizosphere | place: USA: Alabama | collected... | reverse complement strand
CTCCGCTCGGCATCGGGCATCGCCGATGTCGCAGTCTTCGGCACCTCCTTGCACGCCCGTATCGACTCGGACCCTGAGACGGCCGAAGACCGCGTGCGCCAGCTCCTCGCTGCGGCCGGCGTCGATGCCGAGGTGCGCACGATCCGGCCGACGCTCGAGGACGCCTTCCTCTACCTCACGACCCACGACAACGCTTTCGCGGAGGCGACATGAGAACCGTGCTTGCCGTCGTGCTCACCCTCATCTCGGCGGCCACCGTCGCCGCCGAGGTGCTCCCCGTGGATCCCGACACTGCCGTCGAGCTCGTCCTCGCCGCCTCGCACCGGCGGGCCGCCGCCTCGGCCCGCGTCGTCGCCGCCGGTCGCCGCGTCGTCGCCGCCGATGCCCGCCGGTGGCCGACCATCGATCTCGAGGCATCCGTCGGCCACCGGAACTCGGTGCCCGAGGTCGCATTCCCAGCTTCGATCCCTGATATCGGCGGCTTCGTGCTCTTTCCTGACATCCGCGACACCTACCGAACCGGATTGGCCGTCAGCCAGCCCCTGTGGACCGGAGGCGCCATCGCCGGCAGCCGGGAGGCGGCGCGCCACGAGGAGGAGGCAACGACCGCCGACGCCGCTCGCGTCGACGACGAGCTGAGGCTCCAGGCTCGTGTGGCCTACTGGAACGCGGTCGCAGCCGACGCCGCCCTCGACGCCGCGCGGACCGAGGTGGAACGGGCCGAGCGCCTGCTCGCGGATGCCCGTTCGCTTCGTGAGGCCGGCCTGGCGGTCCGCGCCGACGAGCTCGGCGCCGAGGCGCGCCTCGCAGCCGCGAGGGTCCGGGTGATCGCGTCCGAGGCCGAGTCGTCGAACCGACGGGCCGAGCTGCGCTCGCTGCTCGACGTCGATCCCGGCACAGAGCTCGAGCTGTCCGAACCTGGAACGAGGCTTCCCGTCGCTCCACCGGAGCTCGAGCTGCTGGTCGCCCAGGCGCGCACGTCCCGCCCGGAGCTCCTCGCGCTCGAGGCCCAATGCGAGGCCCTCACCAGCCGATCGCGGACCGCCGCTGCCTCCAAACTGCCGCAGGTGTCGCTCGGCGCACGCTGGGATCTGGCCCGACCCAACGAGCGCTTCCTGCCCCTCGAGGACGTGTGGAACACGAGCTGGAGCATGGGCGTGTTCGCCGGCTGGCGGATCTTCGACGGCGATCGCGCCGACACGGAGGTCGCGGTCCTCGACGCCGAGCGCGAGGCGGTCCAATCCGAGCTCGCCGAGCTCGAGCGTCGCGTCGCACTCGACGTGGAGACCGCCCGCAACTCACTGCTGGCGGCCCGCGCCGCAGACAGCGCGGCCGAGGCGGCAGTTGCCGCCGCGACCGCCCGCGAGGCCGACAGCCGCGACCGCTACGCCGCCGGGATCGCGACCGTATCCGAGGTGCTCGAGGCTCAGACCGAGCTCTCCGGCGCCGAGCTCGAGCTCGTGCGGGCGCGAAGCGGCGCGTGGCTCGCTGACGCCGGTTTGCGCCGGGCGGTGGGCCAATGACCGAGCCGGCCTTCGTCGCCGACACCGAGGTGGTCGTCAGCGCCCGGGATCTGACCCGAAGCTTCGGCGCCTTCGTGGCCGTCGACCGGGTGTCGTTCGAGGTCGCCCGAGGCGAGATCTTCGGCTTCCTCGGCTCGAACGGCGCCGGCAAGACGACGACCATCCGAATGCTGTGCGGTCTGCTCGCCCCGACCTCGGGCTCGGGCACGGTCGCCGGCTTCGACGTCGCGAGCCAGGCCGATCGCATCAAGACCCGCATCGGCTACATGTCCCAGCGCTTCTCGCTCTACGCCGATCTCACCGTGGACGAGAACCTGCGTTTCTGGGGCGGCACCTACCGTCTCTGGGGCCGCGAGCTCGACCGCCGCCGTCGCTGGGCAATCGAGGTCGCCGGTCTCGAGGAACGCCACAACGCCCTCGTCCGTGATCTCCCCGGGGGCTTCCGGCAGCGTCTCGCGCTGGGGTGTGCTCTTCTGCACGAGCCGCCCGTGGTGTTCCTCGACGAACCGACCGGCGGCGTCGATCCTGAGGCCCGACGCCGGTTCTGGGACCTCATCGATGACCTGGTGGCCGGAGGCACCACGGTGTTCGTCACCACCCACTACATGGACGAGGCCGAGCGGTGCCACCGCGTCGCGTTGATGCACGCCGGCACCCTGCTCGCCCTCGACACCGTCCCCGCGCTCAAAGCGGTGTTCCCGACCGACTGCGTGCTCGCGGTGTCCTGCCCCCGTCCGGCCGACGCCATGGACAACCTGGAAGGCGCCACCGGAGTCGATGACGTATCCCTGTTCGGCGATCGGCTGCACGTGGTCGTTGACCGGCCGCAGCGGATCGCCGACGTCGAGGCGATTCTGACCACCGGCGGCTTCGCGCCCTTCGAGGTCGCGGCGGTGAGGCCCTCTCTCGAGGACGTGTTCATCAAGGTCATCCGCGACGCCGAGGCGGAGGCCGGCCCATGATCCGCCGGGTCCTCGCCGTCACCGTCAAGGAGCTGCTCCAGCTGCGACGCGACTGGCGGACACTGTTCGCGCTGCTCGGCATGCCGGTGGTCCTGCTGTTGATCTACGGCTTCGCGCTCAGCTTCGACGCTCAGGACATCCGCCTCGCAGTGGTCGACCAATCGCGCTCCGCCGAGTCGAGGAAGGTGATCGAGGCCTTCCTGCGGTCCGGGTACTTCGTGCGCGTCGCAACCCTCGACGACACGCGCGAGCTCGACGGGCTGATCGACACCGGCCGCGCTCAGGCCGGGCTCGTGATCGAAGGTGGTTTCGCTGCCGACGTCGCCGCCCGCCGACGGGCCTCGATTCAGTTCGTGCTCGACGGATCCGACTCGCAGACGGCGAGCACGATCCTCGGCTATGCACGCCAGATCGTCGCAGCCACCACACCGGACCTGTTCGAGATCGAGCTCGAACCGCCCATCGCCGCGGCTCCGGTCGTCTGGTACAACCCCAACCTCACCTCGTCGATCTTCCTGGTCCCCGGTCTTGTGGCCTTCATCCTGATGATCACCTCGGTGATCGCCACGGCGCTGGCGGTGGTCCGCGAAAAGGAGCGCGGCACCATGGAGTCGCTGCGTGCGACACCGCTGAAGGCGATCGAGCTGCTGATCGGCAAGACGCTGCCCTATCTGCTCGTGGGCTCGGTCGCGGCGGCCGGCTCGCTGACCCTCGCGTGGTTGCTGTTCGAGGTTCCGATCCGGGGCTCGATCGTGTGGCTGGCAGCGCTGACGGTGCTCTTCCTCGCCGGCGGCCTCGGCTGGGGGGTCCTGATCTCGACCATCGCCGAGACCCAGCAGGTCGCCTTCCAGCTCGGCATCCTGTCGTCGATGCTCCCGACGCTCCTGCTGTCGGGCTTCGTGTTCCCGATCTCGTCCATGCCGCCGGCCCTGCAGGTGATCTCCCACATCGTGCCCGCCCGCTACTTCATCGCCGCACTACGGGAGGTCGTGCTCAAAGGAGTCGGCCCCGAGGTCTGGTGGAACGACGCCCTCGCGCTGGTCGCGTACGGTGCGGTGGTGCTGCTGATCGCCACTGCCAGGACCGTTCGGAGCCTGTGATGCGAACCCTGGTCAACATCCTCGTCAAGGAGCTGCTCCAGCTCAGGCGCGACCCCAAGATCGTGCCAATCCTGTTCATCGCTCCGGTGATGCAGCTCACCATCCTCGGTTATGCCGCCACCACCGACGTGCGACGGGTGGAGCTGGCGGTGTGTGATCTCGACCGGACACAGGCCAGCCGCGAGCTCGTGGACGCCTTCACCTCGTCCACCTACTTCCGGCAGGTGGTGTCGGTCCCGTCACAGGACGGCTTCGACCCATGGCTCGACAGCGGCCGGGCGCGCATCGCGTTGACGATTCCCGCCGGCTACGCCGCCGATCGCGCCACCCACCGGCCGGTCCAGCTCCAGCTGCTGGCCGACGGCTCGGACGCGATGAGCGGCACGCTCGGCCTCGGCTACGCCCAGGGTGTGCTCCAACAGCTCGCCGAGGTCGAGGGGTTCCGGCTGCCCTTGGAGCTGCGGCCGAAAGTCCTCTACAACCCGGACCTGGTCAGCCGCTACTACATGGTGCCCGGGGTCCTCGCCATGATCCTGATGATCATGACCATGATGTTGACCTCGATGGCGCTCGTCCGTGAGACCGAGATCGGGACCATGGAGCAGCTCCTGGTCACCCCACTGACCCCAGGTGCGATCATCGTCGGCAAGCTGGTCCCCTATGCCCTCGTCGGAACGGTGGAGATCTCCACCGCCCTGCCGGTGGTGCTGTTCTGGTTCCGGGTGCCGCTCGAGGGCTCGCTCTGGGTGCTCGCGCTGCTGACGATTCCCTTCATGCTCTGCACGCTCGGGCTCGGACTGCTCGTGTCGACCCTCGCCCGAACCCAGCAGCAGGCAATGATGATCTCGACCTTCGTCTTCCTGATGCCGCAGATCTACCTGTCGGGCTTCGTGTTTCCGATCCAGAACATGCCCGAGGGCTTCCAGCTGGTCACCTATGTAGTCCCCCTGCGCTACTACGTGACCGTGCTCCGCGGCGTGTTCCTCAAAGGCGTTGGGCTCGAGACCCTGTGGCCCCAGGGCCTCGCCATGCTCGCACTCGGCATCACGATCATCGCTCTGGCTCGACTCCGCTTCCGGCAACGGCTCGGCTGATTGATCGACAGCACAGCGCGATGCACAGCGCGTGGCGGTGCTTGCTCGATACGGTCGCTCGACGACCCTAAGAGCCCTGTGAAGAACTCCGCACGAGCTGGGGAGCGTGAGATGGTGTCAGGTCCGTGGTTTCTCGCGCAAACGCCAACCGCAGGCGTATCAAGAGATACGTCGAGGTTGGAGGCAATCGAAAACCGCGGAGATGGGGCCATGTCGCGCTTCTTCGGCCGTGCTGGACGTTCTTCACAGGGCTCGAAACTACCAGTAGGTGGTGGTGACGGTGACCGGGCCGCGCACCGTGGCACAACACGCGAGGCGCTCGTCGTCGCCGGCATGAAGCGACGCGAGGATCTTCTTCTCCTCGGCGCCCACAGGCCCCAGGTTTTCGAGCCCGTCAAGAACCTGGACGCGACAAAAGCCACACAAGGCAATCCCGTCACAGGACTGGCCGAGCGCGAGACCGGTCTGGTGGATGGCGTCCATGAGGTTGGTCTCGCACACGACCACGGCCTCGCGTCCTGAAGGCTCACACCGCACCTTTGCGGTCGCGATCTTGAGCTGTCCCAGGTCCACTCAGGCCTCCCCGTCGTCCCGTTCCCCGACCCGCCGGAACGGCAGGGAGTGTACTTGATCCCCGGCCTGCGGGAGGACGCCGCGAACCGCCCGAGGCGGATCTCCGGCGAGCACGACCGGCACCAGATCGTGGCTGTCGAGCCGCGTGCACCAGGCGAGGTCGTCGTGCTGTCCGAGGCGCCGCAGCCGATCGGCGCCGTCGCATGCGAGGAGTCTGCGACGCACACGGTCGAAGTCGCGCGGACGGCCATCGATTCCGGCAGCGATCCAGCGCGCGGCCTCGTCGTCCTCGAGCGCCGGGGTTCGCGCCTCGAGCCCCATGGGCAGGAGCGTGACCGTCCGCGGCCGACGATGACAAAGCGCCGACACGACGGCGGCAGCGTTGGCGAAGCTCGCGACAAGCACCAGGTCGGCGCCGCCGAGGCGGTGCAGCGCCTGGGTGCCGGCCGAGGTCGTTAGAATCGGCCGGTCCCCCGGTTGCACAAGGCGGTGCGCCGCCGCCGGCGAGTTACCCCCGTCGAAATCGGAGGGCGCGACACCGCCGCGTTCGCCGAGAAGGAGTCGATCGGGCTGGTCCCGCCTGAGCTCCCGGGCGCGATCGACGTCGGCGACCAGGACAACCTCCGCGGCGCCCGCCTCGAGCAGGGCGATGACAGTGTTGGAGGCGCGAAAAACGTCGATCACCACGACCGCACCGGTCAGCTCTTCGAGCTCGTCGAGGCCGCGGTGGATACGGGTCGGTAGCGGCCGTGGTGGCCGGCGGTCAGTCACTCTCGGCAACCGCCCGGAGGATGAAGGCGAACTCCTCCGCCGTCTCCCGGTAGGCCCGATAGCGGCCGCTGGCGCCACCGTGCCCGGCCTCCATGTTGGTCCGCAGCAGCAAGGGTCGGTGGCCGGTGCCTCGCTCCCGCATACGGGCTACCCATTTGGCGGGTTCCCAGTACTGGACCTGCGAGTCGTGCAGACCGGCGGTGACCCACATGGCGGGATAGTCGACCGCGGCGACGTTGTCGTAGGGCGAGTACGACAGCATGTACCGGTAGAAGAGCGGGTCGCGCGGATCGCCCCACTCGTCGAACTCGGCCGTAGTGAGGGGGATGTCGCTGTCGAGCATGGTGGTGACCACGTCGACGAATGGGACTCCGGCCACGATCCCCGCGAACTGCTCCGGCGCCATGTTGGCAACCGCCCCCATGAGGAGCCCTCCGGCGCTGCGGCCACGGGCCACTGTCAGGTCCGGCGAGGTGATGCCGAGATCGACGAGGAAGCGCGCGCAGTCGATGAAGTCGGTGAAGGTGTTCCTCTTGGCGAGGAGCTTGCCGTCCTCATACCACCAGCGTCCCCGTTCCTGACCGCCCCGGACGTGGGCGATGGCATAGCTGAAGCCGCGGTCGAGGAGGCTCAGGACCTCGGGCTCGAAGGTAACCTCGAAGCTGTAGCCGTACGCGCCGTATCCGTCCAGCACCAGCGGCGCGGACCCGTCCAGGGGCAGATCTCGTCGATGAACCAGGGAAATGGGCACCTCGACGCCGTCGCGGGCCGGCGCCATGTACCGCTCGCTGACATAGTCCGCCGGATCGAAACCTCCGAGGATCTCGTCCCTCTTGAGAAGGGTCTGCTCGCCCGTCGAGACGTCGTAGGCGTAGATCGAGGTCGGCGTGGACAGCGAGCTGTAAGCGAAGCGCAGCTCACCGGCATCGAAGTCGCGGTTGTCGCCGACCCAGACCTCGTAGGCGGGCTCGTCGAGCTCGATCTCACGACCCTCGCCGGTCTCGGGATCGGCCACCACCAGTCTCGGGAGGCCGTCCCGCCGCTCGCTCAGCACCAGGAAGTCGCGAAAGACCCGGAGCCCCTCGATCAGGGTGTCTTCGCTGTACGCGACGAGCTCGCGCCAGCTCGCGCGGCCGGGATCAGTCACCGGCGCCTCCATGACGCGGAAACCCGGAGCGTCCAGGTTGGTCCGGATCAGGAAACGGTCTCCATGGTGGCCGACGTGAACCTCGACCCCCCGTTCCCGGGGCGCGATCAGCACCGGCGTCGCCTCGGGTTCATCGGCGTCGATCACCCGAACCTCTGAAGACAGGGTCTGCTGCGCGTCGATCAGGAGATAGCTCCCGGACTCGGTCCTGGACACCTCCACGTTGAAGGTGTCGTCGTCCTCCTGGTACACCAGGACGTCGTCGTTCGGGTCGGTACCGATGACGTGCCGCCAGACCTGGAACCAGCGTAGGGTCTCGGGATCCTGCCGGGTGTAGAGCAGCGTCTTGCCGTCGTTGAACCAGGCCATGTCGCCGGTCACGTCGGGGATCTCGTCGGCCAGCTCCGTCGCGGCGCCGAGGTCGGTGAAACGCAGGGTGTAGAAGCGACGGCCGACCGTGTCCACGGCCCAGGCCATGATGTCGCTCGCGGGGCTCACCTCGGGTCCGATGACGGCACAGAAGTCGTGTCCGGCCGCGACCTGGTTGACGTCGATGAGCACCTCCTCGACGGCGCCGGGGAGGTCCTTCCTCCGGCAGTGGATCGGGTACTCAAGCCCGTCCTCGATCCGCTGGTAGTAGAGATAGCCGTGGTCCGGGGTCGGCACGGTCGAATCGGTCTGGGGAACTCGGCCCCTGATCTCCTCGAACAGGGCCGCCTGGAGATCGGTCGTGGTCGACATGACCGCATCGGCGTAGGCGTTCTCCGCTTCGAGGTAGGAAACCACCTCGGGGTTGCTGCGTTCGCGCATCCAGAAGTAGTCATCGACCCGAACGTCGCCGTGGATCTCCATCCGGTGCGGGACGACCTTGGCCACCGGCGGCGCCGGCGCCGATCCGGAGCAGGCCACGAGCAGCACCAGCGCTACCGCCGCAGGCAGGCGCAACAACCCTCTGTCCATGGAGCCCTCCAATCTCAGTCTCGCCGGGCTCGGCGCCCGCCAGCGCTGACCCGGACGATCTACCAGGCTTCCGCTGCAGTCGGCGAACAGCCCGGGGTAAGTCTACGCCACTGACTGGTGTGAATGGCCGTTCGGGGTTGTCGTCGTCAAGCGTGAGCGGCGACTCGGACGATCATGGAGCTGTCGCTATCGCTTTCGCATCCAGATCTCGGTCCCGCCACCCCGGTACTCGACCTCGTCCATGAGCCGGTTGATGAGAAAGATGCCCCGGCCACGATCGAAGAACAGGTTGTCGCCGGTGACCGGACACGGGATCTCGGCAGGATCGAAGCCGGTGCCAGGATCTCGGACGACGATGAGCATGCCACGTCCCTCCTCGCACGCGACGCAGACCTCGATGATCTTGTTCGGGTCGCTCCCGCAACCGTGCTCGACGGCATTCGCGAGGGCCTCGAGGAGAGCGACCTCGACCTCGAACTCCCGGCCGACAGCACAGGCCTGGGCACTGACAACAGTCATGATCCCGTGGACCGCAGGTTGGATCGAGGCGACCTCGCCTGACAACTGGATGTCGAGCTTCACGAGCAGTCGTTCGGGATCGAACTCACATCGATTTTCAGCTTCGTCGGACATCCGGCACTCCCGGGTCTGCTCACGTCCGTCGGATGAGGACGAGGGTTCGGTCATCGGCGTAGGGCGTACCTTCCACGAAACCATCCTGGTCCGCCTCGATGGCCGCGGCGAGTGTCTGGAGGTCGTCGGCGCGGTGTCGTCCGCAGAACCCGGCGAGGCGCTCCTCCCCGTACTCCTCCTCGTCCGGGCCCGCGGCCTCGGTGAGCCCATCAGTGTAGAGAACGATCGTGTCGCCCGGCCTCAGAATCGCTTCGCTGGCAGTGTAGCCGGCCTCCGCCAGGATGCCGAGCGGTACTCCAGTGGAATGCAGCCAGTCCACGTCGCCCCCCGTTCGCAGCAGGATTCCTGGGTTGTGGCCCGCATTACAGAACCGGAACAACCCTTCGCCCGGCCGGAAGGTAGCGAGGAATGCCGTCGCGAACTTCTCCGGGGGGGTCCGCTCGAAGAGCAGGTGCGAAACCCGGCCAAAGACCTCATCAGGGGCGACCCCATCGTGGATCAAGCCCGCCGACAGCGCTTCCAACGACGCGGTCAGCAACGACGCCGCGATTCCCTTGCCCGACACATCGGCGATCAGGACTGCGCAGCTGCCGTCGTCCACTTGCTCGACCTTGTAGAAGTCGCCGGACACGCCGCGGGACGGCTTGTTGCGCGCGAACAGCTGCCATCCCTCGATCGTCGGAAGCTCGGCCGGTAGGAGGCCGACTTGGATCTGACGGGCGAGGGCGACGTCTCGCTCGAGGCGCTCTCGCTCGAGAGCCTGCTCGGCAAGGCGGGTGTTGCAAATGCGCATGGCCGCAATCGAGGCGAGCGAGCTCAGCAGCTCCATGTCGTCCTCGGTGAACCGACGGACGCCCAGGGAGGAGCTGAGCACGATCATCCCGAGGGGGCCGTGAGGGTCGAGCAGCGGCGCCGCGATCAGCGATCGGACCCCCGCACCGAGCAGGCTCACGGCCTGGTTGAAGCGCTCGTCGGTGGCGGCGTCGAACACCAGGGCCGCCTGACCCTCCTCCACGACCTGTCGGACCAGGTTGCGTGAGTACAGAGTCCGAGACTTGGCGTCCCGAAGCGTGCGGCTGGCGGCACGCACGTACTCGCCATCCTCGCCGCGCAGCACGATGGCGCCTTCCTCCGGCTGCAAGGTCTCGAAGGCCCGGTCCAGGATCAGCTCCAGGAGCTCGTCGAGGGACATGGACCGGTCGAGGGCCTGGTGGACCTCGGTCAGCACCTTGAGCCGCGCTGCGTAGCGACGCAACCCGTCGGCGGCGCCTTCGCCGGCTTCGGCCAGACCTTCCGGTTCCCTGAGCAGCTCGGCCACCGGGCGGAAGACAGTGCGGCTGTCGAACCCGGCGGCATCACCGACCATCACAGCACCGACCTCGCTGCCGTCAACGTTGATCGTGGTGGCGCCGACTCGGAGGATCGAGCCGGCGGCAAGGACCGTCGGAGACTCGATGCGGCGACCGTCCAGCACCGTTCCGTTACGCGAGCCGAGATCCTCGACATACCAGCGGTCACCGCTCCGGAACAGACGGGCGTGGCGCCGCGACATAGCACGGTCGGGAACCGCAATCTCCGCATCCGACGACCGCCCGACAACGACCGAGTCACTGGTCGGCTCGACCAGAAACGGAAGCCCGACGGCGGGCACGACGTGAAACGAAATGGCCACATTTACCTCTGATTGCCAAACGCTCTCGCTGTACAACCCGATCCCAAAGGTCAGCCATTTCCACACCCAACTCGAACCGGCCCTTCCGACCGGACATCGAGGTCGGTGGTGGCTGGGCGGGAACTTGACAAACGGACCATCAAGTCGGAGAATCGCTCCCCGGCGATCGTCTCGGTCGCCTCGGCGGAGGACGAGCATGCCCCTGTACGAGTACCAGTGTCAGGACTGCGGCCACCATTTCGAGCGCATTGAACGGCCGTCGGAGCTCCATGATGGCGTCTGCCCGGATTGCGGCGGCGTTGCCCATCGTCTCCTGTCCGCGCCGGCGCTCCAGTTCAAGGGCTCGGGCTGGTACGTCACCGACTACGGCAAGGGCAACGGCAGCGTGTCACCGGACACGAAGCCGACCGAGGAAAGCTCGGCGGCAGCGCCGTCGTCGAGCGAGAGCTCCTCAAGCGAGAGCTCGAAGCCGAAGCCGACCACGCCGTCAAAAACCGACACCAAGGTAGCCTGACGGCCGTCCCGACCGGCGTGATACGATTTTGTGGCGATCCGCCGGAACGCGAGGTCCGACCATCCTGACGAGCACCTCCCGCGCCGGCCGGTGGGGAGGACTGAGATGGCCAAAACCAAGCTCACCGACGTCCGAGGGATCGGGCCGAAGACCGCCGACGCGCTCGCTGCCCGAGGACTCGACTCCGTCGCCGCGGTTGCAGCAACGCCCGTCGAGCTCATTGCGGCTCTGCCGGGCTTTTCGGTGGGTCGGGCACGCGCCGTTCAGGCTGCGGCCGCCGCATTGACAGGCAAGACCGCAACCGGGCCGGCCGCGACCAAGCCTCAGGCCAGGCCGCGAGGCGGGACAAGCAACGCCACATCCACCACGGCGGTCAACGAGAAGAAGAAGGCGAAAAAGAAACTCGAGAAGAAGACGAAGACGGAGTCCAAGGACGGCAAGCGGCCGAAGAGTACGAAGAAGGCCGCGAAGAAGGCCAAACGGAAGGCCAGGGCCGCAGCAGACGACAAGAAATCCAAGAAGACCAAGAAGAAGGGCGCGAAGGACGCCTCCGGCAAGAAGGCCAAGGGCAAGACCAAAGGCAAAGCCGGGAAGAAGTCGCAGCGATCGTGAACGCGTTCCGGGCCCGGGTCAGGGCGCTGCCAACCACCTACTCTCCGGTCATCACATGCCACGTCTCCTGACACCGCCCGACCTCGATGACGCCTCCTTTGCGGCGGCGATGAAACCGGTCGGCGAGATTGCATTGGGGCCGGCACGGATCGTGATCACGACCTACCTCGACACCTTCGACTGGCGGCTGTTCAACGTAGGCATGGTCTTGACGGAGGAGCTCGCGGGAGGGCGTCGGCTGTGCCTGCTCGACAACGACGCCGCGCCCTACGCGACCCCGGCCGAAGCCAGGCCGACCATCGCCGAGACGCTTCCGGCCGGCCATCTCGCCGATCGGATCGGCCGGGCGTTGGGGGTCCGCTCGCTGCTGCCCGTCGGCGCGACGCGCATCGTCCGCCGAGACGGGCGTATCGAGGACCGCAACGGCAATCTCGTCGCCCGGTTGCGGCTCGACGAGGTCACCGTCATCGACAGCCGCGGCGGGCCTGCCGGACAGGCGGTCACGACCGTGTGGATCGACCATTCGGCCGCCGCGGCGATGCTCGAGCGGATCGCCGGCGTCAGCGTGATCGCGGGTCACGACCTGGTCACGGCCGCGGCCGCGTGGGGCCGCACCCCGGGCGACTACAGCTCCAAGCTGCGCATTCAGCTCGACCCCGAGGAGCATGCCGATCGGGCCCTCAGAGCCATCCTCCTCGACCTCCTCTCGACGATCGAGATCAACACTGACGGCGCCATCGCCGATCACGACAGTGAGTTCGTGCACGATCTCCGAGTTGCCTGTCGCCGCTCCCGATCCGCCCTGACCCAGGTCAAGGGGGTGCTCGAGCCGGAGCTCACCGCTCCCGCCAACGCCGAGCTGAAGTGGCTCGGCAAGGTCACCAACCCACTTCGCGATCTCGACGTCTATCTGCTCGAGATGCCGTCCTACCGCAGCCTGGTGCCGCCCGACGCCGCAGCCGACCTGGCGCCGGTCGAGTCGTCGCTTCGACGATCCCGCGCCCGCGCTCACCGGGCGGTGGTTCGCGCGCTGCGCTCGACCCGGTTTTCAGCCTTCACCGCCGGCTGGCGGGCAGCCCTGATGACCGATGCGCCGGCACCCGGGCCCGAGGCTCAACGGCCCGTCGTCGAGCTCGCCGCCGACCGCGTCGACCGCGCCTACCGCCGAATTCTCAAGCACGGTCTGCGCCTCGGCGACGACCCACCGGCCACGGCCCTCCACCAGATTCGAATCGACGCCAAGAAGCTGCGGTACCTGCTCGAGTTCTTCGCCAGCCTGTTTCCCGCCCGGGACGTGGCCGACCGTGTCGGAGATCTCAAGCGGCTCCAGGACATCCTCGGCGGCGTCAACGACATGCAGGTCCAGCGGCGGCGACTGACCGAGCTTGCCGAGGAGCTCCGTCCCGAGCCCTCGGTAGGAACCGGCTGTCTGCTCGCGCTCGGCCGTCTTGCCGGCGCCCTGGAGGCGCGTCAGGACGGCTTCCGCCATGACTTCCACAACGCCTTCGCCGACTTCGCTTCGAAGCCAGTGCGCCACGCATTCGAGCAACTCACCCGCGTTCGGAGGCAGACATGAAGAGCCTCGCCGTATGGACCGTCAAGGGTGGCGTCGGCAAGACGACCGCCGCCGTCAACCTGGCCCATGCCGCCGCGGGTGACGGTCTGCGCACCGTGCTCTGGGACCTCGACCCACAGGGCGCGGCAAGCTTCTACCTACGCATTCCGCCCCAGCTCGACGAGGCCGTCGACGCCGTCACCAGGCGCTCGGTCGACCTCGCCGAGCTCGCCCGTCCGACCGAGTTCGACAACCTCGCCATGCTCCCGGCCGACTTCGCCTTCCGTCACCTCGACCTCGCCCTCGACGCAGCCGGCAAGCCCCGGAAGCGGTTTGCTGCCAAGCTCAAAGATCTCGGTCGCCGCTTCGACCTCGCAATCCTCGACTGCCCACCGTCGGTTTCCCTCGTGTCCGAGGCCGTCGTCAAGACAGTCGATGCTGTCCTCGTCCCCGTGATCCCGTCGACCCTGTCCATGCGCACCCTCCATCAGGTTCGTACCTTTGTCGCCGAGCACGGTCGCGGCGCTGCGGTCCTGCCCTTCCTGTCGATGGTCGACCGTCGCAAACGAATGCACCTCGAGCTCGCGCGAGCCTGCCTCGCCGATCCAGGCTTCCTGACGGTAGCTGTTCCCTCCGCATCGGTCGTCGAGAAGATGGGACTGACCCGCGCCCCGGTCGCCGCCACCCTCCCCTCCCAGCCCGCCGCCCGCGCCTTCGCCGCACTGTGGCGGGAGATCCGGGATCGGGTCGGGGTGTAGCGGGCCGCCAACCCGCGTCCACGTCCTTGCCCGTGCCCGTACCCGTGCCCGTGATGGCCGGGGCCGGGACAGCGATAGGGGCAGCAACCAGCGGCAGCACGAAGCAACCTTTTCCCCCTCTGGCAGTATCAGAGTCTCCAGGGGGACATCGCGAGGGGCGCGCAAGGGCCCGGAGCGCAGCCCTCCTGAGATCGCGAAGGCGGTGGTGCATGACGGTGACGGCGGAACGTCAGACAGCTCGAGCGAGCGCAACGAACCGGACCGCCTCGGCGGCACCCCGCCCTGACCACCCGACCAGCGCAGTGTTCACACCCCGCCGACTGGTCCTGACCGCCTGCCTCGTCCTCGTCGCGCCAGCCCTCGCGGCTCAGGAGGCCGTACCCGAGGTTGCGCGGCCGACCTACACCGTCCACCCGACGACCGACGGCATCGTCGTCGACGGCCGCCTCGAGGAAGCCGCCTGGCAGCTGCCGCCGACCTTCGAGCTGAGCTTCGAAACCCGCCCCGCAGAGAACGAGCCGGCCCCCGTTCGCACGGAGGTCTGGATCACCTTCGACGCCCACAACCTCTATGCGGCATTTCGCGCCCACGACCCCGAGCCGGAGAAGATCCGCGCCCGTTTGTCGGATCGCGACACCGCCTTCCAGGACGACTTCGTCGGGCTCGTGCTCGACACCTTCAACGACGAGCGACGAGCCTTCGAGTTCTTCGTGAACCCGCTCGGCGTCCAGATGGATCTGACCCAGAACGAGATGACCGGGGAGGAGGACGAGTCCTGGGACGCGATCTGGGACTCGGCCGGTCGGATCACCGAGGACGGTTACACCGTCGAGCTGCGGATCCCCTTCTCGTCCCTGCGCTTCCCCGACTCGGTCGAGGGGATGACCTGGGGGATCGACACGGTCCGCATCTATCCGCGCGGTCAACGAACCCGGATCGGGCTCCACCCGATCGAACGCGGTAACAACTGCTATCTCTGTCAGGGATCGAAGCTGACCGGCTTCGTCGGCGTCAGGCCCGCCCGATCAATCGAGCTCGACCCGACCCTCACCGCGTCCATGAACGGCGTCCGCGCGGATTTCCCGTCGGGCGAGCTCACCGACGACGACCCCGACGTCGAGCCTGGCATGACCGCCCGCTGGGGCCTGACCCCGAATCTGATCCTCAACGCCGCCCTCAACCCCGACTTCTCCCAGGTCGAGGCGGACGCCGCCCAGCTCGACGTCAACACCCAATTCGCCCTCTTCTACCCCGAGAAACGCCCGTTCTTCCTCGAAGGCGCCGACCTCTTCAGCACCCGCTTCAACGCCATCTACAGCCGTAACATCGCCGACCCGGACTGGGGCCTCAAGCTGACTGGGAAGATGGGCAGGAACGCCCTCGGGGTCATCGTCGCGCAGGACAGCCGGACCAACTTCCTGATCCCGTCGAGCCAGTCCTCCGAGCTCGCCTCCCTCGACCGAGACAACCTGTCGACGATCGTCCGCTACCGGCGCGACCTCTTCGGTGCAACCACGGGCGGCTTTTTCTACACCGGCCGCGAGGGCGACGGCTTCCACAACCGTCTCTTCGGCGCCGACGTTCTCTTCCGATGGCGGGACACCGAGGCGGCGCGAATCGAGGTGCTCGGCTCGCAGAGTCTGTACCCCGCCGAGATCGCCGCTGGCCATGGCCAGAGCGCGGACGAGATGAGCGATTTCGCCGTCCGCGCCGTCTATCAACACACGTCGCGGGACTGGATGTACTACGTCCTTTACAAAGAGGTGGGCGCGGACTTCCGAGCCGACCTCGGCTTCGTCCCCCAGGCCGATTACCGGGAGTGGGGTGGCGCACTCGAGCATGCCTGGTACCCGGAAAAGGCCGGCTGGACCCAGGTCCGTCTCGGCCTCGAGTGGGACGAGCTCGAGGACCAGTCCGGTCAGCACCTGAGCCGGAGGGTCGAGGCCTACGCCTGGGCCAACGGTCCTCGGCAGTCCTTCGTCCGACTGTCGCTCATCGGCGGCGACCTGTTCTACAACGGTGAGCTCTTCGACACCGACCGCGTCAACCTCTTCGGCGAGATCCAGGCCCTGCCCAACCTGTACCTCTCCCTCGAGGCCACGGTCGGGGGGCAGGTCGACTTCGCAGGGAGCCGCCAGGCCGACCAGCTCCGCCTCGATCCCGGCCTCCGCCTCGACCTCGGCCGCCACCTCCGCCTCAACCTCGACCACTCCTTCGAGCGGCTCGAGGTCGACGCCGGCCGCCTCTACACCGCTCGTCTGACCCAGCTCCGCGCGACGTACCAGCTCAACGTCCGAACCTTCGTCCGTTGGATCGGCCAGTACCTGGACACGGACCGCAACCCCGACCTCCACCCCCTAGACACCCACACACGCGATCAGCGCCTCTTCAACCAGCTCCTCTTTTCGTACAAGATCAACCCCCAGACCGTCATCTTTCTCGGCTACTCCGACACCTCCCTCGGCGACCAGTCCATCGATCTCACCCGCCAGAGCCGCACCCTTTTCCTCAAGATCGGCTACGCCTGGCTGCTGTAACACGCCGACGCTGCGGGCTCCCTCTCTTGTGGCGCGGACGTCTCACCCTCCCGCCGGCCCATTGTGGGGCCGGCGCCCCCACCCGCCCGGCGGCGATCCGTCCACGGCTGTCGTTGCCGTGAATTCCGGTTCGTCCCTGACGCGGGTGGGACGCCCGCGCCACCATGGACGCCCGCGCCACAACGCGCGCCATGCCAGAGGCGGGAAGCCTGCCCCTGCCGCCGCCGCTGGGGAATCCTCCTCCCAAACGTCGCTCCCTGGTGTGAACGAGACGTCGACGCTCGCTACGGAGGCCCCCGGAACCGAACAACAGGGGGCATTCATGAACGAGTCAACTCAGAGATCCCAGTCTCGCCGGAGGACCGCGGGGCGCGTCCTGCCGATCGCGCTCCTGGCGGTCATGATCGGCCCGGCGGCGGTCGACGC
>Ga0316576_10000651_pt1 | contig 16842 bp, 11 predicted proteins | sample S0NA_FD_203075 | JGI IMG/M metagenome (GOLD analysis project Ga0316576, IMG submission 203075) | Rhizosphere microbial communities from salt marsh grasses in Alabama, United States - S0-2_050615r3r5 | ecosystem: Host-associated > Plants > Roots > Rhizosphere | place: USA: Alabama | collected... | reverse complement strand
TTGGTGCTGTACAACGCCCGCAGGATCGGCGCGCTGCGCTGGTTGCGGCGGCTCACGCGCGCCAGCGTCTGTTGCAGCTGGTTGTAGCTGTTCGGCAGGTGCACGAGGATCATCTCGCGCTGCCCGACGCCTTCGGCAGACTGCTTGTCGTCGTGCATATTGATGCCGACGCCGCCCTGCTCGTAGGTCGCCAGCAGGATGTCCGTGTTGCCGGCTTGCCACTGTGCAGCCGCTTTCGACTTGCCCAGATGCTGGCCGATGCTCGGCACGCGGTAGCCGCCTTCTTTGGCGATACCCTCGACCACGGCCTCGAAGATGGCCCGCGTGCTGACATTGCTCCAGCCAAACTGCTTTGCGAAGCCGGCCAGATCGGTTTCTGCCTGCGTCGTCACCATCACGAGCGGGCGCCGGCCTTCGTTCACGGCTTTGATGGCGGTGCGGGCCGCCGCACCGAGCTTGGCAAACTCTGCGAGAAGCGCTTCCGCCGCCGCGCCACGACTGGCCATCACCGGGTCCGCAGCCGTCTTTTTGCGCGCCAGGATCTGGATAGCCTGCTGCAGGGTCACGGCATTGGGGTTGTCGCCGCCCAGCTTCGCGTACTTCTGCACATCGGCCAAGCTCTGCTCGACCTGCGCATCCGTCATCTCGGTCGCCGTCTCGTCGATGACCTCGGGCGTCAGCATCCGGCGGATCGCCTGAAACCGATTCGCCAGCTTGTCGCGCACGGCCCGCAGCTTCTCCTGCAGCTTCGCGGCGGTCGTGCCCTCCTTCAGCACCAGCTTCGTGCCGACGTTCTTGGTCCCCTTGGCGACCTTCTTGTTATCCCGCACAACGCCCTCGGCGTCGAGGGAGTCCCAATACTCCGGCAGGGACATCCCCTGCATCAGCGCAAAGGGCCAGGTGTGGTACGTCTGGTCAGCAATCGTGCCGGTCATGAAGAGCGTCTTCGGCCGTGGGCCGTCCGGCCGGTCGCCGCCCAGCGTCTCCCAAATGAGCGGGAACGCCTTGGCGTTCTCTACCGGCGCCGGAGCACGATGCACTTCGTCGTAGATAAACATGTCGAAGCCGTAGTCCTGCAACGACGGCTGCGGCTTATCGTTCAGCGAGCCACCGTAGGCGACGACCGTGCCGTCCAACGTGGCGAACTGCTGCCGCGCGAAGTCCTGTGTGATCGTCGTCCCCGGCTTGTCGATGCCATGCGCAGTGTTGGTGCGCGTGATCAGCAGCTCGATGTCGTTGTCGTCCAGCACCTGCTTCAGGCCGAACGTCAGGATGTCCTCGTGGAAACGCGAGGCCGCCGGCGAGTGCACGACGACGCGGTAGGGCCGCCCCTCCGGCTTCGGCACGGCACCGGTGAGGATGGCGTTGACGGCAGTCACCAAAGACTCCAGCGTCTTGCCGAAGCCCTGCTCGTCGGCGAGGAAGACGGCGTCGTTGTCCTGCAGTCCTTCGGTCAGGACTTCGACGGCTTCCCGCTGTCCGGGCACGAGAGCATCCGCGACCTGAGATAGGCCCGCAGCCAGCTTCGAGCGCTCGGGGACTGCTTGAGCTGGTCCAAAAGTCTCTCCTTCGCTAGGGGTTCGTGCCGCAAAGCCGACAGTGCCAGGCGCTGCAGCTCCCGTTGCCACTTCAGCCGGGGCTGCGCCGGGCGGCTGCACGGCGCTGTTGGCGGCGACGGCTTCACTGTTGGCAGCGGTGTCGAAGGCTTGCGCCGCGTAATGTCGCGTGACGTCGAGCGCATTGCGCATATCCTCCACGGTCAGCTTCGCCCCGAACCGTGGGTCCGTGTACTTCTGCAGGAACAGGTTGTAGTACCGCTCGATAGCCTGCTGCGCAGCCGGCATGGCGCGGCCTGCGGCCTGCGACGTCACGCCGATCTGGTGCAGGGTCTGCTCGATCAGCTCGCGCAGCTCCGGGCGGATCTGCATCTCCTTGCCCCACGCATCGCGCAGCTGCTCCAACGGCGCCAGGTACTCCCGCGCGTAGATCCGCATCTGCCGCTCGCGGAAAGCCAGCTCGCCGAGCGCCTGCTCTTCGCTGGCGATGTCGGCACTGGCGGCGCGCAGCTTCTCGCGCACGCGCTCCAACGTCGCCACGTAGCCGGACTCCTCCTCGAACATGCGGATGCGCTCCGCCATGTCGGCGACGGTTTTTCCCGCTTCGCGCGCCCGCTTGCTCAGCAGCGATTGCGTCTCCTTCAGGATGAATGCACGCAGCTTGTCGTCGGGCCGGAACGGCGTGCCGTCCTCGCGCAGCTTCGCCAGCTTCTCCGACATGGCCGTGCGAGCCGGGTACTCCTTAGCGTAGCGCTCGATGAACGGCGCCAGCAGCTCAGCGTGCTCCGGCGTCGTGGCTTCCTTCAGCTCAAACGCCGCCGCGTGGTTCTCCAGGCCGGCGTCCGCCCCGCGCAGCAGCTCGACGACTTTCCGCATCGCGTTCTGACGCGCCAGCGGTGCCTTGGTCTGTTTCTTCGGGTGGTACAGCGTGTCGTACAACGACGGTTTCGCCGCAGAACCCGGCCTGTTCAGCTGAGTGGTGTATTTCCGCTGCTTGAAGATGCCATCACGCGCGGTGCTAGCCTGCTCCGCTGCCGTTGCCATAGTCTGCTGCAGCTGACGGTAGCCGTCCCGCAGGGGGCGCAGCGTTGACGTGACGGTCGCCAGATCCAGCTTGGCCTGATGCCACCAGTGACGCCGCCGCTTCGGCAGCTTCTTCGGTTGCGGCTGCGTGATCTTCGACAGGATCTGGTTCTGCGCAGCCGTAATGAAGGCTTCCACCGTGACCTTCTTGGCCGGGTCGGAGGCGAGCCCGAACAGCGTATCCCACGCATTCATCGCGCCGGGCTGGATCGACTCGACGATCGGCATCGCATCCGACAGCGCCCGGTAGACGAGGAAGTTGCGCTGCAACGGCGCATCCAGCTCACCGAGCACGCTCATCGGGGCTTTGCCGATTTGTCGACCGTAGCCGAACTGCTTCAGTCCAGCACCGGTGCCGCTGGGGGCTCCCTCGGTGGCTGCCGCAACGCTCTCGTTCAGCCGCGCCTGCTGCTGCTCCATAGCCAGCAGATAGCCTCGGGTATCGTCCAGGTCGAACTCCGTGGCATCCCAGAACACGCCGTCGGCCCCGCCGAGCGTGGCGTACTCCTCTTCCGACACCTTGCGCGAGGCGCTGCGCAACGCATCAATGGCCGCCTCCAGCGCACCGGCCTTCTGCGGCTCTTGGCGCTTGTCGATCTGCTTTGCGTAGGTCTGCAGGACCTCCACGTAGAACCGCAGCAGCTTGTCGCCGGCCGCCTGCTCGGGGCCAGGCTGCGCCACGCGCAGCGTGCTGGAAGGATGCAGCATGGCCTGCGCCACGCCGATCAAATCGACCTTGCCACGCAGCGCCCCGATCCGCGTGAACTTCTTGAAGGCTTCGGCGACGGCCTGCCCGATGGATTTGGTCTGCGGCGCCTTCATTTTGCCGCTGCGCTGCAGCACGCGGACCCGCCGTGCCTTCTCGGCCTTGGCAGCATCCAGCTCGACCTTCGCTACCTCCGCTTCGGCCATTCTCTGGACCGCCTTCTCGGCAATCAGCTGCCCGCGCGCCTTGGCCAACGCTTTTGCAGCGGCCTGCACCTCCTTCTGCAGCTGCTTCAACTCGGCACGGGCCTGCGCCGCCACTTGGCGAGCCGCACGCTGCTGCGCCATGCGCTTCTTGCGCTGCTCGTGCTGGTAGACCTCTCCCGCCCCACGCCTAGCTGTCACCGCGCTACGCGCGGCTTCGGCAGCGGCGTTCACTTCCTCCTGTTTGGCTTTCCGTGCGGCGAGCGCCGCTTCGCGCACCCGCTGCGCGTTCTCCACGCCCCGCTCGGCCTGCATGACCCGCGTGTCGATTTCATCGCGTAGCTGGCGTGCGGCGTCCAACGGCGCGTTCGTCCTGCGCAGCTCCGCCAGCCGCTCATGCACGAGCCGCAGACGGTCGGCCTGGCGTTGTTGCGTCGGACGCAACCGGGATACCTTGGTCGGCTGCCCCACGGCCGTCTCCGGCCGCGTAGCCGCTTCCAGCGCGCGTTCCTGCCGCACCTTGCGGCGCGTGATGTCCTGCAGCGTCGCCAGCGCCCGATCGCGCTTCTTCGCAGACACGTCCGGGTTGTAGACCTTCTGCCAGGCCCGCTCCTCGATCTCCGACAACGCCTCGGGGGCCGCCTTGCGCAGTGGCTTGGGCTCCGTCGGCAGCGCCGTCGCCCGCCGGTCCGGTGCCGGCACGGGAGGAGACAGCTGCGCGGTCGGGCGCGGACGTGCCGGTTGCGGCATCCGCGTGGGAGTCTCGACAGGCGCCAACGGCGCCCCGCCGGCCGTTTCGTAGGGTCCGGCAGCAAGCGCCATGCGGTTGGCGTTTACCGCCGCCTGCACGTTGGCGTTGACGACGGCCTGGGGCGGTTGTAACGCGACGCCGCGCACTGGCGGCAACACTTCGTTCTCGGGGATCAGCGCCTGCTCCCCTCCACGCATCCGCCGCAAAGCCGTGTCAGCCAACCGCTGGGCAAGCTCCCTGTAACTGACCGTGCCGGCCTTGCGGGCCTGCGCCTCCGGCGTATCGCCTTTCAACTTCGGCGACGCCTGGTTCAAGCGCCCCAGCTCCGCCACGAACGGCTGGATGTCGACGCCCATTTTCTGCGCCACGTCGAGCAGCTTGGTCTGTGCGTCCGATACCTGGTTCGGGTTGGCGCGACGGTCGGCATCGGCCTGCGCACCCAGCTGCACCAGCTGTGTCAGCTGCGTGCGGGGGTCGGCTTGCGGTGCCTGCCCTTCCTGCGGCAGCGGGAACGGCTGATTCGGGTTCTCCGCATAAGCACGGGTGTACTGCTGCGCCGCCGGTTGGTTAGGCAGGTACGGCGCGTTGACGGGAGCCGGCGGCGCCTGCCGGCCGGCCGGCGTGCGCTGCACGGGCGGGCGCATGGCCGCGTTGGGAACGCCCTGGGGCGGAACCGTGGGAGGGCTCGGAGGGGCGCCCGGAGCGGCGCCTGGAGCGGCACCGGCCTGTGCCTGCCCCTGCTGTGGCGGCGGAGGATACGGCTGGTTCGGGTTCTCTGCGTAAGCGTTGGCGTACTGCTGCGGCGAAGCCCCCCACGGGCCGGCCTCGGCCGTCTGTGCACCGGCGCCGGCCGCCTGGCGTTCGTTCTGCTGCGTCTCACGCGCGGCGGCGAGGTCGGCGTCGACCTCCGGCTGGCGCATGACGCCGCCGGCAACACCCATCGCACCACCCGGCAACGCGCCGGAGACGAACGACTCCAACGGCTGCGTCCTTGCCGCCGGGTCGATGTTCTGCTGTTGGGCACGAACAGCCCAGTAATCTTCCCCGACTTCCGACAGTCCTTCCGGGAGCGCTTCACCGGCACCGGCGCGCGCACCGCGCCCGACGACACTGCGTGCTCTATCGGCAAACTTGCCGGCAAGGCCGCCACCCACCGCCGAGATGCCGGCCGTGGTCGCCGCCGTCTGCCAGTAGGTGTCGTCCACGGCAGCGTTGGCGATATGGCGGCGAATCTCGGCTTCGCTGAGCCCTTGCTGCTGCAGCCGCTTGTAGGCCGGCGTCTCGTAGAGCTGCGACGCCGGCATGTTGTAGACCTGCTCACGCAGCTGGCTGGCGTTGAGCCCCGCAGCGGTCAAGCCTTCGATCCAGCCCGCCAAGCCCATCGACAAGCCCGTGGCAACGACCCCGGACCCACCGGTCGCCGCCACTGCGGCGACAGTCGGCGCGCCATACCCCAGCGATTCCAGCACCGCGTACCGCAGCTTGCGTTCCGCCAGCCCGGAGCCCCAGACGTTGCCCTCACCTGTCCAAGGCCGCTCCATCGCCTGCTGCGTGCCGGGCGAGCGCGCCTCGAACTGCCGCTGTGCAGCGGCGGCGGCCTTTCGCGAGCCCCGCTCGAACCGTTGCGCAATCTGGTCGGCTTGCTCGCTGTAGCCCTCGTCGCGGAAGAACTTCGCACCCGCCTCGCCGGTAGCGGCCAGCACGTTGAACCCGGCGCCAACCACGGTGCGCGCCGTGTCACCCAGCCAGTCCTCGCGCAGCACCGGCGCCAACGGGCCGGAAGGCCGTTGCCACGGGGCGCGCATGGACTCCGGCAGCGGCTCGGGTGGCCCAAGCTCGTCCATCGGGCGCGGTGCGCGCAGGGGCTGACGCTGGCGCGGCAGCAGGGGCTCGTCGTCGTAAGGGTATGGCATGGCTACATCGGCGCCGGGCCGGGGATTGCGCGTGGTGTTTCGACATCAGGCAGTACGAGCGGGCCTGGTTCTTTCACCCAGTCCGGCAGTGGCTGTGTCGGCTGCTGGGCGGCCTCTTCCAGCTCCCGTGGCGTCGGCGGACTGCGACGTGGAGGAGGCTGCGTCGGCTGCGTTTCCCAGTAAGCATTCTGCAGTGCGGAGAACTGCTGCTCGTGCATGAAGACCGACGCGGCACCGGGCACGGTGACCTCGACCAGCCTTTCTCCGGTTTGAGTCGGACGCAACCGTATTTTGTCTTCCATTCCGGCCATTACATAGGCCATCGCCGTCACGAGGTTCGGGTAGGCATACGCGTTGCCAAGCTCTTCGTTGAGCAGCCCGATCTCGACCGCAGCGGCGGCCATTGTCTGCGCTACCTGCGGATGGTGCTTGCGGTTACGTCCGCCCGCCGCCTCCTGCAGCGTGCGAGCAACGTCGGAATCGGCTGCCGCCACGGAATCCAGCCATTCGTTGGACTCGAAGGCCGGTAGGAAATTCTGGTAGATTTCCTCAGCACGCTCCTGCCGCTTATCCAGCTTCGTCGTGCTTTGCTTCAGCGATGCCTGTGTAGCCTTTTCCGCCGCCGCGCGCGCGGTGCCCACCGTTTCTGGCGTAGCCCGAATCAAGTAGTCGGTCAATGCCTGCTCGCGCTGGACCGCCTTCTCCTCCGGGCTGGCGCCGCTAGCGTCGATCATCTCCAGCTCCCGCTGGTAGTTGCCGAACAGGTCGTTCCCCATCCGCCTTGTTTCCGCCAACTCCTCGTAGTTGGTCGTCTGCGCCTGCTGCGACTCCATCGTCGAGGCGGTCTGCAGGGCCTCCCGCGCCGAAGCGAAACTGGGAGTCCGCGCCGCTGTCGTGCGCAGGGCTTCCGTCGGCGTCGGCGCCCCGCCAGCACTGTAGGGCACGTCTCCGGCCTGGATCTTGGCGATGACGTCCTTGAACCAAGCCGGCGCGTTGGCGATGTTCTTGTTCGTGCCGTCGTGCATCGGCCAGAACCGTCCGTTGCCCTCGCCCATATCCGCGTGCAGATGCCCGGAGTCCGAATAGGTAATGAACCGCGTGACGCCTGCTGCGTAGAGCCGAAACACCAGCTCCTGCTTCTGCGCGTCTGACATGTGGGAAATCTGGATGTCGACCGCGTTGCCGTGCTGGTGCTGGCTGCCTTCATCCTTCGGCCGACGCCCGCTGTTGATCTGCAGGTCCATGCCCGTGCTCTTCAGCGCGTTGACCAGCGGCGGTTGCAGCTGAGTCAGGTCCGATGCCTTGCCAGTAATCTTGCCTGGCGGGCGTGGCTGGTTGGCGGCCTGCCACGCCTGGTCGGTCGCCTGCTTGTTGGCGAAGTCGTAGGTGTCTTCCTTCAGGTTCAACGCCGCCTGCTTGTTGGCGAGCCCCCGCTGCTCTTGATCCAATGGGAATCTCTGCCCCTCCTGGTCGATGATTTGCCGATTGCGTTCGTTGGTAAGCTCCTTGCCTGTCATTTCCAGCGGGTGCATCTCGGCGGCGCGCCCTTCCTGCGCCTCGTTGATCGCGATGTTGCTGCGGTTGCCCTGCGTGACGACACGCGCATTCGCTTCCGCCGAGCCGACCTTGAACTGCTCCGGGGTCAGCTGCCTGGAGATCATCGAGGCGTCGTCGACGCCGAACACCATCGGCTTGCCGGCCCGCCCGCTCGCTTCGTGGTACGGGATGGAGAGAAACTTGGCCGTCTTCGGGTCGTAGCGCACGACGGCGCCCTGTCCGTTGGGGAAATACTGGTACGCCTCCGTCATCAGCCGCGCCGCCAGCTCGGGGTCGGACTGCGACACCTGCACGGCGCGCTCCCACCGCGAACGGAAATTGCGGTAGGTGTAGTCGCCGATGTAGTTGTCGATGGCCGCTACCTTATCCGGCGTCGACGCCCGCGAGTAGCGGATCAGGTTCTCCCGCCACTTCTTCAGGTCCGCCGTGTTGAACGACTTCGTCGGTGCGTCGGGGCCGTTATTCAGCGGCAAGCCGGCATCGGGCTGGTCCGGAGCGGTGGGTGCGTCGGGGCCGGGCGTGAAGGTTTCGGAGAACGCCGTCTCCTTCATCGGCGGCCCGTTGGCGAACGCGTTGGTGGCCCGCGCGCGGTAATACTTATCAACGAAAGTGTTGTTGGGGTCGTAGGTAAACACCGTGCCTGCCTCACATCGGCAACGCTTGTGCCGGGGGTTGCGTCTGACTCAACTCGGCCCGCGTCTTGGCGATGAGCTTGTCGAAGAACTCCGTGCCCTTCCGGTGCACGACCTCGAACGGCACCATGTACTCGCCATCGGACGCGCGAATCGGGATGGCGTCCTGGTACGGCCCGCCGGGGCCGCGAATCTCGCCGCCCCCTGCGTAGCCGGAGCCGGTGATTGGCGGCCGGGTCGGCCCTTCTTGCACCGGCGCCGTGTTCTTGGGCTGCGTCCACTTGTCGATGGCGTTGCCGAGGCCCTCAGCCACGGCACCACCTATTTCCTGCCCCAACGCATCGTAGCGGCTGGACGCCGTGTTCAACGCGCTGGTGTAGCCGCCGGCGGCATTGATCTGATTAGCGTTGGCACTGTTTGCACCGCTGTAGTAACTCCCTTCGATACCGGCCAAATTTCCACTGACACGCGCAGTGTTCTGCGCACCTTCCAACCCCGCTAGCTGCAACCGCCCGCTGGCATCCACCAGCCGCCCGGACGTGTTGTAGAGGTCGCCGACGACACCGCCCATGTTGCCGGCGGCTTCCTGAGCACCGAGCCCGGCATTGGTCAGGGCCTGGCCCCAATCCTGGTAGTTGGTCCCGTAGTTGAGGATGTCCTGGCGCATCTGCCGAGCCGTGGCCTCCGTGTCCAGACGCGCTTGCGTCTGCGCCTGGGCCTGCTGCGCGGCCTGTGCGAGGCGGACGTTCAAGTCCAGGGCACCGTGACGCGCTTGACCGGGATCAATGCCGTAGCCTTCCAACTGACGCAGCGCATTTGCGCGCTGGGCCTCGAAGGATTGGTTCACATCGGCCGCCGCGCGCGCTTCCTCCTGCGTCTTGCGCTCGTCGCTAGCGTAGCTCTGGTAGTCCTGAATCCACTCCTGCTCCAGCGGCTGGTACGTCCCCTGGTGGTAATCCCGGTACCCCTGCCCTTCTGCCAGTAGCCCCTGCCCGGCTTCGTTCAGACCGCCGGCAACACCCTGCACCCACGCCGCCGTGTCCTTCGCCCCCGAGGCCAGCGCCATCATCTCGGCAGCCTTCGGGTCGATGTTGGCCAGCACCTGCTTGGTCAGCGCGTCTAGCTCGCCAATCTGCGAGTACGCCCACCGCCCCCAATCCTTACCGCGCTGAAGCTGCTGCTCCATCAGGTCTGTCGAAGCCTTCGACGCCGGCCCATAGGCCGCGTTGACCTCACCCTCGTTGCCGAACATGCCCGAGATGGCCGCCCCGGCTGCGGCCGAAGCCACGCCGCCGGCGACGGCAACACCGATTGCGCCCATCGTCATTTCAATTTCTCCTGCTTCTGCAGAAAGGCTTGATGCTCGGCGTGCGTGCCGGACGTCAGTAAGTGAAACGCGTCACGCGAGTCTTTCAGCTCAGTGCCGAGGCACGCTACCCAGTAGCTGTCGGTGTGCGCGTAGACAGCCGTCTTGCTGTGCGGGCGGAACTCGCCCATCCAGGGACCTTCGACGTCACGCGTGTGGAACTCGTCGGCGAAGACGCAACGCCCGCTGGCGACGATGACCACGCGGGCCTGCTTGTGGATGCGCCCGATGACGCACGTACCTTGCGGAATCCACAAGCCCCGGCAGTAGACGCCGTCGCCGAAAGCGTGGTCGCACTGCAGGTCGCCTTCGACGGACCCACCGCCGAAGATCGTCTGCTCGAACTCGCCACTGCGCACGGCCTCACGCAGGTAGGCTTCCAGCGTGTCGATGCTGCCCCGCTGCCGATAGCGTTCCTGCAGGTTGTTGAGCGTCAGAGCCGTCATGCCTTCTCGCCGTTGGAGCGGATGATTCCGAGCTGAATCAAATCGCGAAACGCTACGTGTTGATCCAGTATATCCCCTTGCCGGCCCAGCAGGATGTTGAGCTGTTCCTGCAGGACGCGCACCTGCTGGCGCAAGCCTTCCAGCTCCGTCGCCACCATCGGCGCCGGGGGCGATGGGTAAGAACGCCTCGGCGTACCGATACGCACGCGCAGCTGTTGCGTGGGTGTATCCATCAGGCTTGCTCCAAAGCGGTCGGTGAAGTCGCCACAGCGAAATGCAGTACGCGCGTGAACGACGCCAACTCGAACTGCCAACGCTGCGCACGAAACCCAGCGGGCAGCATCACCAGCTCTTCGCCATGCACCAACGTGTCGAGCACCAGCACGTCGTCGGCCCAGACTTTGAACCGCGCAATGTCCTGCCCGAGCAGAATGTCCGACGCAGCCCGCAGCAAAGCACTGCCAGCAGCTGGGTCATGGTGCTGCGGTACCAACGAGCCGATAGGCGTGCCGTTTGGTGCGAAGACTGCCGGGTCGATGACGTTTACGCTGCCGAACATCTTTGCACCGATAGGCGCCAACGGATACTGGAAGCGCCAAGTGTTGAACTCCTCGCGCAGATCGTCATAGCGAGAGTCGCCAGCGGCGCCTGATTCCTCGCGGTAGTCGGAGAACGTGATGCGTGCGGCGCCGAGATTGATCGGCTTGGTCATGTCGAACACTTTCGAGCGCCAACGAAACTCCACCGGCGGCATTGCAGCGCTATCCCACTCCCACAAGATGCCCTTGCGCAGCACGTGCGCGCGGCCGGTAAGCGGGTTGAGGAACAGGCTGTCGACCCCGGAGAAGGCCGTCAGCTCGCTCCAGGCATTACGCTCGGCGGGGTTGAAGATGAACCCCTTGTTCGCCTCGAAGTAGGCGATGTACTGCGTGCCATACCGGACGGACGTGTACAGCTCCGCCGGTCGGTAGCGCAGCTTCCAATCCGTGCTCGTCACCAACGGCTCGGTCAGGTTGCGCACGCCGTCGCTCGTTGCCAGTATCAAGCCCACGTCGCTCGGGTAGACCACACCGAACTCGTAGCTGACCAGCCCGTAGCGAGACAAGCACGGCGCGGCGGCCTCCACCTTCGTGAAACTCATCGACAGCGGCGTGTCGCCGGACAGCACGTAGGGGTTTGCCGTCGTCGCCACGACGACGGCGTTGCCGTAGATACCCAACGCGACGACGGGGTAGTCGGTCGTCAGCACGAACTCCTGCGGCCACGCGTGCGGGCGGTACGGCACGGACATGAATACGTCGTTGCCGACGAAGCCCACCATGAACCCACCGGGATGCGCTACCAGGCCGTCGAGATCGTCCGGCGGCGGCTCCCAATCGGCACTCTCCAGCAGCGTGTTGAGTACCACCTCGTCACTCGGCACGCTGTCGGTGTACGTCGTCGTCCCGAGCGGGATGTCGTCCACGAAGTAGTACGCTGTCGCCTCTTTGCCGGAGACGGTGCGGTAGATGCGTATCGTCCAGCCCCCCGGCGCACGCTGCGCCGCGTCAGGGATGGCCGTGTCGAAGCCGGACAGCACCCAATCGCCTTCACCGCCGGTCGCCACTACGGGCGCCACCGGCGGGCCTTCCTCGCCGTAGGGTGAGACGAACGTGTACGTGTAGGCCCGCGACGCCTGTGGGTCCGACGTGTCCGGAGTCAGCGACAGCTCCGACGTCGGCGCCGGTACGCCGAGGAGGAAGTCACTGTCCCCTGCGCGCAGCCGCGCCTCCGTGTTGTACTTGGGCGGCCCGTCGCCGGTCCAGTAGTAGCGATTGTAGGCGTCGTTAGTGACGGCCCCTTTGATGAAGTGCACGTCGCGCGAAGCGAACCCCTTCCAGTCGTAGTCGCCGCTGTAGGAGCCGACTGGGAAGGCAATCTGCGCCGGTGCCGAGGGCTCATAGGTTGGCGACCGATTCAGGTCGACGACGGGGTACAGCTGGTGCAGCCCGCGCAGCGCACCGGACAGCAGGAAGCAGTTGGCCGCGTGCTCGGCGGCGTTGTCAGGAAGAAGCGTGCGGGACCGCCGAGGGATCATCCCCCCGAAGTCCGTCACCTTCATGGCGAAGGGCTTGCCCATGAGGTTGCGTCCGACTCAACTGTAGTTGGCCCACGCCGTGGGCGATCGCACCGAGGCTGTTGACCAGATCATCCCGCGTGGCCTCAATTGCAGCAGCCGGGCGGTTGCTGGCCTTGATGACCTCGATCATTATGCCGGGCAGCAGGCGAAACAGGCAGTCCTTGACCACCTTCGACTCGCCGGACTCCAGATTCTCCATCACCAGCTCCGTCCAGCACGGGCAGCCTTGCGTGCTCTCAGGGCACCTCGCCCGGATGAGTGGGCACTTGTTCATGCTTTGGTCGCAAGCGCCATATCGAGATAAGCCGGACGCCACGAGCCGTTCTGCGCGACCCCGACGCCATGCGTATGCCCTTGGCTGCCGCCTTGAGGAACGATGATGTTGCCGGAAACAGCCGTTGCCACGTTGGTCTTAAAGCGGTTGAACGAAGCGGAGCCACCGCCGAAATTGCCGCCGGCCTGCTCGAAGTTTGTCCCGACGACGTGCGCATGGTTGCCGCCACCGTGGTCGTGGTACGGCAGCTGCGCAATCGTCAAGGCCGTGGCGCCGGTCCACCCGGACAGCCCCGAGATGACCCACGAGCCTCCCGCCGTCATGTTGGTGTTGACGACACGAATGACGCGGTCGTGCATGTCCGTGCGCCGCGTCCACCCCGCCGGCGGCGTGTTCTGGTGAAATAGCATCTGCGTGCCGCCGGGCGCCCACAGATTAGCTCGCGTCGTCGCAATGGCGGCGTCCACGTAGGTTTTCGTGACCGGATCGGCGATACCCAATGGCGTTGCGCCGATGTCGGACCAGCCAGTACCGGCGTGGTAGACCCGCGCTTTGTAGCTGTTGCCGGAGTCATACCACGTCAGCCCGTTGTAAGGGTTGGCCGGCTGCTGGTCCGAAACGACGACCGGCAGGATGGGGGTGCCCACCCCGTCGTTGTCGGCGCCTGCAGGGCCGACGTAGAGCAACGGCGTCGACGTGCCGGCCTGCACCACCAACTCGCCTTCGTTCAGGTCGGACGGAACGGCGTTGGGCTCGACGTAGTTGCGGCGTACCTGCAGTGGCTTGCGTTCTGCGCCCGCCGTGGCGATCGACCACAGCCCGCCGTCGAGCCCGACGGAGCGGAAATACTCATCCATCGACCCGGCAGTGTAGCGAAGCTCGACCCACGACCCGGCCGGAAAAGCACGAGCCGTCGTGTCCTCTTGCGCACGCAGAATCGACAGGGTTTCGTTCGAGCGCGCCGTGCAACGCACGATTTCCTTGTTGCTCTGGTCGTCTTCGATGACCAGCACAAACTCGCCGCCTTGTGGCGCGTCGGGAAAGACGTCGCCGTCGTCGACGATGGCGAACAAGTCGGCGGCATCAAGCGCCAGCGCAAGCCGCGCCCCGGCGAAGTTCTTGAACACGAGTGCCATCAGCGCTTCCTCTTCTTCGCCGCCTTCGCCTTGTCGGCTTGGTTGAACTCACGCGCGACTTTCGCCGGCGGGCACTGCTTGTACTTCGCCCCGTGCGCGCAGGCCGCCATCAGGCGACGTTGCTTCGATGTCTTACTGGGCATTATCCAAGCCTCCAATACGGATATCGCGCCCTAGGCGACCAGTTTTCATTGTCTACTCGTGCTGCCAGTACGCGTAAGCGCCAGTCACTGTCAAAAGCTGCGTGTCCCTGATATCGACATCCGTAAGACGTGCCATATTGGTAGCGTTATACAGCACTAACTCTTTCGGGGCGGCGTCATCCACTCTTGCAATAAATGCTGGCTGGCCTACACCCCAATTCGTTCCTACGACGAACGTAAGTGCTTCTATCGGTCCCATATCAAGCGGTGCTTCCGGCAGCTCCACGATTGATACGATGTCACCGGTCAATCCTTCCTTGCTTAGCAGCTTGATTACCAGCGTGAAAAAGCAGATTCCACCAATCATCTGGTATTTCATGTAGTTCGCGTTATAAGACTGGATCTCCTGCGTTCCAATCTTTAACTTCACGTTTTGCGATATTCCGCGAGTTGAATTGAGGTAGGCAAATTGAGCGCCGCCCGGGTCAGATCCTTGGCCTGCGCCGCCGGCGAGCGTGGAGCGCAGGAATGATCCACCGATAATGCTCGTTGACCGGCGAATCTCGGCGCTGTCAAACTTGTAATACTCCGGGACCATTACGTCTTCCGACGTGCCGTCATCGACCGTGTGATTGACCAGCGTGTTGTAGGCTCCACTGACGAACACCGGACAGATGACTTGGCTGCCGACCCCTTTATCGGCGTTGGCCTGCGAGAAGCAGTTAACGAGCGATGAATCTACACCGGTCAAGTTGAACTGGACGCCACCATTGGTATCATCTGGTGGCTGACCCAAATCTGTCGGATAGACCCACCCAACCGTCGCTGATGTTACAAACGTCTTTCCCTTGATTTGGATTCCAACGTGCATCGGATTTCCGACACGCACTCCCGCCGCGTATCCGCCGCCTCCATAGACGTTGGCGCCCACAATCTTGCCTGGTGAGTCCATCCGGATGCCGCCGGGAATGTTGGCAACACAAACGTTCCCGTAATAGTTGTCGGCAACATGCGAATGGCAGCCCCATGCCACTGGCGGCATGGTCAGCGGGTAAGCATAGTCCGAGTAATCGCATCCGACTATGTAGGCGTCGAGCACCTGCATTCCTTGGATGCCAAGATTCTCAATCGCCGTTCTCTGGCAGTTGATAATGTAGACATCTTTGAACTTACAGAATGTGCCTTTGTAGCCGAGAATCCCGTTGACGTCCTGATTGTTGCCGTCGATATTGCACGGGCTAATTTCTGACCAGAAGCAAGACTGATCTAAAGGCCCGTCAGGAAATTCAATCACCCCATCACCGACAAACCCCGGCATGGCGAAGAAAATGCCTTCCATCCGTATGGCTACGCCTTGCGCCATCTGAATGGAAGAACCAACATGCCAGATGCCGGACGGAACATCGACCCACTCCAGCACAGCTTTCTGGCCGTCGATGGGCCAGGCTTGATAACCGCGAGCAATCGCTCGTTTATTCGCCTCTTGGATTGTCGCCTGAATTGCCGACGCATTATCGAATGCCAGAACATCCGCGAGGGCGCCAAACCAGCGAATGTCCAACCGCCTTTGATCAGCGCGCACCCGCCGCCCAGGCCCAGTGTGCCCAGCAGGCAACACCGTTAGCCCAAGGTCGTCATCGTCTTCGCTGTCGGGGTCCCAACGCCATGCGCCGCCGCCATCGCCAGCTGTCACTGCACCCAATGTCTCGAACACCAGTTCGGGCGAAGTGGCAAACGGATGCGCCCGGAGGTCGGCAACCGTCTCGACGGTGACGACGCCTTGGCGAGCGATGTTGGCTAGTTGACGGTTAAAGGACACTTGAAGCTACCTCAGGTATTTGGTGCCCCTCCGCACGACACTCCAGTGGGCGCTGGTGGGGCGGACAAACCCGATTGCGTCGTGAGAGGGACATTGATCAGTTGCCGACGCCCAGAAGGCGCTCCCACGTTGCACGGCCGACGATGCCATCCGCCGCTAGGCCCTGGGCACGTTGGTACTCCTTCACCTTGGCCTCAGTCTGTGGGCCGAATATCCCGTCAGCCGGTATCTCCAGCAGTCGCTGGATCAACGCCACGTCGCCGTGCTTATCACCAAAACCAACCTGCGCCAGATTGACCGTCATCTGGATCATCTGGATGTTCGACGGTGGCGGGTGCCCGCCATCGGACATGTAGCCCTTGGAGTCCAGGCCCAGGACCGCATAGGCGTCGAACACAGGACACGCCTTGGCCGCCACGTCGTTGTGCTCGGAGAACCGCATCCCGCCGCCGTGGGCTTCATTGATCTGGCCGCAGATCCGGCGCAGCTCGTCGAACTGGGCTTCGCTGAAATCCGACAGGTGTAGCCCATTCAGGCAAATGCCGAGCGAGCCGGTGTTGTAGCCGCTGGTGTGGGCTCCGGGACTTTCCAGGTCACGCCCATGCCAGCCTCGGCCAGCATCGTCAACGTAGATGTGGTAGCCGATGCCGGACCAGCCGCGCTCTTTGTGCCAGCGGTGAATGTCCTGCACTGTGATATTCGGATTCGAGGAAGCGTCGCAGTGGATGAACACCCGGTTGATCGCACGACCGGGACGCTCATACCGCTCGAACGGCTTGCCGAGGCTGTTGAAGCTCATTGCTGCACGATCTCCGAGTAGCGGATCAGGCCCACCAGGGCGTGGATGTTGCTCATCATGGCCGGCGGAATCTGGTGCCGCTTACGCAGCTCCTCGATCAGTTGAACCAGCTTTTCAGAGTCGGTCATTGCAGGTGCTCCTCAGCGAGCCAGCAGCAACAGGAAGAACGCCGCCGCTCCGATGCCGGCCATCCACACTTGGAACCTTGCAAGCGCCTCGACACGAGCCGCAAGGGCCACGAACGCTTTTGTTTCGTTGGCAAACGGGGCTTCGCTCATTGCGTGCTCTCCGAGGGGCGGATAGTGATACCCATCGGGCCAGATAGCTCGATGGCCGCCG
>Ga0316576_10000650_pt1 | contig 16845 bp, 14 predicted proteins | sample S0NA_FD_203075 | JGI IMG/M metagenome (GOLD analysis project Ga0316576, IMG submission 203075) | Rhizosphere microbial communities from salt marsh grasses in Alabama, United States - S0-2_050615r3r5 | ecosystem: Host-associated > Plants > Roots > Rhizosphere | place: USA: Alabama | collected... | reverse complement strand
GGCGGCTCAGCGGTAGAGAGGCGTGGCCCGGGCCCGGCGCGTCGTGCCTATGGCAATCCCTGTCGAAATCGCGATCGGAGCCCTCGGACGGGCTTCGACGCAGTTTCCGAGCTCGATCCCGATTTCGATTTCGATTTCGAGCGGCGACTCCGGGGCGCCGCGCACGAGACTGGGGTCATGTCCAGGCATTTGGCGCTCTCAAGCAACCTCGCAGTCGCCCGCTCGGAGTACCGCCGCTCCCTTTCAGCTCTGATTAAGCATCACGCCATAACCTGTCCCCAGAGTCGCGGATCGCGGCGGCGCCGAGCCGGTCCGTCGCCCCGATCGCCTCACCCGAGTCGGCGCCCACCGCCGTGCAAGCACGGCGGACATGCAGATCCTGCGGCACGGACTCGACACCGCTGACACCCAAATTAGACGCGCATCGCGCCGTGCCGCCGGTACGGCGTCCGGCGCCACCAGGTACATGCTCACCAACAGCGACACACAGACACGTCTCTCAAGACGCCACCCGCCTCCAGCGCCCGCCGGGCACGGCCCGGGCGTGGCGGCCCTGCTTCGCCTGACGCTGCTGGGGGTCCTGCTCGGCCCGGTCGCCTGGCAGGGCGCGGCCGCGGCGACCCTCGCGGACGCGGTCAGCTCGGCGCTGACGCTCGCCGGTCAGGGCCAGCGGGTCGCGGCCGAGCGCGCCGTCGGCGCGGCGGTACGCAGGCAGGCCAGCGGCCTGCTCGCGGACGACGCCGCGCTGCGCGTCAAGCTGCTCTCGGACCGGGCCACCACCAACGACGGCGCCTACGAGCTGGAAGGCATGGTCGATCTGCCGCTGCTGCTGCCGGGGCAGCGCAGCGCCCGGATGGACCTCGCCGACAGCACGGTCGCCGCCGCCGACGCCCTGCAGCAGCAGCTGTATTGGGAGATGGCCGGCCTGGTGCGCGAGGCGATCTGGGAAGCGGCGCTGGCCGAGGGCCGGCTGCCACAGGCCGAGGGCGCGCTGGCCAGCGCGCAGGCGCTTGAGGCGGCGGTGGGCAAGCGCAAGTCCGCCGGCGAGCTCGCGGACCTGGACCTGCTGCTGGCGCGCCAGGAGACGCTGGCCCGCCAAAGCGATCTGGATGCGGCCCGCGCCGCCCACGGCGAGGCCATGGCCGCCTACCGCACCCTGACGGGACTGGAGCAGCTGCCCGAGCCGCTCCCTGAATCCGCCCCGCCAATCAAGGACGACCCGCCGGTTCCGGCCGAGCACCCGCTGCTCGCGAGCCTGGAGCAGACCGTGGGACGCGCGCGCGCCGAGCGCTCGCGGGTCAGCGCGGACCGTCGCGGCACGCCGATCCTGAGCTTCGGCGCCAAGCGCGCGCGGGCCGACCGGTTCACGCCGGAGGACGACGCCCTGCAGCTGGAGGTGAGCGTGCCGTTCGGCCTCAAGCGCCCGAGCGCACCGGCCATGGCAGAGGCGGAGCGCAACTACACCGAGCAGCTCGCAACGCTCCAGCAGGCCCGGCAGCAGCTGGCCCAGGACGTGGCCAAGGCGCGGGTCGCGGTGGCCGGCGCCGCGCAGCAGCTGACCAGCGCCCGCGAGCGCGCTGGTGTCACCGACAAGGCGCTGCGGCTCGCCAGGCGCGCGTTCGATCTGGGCGAGGGCGACCTGGCCGCGCTGCTGCGCGCCGAGGAGCGCGCCCGCGAGGCCCATCTGAACCTGGCGCTGCGCGAGCTGGAGCAAGGCCGCGCGCTGTCCCGACTCAATCAAGCCCTGGGAGTCTTGCCGCAATGAAGCATCTCATGCCAATTATCAGCAGCGCCGCGACGGACGCCCGCCGCCGGCCCGCGACAGCGCTGGCCCTCGTGGCCGCGCTGTCGGTGCTGGCCGCCGCGCCGCCGGCCGGCGCGGCCGAGCAGCCCTTGATCCCGGTCACCGCCGACGAGCAGCAGGCCTTCGGCATCGAGGTCGCGGCCCCGACGCCGGCCGACGGGGCGCTGAGCCGCCGCTACCCGGGCCGCGTTGCGGTGCCGAACCGCCAGCTGCGCGTGGTGGCCGCGCCGCAGGCCGGCGTGATCGAGACCCTGCTGGTCGCCGAGGGCGAGCGGGTGAAGGCCGGTCAGGTGCTCGCGCGGCTCGCGAGCCCCGAGCTGGTGGACACCCAAAGCGCCTTCCTGGAAGCGGTGACGCGGCTCGACCTCGCCGACAGCGAGCTGGAGCGCGAGCGCATGCTGCACCGCGAGGGCATCACCGCCCAGCGCCGTCTCATCGAGGCCGAGGCCCGACGCCGGGAGCTGGCCACGCTGGTGGACCAGAAGCGCCAGCGCCTGGTCCTCGCCGGTCTCCCGTCCGACGCGATCGACGAGCTCGCCAAGAGCCATCGCCTGAGCAGCACGCTCGCGGTGCGCACGCCCATCGGCGGCGTCGTGCTCGAGCAGATGGTGGACACGGGCCAGTCGGTGGAGGCCTCCGCGCCGCTGTACCGGGTCGCCGAGCTGTCGCCGCTGTGGGTCGAGGTACACGTTCCGGTGGACGCGGTCGCCGGCGTCGAGGTCGGCGGTCTCGTGCAGCTGCCGGAGCTCGGCGTCAACGGACGCGTCATCACCGTCGGCCGCATGGTGCACGCCGAGGACCAGGGCGTGCTGGTGCGCGCGGAGGTCTCCGAGGGCACCGGCGCGCTGCGCCCGGGCCAGTTCACGCCCGCCCAATTCTCGGCCGCGCGCCTGCAGGCCGGCGACGGGGCATCGGCCGGCGAGCCCGCCACCAAGGACAGCGGTGCCGGAGTCTGGCGGCTGCCGAGCACGGCGGTCATCCGCAATGCCGGCGAGGCCTATTGCTTCGTGCGCGCCGACGGCGGCTTCCACGCGGTGCCGGTGACGGTGCTCGCCGAGGAGGAGCAGAGCACGGTGGTGCGCGGTCCGCTGTCGGCGTCCGACCGCGTCGCGGTGGGCGGTGTGGCAGCACTGAAGGCGGCTTGGCTCGCCCTGGATGGCGTCTGATGCTCGCCCGGCTGATCCAATTCGCACTCACCCAGCGGCTGCTGATGCTGCTGGCCGTTCTACTGCTCGCAGGCGCCGGCTGGCGCGCCTTCCAGCACACCCCGATCGACGCCTTCCCTGACGTCTCCACGACCCAGGTCAAGGTCATCGTCAAGGCGCCGGGCATGACGCCGGAAGAGGTCGAGTCACGCATCACCGCGCTGATCGAGGTGGAGATGCTCGGCATCCCCCGCCAGACCATGCTGCGCTCCGTTGCCAAGTACGCGCTGACCGACATCACCGTGGACTTTGCCGAGGGCACCGACATCTACTGGGCCCGCCAGCAGGTCTCCGAGCGCCTGAGCGCGGTGTGGCCGGACCTGCCCGACGGCATCTCCGGCGGCATCGCGCCGATGACGACGCCGCTCGGCGAGATGCTGATGTTCCGCATCGAGGGCGGCGACCTGAGCCTCGAGGAGAAGCGCGACCTGCTCGACTGGACCATCCGCCCGGCGCTGCGCTCGGTGCCCGGCGTCGCCGACGTCAACGCCCTCGGCGGCTATGTGACCACCTTTGAGGTGGTGCCCGATCACGGCCGTATGGCCGCGTTCGGCGTGCGGCTGGCCGACCTGCGCGACGCCATCGAGCGCGGCAACCGCAACGACGGTGCCGGGCGGCTGGACGAGGGCGAGGAGGCGCTGCTGGTCCGCAGCGAAGGCGCCGTCACGACCCTCGACGACCTCGCCAGCATCGTCGTCGGCGGCAGTCCCGACCAGCCAGTGCGCGTCGCCGACATCGCCGAGGTGCGCCGCGCGGCCCTGACCCGCTATGGCGCGGTCACCCGCGACGGCACGGGCGAGACGGTGGAAGGCCTGGTGCTCGGGCTGCGCGGCGCCAATGCGCGGGCTGTGGTCGAGGGGGTCAAGGCGAAGCTCGACGAGCTCTCCGGCGGACTTCCTGACGGCGTCGAGATCCAGGTCTTCTACGACCGCGGCGTGCTCGTCGACAAGGCCGTGCACACGGTGAGCAAGGCCCTGGTCGAGGCTACGGTGCTGGTGCTGGTGCTGCTGGTGCTGTTCCTCGGCGACGTGCGCGCGGCGCTGACCGTCGCGCTGATCCTGCCGCTGGCGGCGCTGTCGACCTTCATCCTGATGCGCCAGTTCGGGCTGTCGGCGAACCTGATGTCCCTCGGCGGCCTCGCCATCGCCATCGGCATGCTCGTCGACGCGGCCGTCGTCGTGGTCGAGAACATCGTCAGCCAACTGTCCGGACACGGGGACAATGGCCAGGGCGGCAAGGGCGCCGATCATGCCGGCGGTGACGAGCCCAACGAGGGCAGCGGCGGGCGCCGCAGGCTGCCACGGCTGCACCTGATCTTCCGCGCCACGCGAGAGGTGTCGGTGCCGGTGGCCTCGGGCATCCTGATCATCATCATCGTGTTCCTGCCGCTCCTGACCCTGCAGGGACTGGAGGGCAAGCTATTCGTGCCGGTGGCGCTGACCATCGTCTTCGCGCTGGCCAGCTCGCTGCTGCTGTCGCTGACCGTGATCCCGACGCTGGCGTCGTTCCTGCTCGGCAAGGGCGGCCACGGTGAGCCCTGGCTGGTGCGGCAGCTGCTGCGGATCTACACGCCGGTGCTGGGCTGGAGCCTCCGCCACCAGTGGCTGGTCGTCGCCGTCGCGGTGGCGATGCTGGTGGGCGCCGGCGCGCTCTACACCCGCATCGGCAAGGCCTTCATGCCGACCATGGACGAGGGTGACCTGGTCGTGCAGCTGGAGAAGCTGCCGTCGATCAACCTGGCGGAGTCCATCGCCATCGACCAGCGTGTCCAGCGCGCCATCATGGACGCGGTGCCGGAGGTGCGCGCCGTGATCGCCCGGACGGGCTCGGACGAGCTCGGCCTGGATCCGATGGGGCTGAACCAGACCGACAGCTTCCTGATGCTGGCCCCGCGGGAGGAATGGCGCTTCGAGACCAAGGATGAGCTGATCGACGCCATCCGCGCGGTGCTGGAGCGCTTCCCGGGGCTCGACTACGCCTTCACGCAGCCCATCGAGATGCGCGTCTCGGAGATGCTGACCGGCGTGCGCGGCGACCTTGCCGTGAAGGTGTTCGGCACGGACCAGGACGAGCTGAACCGCGTCACCGAGGAGATCGTCCAGGTGGTCTCCGGTATCGACGGCGCCGAGGATGTCTACACCCCCCGCAACGAGGGCGCGCAATACCTGAACCTGGTGGTGGACCGCCTGGAGGCCGGCCGCCTCGGCATCGACGCCGACGCCCTCGAGGCACTGCTGCGGGCGCAGGTGGAGGGCCTGCCGGTGGGCATCGTCTACCGCGAGGGCAAGCGCCGGCCGCTGTTGATCCGCGGCGACGAGGCCCTGCGTACCTCTCCGTCGCGCTTCATGGGGCTGCAGGTGGCAACCCCGGACGGCCGCTCGGTGGCGCTGACCAACCTGGTGCACATGGAGCGGGCCGAGGGGCCGGTCGCCCTGTCGCGGGAGCTGGGCAACCGGCTGTCGGTGGCCATCGCCAACGTGTCCGGGCGCGATCTGGTCGGCTTCGTCGAGGAGGCCAAGGCCGCGGTCGCCGAGCAGGTGGACCTGCCGACCGGCTACTGGCTCGAATGGGGCGGCGAGTTCGAGAACCAGCAGCGGGCCGCGGCCCGGCTGGCGCTGGTGGTGCCGGTCGCGCTCGGGCTGATCTTCCTGGTGCTGTTCTCGACCTTCGGCTCGGTGCGCCAGGCCCTGCTGGTGCTGTCGAACATCCCGTTCGCGCTGATCGGCGGCGTCGTCGGCCTGTTCATCACCGGCGAGTACCTGTCGGTGCCGGCGTCGGTTGGCTTCATCGCGCTGCTCGGCATCGCGGTGCTGAACGGCGTCGTGATGGTCACCTGGTTCAAGCAGCTCCAGGCCCTGGGGCGCCCCATCGACGAGGTGGTCATGGAAGGCGCGCGCCGCCGGCTGCGTCCGGTGCTGATGACCGCCAATATCGCCGCGTTCGGCCTCGTGCCGCTGCTGTTCGCCACCGGCCCCGGCTCGGAGATCCAGCGCCCGCTGGCCATCGTCGTCATCGGCGGGCTGCTGTCCTCGACCGCGCTGACGCTGATCCTGCTGCCGATCCTGTACCGGCGCTTCGGATGACCACCGCCCCCCGCGCCCACGCCGGGCGCGGTCCGGCCGTCATCGGCGCCATGCCCCCGGAGGGACCATGTCCGACTGTCTGCTGCATCTGATCGTGCCCACCAACATCGAGGACGCGCTGGTGGAATGGCTGCTGGAGCGCGACGACGTGCCCGGCTTCTCCAGCCTGCCCGTGTCCGGCCACGGCTCGTCCGAGCATTCCATGAGCCTGGCCGAGCAGGTGGCCGGGCGCACCCGCCGCGTGCTGTTCCTGGTGCAGCTGCCGCAGGCCGTGGCGCAGCGACTGCTGGAGCAGCTCCGGGCCGACTTCGCCGGCACCGGCCTGCACTGGTGGACGCTGCCGGTGCTGGGGGGCGGGCGGCTGGACTGACCCCGGCCGGAGCCGGGGCGATGCGCTCATGCTGCCCGACGGCATCGAAGCGGGTTCCAGGAGTCACGGGGCTGTTGCATTCAGCGGGGATTCAGACTCCGGGCGTAGCCTGGAGATCGCTATGAATCCGCGATGAAGTCGATGCTCAAGATGCTGACCCGCCCTACCCGAACCCTGCTGCTGGCACTGGCGCTGGCCGCGCCGCTCTGCGCCGGCGCCGCCGCCGGTCCGGTCCCCGGTGCGATTCCGGGCGAGCCGATCCAGGTCATCATCGAGTCCGGCAACGGCCTCACCCCCGCCGGCATCAGCGCCAAGCGCCAGAACGGCGCCCTGGAGGTGAGCGGCCGCGTCGAGAAGCGCTACGACCGCCGCGGCCGCATCCGCGGCCATGTGGACGTGCAGCTGCTCGACGCGCAGGGCAAGGTACTCGCCGAGCGCTCCACGGCGCTGATCCATTTCATGCCGAGCCGCAGGAACCCCGACTACGCCACCTTCCTGCTCCGACTGGAAGACGTCCCGGGCGAGGCCGCCGCCGTGCGTGTCAGTCACCGGGAGGGGCCGCGGCTCTGAGGCCCGGCATCGCGCGCGCGGCCGCTTAGGCCAGACCAGCGCCGTACTCGACCTCGGTGTCGGCCCGGCATCGCGCGCGCGGCCGCTTAACAGCTCCTCTCATGCCGGGGCTCGTCCCCGGCACGCCGTCTCGGCGGCTCTGCCGCCCGCGGACATTGCGCTGCCCATGCCCGCCGCCAGGGCCAACGGCAGAGCCGTCCAGACCTGGTGCCACGGCAGAGCCGCGCCGCCAGGATCGAAGCGCGTTACCCGTCGCGCGTCGTGCCGGACGCCAGCCACATCACCGCCGCGTCCTGCTCGTCCTCGGGCCGGCTCGCGGACATCATCAGCACACCGCCGTCCAGGCGCCAGATCAGCACGCCGCTGTCGGCCTCCCGCTCGGGCGTCCCGAAGCCGGCGTCGAGCCCCTGCACCAGGGCCTCGTAGTAGCGGGCGCGATAGTCCAGCTGCAGCGCGGTCAGCCGGCCGTCGCGGTAGAACAGCGTCGCCGAGCGCGACGGCACGCCGTTGAAGGACGCGATCTCGGCGACGCAGGCGCGCTCGCCGAGGCGACTCGCCTGATCCCGGCACTGGAAATCCACCTTCGGGAACTGCCCGGCGATGTCGGCCTCGGTCACCGCCGGGGTCAGCCGGTCGAAGGCGACGTTGAAGCTCGGCTTGCCGAGCAGGTGCAGGATGAACAGATCGCTGCGGCGCTGGCCGTCCTCGGTGAACATCAGCCACGTGAACGGGCCGGCGATCAGGGCCAGCGACAGGATCAGCTTGTAGGTACGGGGTAGTTGCAGTTTCATAGCCGGCGCATTGTAGACCCTTTGCCGCTGGCGCGAGGACGGCGCAAGGCCGCCGGAGGCCGCTCGGACCGGCTGCGGGCGCTGGCCACCCCGGAGAAGGCCGGCCCAGATGGAGCACGGCCCTGCTCATCTTTAGGGGACCTCAAAAATGCCTTCCATGGCATTTTTTGAGACGCGAAGCGAACGCGCGGCTTCCGCTTCGCTTCATGTCTCAAGCGCTTGAGAAGCTTGAGACATGGCGGGCCATCCTGACCAGCACGGGCACCCCGAATTTTTCGAGGTGCCCTTTACGCACAGGGCGCGATCCAGCTGGACCGAGCAACGGACATGACATCCCAAACCGACGCGACCGATCTGCCGCGCTGGACCGAGGAGCAGTCGGCGTCGCTGCGCACGGGCCGCTTCGCCGAACGACCCGGCGACGGCCGGCGGTAGCGCGCCCCCGGTGCCTCATCGGCCGGCCGAGCTCATGACATCGCATAATCCCCCGCCCGTTCGTGACCGACTCCCGTGCCCGCCGAAGCGCTGCGATGCGCCGGGAGGTGGTCGCGCTTCGCCCATCGGCCCTACGGCAACCACTTGCCCGTTCTCCGGAGCATGCGCGCCGGAGCGACCAACGTGAGGGGTCGGGGACGGATCGAAGGCAGCAGCCGGCGGAGAGATCGATTCGTGACCGCCGACGAGCTACCGGAGGTGAAGGCGCCCCCTGCCGATGGCCTGTCCGACGAGTTGGCGGCATTCGGCAACGCCGGCGGCGGGCTCCTGGTGCTGGGCATCGACGACCTGGCAGCCGGCCGAAGCTTCAGGATCGCCTTGTCCATCCGGAGAAGTTGCAGTTTCATAGGTGGTCGCCGTCCGGCCCGGTCCACCATGGCTCGGGTCGAGCCCGACCATCCGGATCCGACCACCGCACAGCCGCAGTCCGCCCCCTCGCCGATGACCGATCGCGCCGCCAACGCCGCTCCCAAGCACGCCGCCAAGCCCACCCCGGATTCCGCCCCGGACCCATCGGACCGTGCCGGCAACGCCCGCCACACGCCGATGATGCAGCAGTACCTGGCGATCAAGGCCCAGTACCCGGACCTGCTGCTGTTCTACCGCATGGGGGACTTCTACGAGCTGTTCTTCGACGACGCAGAGCGGGCCGCGGCGCTGCTGGACATCACGCTGACCAAGCGCGGGCAGTCCGCCGGGCAGCCGATCCCGATGGCCGGGGTGCCCTACCATGCCGCCGAGGGCTACCTCGCGAAGCTGGTGCGCAAGGGCGTGTCGGTGGCCATCTGCGAGCAGCTCGGCGACCCGGCCAAGTCGAAAGGGCCGGTGCAGCGGGAGGTGGTGCGCGTGGTCACCCCCGGCACGCTGACCGACGAGGCGCTGCTCGACGACCGCCGCGAGAACCTGGTCTGCGCCATCGCCGAGGCCGGCGGCAAGCGCAACGGGGACAACGGGACAGCCCGCTTCGGCGTCGCCGTGCTGGAGCTCGCGAGCGGGCGCTTCTGGGTGCTGGAGCTCGACGGGCAGGAGGCCCTGGCCGCGGAGCTGGAGCGCCTGCGACCCGCGGAGATCCTGCTCGCGGACGACAGCGACCTCGACCGGCACCTCCACCTGGACGCCGGTGTCACCCACCGCCAGCCCTGGCTGTTCGATGCCGACAGCGCCGAGCGGCTGCTGTGCGAGCAGTTCGGCACCCGCGACCTGGCCGGCTTCGGCTGCGCGGACCTGCCGCTGGCCGTCGGCGCCGCCGGCTGCCTGCTGCAATACGTCAAGGACACCCAGCGCGCCGCCCTGCCCCACCTGCGCGGTCTGAGCACCGAGCGGCGCGACGATGCCTTGATCCTGGACGCGGCCACCCGCCGCAACCTGGAGCTGATCGCACCGCTCAGCGGCGGCGACGGGGCCGAGCGCAACACGCTGGCCGGGGTCATGGACCGCACCTGCACGGCAATGGGCGCGCGCCTGCTGCGCCGCTGGATCAGCCGCCCGCTGCGGGATCCAAACACCGTGCGCCTGCGCCACGACGCCATCGAGGCCCTGTCGCTGGCCCGCGCCTTCGAGCCGCTGCGCGACGAGCTCGCCGCAATCGCGGATCTGGAGCGCATCCTGTCGAGGGTCGCGCTGGGCTCGGCGCGGCCGCGGGACCTGAGCGCGCTGCGCGACGGCCTGGAGCGCCTGCCGGCCCTGCGCGCCGGGCTGGGCGGGCTCGACAGCCCGCGGCTCGCGCAGGTCCAGCAGGCACTGGACGAGCACCCGGACACCCGCGACCTGCTGTGCCGCGCCGTGATCGAGACGCCGCCGGCGCTGATCCGCGACGGCGGCGTCATCGCCCCGGGCTACGATGCCAAGCTCGACGAGCTGCGGGACATGGCCGAGCACGGCGACCGCTTCCTGCTGGACCTGGAGCGGCGCGAGCGCGAGCGCACCGGCATCGCGACGCTGAAGGTCAGCTACAACCGGGTGCACGGCTATTACATCGAGGTCGGTCGCACGCACGCCGAGCGGGTGCCGGCGGACTACCAGCGCCGGCAGACGCTGAAGGGCACCGAGCGTTACATCACGCCGGAGCTCAAGCGCTTCGAGGACCAGGTGCTGAGCGCCCGGGAGCGGGCGCTGGCGCTGGAGAAGTCCCTCTACGAGGCCCTGCTCGGCACGCTGCGCGAGCGGCTCGGACCGCTGCAGCAGAGCGCCGCGGCGGTCGCCGAGCTGGATGTGCTCTGCAACCTGGCCGAGCGCGCCGACCGGCTCGACTGGACCCGCCCGCGTCTGTGCGACGAGCCGCTGATCGAGATCGACGACGGCCGCCACCCGGTGGTGGAGCAGGTCGCCGAGCGCGCCGGCGGCGAGCCCTTCGTCGCCAACGGCGTGCGCTTCGACGATGCACGCCGGGTGCTGATCGTCACCGGGCCGAACATGGGCGGCAAGTCCACGTTCATGCGCCAGATCGCGCTGATCGTGCTGATGGCCCACGCCGGCAGCTTCGTACCGGCACGCGCCGCGCGCATCGGCCCGGTGGACCGGATCTTCTCGCGCATCGGTGCCGCGGACGACCTCGCCGGCGGCCGCTCGACCTTCATGATGGAGATGGAGGAGACCGCCAACATCCTGCACAACGCCACCGAGCGCAGCCTGGTGCTGATGGACGAGATCGGCCGCGGCACCAGCACCTTCGACGGGCTGTCGCTGGCCTGGTCCTGTGCCGTCGAGCTGGCGACGCGCATCCGCGCCTTCACGCTGTTCGCAACCCACTACTTCGAGCTGACGACGCTGCCGGACGAGCATCCGGGCATGGCCAACCTGCACCTGGACGCCGTCGAGCACGGCGAGCGGATCATCTTCCTGCACGCGGTGCGCGAAGGACCGGCGAACCAGAGCTATGGGCTGCAGGTGGCGACGCTGGCAGGGGTGCCGCGCGCGGTGATCGAGCGGGCGCGGGAGCGGCTGCGTCAGCTGGAGGAGGCCGCGGGGCATCCGGGAGCGGCGCCCCAGGGGACGGGGGCGGGCTCGGGCAGCGGCGGATCGGGGGCCGGGACGGAGTCGATGCCGGTGCAGCTGCCGCTGTTCGCGCCGGAGCCGCCGAGTCCGGCGCTGGAGTCGCTGCGCGGTCTCGACCCGGACGAGATGACCCCGCGCCAGGCGCTGGAGGCGCTGTACCGGCTCAAGGCATTGCTCTGAGTGGTGGGCGGGCGTTAGCCGTCCGTCGAGCGGGGCAGGCGAGGCGTTGCCTCAGACCGACGGATCCCGTTCATTCAAACCGATATCCCTATCGAAACCCCTATCGAAATCGCTGTCGCTATCGAGATCGAAGCAAGCAGTCAGCGAGGACTTCGCCAACGGCCCCGATTTCGATTTCGGTCCCGATTTCGGGCGCAGATGCCGCTGCACTGCACACAGGGCGCAGCTCATGTGCGAGCCCCTGCGGCCCTCGACCAGGCTCAGGTCGATGCCGGCTCCTCATCCGCGCCGGCCGACTCCCCCTGCTGCTGGTCGTCGCCGATGGACCGGACCCGTGCCAGGGCCAGGGTGATGTTGTCGTTACCGCCGTTCTCGCAGGCCATGTGGACCAGCGCGTCGGCGGCGATGCCGAGGCTGCCCTGCACCGACGACAGCACCATCTGCAGCTCGTTGTCGGGCACCATGCCCGACAGCCCGTCGGTGCAGAACAGGTAGATGTCGCCCACGCACAGGTCGGTGACGGCGGTGGTCGCGGCCACGTGCGACGTGGAGCCCACCGCCCGCGTCAGGACGTTCTCGTTGATGCCGTAGCGCCGAGCCTCTTCCAGGTCCGGAAAGAAGCCCTGGTCGACCACTTCCTGTATGAAGGAATGGTCGCTGGTCAGCTGCTCCAGCTTGCGGCCCCGCAGCCGGTACAGCCGCGAGTCGCCCACGTGGCCATAGACGAGCCAGGTGTTGCCGAAGTAGCCCACGACCACGGTCGTGCCCATGCCCGCGCAGCCCTCCTTATGCCGGGCATGATCGAGGATCGCGCCGTTCGCCTCGTCGACCGCCGCCTCGGCGAGCAGCTGCGCCCGGCGCGGCTCGACCCTGGAGGGGCGCTGGCGCAAAAAGCGCTGGCCGATGATCTCCGTCGCCACCCGGCTGGCGACATCGCCGGAGCTTGCGCCGCCGATCCCGTCGGCGATGACGACGACGCCGGCGTCGGCGTGGACCACCACGGAATCCTCGTTGCGGGGGCGCACGTGCCCCCGGTCACTGCGCGACGCGAACTCCACGACTGCTCTGGTCATGCGGGCGCTCCAATCATGAGACGGCTTCCTCCCTGAGGCTCCCCGGTAACCGGCAGGGCCGCCACTGGCGTAAGGGTCAGTTCGTCGTGGACTTCTCGAGCAGCGCGGCGAGCTTCTTGGGCTCCACGTAGCCGGGGATCAGCTCGCCGCTGTCGAGCACGATCGCGGGCGTGCCGCGGATGCCCATCAGCTCGCCGAGCTCCATGTGCTTCTGCACCGGGTTCGGGCAGCTGCTGCTGGCGATCTTCGCACCGGCCTTGGCCTTGGTCAGCGCCTGCTGGCGGTCATCGGAGCACCACACGGAAACCGCCTTCTCGTAGGACGGGGAGTTCAGCCCCGCACGGGGATAGAACAGGTAGCGGACGCTGATGCCCTCGTCCTCGTAGGCATGGATCTGCTGGTGGAGCTTGCGGCAATAGCCGCAGTCGATATCGGTGAAGACCGTAATGGTGTGGGCGCTGTTCGGCGCGTCGAACACGATCATGTTGTCTTCGCCGATGGTGTCGATGGCGCGCAGCCGTGCCGCGTCGCGGGCCTGCTCGGTGATGTCCTCCCGGGTCTTCAGATCGACGATGGCACCGTCGATCAGGTAGCGCCCGTCGCCGGTGACGAACATCACCTGCGGGCCGATCTCGACCTGATACAGCCCCTCGACCGGGGTCGGCTGCACGCTGGTGGGCTTGTACTCCGGCAGCACCTTTTGCAGCGCGGCGCGGATGTTCGCCGCCTCATCCGCGTTGGCAGTGGTGAAAGGTGCAGTCAACGCCACGGCGAGCATCGCCACGGCCAGCGGTCCGACGCGTTGGATCATGGATAATTTCCTCGGGATCAATCTCGAAAATTCTGGAACTGGAGCGGCCGCTCCCAATCGGTGGCCTTCAGGGCCGCGATCGCCTGTTGCAGGTCGTCGCGCTTCTTGCCGGTTACCCGCAGCTGATCGCCCTGAACCTGCGCCTGGACCTTGAGCTTGGTCGCCTTCAGCGCCTTGACCATGCGCTTGGCCGTGTCGCTGTCGATGCCCTGCTTCAGGCCCATGCGCTGTCGCGCGGCGTTCAGTGTCGTGACGGGCTCGTCGACCTGCAATACCGCGAGATCGACGCCCCGTTTGACGAGCTTCTGCCGCAAAATATCCCGCATCTGCTGGAGCTGAAACTCCTGCTCCGCCTCCAGGCGGATCTCGTCGTCGCCAAGCTCGAAGCGCGCCGCCACGCCCTTGAAGTCGAAGCGCGTGCCGATCTCGCGGTTCGCCTGGTCCACGGCGTTACGCACTTCCTGGAGATCGCATTCCGAGACGACATCGAACGAGGGCATCAAGAGGCTCCGCGGGACGATCGAGACATGAATGGGCTGGCTTCAGGGGCGCCTTGGCGCCGGCGCGGATGCCAGCCGTCCCGGCCGGGATCGAGACGGGACGCACGGACGCGGCCGGCCCACCGCCGCATCCTTCAGCGCCGGTTGGACGCTGGCAAGGGCCCGACTCACGAGAGGCCGAAGACCCTGATAAATGCAGCGTTTAGCCGGCCGGCGCAAACACAAGCCGCTAACGATAGAGTAAAGCCCGGTAAAGGTCCACCGAACCTGCCAACGGCCGCCGCGCGCAGCGAGCGGATCCAACCGGCGGCGGACGATACGGCGCCCTGGGTCGTCCGGGATTTCAGGCCCGCAGAGGGCTCAGGCCCGGGGATGGTGGCGCGCGTGCAGCTGCTTCAATCGCTCCCGCGCCACGTGCGTATAGATCTGGGTGGTCGACAGGTCGCTGTGACCGAGCAGCATCTGCACCACCCGCAGATCGGCGCCATGGTTCAGCAGATGGGTCGCGAAGGCGTGCCGCAGCGTATGCGGCGACAGCGGCTTGACCACCCCCGCGTCCAGCGCATAGCGCTTGATCAGCTGCCAGAAGGTCTGGCGCGTCATGCAGGCGCTGCGCGAGGTCGGAAACAGATACTCGCTGCTGCGCCCGCCGAGGATCACCGCCCGCGGCCCCCTCGCATACTCGGTGAGCCAACGCGTCGCCTCCTCGCCGAGGGGCACCAGACGCTCCTTGTCGCCCTTGCCGGTGATACGCACGACCCCCTGGTTCAGGCTCACGGCCCCGGGGCGCAGCGTGACCAGCTCGGTCACGCGCAGTCCGCTGGCGTAGAGCACTTCCAGCATGGTGCGGTCCCGGTGGCCGCGGGCATCGGAGGTGTCCGGCGCATTCAACAGCGCGTCCACTTCCGACTCGGTCAGCGTCTTCGGCAGCGGCCGGCCGAGCCGGGGCGCATCGACGCGGCTGCTGGGGTCCTCGCTGATGCTGCCCAGGCGCAGCAGGTGGCCGTAGAACTGCCGCAGGCAGGACAGCGAGCGCGCCGACGAGCGCGGCTTGCGGCCCTGCTGCGCGAGCGTCGCGAGATAATCGAGCAGATCGGTGCGGTGGGCCTCGCGCAGCGTCCGGCCGCGGCTGGCTTCGAGCCAGCGGGCGAAGGCCTCCAGATCGGAGCGGTAGGCGGACAGCGTGTTGGCGCTCAGGCCGCGCTCCAGCCAGAGCGCGTCGGCGAAGGCCTCGATGAGCGCGGGGTCCGGCGATTCCGTCATGCCGCGGACCCGACCCCCTCGCCGGTGTCCTCTTCGGCCCCGGTCTCAGACCGATCAGGGGCGACGGCATGGATCCCGGCAAGGACACCCTCGTGCGCCAGCAGCCGGCGCTTGAAGGCGACCAGCCGGCCGCTGGTGTCACCGGCGAAGCCGCCGAGCCCGGCCTTGGACACCACCCGGTGGCAGGGCACCAGCAGCGGATAGGGATTGGCACGGCAGGCACCGCCGACGGCCCGGGGCGCGCTGCCGAGCTCGGCGGCGATCTCGGCATAGGTGCGGGTGGTCCCGGCCGGGATCGCGGCGATCAGGCGCCAGACCTCCCGCTGGAAAGGCGTCCCCGCCGGAGCGGTCGGCAGCGAGAAGCGGAACCCCGGGTGCGCGCAGTAGGCGTCGATCTGCCGCAGCAGCCAGGCCGGCACGCCGGCGCGGTCCGTGGCGCCGTCGCCGGGCGCCGGATCGAGCTCGACGCCGGTCACGACGGCGTCCCGCCAGCGCACGGCGACCCCTCCCAGCGGGGTGGTCAGGAGGGCGCGCCGCTCCGGCTCATCGCGCATCGGTGTCGCCTGCATCATCGCCTCCCGCGTCGACGTTCGATTGCAGCGTGCGATTTCGGTAATCTAACCGATTAACGCAAACGCGCCAAAGCCCGCGCGCCCCCGAGCATGTCCAGCCCCGCCTCCCCCGACGACGCCACAGACCCTTACCGCCACGCCCTCCCTGACGGAGGAGCTCCGGGCGACGCCCCGTTCTGGTACACCACGCCGCTGTCGGCGATGAGCCGCGCGCAATGGGAATCGCTCTGCGACCACTGCGGCAAGTGCTGCCTGAACAAGTACGAGGACGAGGACACCGGCGCCATGCACTACACCGCGGTCGCATGCCGCCTGCTGGACCAGGAGCGCGGCTGCTGCGGCGACTACGCCAATCGGGCCGCCCGCGTCGAGGACTGCGTGACCCTGACCCTGGAGCATCTGCGAGAGCCCGCCTGGCTGCCGGAGACCTGCGCCTACCGCCGGGTCGCCGAAGGCCGGCCGCTGCCTGCCTGGCACCCGTTGCTGTCGGGCGATCCGGACAGTGTCCGGCACGCCGGCCAGTGCGTGCACGGCCGGGTGCTGGACGAGTCGGACGTGGAAGACCCGTTGCTGTACCTGATCGATTGGGTGCGTTGAGACGGACGGCCGGCGGCGGCGCTCCGCGAAAGACCCTGCCTGACCTGGCGCTCTATGCCGACAGGCGCGTTGGCCGCGGATCCCGTGTTGACCGACCGGATACCGCCCGTAAATCAGGGAACCCCTGAAGCCGATAGGCACAACCCCCGAAGGAATGAGAGTCGAATTCCCCCGTTTCCGATGACGCCGTCGCTGGCCGCCGGAGCCCCCATCGAATTGTGACCTGGATCGCGGCCGCCACGGCCTCTACCGCCAATTGTTGACTCAAGGCGGTCGCTTTCATTCGGACCACACCGAGACAACCCTTTACACAAAGCCCCGGTACGCACAACCATGAGCACGACCTACAGACTCTGCCCCGTCTGCCACGAATTCATCAATCTGGACATCAACCACTATGTTGCCGTCGCCACCGCGGACGCCGATGTGCATTACCTGCACCACCGCCCTTGCGCCGAGCAGTTCGCCGCGGAGCATCAGGTCACAGTCCTGACCGAGCGTCTGAATCGCGAGTCCAGCCTGGGTGCGAGCGGCGCG
>Ga0316576_10000649_pt1 | contig 16845 bp, 17 predicted proteins | sample S0NA_FD_203075 | JGI IMG/M metagenome (GOLD analysis project Ga0316576, IMG submission 203075) | Rhizosphere microbial communities from salt marsh grasses in Alabama, United States - S0-2_050615r3r5 | ecosystem: Host-associated > Plants > Roots > Rhizosphere | place: USA: Alabama | collected... | reverse complement strand
ACCGAGTTCGGCATGATCAACGGCCTGCACGGTGGGCGGCCACACCGTTACGCGTACGCAGCGACCGCGGTCCCCGGCAAGTTCCTGTTCAACGGATTGGTCAAGCACGACGTGGTGACCGGCGGAGAGGAACGTTTCGCACTGCCCGAGGGGGTCTTCTGCAGCGAGACCGCGATGGCGCCGCGCGTGGGCAGCACCGGAGAGGACGACGGATACCTGATCACGTTCACCATCGACATGGTGGATAACCGGTCGCAGGCGCTCGTGTTCGACGCGGCACGGGTCGCGGACGGTCCGATCGCCCGTGTCACCCTGCCGGAGCGGATCAGCAGCGGAACCCACTCCACGTGGGCACCCGGTTCCGCGCTGCCGGGTTGGGACGCGGCCTGAGCGGTCGTGCACCGCGCACACCCGATCCGAGGTCGTGAAGACGCCGGATGTCGGGCTTCGCAGTATCGGGACCGGCAAACCGCTGCCCGTCGGTCGCCGCCGGGAGCACAATGGCACCATGTGCGACACCTTCGTCAGCCTGCCCGATGCCACCAGCGACGGGTCGGTCATCCTCGGAAAGAACAGCGACCGCGAACCCAACGAGGCGCATGAACTCCGCATGGTGCCCGCGGCCGACACCTCTGAGGACCTTGTGCGTGCCACCTACATCGAGATCGCGCAGGTCCCACACACCCACGCGGTGATCCTGGCGAAGCCGTACTGGATCTGGGGCGCGGAGATGGGCGTCAACGAGCATGGAGTCTCGATCGGGAACGAGGCGGTGTTCACCAAAGCGAAGCGGGAGTCCGAACCGGGGCTGCTCGGGATGGATCTGCTGCGACTCGCGCTGGAGAGGGGCGGCACCGCGGAGGAGGCGGTGGAGGTGATCACGACGCTGCTTGTCGAACACGGTCAGCACGGGCAGGCGGGTCACACGCACAAGTTGCTCTACGACAACTCGTACATCGTCAGCGACCGCCAGGAGGCCTGGATCCTGGAGACGGTGGGACGCGACTGGGCGGCGCAGCGGGTCCGGGCCACCGCCTCGATCTCCAATGGGCTGACCCTCGGCGTCGCGGAGAGGACCTCTGCGGGCCTCGCGGATGTCACCGTCACCGATCGGTCCGACTTCGTCTACACGCGCTTCTCCGACTCAGCTGCGCGGCAGTGCCGGACTTCTGACGCGCTGGCCGCCGACCGGGGCGATCTGGATGTGGCGGCGGCCATGCGGTTGCTACGCGACCACGGTGATGTCGGCCCTGATTGGACACCGGCTCGAGGCGTGACAGGTCAGACGGTGTGCGCCCATGCCGGCTTCGGCCCGATCCGGGTGGCGCAGTCGACGGGTTCGATGGTGTCCCACGTGACCGCTGACGACATCACGGTCTGGCTCACGGGCACGTCGGCCCCGTGCACCTCGGTCTTCAAGCCCGTGTGGTTCGACGCCGGTCTGCCGGAGCAGACACGGCCGGGTAAGAGGTTCGACTCGCGGAGCATGTGGTGGCGCCACGAGTTGTTGCACCGGGCGACCCTGCGCAACTACCCCGAGCGCATGGCGTCCTACGGCAAACTACGCGATGACCTCGAGGCGGAGTTCCTCGCCGGTGCCTCTGCCCGCGACCGCGCCGCCTTCACCCGTCAGTGCTTCGAGGCCGCGGACGCCGCCGAACGGCAATGGCTGGATGCGGCCAGGGACATACCCGCTGCATCCACCCCCAGGCTGTACCGAAAGGCGTGGCAGAAGTGGGACAAGCTTGCGGGGATGTCGTGACATCGCCGGAGAAGCAGCACACGCTGGACCTCGCGCAGCGGTACGTGTGTGGCGACCGAGTCCGCTTCCTCACCGGGGCGGGTATCGATCTGGTCATGGGCCGGCGCGAGGGCTACCACATCTGGGATGTGGACGGCCGTGAGTTCATCGACATCCACCTCAACGGTGGCGTGTACAACCTTGGGCACCGGAACCCCGACGTGATCGCCGCACTGCGAGATGCGCTGCAGACACTGGACATCGGCAACCACCACTTCCCGAGCACCGAGCGCGCGGCGCTGGCCGAGCAGTTGGTCGATGTCACGCCCGGGTCCCACTACGCCGTCTTCGCCAGCGGCGGCGGGGAAGCGATCGATCTGGCCCTGAAGTCCGCCCGCCGTGCGACCGGGCGACGTCGGATCGTCTCGGTGGTCGACGCGTATCACGGGCACACGGGCTTGGCGCTGGCCGCGGGCGACGAGCAAGCCGCAGCCTCGTTCCTGGCGACCCAGCCCGACTTCGTGCGGGTGCCGTTCAACGACGTGGAAGCACTCGGCGCGGCGCTGGCCGAGCCGACCGCCGCGGTGATTCTGGAGACGGTTCCGGCCACCGCCGGATTCCCCCGGCCCGACGCCGAGTATCTTCCGGCCGTGAGGCGGATGTGCGACGAGGCCGACGCGCTCTACATCGCCGACGAGGTGCAGACCGGGCTCGGCCGCAGCGGCCAGATGTGGGCGGTCGAGCACTTCGGTGTCGTTCCCGACATCCTCGTGACCGGCAAGGGACTGTCCGGCGGGATCTACCCGATCGCCGCAACCTTGCTCAACGAGCGGGCGGGCGCATGGATCGAGAACGACGGGTGGTCCCATGTGTCGACGTTCGGGGGCGCGGAACTGGGCTGCCGGGTCGCTTCGAAGGTCCTCGACATGACGGCGGCGGCGATGCCCGACCTGCCGGTCCAGCGCTGGACCGAGGGCTTCGCCGCGTTGCAGGCGAAGTACCCGCAGTGGCTCGTCGAGGTGCGGCAGACGGGTCTGATCATGGGAGTGAGGTTCGCGCACGAGGTCGGCGGCATGCTGATGACCAAGTTGCTGTTCGACCAGGGGGTGTGGGCCATGTTCGCCGGATTCGAGCGCAGTGTTCTGCAGGTCAAGCCGGGTCTGCTGATGCCGGAGTCGGACATCGCCGAAGTGCTCGACGCGTTCGATCGGGCCTGCGCCGTGGCGGTGGCGATGTGAAAGACGTACTGCAGGCGCTGGAGGAGAGACTCGACCCGGCCCACCCCGACGGCGTCACGGTTCTCGCCTACGGCGAGATCTCGGCGGCGTTGCTGGTGCCCGGTGTCGAGGGCCACGTGTGCAAACGGATGTCGGGTTTCGCCGATCACGCGATGGCACAGGCCTACTCGGAGCTCGTGGCCGACTACATCGAGACCGTCCGGGGAACCGGTATCCGGGTGGTGGACACCGACATCGTGCTGATCGACCGGGCCGGCAGGGCCCCGGTGGTCTACTTGGTCCAGCCGCTGCTCGAGCGGCTCGGGAACCAGGTGCTGAAGGCTGCCGATGACGCCGAACTCGGGACGCTGATCCACGCCGTGATGGATCGAGTGTGGACGCTGCATCTTCGTGCCGGGCAGCCGGAGACCGCCATCGACGCGCAACTGTCGAACTGGTCGTTCGCCGACCCCGCCGATCCGGTGCTCATCGACGTGGGAACCCCGTTCGTGCGTTCCACCTCGGGATACCTGTTCGACCAGGAGATCCTGCTGTCGGCGATCCCGCCGGGTCTTCGTGCCTACTACCGCCGCAAGGGCAGCGTGACCGAGTACATGGATGACTACTTCGACCCACGCCTGGTGGCGGTTGATCTGCTGGGCAACTTCGTCAAGGAAGGTGCCGCGGACAGACTGCCGGAGGGCATCGTGGCGGCCAACGAGTGGCTCGCTGCACACGATTTGGCGCCGATCGACCGCCCGGAGGTCGACGCCTACTACAAGCAGGATGCGGCGACCCTGGAGCTGTTCCTACGGGTGCGCCGCCTCGATCGGGCCGCCAAGCGGTTGCTGGGCCGCGACTACGACTTCATCCTTCCGGGCAAGGTGTCGCGCTAGGCGGATGGCGTAGGTGGCGCGATCCGTCCAAAGTCCCCGGACGGGCGCGCGCCGGTGAACTCCGTACGCTGGTTGCGTGCGTGGATTCGACCGGCGGCTACTGAAGTATGCCCGTTCCACCCGCACGTTCCTGATCGCCAGCGTTCTCGTCCAGACGGTTCAGGCGCTGCTGATCGTCGCGCAGGCCTTCCTGCTGGCGAGCGTCATCGTCCGGGCGTTCACCGAAGGCGCGGACCTGCAGGCCGTGATGCCCACCGTGGTGCAACTGGGCGTCGTCGTGACAGGGCGGGCACTGACCGCCTTCGTCGCCGAATGGCTGGCCCACCGCACCGCCGCCACCGCCATGAGCGAGCTGCGGATGGCCGCGTGGAAGCACATGATGAGCCTCGGTCCGGCCTGGTTGGCCGGCCGTCGCACGGGGGAACTGGCTCAGTTGCTGGTGCGCGGTATCGGAGGCCTGGAACCGTACTACGCGAGATACCTCCCGCAGCTGGTCCTGGCGGTGGTGGTCCCCCTCATCGTGGGCACCGCGATCCTGACAGAGGACCTGCTGGCTGCGGTGATCGTGGCGCTCACGGTGCCGCTGATCCCGATCTTCATGATTCTGGTCGGATGGGTGAGTCAAGCCCGGGTGGATCGCCAGTGGCGCTGGCTGTCGGTACTGGGCAACCACTTCCTCGACGTCGTCGAAGGTCTTCCCACGCTCAAGGCGTTCAACCGGGCACAGCACCAGGTCGGACAGATCCGGGAGGTGGGTGAGGAACACCGGCGGTCGACGATGGGGGTCCTGCGGATCACGTTCCTGTCGGCGCTGGTCCTGGAACTGCTCTCCACACTGTCTGTGGCGCTGATCGCGGTGTCCATCGGAGTCAGGCTCGTGGAGGGGAACATGACCCTCATGGCCGGTCTGACCGTGCTGATCCTCGCACCGGAGGTGTACCTGCCGCTGCGGATGGTCGGCCAGCACTTCCACGCGGCGGCCGAGGGTGCCGAGGCCGCGGACCGGGTGTTCAGCATCATGGACGAACGGCCCCCGGCCACCGGGACCGACGACCTCGTCACGCCGGACGGCGACCTGGTGCTCGAGGATGTCAGCCTCGGCTATACGCAGGAGCCGGCGGTCACCGGCCTGACGGCCGAGATCCCCGCCGGTCGGATCACCGTGGTCAACGGCCCGTCGGGTGCCGGGAAGACCACGGTGCTGAACGCCCTGCTGGGCTTCCTGACCCCTCGGGCCGGCCGGATCCTGATCGGCGGACAGGACCTGGCGGACGTGGACGCGCACCAGTGGTGGGCGCACATCGCATGGGTTCCGCAGAGCCCCCAGTTGCTGCCGACGACGGTCCGGGAGAACCTCACGATGGGTGCGGACCTCGATGTCCGACGGGTGCTGGAACAGACGCGGCTCGCCTCATGGGTCGACGCGCTTCCCGACGGCCTCGACACCGTCATCGGCGAGGGCGGTCGTCCGGTGTCGGTGGGTCAGGCGCGCCGGATCGCTCTGTCCCGCGCGCTGCTGCGGCGTTCCCGCGTGCTGATGCTCGACGAGCCCACAGCCGGTGTCGATCCCGAGTCGGAGCGGGCCATCATCGACGTCCTGGCCCAGGTCCAGGCGACGGTCATCGTGGTCGGGCACCGCAGCGCGATCAACGAACTGGCGGACCAAACCATCCAGGTCGGGGTGGTCGTGTGATATTCCGGGAGCCCGCTGTCAGACGTCTGCGCGAGATCTACCGCCCTGCGACGGGCAGACTCTGGTGGGCGGCCGTGCTCGGCGCGCTGGCTCTGGGCTCATCGGTGGGCCTCATGGCCACCAGTGCCTGGCTGATCTCCCGCGCCTGGGAGCAGCCACCGATCCTGTTCCTGCAGGTCGCGGTGGTCAGTGTCCGCGCGTTCGGTATCGGCCGCGGGGTCTTCCGGTACGCCGAACGACTCGTGAGCCATCAAGCGGCCTTCCGCTCGCTGGTCGATCTGCGGGTGGCACTGTACGAACGCCTCATCCCGCTTGCGCCCGCGGGTCTGCCGGCTTTCAAACGCGGCGACCTGCTGCGGCGGATGGTGGATGACGTCGAGACCATGTCGGACCTCAGCCTGCGGGTCATGCTTCCCGTGTTCTCGGCGATCTTGGTGGGCACCGGGTCGGTGATCCTCACCGCCTGGCTGCTTCCGGCCAGCGGCGTGATCCTGGCGGTCTGTCTGCTGCTCGGCGGTATCGCCGTGCCGGCCTTGATCATCTGGTCGTCGGGCCGGGGTCAGGCGGCACAGGCCCCGCTGCAGGCGGAACTGTCCTCGGAGTTGCTCACCGCGCTGCACGCCGGACCGGAGTTGATGGTGTTGGGAGCGGACGATCAGTACGGCCGGCGGATCGAGGACGTGGACGCGCGATTGACGCGGGCCATGCGTCGGACCGCTGCCGGGTCCGCGCTCTCCGCAGCCCTGAGCATCCTGGTGCAAGGGGCCGCGGTGATCGGCATGATCCTGGTGGCTGTGCCGGCGGTCCGATCCGGCGACCTGTGGGGGGTGAATCTGGCGGTCGTGGTGCTGCTGCCGCTCGCTGCGTACGAAGCGGTGGCGGTCCTGGCTCCGGCCGCGCTGGCGGCGATCCGGGTCCGCACGGCTGCGGGCCGCCTGGTGGAGATCCTGGACGCGCAGGCACCGGTCCAGGAGCCGGTGGCGGTGGCCCTCCCGCGCGGCGCGGACCTGAGAGCACGCGGGCTGTCGGCGTCCTATCCCACGGGTCCGGTCGCCGTCTCGGACGTGGATCTCGAGGTACCCGAGGGACGCCGGGTCGGGCTGGTCGGTCAATCAGGGTCCGGGAAGTCGACCGTCCTCAACGTGCTCGCCGGATTCCTCAGCTACTCCGGTGATGTGCGACTCGGAGGCGGTCGACTGTCCGATGTCCCCGGCGATGCGATCCGCGACCTGGTCCTCTGGACGCCGCAGACCCCGCACGTGTTCGACGCCGATGTGGCCGCGAACCTGCGCATGGCCAAGCCCGATGCCACCGATGAGGAGTTGCTCGAGGCGCTGGCCGCGGTGGGACTGTCCATCGAGCTCCACCGTCCGGTCGGCCAGCATGGGGCCACGGTATCCGGGGGGGAGCGGCAGAGGCTCGGGCTGGCCCGGGCGGTGTTGGCCGATCATCCGGTGCTGCTGCTCGACGAGCCGACCGAGCACCTCGACCCGCCGACCGCGGCCGCGGTCCTGCGGACCATCGATCAGGTCAGCCGTGGCAGGTCCCTGGTCGTGGTCACGCATCAGCCGATCGACTGGCTCGACGAGCACGTCGAGGTGCTCACACCGGGGTCCCGATGAAGCCGCTGGCCGAGATCATCGATCCCGGTTGGGCCAGTGTCCTGTCACCGGTGGAACCGCAGATCCGTTCCATGGGGACGTTCCTGCGCGAGTCGGGGCCGTACCTTCCGCCGGGCGCGGACATACTGAGGGCGTTCACCTATCCCTTCGACGCGGCCCGGGTCCTGATCGTTGGACAGGACCCCTACCCGACGCCCGGACATGCGATCGGGCTGTGCTTCGCCGTCGCACCCGAGGTCAAACCCCTGCCGCCGAGCCTGCAGAACATCTTCAAGGAACTGGTGGAGGACCTCGGTGTGGCGCCTCCGTCCAGCGGCGACCTGCGTCCCTGGGCGGAGCAGGGGGTGGTTCTCATGAACCGCGTGCTGACGGTGGCACCCGGCCGGCCGGCGTCCCACCGGGGCAAGGGGTGGGAACCGATCACCGAACACGCGATCCGTGCCTTGGCGCAGAGGGAGCGGCCGCTGGTCGCGATCCTGTGGGGCAGGGACGCCCAGACGCTGCGGCCCAGCCTCGGGGAGTTCGGGGTCCCGTGCCTGACCAGCGTCCATCCGAGTCCGTTGTCGGCGCACCGCGGGTTCTTCGGATCGCGGCCCTTCAGCCGCGCCAATGCCGCCCTCGTCGAGCAGGGCGCAGCGCCGGTCGACTGGACGCTTCCGTAGTGGCTTCTGGGCGCGGGGGCTACTCCGCGTCGAACACCTCGACTACGTCGGCCACCACCGTCGCGGTCCCGTCCGCATCCACCTCGGTGATCGTCTCCTCGACGAAACCGCTGCCGTCGGCTGCCTCCGCCGCCACGACATCGTCGATCACGGCTTCGCCGGTGTCGGTGTCCACCGCGGCCACGGTGTCCTCCATCACCACATCCCCCTCGTCGGTGACCTCCACATCGACCTCTTCGACGACCTCGATGTTGTCGTTCTCGCTCATGTGTTATCCCTTCTGGGGTGGGTGGGGTGCTGCGAGCGTATCGTCGAATCCGCCGTCGGCGCCCGATGGAGCGATCCCCTCCGACCCCAATCCGGGACGGGTTCGACTCCGAATGTCCCGCAGATGCCCAAGCTGGGACTGAGAGGATCGACCACATGAAGAAGATCGCACTGGCCACACCCGCAGTGGCGGCCCTGCTGCTGGCAGGGTGCAGTTCGGGTTCCGACGACGCAGTCTCGCCGACCGCCTCCGCGATGGAGCAGTCGCCCACCGCCCCGGAGGAGTCGCCCGAAGCCATGGAGGAGTCGCCCGAAGCCATGGAGGAGTCCGCGGACGCGGCGGAAGAGACGACCGAGGCGATGGCCGACGGCGGCAAGTACGTGCCCGAGAGTAAGTTCCGCGCCGACCCGGCCGCTTTCGAATCCGGCAACACGGTCTTGTTCTTCTACGCCGCCTGGTGCCCCGACTGCCAACGGACGGACTCGTCCATCCAGGAGACGGGCGTCCCGGAGGACATCAACATCGTCAAGGTCGACTACGACAATGCCAATGACCTGCGCAAGAAGTACGGGGTCACGCAGCAGCACACCTACGTCCTGATCGGTCCCGGCGGCGAGCAGTTGAAGAAGTGGACGGGCAGTTACACCGCTGAAGACATTGCCAGCAAGGCGACTTGATGCTCGCCCTTCTGGGCGCCTTCGTAGCTGGAGTACTCACAACGCTGGCACCGTGCGTGCTGCCGATGCTCCCCGTGATCGTGGGCGGCTCGCTGGCCGGCGATGGGTCGGACCGCAAACGCGCCTACGTGATCACAGCGTCGCTGGGTGTGTCGGTGGCCGTCTTCACGCTGGCGCTGAAGGCGACCACGGCTCTGATCGACATCCCGCCGGACGTCTGGGCCTACCTCAGCGGCACCCTCCTGATCCTGCTCGGACTGGTCAGTCTGTTCCCCGGGATCTGGGAGTGGCTCTCCGCGCGGCTGTCGCTGCAGGCGCGGACCACCACCGGTCTGGCGGACGCGCGGCAACGCAACGGATTCACCGGGCAGGCCCTGACCGGGGCGGCGCTGGGCCCGGTGTTCTCCAGTTGCAGCCCGCTGTACGCATATGTCGTGGTGACGGTCCTACCGGCTGATCTGGGGTACGGGCTGCTGTTGCTCGCGGCCTACGTGATCGGCCTGTGCGGGACCCTGCTCGTGATCGCGCTGCTCGGGCAGAAGTTCGTGCGGCGGATGGGTTGGGCCGCCGATCCGCACGGCTGGTTCCGGCGGATCATCGGAATCCTGTTCATCTTGGTGGGCGTCTTCGTCCTGACCGGGGCGGACAAGGACGTGCAGGCCTGGATCATCGAGAACTCCCCGATCCGGCCGTGGGAACTCGACTCGGGGTTCATCCCGGAGTAGTAGCGTGCCCCGCGCATCTGCCTCGCACCAGAAACACCCGGTGTGGGTGACGGTCGGTCCCCCAGGGGTCGCTTACACTTCAGGCAAGCCCGCTTGGGCATCCCACAACAGTAGGAGTAGGACACATGGACGGCACTGTTCTGCAGGCCATTCTGATCGCGTTCGTCTTCATGGCGTACCTGATCCTGGTATTCGTCATCATCGGCGATCTCATGCGCGACCACGAACTCAGTGGATGGTGGAAGGCCGTCTGGATCGTCGCGCTCGTGCTCATTCCGTGGCTGACCGGCCTGATCTACCTGATCGCGCGGGGCAAGGGCATGGCCGAACGTTCCGCCGCGCAGGCCGCCGAGATCCAGAAGGCCCAGGCCGATTACATCAAGCAGGTTTCGGGCGGCACCGACCCGGCTGCGCAGATCGCCCAGGCCAAGGACCTTCACGACAAGGGCGTCATCTCCGACGAGGAGTTCGCCCAGCTGAAGGCGAAGGCCCTGGCCTGATCAAGCACCCCAAGGACGCCCCTCACTGCGTGTGGGGGGCGTTCTCGTGTTCTCCGAAGCCGAACGCGGCGATCACCCCGCCGGTGGCACACAGTGCCGCGGCCATGAGCATGCTGCTGCGGAACCCTTCCTCCAACCCGGCCCCCGAGGCGGTGATGCCGGCCGCGGCGGGCAAGACCGCGATCGCGATCAAACCGGCCACCCGGGCCACCGCGTTGTTCACCCCAGAGGCCGCACCGGACTGGGAGCCGCCGATGTCGCGCAGGGCCGCCGTGGTCACGGGGGCGACCACCAGCACCAGACCCATCGCGAAAACCACCATCGCCGGCAGGACCGCGCCGAAGTAGGTGGCGCCCGGGGCCAGGGTGCTCAGCCAGACCAGGCCGAGTGCCATCACCACCGGCCCGAGCGTGAGGAACCACCGGGGCCCCCAGCGGCTGACCAAGCCACCCACCCGGGAGGACAGCAGGGCCAGCAGGATCGTGATTGGCAGTCCGGCGGCACCCGCGGCCAGGGCGGAGTAGCCCATCGCCAGTTGCACGAAGACCGTCACCAGGAACACACCTGCGCTCAATGCCCCGTAGACCACGAAGGTCACCAGGTTCGCGACCGTGAAGGAACGCACGGAGAACAGCGTGGTCGGCACCATCGGAGGGGGTGAACCGGTTTTGGTGCGCCGGACCTGCACCCGGGTGAAGACAGCCAGCAGCGCGACACCCACGGCGACCGGCACCCAGGCGCGGGCGCCCAGCTGATCGATCTCGATCAACGGTCCGATCACCAGTCCGAGCCCGACGGTGGCCAGGGCAGCGCCCGCGAGATCCAGTTGGGTGACCAGGGGGGCGTTCGTGCGGTTGCCGGGAAGATCCGGGACGGCGGCTCGACTGAACCAGATCGCGGCGGCGGCCAGTGGCAGGTTGATCAGGAACGCGAGGCGCCAGCCGAAGGGGAACGCATCGACCAGACCTCCTCCGATGAAGGGTCCGAGTGCTGTGAAGACCCCGGAGAGCCCTGACCATGCGCCGATCGCGCGGCCACGGTCGTCGCCGGAGAACACCGCGTTCAGCAGCGCCAACGATGTGGGCACGAGCAGTGCGGCGGCCGCTCCCTGCAGCATCCGCGCCGCGACCAGGGATGGCAGGTTCGGGGCGAGCCCGCACAGCGCACTGGCGACGGCGAACAGCACCGTTCCGACGAGAAACACCCTTCGTTTTCCCAGCAGGTCGCCCAGGGCGCCGCCGACCAGGACCAATGAACCCAGGGTGAGGAGGTAGCCGTCGAGAACCCACTGCATGCCTGCGAATCCGCCCCCGAGGTCCTCCTCGATGCGCGGGGCGGCGACCGTCACGATCGTGCTGTCGAGGAAGGCCATGCCCGAGGCGATGACACTGGCGACGAGTGCCTTGCGGCCGGTGGACGTGGACAGTGCGATGGACATGGCATGAACTGTAGGGCCGGGCCCGCCGTCATTGGCCCGCGTAGAGGGCTGGTGCGCGCGGCGCTGTGCTGGAGTCGTTCCCGACATTCTTCACAATCCGGTCAGTATTCCCCCGGAAGTCCATCAGAACTCCGCGCCGAGCCCGGATCCAGGGGCCGTTCTGCGGAGATGTGAAGGCGGCACCTCGACCGTGGATCGGCGATGTCACCATGGAGGCATGCCCAACCGACCCGGAATCAGCGGCGCCATCTTCGACGAGGTCGAGCGGTGGTCCGGCCTGGGGCTGGGCCTGGCGGGATTGGCATCGGGCTACACCCGCGCCCGCTTGGTCGACGACGAACCGCGGTCCGAGACCGGCCAGGAAGTGGTCACACTCGCCGATCTCATGGCGGTCCTCCCGGGGGCGGCGGTGTCGCTGGCGGAGGCCCTGCAGGCGAGACTGTTCGACCTGGTCGCGCAGATCGAGGACCAGTTGAACCGGGCGTCGGCGGCCGCCTCCACCGTCGAATTCACCGCGCGGCCCATCCGGGGTCTGCATGCATGGCTCAGCGGGTTGGACGAGCAGTTCCAGCGCCGACAGACGCAACGTGCGGAGCGGGCCGCCGAGTTCTTGGCCGCGGTGGGCCCCGAGACCACTGCGGAACTGCTGTCACGGGTGGACATGAACATGGTGCTCAGCGACGTCGACATGGACGCTCTGGTCGAGCGAGTCACCATGGAGCGCGTGCTGGAGAAGGTCGACGTCAACTCCTTCATGGCCGACGTCGTCACCACTCTCGACGCGGCAGGGCTGCTACGGGAGGGCACGGGCGCGCTCGCCTCGCAGACCGTCGATCAGATCCGGACCCTGCCAGGCACCGCGACCAGGATCGCCGGGCGCGTGGTCCGGCGGCCCGGCATCTGATGCGCGCTCTGGTCCAGCGCGCCGACGGAGCATCGGTGAGCGTGCACGGCGAGGCGGTCGGCGGGTTCCAAGGCCCTGGTCTGGTCGCCCTCGTCGGAGTCACCCACAGTGACACCCCCGAACTGGCCGCGCGGTTGGCGAACAAGGTGTGGGGGGCGCGACTGTTCGACCGCGATCGGCTGCCCCAAGTGTGTGTGCCACCGGCGGGGCCCGCCGAGTTGTCGGCCTCGGACCTGGGCCTGCCGCTGCTGGTCGTCAGCCAGTTCACCCTGTACGCGAACACGGGCAAGGGTCGCCGTCCCACGTGGGATGCGGCCGCCCCGAGACCCGTCGCGGAACCACTGGTGGACAGTTTCGTCGACGCACTCCGCGCCGCGGGAGCGAGCGTGGAGACCGGCCGCTTCGGTGCCGACATGCGGGTGACTCTGACGAACGACGGCCCGATCACCGTACTGTTCGAGGTGTAGCCGCATCGGCCGGCACCCCGTACGTTTGACTCAGCATCGATGCCTGCGGGAGAGTCATGGGTCTGTTCGATTGGTTCGGATGGCCGTTGCGCCATCCCGCGACACCGGAGGATCACGTGCCCGAGGTCCCGGAGCCAGACCCATCGCGGGATGTCCCGACCAGGGACGAACTGCTGACGCCACGGGCCAGGTACCAGGGTGAGTTCACCCCGGAGAATCTGGCCTTCGACGCCAATCTTCAGGAGTTCGCGCAGCGGGTGGCGTATGTCTGTGGCCTCGAGACCGCGGGAAAGATCAACGGGGACGAAGCGCACCGGCGCATCCGGGTACTGTACGAGGAACTCGCTCGCACTCATCAGGGCCTGGGGATCGGAGATGGGTGATCCACATACCCCACCCCGGTTAGACGGCTGTTCCCGGCTGTGTCAGACTTCTTCCCAACGTGGAAGGAGGTTCACGACGATGAGTTCGCAGCGAATGCTTATGTGTTGCCGAATGATGTCCATCGTCGGGGCCTGAGCAACGTTCCACACGTTCCCCGGCGAATAGTCCGGGGCTTTCCTTTTCGGTGCGTGAAGCACCCGGGCTGACCCGACTGGCACCGACCCCACTGCCCCAGAAACCAGAAAAGGAAAACCCCATGAGCGACGCCTGGTCCTTCGAAACCAAGCAGATCCATGCAGGACAGACGCCCGACGAGACCACCAACGCGCGGGCCCTGCCGATCTACCAGACCACGAGTTACACCTTCAACGACACCGCGCACGCCGCAGATCTGTTCGCACTCAAAGAACTCGGCAACATCTATACGCGCATCATGAACCCCACCCAGGCAACCGTCGAGGAGCGCATCGCCGCGCTGGAGGGAGGGGTTGGGGCTCTGCTGGTCGCCAGCGGACAGGCCGCTGAGACGCTGGCGATCCTCAACGTCGCCGAGGCCGGTGACCATGTGGTGTCGAGCCCGCGACTATACGGCGGGACGTACAACCTGTTCCACTACACACTGCCGAAGTTGGGCATAGAGGTCTCCTTCGTCGAGGACCCGGACGCCATCGAGTCGTGGCGGGCGGCCATCAAGCCCAACACGAAGGCGTTCTTCGGGGAGACCATTTCCAACCCCAAGAACGACATCCTGGACATCGAGGCGGTGGCCGCGGTCGCCCACGAGTTCGGGGCGCCGCTGATCGTGGACAACACGGTGGCCACCCCGTACCTGATCCAGCCGCTGAAGTGGGGGGCCGACATCGTCATCCACTCCGCTACCAAGTACATCGGCGGACACGGCACGGCCGTGGCGGGCGTCATCGTGGACGGCGGGACGTTCGACTACGCGCAGTACCCCGAGCGGTTCCCCAACTACAACCAGCCCGACCCGAGCTATCACGGGTTGGTGTACGCCCGTGATCTCGGCGTCGGCTCGCAGTTCGGCGCGAACCTGTCCTTCATCCTCAAGGCGCGGGTGCAACTGCTGCGGGACCTGGGTGCCGCCGTGGCGCCGTTCAATGCGTGGCTGCTCTCGCAGGGTCTGGAGACGCTGAGTCTGCGGATCGAACGGCACGTCCAGAACGCGCAGGCGGTGGCCCAGTGGTTGACGACCCGCGACGAGGTGGAGACGGTCAACTACGCGGGCCTGGAGTCCAGCCCATGGCACGGGCTCGCGGGCAAGTACGCACCGAACGGCACCGGTGCGGTGCTGTCCTTCGAGATCGCCGGCGGTTTGGAGGCCGGCCGCCGCTTCGTCGAGGGTTTGGAACTGCACAGCCACGTGGCCAACATCGGTGACGTCCGATCGCTGGTCATCCATCCCGCCTCGACCACACATTCGCAGTTGACACCGGAGGAGCAGCGCGTTGCCGGGGTCACGCCCGGCCTTGTGCGCCTTGCGGTCGGCCTGGAGAACATCAACGACATCCTGGCCGATCTCGATGCCGGTTTCCGGGCCGCGAAAGAGGCCTGAGCGATGAGCACCTCCGGCGGGTGGTGTGAGGCGGATCCGGTCGCCTGGCGGCGCTTCGCCGATCTGGGACCGATGAATCTCGAGCTCGGTGGCCATCTTCCGGAGGTGCGCGTCGCCTACGAGACCTGGGGTACCTACGACGGGAACAACGCCGTGCTGGTGCAGCATGCGTTGACCGGCGATGCGCACGCCGCGGGCCCTGCCGGGCCGGGCCAGGCGACTGCGGGATGGTGGGACTCCCTCATCGGTCCGGCTAGGGCGATCGATACGGATCGCTGGTTCGTGCTGTCCTCCAACGTCCTGGGCGGCTGTCAGGGAACGACCGGGCCCTCATCGATCGCACCCGACGGTCAGGCCTACGGGTCCCGGTGGCCGCGGATCACCATCCGCGATCAGGTCGCGGTGGAGATCGGGCTCGCGGACGCTCTCGGGATCGAGCGCTTCACCGCCGTCATGGGCGGTTCGATGGGCGGGATGCGGACGCTGGAGTGGGTGGTGCAGCGTCCCGACCGGGTGGGCTCCGCGCTGGTGATGGCGACCAGCGCCTCGGCGACGGCGGATCAGATCGCCACCCAGAACATCCAGATCGAGGCGATCCGCTCGGATCCCGACTGGCGGGGCGGTGACTACCACGAGGGGCCGCTACCGCTGACCGGCATGGGGATCGCCCGCCGCATCGCGCACCTCACGTATCGCACCGAGCGGGAGCTCGCCGGGCGCTTCGGCAGGGACCATCAGCTCGGCGAGGACGCGCTGGCAGACGGACGGTTCGCCGTACAGTCGTACCTCGACCACCAGGCGGACAAGTTGGGCCGCCGCTTCGACCCCGGTACGTACGTGTCGTTGTCGGACGCCATGAGCCTGCACGACGTCTATCGTGGACGAGGCCCCGACGTGTTGCGCCGGGTGGAGGTCCCTACGCGGGTGGTCGGCATTCCGTCCGACCGGCTGTACCCGATCTACCTGCAGCAGCAACTCGCGGATGAACTCGGCGTTGAACTCGACGTGGTCGAGTCGCCGTTCGGCCACGATGGTTTCCTGCTGGAGACCGATGAGATCGGCCGGGTGGTCAGCGACATACTCGCGGCAGCCACCTCACCCTGCTGACAGACCGACTCCGAACTGGTCGCGGGCCGCGACAACGGTGGTGCGGAACTTCTGGCGGGCCACCTGCATCTGGGCGTGGGCACGGGCCTGCTGTTCGGCGGTGGCGTCGACGTAAGACCGAAACGCCGACCGACGCTCCTGTGCCGTCCGGGCATCGAGCAGCCTCGCCTCGAGTTTCTGCTGGGCCGCGCCGGTCTCCCTGCGGTAGGCGCGCAGGATGGACCGACGGTCCTCGCGGTATGCATCCGCGGCGACATCGGCGGCGGCCCGGAACCCCAGCTGCGGCCCTTGCGATGCGAGCGCGGTATCGGCTGAGGCGACATCGGCCTGGCCCGTGAGCAGCACCGCCGAAGCGGCCACCACCGATGCGGCGGCGTGGCGCAGGGAGCCCATGTCTCGATCCTCGCCGGGATGACGGGGGAGTCAATGCTGTTGGCCCAGGTTTGACACGTCGTGAACACGACCTTCACGTCGCTTGGGTCAACTGGCGGAGATCACCATGAATCGTCCGCCGTTCGGGTCGAGGATGCCCGCCACCGTGCTGGTCGCGCTGGGGCGCGGTTGCACGAAGATCTTGCCGCCGAGCGCGAGGGCATCCTCCACCGTTCCGACGACATCGTCGACCGCGAAGTAGACCTGCCACACGGCCGGGATCTCCTCCGGGACGTTCGCCGGCATGTCTTCCGCACCGGCGTTCCACTTGTCGTCACCGGGCTTGTCCGGCAGGGCCGCCACTTTGTACCCCGGGATGGCGCCGTCGTGCCACTGCCACCCGAACACTGCCTCGTAGAAGGGCAAGGCCGATGCCAGGTCGCGCGTCTGTAGTTCGTTCCAGCTCAACGAGCCGGGCACGTTGAACACGTCCGCACCCTGATGGCTGTACGGCTGCCACACCCCGAACATGCCACCGGTGGGATCCATCACGTTGGCGAGGCGGCCCTGGTCGGTGACGTCGGTGGGGGAAAGCATGA
>Ga0316576_10000648_pt1 | contig 16853 bp, 26 predicted proteins | sample S0NA_FD_203075 | JGI IMG/M metagenome (GOLD analysis project Ga0316576, IMG submission 203075) | Rhizosphere microbial communities from salt marsh grasses in Alabama, United States - S0-2_050615r3r5 | ecosystem: Host-associated > Plants > Roots > Rhizosphere | place: USA: Alabama | collected... | reverse complement strand
ATCAATTTGAGCCACTTGATTCGATCAAATGAAAAGCGGCGTTTTCTATTCTCTTGAGTAAGATAGATAGAGATTTATGCGTCAAAAATAACTGGTTCTCCCAAATCATTGAAAGGAAAATTATAGAATACATGATGGCCATCATAATCTAGAACCCGCAAATCATCTGTCTGGTGTAGATCACCCATTACCGCCTTATATTGTAATCCATACTTTTCTTTAACCGAATCTTCAGAGACTTCATAGGCAATGAACTTCTTTATACCCTTTGTAGATAATTTCTCAATCAACTTTGAATCGTCAAGCGAATTATAGGTGGTTAAAATAAGGATGGGACCTGTTCCTGTAAAAAAAATTCCTGCTTTCATGGGGCACCTCCTTTTTTATTTTAGAAGATACATCAAAGCATATATTTTTACAGTTTAATGATTATCAAATTTCGATTTGTTTTGTCCATAGAGAGGATAGTTCATTTTAATAGGGAAAACTCCTATTAAATGGGGACTTATCCTAATAGTAGCTGGAACGAATGTCATAATATCTAATAATTGACTTGACCTACCGATTGTTTAATCGTTGATACTAAAAATTCATCAAGATTAATTCATTAATATTTATAATATAAAGAAGCAGATAAACTATTGACAAAAAGCATCGAACCTGAGTATATTTTGCCTCTATTTTTTAATATTATAGACCAAGATCCGATGAAATACTGAATCTCTAAGAAGCTAACAGCATTATTCCCTATTGACTTCTTTTTATTAATTTTTTATTTAATTTGACAGGTTATCTTATTATGAAATGGTTTCTTTATGCATTTAGTTTGATCTGGATCTCTTTCGGTGCTGGAATTATCATTTACACCCGCGAATCGAAAAGCATGATAAAAGGGTTCGTTACGAATCTTGATCGCAGATTCTTATCGGTATTACCGGCCATCTTCGGTGTTTTTCTTATCGTTGCTGCAACGGAGAGCCGTCACTCGTGGTTCATAAGATTAATCGGAATTTTGGCTGTTCTTAAAGGCGGGTTTATATTTTGGAACCCTCAAAACTTGTACAATAAAATTGTTGACTGGTATTTAAACTCAGTATCTGATCAAACGTTTAGGTTTTTTGGCATTATTACACTCATTCTGGGTACCGTTATTTTATCCTGGATATTGTAAGCAGAAAGGAGCAATGGACCATGACATTAACAAAAGCCCAAATCATCGAAAAAATCAGTGACAAAGACGGATTCACAAAGAAAAAATCCATTGAAATCGTGGAAACACTGCTAGATATCATCAAAAGCACTTTAGAATCCGGCGATGATGTTTTGATCAGTGGATTTGGAAAATTCTGTGTAAAGAAAAAGAGAGAGCGTAGAGGCAGAAACCCTGCCACCGGCGAGGACATGATGCTTTCAGAAAGAAAGGTCGTTACGTTTAAATGCTCCTCAAAACTGAGGGATGTGGTCAACAGATAATAAGCGATTATTAATATAGTAAAATCCTTTGATCACGATACAGTGGTCAAAATTTCAATATAGCTTGCAAAGCAAGTTAATAGATTTTTATAGACAATGTGGACAATGATGTAAGATTACGTATTTCAAAAGGCCCGATAAGGGCCTTTTGAAAACTATTGATTTGATAATCAACATTTTGAAACAGAATTCCCATCCGCTAATACAATAAAAAAATAGCATCAACTCCTCAGAAATTTCTGCCCAAATGCCTATGCGGCAGGAGTAATTTCGCCTCGAATCTGCCTTAACCATTTCACTCGCTTTTCTCCCGATTATTCGGGACAAACTCCCGCTCTTTGGGGATTTAGCCCATAAAAATGAAGCCTCCCATCTATAGACAAAAAGAATGACAACCTGATATTGAGCTACTCAAGTCGGATTTTTTAAACGTTTAAAATGATTTTTAAGGAGGCATCCGATGACAAAGGTCAAACCAAGCAAGAAAATCAAACGGCAAAAGATTACTTTTTCACTCGAAACACCGGTTGCAAAAGAGGTTATCCTGGTTGGAGATTTTAATAATTGGAATCCCAAAAAACATCCAATGAAAAGAGATGATAATGGAAAATGGACAAAGGCCGTAATCCTTCCTCCCGGACAATATGAATATAAGTTTCTAGTGGATGGCCAATGGAAGCAAGATCCCCAAAATGAACGGATACGCCCCAACGAGTTCGGAAGCTACAATAATGTTTTTAACCTGCCGAAACGTTAAATCGATCCGTTCGCCAATAAATTCGTTTTAGCTGTACACATCGTTTTTGTAGGCTGTCTGAGCAGAAAAAATATCTCACATTAAAAAAATAATCTCATCCATACAAAAACGATAAGCAGTGTTCAGGAGTAGCTTAATGGCATCAAATTTTCGTATCTTTTCTCATCGAAACAGTGATAACCTTCACCTTAAACTTATGGGTGATTTCGACGGTTCTTCTGCACATCAACTGATTAACATCCTCAAAGAACAAAACGGAAACGTCAATAATATTTTTATTCATACATGCAACCTTTCCTCCATGGATCCTTTTGGCGTGGAGGTGTTCCAAAAAAGCTCTTCTGCCAACTTACTTTCTGATCGCCTGACATTTACCGGTGAATATAGTGATGAAATGGCACTGGAAGGAAGCAGCTTGGCGTGATTATATTTTACTCTGTTTAAGCAAACGTCCCTAGAACTAATCTCAAAATACGGTCACCATAGTTCCCTTTTCGGGTTCACTTTCAACCAGGACAGCCCCTTCATGGTTCTCGACAATGCCGTGCACCACCAACCCCATTCCGGTTCCCTTGCCAACTTCTTTGATAATTTAGCATCCTTGGCCAAAGGATCATGCTTTCTATAATGTATTAGATAATGACAGAGCTTTATTTGCAAACATCATAGAAAACCAATAGTTGGGATAGGGTTTTTCTTGACATTCCAGATTCCTTAGATAAACTCAAGTTTGGTACAAAATTGGTTCCAGCCAAAAATTTAATTTTTCTTTAAGCGGTAATTCTTTAAGGGAGGTGGCCATGGACAAAATTTTAAGAATCAACATGGGGGACGCTAACGGACCAAAAGCCGTTGAAGAACCGTTGGGCGACTATGCCGGTTTGGGTGGCCGCGGCATGACATCGGCGGTTATCAGCAAGGAGGTACCGCCGTTATGTCATCCTTTGGGAAAAGACAATAAATTGGTTATCGCTCCAGGGCTTTTAAGCGGCAGCCACGCTGCTCAGTCTGGACGGGCTTCAGTGGGTTGTAAAAGTCCGCTCACCGGCGGTATCAAGGAGGCCAATGTCGGCGGCCAGGGTGCTCAAGTTCTTGCCCGTCTTGGATATGCCGCCATCATACTCGAAGGCAAACCCAAAGACGACACGCTTTACAAGGTCGTCATCAACAAAGATAATGTAGAAATTACCCCTGACAACAGTCTAAAAATGATGGGCAACTACGATCTGATCGACAAAATCAAAGAAGAATACGGTGACAAGGTTGCCTGTATCTCCATTGGACAGGCCGGTGAAATGAAAATGGCGTCCGCTTCCGTTGCCTTTACCGACATGGAGCAGAGGCCGACACGGCATGCAGGTCGGGGAGGTGTCGGTGCGGTAATGGGCGCCAAAGGAGTCAAAGTTATCATTCTGGACGACACCGGCATGCCAACCCGATCACCCAAAGACCCTGAAAAATTTAAAGCCGCAAACAAGGAATTTGTCCAGGGGCTTAAAAAACATCCGATAACAGGAGAAGGGCTTCCTTCCTTTGGAACAAACATCCTGACCAATGTCATTAATGAGGCCGGTGGGTTGCCCACAAATAATTTTAAAACCGGTCGATTTATCGGTGCCGGAAATATCAGCGGTGAAACACAGTCGGAAACGATGAAAGCCCGGGGCGGCATGGTAGCGCACGGTTGTCACAAAGGCTGTGTCATTCGCTGCTCAGGTATCTACAATGACAAAGACGGCAAATTCTTTACCAAAAGGCCTGAATACGAAACGGTCTGGGCTCACGGCGGTAACTGCGGTATCGATGATATGGACGCTATCGCCGAACTCGATCGTATGGATGATGATTATGGTCTGGATACCATTGAAATGGGCGCCACCATCGGTGTGGCAATGGAAGCAGGCTTGGCACAGTTCGGTGACGCTAAGGCAGCCATCAGCCTGCTAAAAGAAGTCGGTGAAGGAACCCCTTTGGGCCGTATCCTCGGTAGCGGCGCTGCTGTAACCGGCAAGGTTTTTGGTGTTGAAAGGGTTCCTGTAGTTAAAGGCCAGGCATTGCCGGCTTACGATCCTCGGGCCGTCCAAGGAATTGGCGTGACATATGCCACCAGTACCATGGGGGCCGATCATACAGCCGGATATGCGGTCACGGCGAATGTTCTCAATGTTGGGGGCAGCGTAGACCCGTTAAAACCCGAAGGTCAGGTGGAACTCTCCAGGAATCTTCAAATTGCCACAGCAGCCATCGACGCCACCGGCATGTGCCTCTTTATTGCTTTTGCGCTCTTGGATCAGCCTGAAACGTTTAATGCCCTTGTGGACATGATTAATGCATTTGCCGGACTGAACCTTACGGCAGACGATGTTACCGAACTGGGCAAAACCATTCTTTCCTTTGAGATAGATTTCAATTCCCGGGCCGGCTTTACGCCCAAACATGACCGTTTGCCCGATTTTTTCAAGACAGAAGCACTCCCGCCTCACAACGTCATTTTTGAGGTCAAAGATGAAGATCTTGATCAGGTCTATAATTGGTAAACCCAACGATGTATAAATATGACGCAATGGGGAGCCCCGATGGGGACTCCCCATTTTTTTCAACCCGCAAGAATATATGTATTCATGGTCTGATCATCCAAGTGAACATATGAGACAAAACCATCTATTATCAATAATACCACAACACCATGAAAGCGAAATTTAGCAATAATATTGCCACAAAACTAAACTTGACTGTAAAACCGGACAGGATGTCACTTTTCTCCTCTCTCCTCGGTCAGGGCTTTACTCTAAAGGTACAGACAGGAATTTCCGTACGAGATTTATTATGCCGGCAAATTGGCGTAAGTGACGACTATCTCGACCAGAGAATTCAAACCATATTTTTGGACGGAAAGGTCATTGACAATGTCGATAGTGCCAAGATCCGACAAGGATCCACACTGGCACTTTCAGCCGCCTTGCCGGGTCTGGCCGGGGCCACTTTGCGCCGGGGCGGTGCTTATGCGGCCATGCGCAGCCAAATTTCCCATAAGAATGATGTAGCAGAAGATTTTGACGAAAACGGAACCGTAATATTAAAGCTCTTTAATATCGTGGCATTGGAGTTAGGCCCCATGTTTCTAAAACAGGGTATCTGGATCGACGGAAATAATCTGGAAAATTTTTTCCTACGAGTCCCCGATTTCTTCTGGGAAGGATGTCTGATAGCAGAAATTGATGGCATACCTCTGGATGCCCGGGAAATGTCACTCATGGAATGGAAGCAGAAACAGGTCTTTTTAAAACTCAAACAGAAAAGTTGAAAATATTTAAGAATAACAGTATAATGTATAAATAACATATCTTTCCCATTTTGTTTAAGATCAATGGAGGTAACAACCTTCAGACCTGCAAGGAGCCGATTATGAGACTGTTTCTTTATGCAATTAGCTTTCTTTGTATTGCCGCCGGGTGTTGCACAATTCTTTATACCAACGAAACCAGAAATTTTTTGAAGCGTCTGTTCAACCAAATTGATCGAAAATTTCTTTCGGTTTTTGAAGCGATCATGGGAATCCTGCTTCTGGTTACTTCAACTGCAAGCCATCATCCATGGTTTATTAGATTGATTGGATTATCCGCTGTCATTGAAGGAGTGGTCATCTTTGTAATTCCTAAAAATCTGTATGATGAACTCATTAATTGGTATGTCAATTCTCTATCAGATCAAACCTACAGGTTTTTTGGTGCATTATCGTTAATAATTGGAACTGCTATGCTCTCTTGGGTTTTATAGCCACAGCAGAGATTCTGCCTCAGGAAAGTCATTACGTTGAGTTTAAATGATCCGGCAAATTTAGGAACAGAATTATCACCAATTCATTAGGAAGGAATTCGTTATATGCTGGCCAAGTTCAATAATGAGGTTTTAAAATACGGTCCTGATGCAGTTCTTCCTCAGAATCTGAACAAGGAATGGTTAAATACATTGCAAAAAATGGCAGAGGATTTTTTAGAAACAAATTATGATCTTGAGCAATGTAAAAAACCGGGAGACATTGTAGATCCAATTCTTTCAGTCTGTGTATCAGAAATATTAAGATCCCAACATAGTGACGACGTCGATATTTCCGATGAAGATATATTAAAAAAGATCCCGATTTATTCCCTATCGTTAATCATAGAGGCCGTTAACAGGGAATCTGATATTGGAATAGAGAAGCCTAACTTAAAAAACCTACTTTCATGGGACAGGATTAAAAAAATAAAAGAAACCAACCCAGAATTTATTAAGGCTCTGGAAAAGGCATGTATTTTACAACCCTCAAGCACAGCGTACTACAAAGAATGAAAAACTTTACATAATATTATGATTAAGATTACATAAAATTTTTGATTCGCACCTCCTATCTATTTTTTAATCCCCATAACCAATCTAATTAACTCATAAATTTATTATACAACTTCTTGTGCACGCTTTTTGCATTCCTACCGCATTATTTCATGACTTAAAGAATCGCTTTAATCATATATTTTTTTATTAAGTGGGGATTTATAAGATGATAATTAAAACTGAAAATTCTGAACTTGAAATTTCTATCGGAACTGATGTTTATCTTGGATCAAAGGGATCAGGACAAATTTTTAAAAAATGGGATGATTTCGAAGACACTCAAAAGCTTAGATTAGAAACCATACTTAAAAAAGTTGAGGAGCTTATACTTGAATCTGAAAAAATGTTGCTTGAAGTCGGAGCAATAAATAATAAAAGTTCAAGATCAATCGTTTAAAAGCGTTCCGGGAACAACACTTTTATCACCAAATTTTTCGTATAATGAATCTAAAACTGTATTCAATCTCTGGCGTTTTTGAGATGACGGATTTTGATCAAAAAGAGAGAGCTGCATACCAATACCCGATAAACTAAGTTGAGACAAAGAAACCCCTAAAAGCCTGATCGGTTTTTTTGTAATCTCAGTCTTCTTTAAAAGACGACAAGCAGCTGTATATATTTCCAAACCGTCATCTGTAGGTTCAGGTAAAGATGTTGACCGTGTGATCTGAACAAAATCAGAATATTTGACTTTCAATGTGACGGTTTTTCCTTTTAAACCTTTATGCCGCATCCGTCGAGCGACTTTATTACCCAAAACAAGAAGTTCTTTTTTTGCCACATCCAAAGAGATAATGTCTTGCAAAAACGTCTGTTCATGTCCGATTGACTTCATATCATGTTCCGGTATCACATCTCGTTCATCTATTCCCATGGCCAAAAAATGTATCTTGACGCCATGTTTTCCAAATTTTTTCCCTAAGACTTCGACCGGCGTTTTTCTCAGATCCTTAAAAGTATTTATATTAAGTCCACTTAGGAGCAGCCTTGTCTTTTTTCCAACCCCCCACATTTTCTTAACCGGGAGCGGATCCAAAAAATCTTTGACACCATCAGGATGTACAACAGTTAAACCGTCAGGCTTATCAATGTCAGATGCTATCTTTGCCACAAATTTCGAAAACGCGACACCGGCTGAAATTGTCAGACCTGTCTCTGCTAAAATTATTTTTTTTATCTTTTTTGCGATGTTCTCGGGCTGACCAAAAAGACGTATGGAACCTGTTACATCAAGAAATGCTTCATCAATAGATATGGGTTCAACTAATGGTGTGAAACGATGAAATATTGCAAATACTTGTTTAGAGATTTCTTGATATCTTGACATTCTGACAGGCAAAAAAATCCCATCAGGACAAAGGCGCCTTGCTTTCGCAATAGGCTGGGCAGAATGAATTCCAAATTTCCGAGCTTCATAAGAGGCAGATGACACAACCCCCCTTTTCCTGCTTCCTCCCACAATGACCGGTTTTCCCTTTAAAACAGGATTGTCCAACACTTCAACCGACGGATAAAATGCATCCATGTCTAAATGAATAATGTGTTTTGAACGATCTTGCATATCCTTTCTCTATCTCATGTCGGTTTTAAATACAAGCCAGACAATCGTTGCTATCAACTGATGATGCTTTTTAAAATATGACGGTATTTTGGTTAGCCGGGCCATAGGCAGCTTGGGGTTAATAAGCTGATTATCCAAAAGACTTTTTTGTTTCTTGAAAAAACGTTGATTCAGTTTTATAAATTAGAGCAACCCTAATAACATTAACATTGTAAAGGTTAAAATCGTGAACCCAGACCGATATAGAATGACCTATGGATTTGGATCAAATTTAACACTTCTCGGAAAGAGACTCTTACTGATTTATGGAACAATCTATATTTTAGAACTCTTATTTGAGCATTGGCTAAAAGTTCCTGTTGTTGAAATTCTCCAGCTTTATCCCTATAAATATAAGAGTTTTCATATCTGGCAGTTTTTTACTCATCCGTTTATTCACAATCCCCGTGCGCCTGTCAGTTTTTTGATTAACTGCATCGTATTTTATTTCTTTTCAGCGCCGGTTGAAAATGCTTTTGGTCCAAAGCGTTTTTTGATCTTTTTTTATTTTTCTGCTTTAGGTGGCGCTTTATGCGGGCTTGCCTTTAGCAGCGTATCCGGCTTCAACGCACCTTTTTTAGGCATGTTGCCAAGTATACTATCCATGATTGTTATTTTCGGGTTACTAAGTCCTGAATCTACCGTATTGCTAATGTTTATATTACCGGTAAAAGCAAAATATATCAGCTACGGTACTGCACTAATAACCCTTTTGACTTTTTTGGCCAAGGTAAATCCTCACGGAGCTTATCATCTCGGGGGGATTCTTTTTGGTTTTATCTATTTTAAGGGACCAAGGACTATTATAAATCCCAGTTTAATTTATACGAAGTACCTCGAATGGCAACTGAAAAGAAAACGATCCCGTTTTCAAGTTTTAAACGGCAATAAAAAAAAGGACGATGATGACCCAACTTATCATTGATGTTTTTCAAAATAACCCAAACCTATCTGAATAAATGGGGTTTAAAAGCAGGTAGAGCTTAACGAAATCCCGAGAATCGGGGGTATTAAACGGTGAAAAGAGGAGTCCCGCTGAAAGCGGGATGAGCAATACATCTTGAACCGTTTCGCAACACCGTGCGCCATGGAATCACTTAGCTTGTTTTTGGGATAGGTTCTAGATGCCTTTGTCTGTGAGCGTAAAAAGATACCTTAAAAATCACTTAAAAGCTTATTGAATTTCACTCCGATCCCCTCTGAATCGGCTCTTATAACTTTTCCTATAACTTTAATAGGATCGCCGGAACTCGGGTGAGAAAAAGTCATTGTTAATTTTTGACCAAGTTCCGATACCAGGTTCGTCTCAATAAAGAGACCAGCAGCACTTATATTTCGAACGAAATCTTCAAAAATGCGCCTTTGATCTGATGAATAGGTTATGTCTATGAGGGTCGATTTCCGGGGATATTTTCTCTTCTCATTCTTGGACCTTTGCCAATTCTCCAAATCTTTCAAGAGTTGCCGCATTTCCGTGTATGACATATCATCTATTATTTCAAATATAAAAGCACGTATTTCATTTCTATCTAAATCGTTATCAATATTGTTCATGTCAGTCCTTCTTTGATTTCAGTCTCAGATTTTGCCTTGTAAACTCAAGATCCCTCTTTTCAGGCATAAGGGACAAGAACAGGCTGTTGTTCAGACGGAAATCCTTTTCAGCGCTCATTTAATCGTTTTTCTTTGTAAATCTTTTTGAAGTGGAAGAAAAACGATGCCAACCGCTTGAATTCGAAGGGCAAGCCTTGGTATCGTATGGGATAGGTCCAAGAATTATCAGCAAATAAACCGTCTAGCTATCAACCCTCTCTTTCAATTCTTTCCCGCATTTAAAAAATGGCAGCTTCTTCGGCTTAATCTCGACTTCCTGTCCGGTCTTTGGATTTCTGCCGGTATATGGCTTGTAATTCTTGACATAAAACGAACATAGGCCCCGGATTTCCACCCTGTCACCACTGGCCAGAGCATTTGCCATTTCATTAAAAAACAAGTTCACAACTGCGGTCGCTTCGTTTTTCGTCAATTCTGCTTTCGTTTTCAATGTCTCAATGAGTTCCAGTTTGTTCATTTGTAATCTCCAAAGTTTTTGTTATTACAATAAAATACTATAGTGATTAAGAAATGTCAAGGGTTCTGGATGATTACGTATTAAAGATAAATTTGAGGCTGGAAAACTGTTAGGTTCAAAGAGTCTTACATCGACTGAACGTTTCAATTAGTTACAAAACTAAAAAAGAATTGTTGATCTTAGCAGACAACGCTCTGTTTAAAGTTAAAAGCTCAAGAAAAAACCGTGTGGGAACTGTATAAGGCTACTAGGGATGATCCTTTGGATGATAGCTTGGAATGTAATGGGGTTCCACATTACTCTTTATAACCCTGCCATGTTCTTCTTCTGACAACCCATTAGATAACTAGAAGCAATCTCAAAAATAAAATTTTGGTTCAAGGTCAAGGCGGGGGCGATGTTCAACCCGCAGGCATACTAAAGTATTCCGAGGAGTTGAAACGAGGCCCCAACAAAGGGATTGGGCCAAAAGGCTTTTTTGAGATGGCTTCTAATCTATATGTTGCAAAATTCTAGTCCGCCGGTAAATCCAGATCTAAAATGGATTGCTTTGATTTGATTGCGAGGTTGTATCGGCCTTTTTCTGTAAGCGAATATTCTCTACCATGAGAAGGGTCGAAAGAGTAAGAAGAAATCAGTTCTGCCCTGCGTAACTCGTCAAGACCTTCTTGTACCTGCACTTCGCTGAAAGGAAGTGTACGCATGATATATTTTTCCCACAACTCCGTCGTATCATTGCTAATATAAAGTTCTAAAATATTAACCGCTATTTCAGAGAAGTTATCTATCAACGATGTCTGAGGAAGCAATTTAATTATATTTTTATATTTCTTAATATTTTCTTTTAAAGTTGTATTCTCACCATTTAACTCTTTTATTTCTTGTTTAAGTAACTCACTACTTACTCTTAAAGCATCATTATTATCTTTAAGCTTAACAATAATCTGGTTCTGTTGTTCATATTCGTTTACGATCAAGTCGAAATGGGAGTCATCAAGAACTTTTCCTTTAATAGTACCAAGTATGTTTATAATTTCCATTTCCTGTCCTTCAAGTAGTTAATTTAAAAACAAAACCCTTCCTCTCTATTCTATGAGGCGGGATTCAACATTATCAAAAATGCGCTCTCTAAGTTTAAATATAAAATAACTATCTCGAAATATATTGTTTTATATGGGCTCTAACCTCCCGTATCTCGTTTTTGCGTCAAGCAAGCCCAACACCTTGGTGGATTTTGGCTATTCGACCCGAAATGACTTGAGGTGAGTGAAAGAATTTCAAAAATATCAGTTCCCGTGACTTGAAAATGTTTTTGGACAAGCCATATTGAGTTGTCGCCGGTTCCACAGCCAATATCCAACACTTTACAACTTTTTATGGGGTTTTGGGTGACAGTTTCAGTGAGATTAAAATCCGGCTTACCAATATCCCAAGGAATATTCCCTGTTTTATACCTCTTCTTGAAACGATCTTCGACTGACATTTCATTTCCTAAAAAACTTCAAATAATACGTATTCGATATCACAGGGATTTTAATGGATATTATATATGAATCTTGGCAGCAGGTGTCTATTTTTCATCTTCGGGATAAAACATAAAGTCTGTTGTTGATTTTTTGGCAAAGAATTTAAGAAAGTTGACTTCTTCTATTTCTTCCATATTAATTATCGGGCGATCAGTATTTTTATTTAAAACAGTATCCCTTAAATTTGGATTCTGATGAATTAAGATGATAGCAATTTTTTCAGCTTCATGGGGGCTTTTAGCTTTTAAAAATTTCGTTGCATAAAACCCATACTTTTTAAGTTCACCGTCAAGATCGAGGAGGAAATTCTCGCCATGGAGTTTAACCTTGTATCTTTTCATTATTTTTCTATTCCGGCTGACATAGGTATCGCTTAACGGTTATTTCAACTCAATCCTGCCACATCACTCAACAATCTCGAGTACGTACCTTTTCCGAGTTTTTCCGGAAGCTGCATTTAATATAGCCCTTATGGCATTTGCTGTCCTTCCCTGTTTACCAATGATTTTTCCCATATCATTTTTATCCACCCTTAGTTCCAGAACAACTGTTTGGGCACTCACAATCTCATTGACCTGCACCTGTTCCGGGTTATCGACCAGCGCTTTTACAATTTGAATTAAGAGCTCTTTCATAGGTTCGGTTCTCCTAAATTACCAATATCAAATTAAGTTTGTCCTCTGACAAATAACTCAATTTCTATCAGAGTTATTTCTTCCCCACCAGTATTTCTATCCTTTCTTTTAATATAGTATTTTCATGTTTGAGCCTTTCGATTTCTTCTTGGGCTCTTGCCAATCTTTCAGAATATGACTCAAGCAAATTATCTATAAATACTTTGTCAATTTTTTCCTTTTCATTTTGGGTGTTTTGTTCCATTCCTCATGGCCCTCCAATGCGACTGGAAGTTTTTGACCCCATCCATTTTTGACCGGTGTGCACCCCGCAAGCCCCGTCCTTTAGGGCGGGGAAAGCTTCAATCTTTATAAATACAGTTTAAAAAACACAAAACCCCACCTCCTTTTGAGAAACGGGGTACTTTTATCATCACATATGCTCTCCCTTTGTCTAAAGTTAAAGCCACTATCTTTAAATATATACCATTTTTCGCAGATTCAAAGTAACTTGTCAAGAATATTGACAAACACGATAAAAGAGGAACATTCGGGCTAAACTCTCGTAACTCGAATAACGCCGTTCATATTGCGCTGGTAAATTAAGCTCACTCATTAATATCCCTTTTTTAGCTTTCTTTTTATCTAAATGTCATTGATTCGAAGCCAAAGAATTCATTTTCTTTTTAATTGTCGATGAAATATTTCGTGAATTTTCGGACTTTCCAGTTTTGATAAAAAAAGGGATAGACTGTTTAAGCCTATCCCTTTCAAGTTTTTGGTGATCCCAGGGGGAATCGAACCCCCGTTATCCCGCTTGAAAAGCGGGACGTCCTTGTATAAACCTTGACACACAGATCAGTCTCTGACATTGTTCGCATAACACTTCGTTATTGTACGTTTAAATACGCATTCTGATATTTTTAAAAAAAACAAATAATTAGCTTGCTTTCTACATGAGGAGTGTTATAATATATTTATTCAATAAGGCCCTGCCTTCAATTGGTGGGGCCGTTTTTTTTCTGAAGGAACAGTTCATTTTTATTATGTACCATCCTCCAGTTTAAGATTTTGAAAATATTTTAAAAGGAGGATGTTATCATGAGCAATGGAACTGTGAAGTGGTTTAACGACCGAAAAGGGTTCGGATTTATTGAGCAAGAAGACGGGCCGGATGTGTTTGTTCATCATTCAGCAATCAACGCAGATGGTTTTAAATCTCTCAATGAAGACGACAGAGTTACCTTTGACATTGAGCAAGGACCGAAAGGCCCTGCTGCTGCAAACGTCACTGTGATTTAACCTTTTGTTCTGAATAAAAAGGGCATTCCTTCTAATATCGAGGTAATGCCCTTTGTTTCTTTTGAATTAATACTGGTCCTATCTGTAATTACACGATCTTAAATTCTAAAAAATCCTGGCCAAATTCCTTTTCTTTTCACTACTACCTATAATAACGGGCTTCCGAGGTGACAGTATGACGAAATCACGTGAATCATTTAAAAAACGTAAGAAAGAATTAGCAAGGAAGGAAAAGAAGGAATTAAAGAGACAACGGAAACTGAATAAAAAAATTATAAAATCTGAAGCAAATCCAAATCAGTCTCAGAATGACGGAGAGAATATATAAGAACAGAAACCAAGTGAAAAGAAGAACAAATTTGCAGCCTATATTTTAGATAAACTTGAGGAGCATTCAGGTAGTATTAAGGCTGGCATATTCCGTTAAAATTAACTTTATTACAAGGAGATCAGCATGAATATTTACATAGGGAACTTATCGTATGAAGTAACGGAAGAGGATTTAAAAAAAGCTTTTGAGGTCTTTGGAGCGGTCGATACCGTCAAGGTTATTAAAGATAATTACACTGGAAGATCAAAAGGATTTGGATTTGTTGAGATGCCCGACAAAGCTGAAGCCCAGTCTGCAATCGAAGGTTTGAATGGAAAGGATTTAAAAGGGCGAAGCATTAATGTCAGCGAAGCCCGTCCTCGCTCAAAAGGCCGCTTGGGAGGTGCAAGACACGGAGGATCAAGGTATGGCGGGGGAAGACACGGAGTAGGAAGACTAAGCGGAAAGCGACGCTATTAATAAGCGACCTTCAGACAAGAACCGTAATTATCATCAGTAAAATATAAATCATACCTAACAGCGGTTTTAAAGTCGGGTGCAAGCATAGTAAATCTTTAAAAAAGAAATTAATATCGTCTCTTTAATATTCTGTAATTTGTAATATTTCCAAAGAAGGAGAAAAAAACATGAACAAAGCAGATTTAGTCAATGAAGTTTCAAGGATCCTAAAAACCAAAAAGGATGCTCAAATGGCTGTGGACTGTGTTCTTTCAAGCATTATTAAGACATTGGAAAAAGGAGGATCTGTAACATTAGTTGGATTCGGGACATTCAAGGTAGCTGAAAGGAAGGCTCGAAAAGGACGCAATCCGCAAACAGGGGAAGAGATGAATATTGCGGCAAGAAAAGTTCCAAAATTTGTCTCCGGAAAGGCTTTGAAAGAGGCTGTGAAGTAATATAAAACCGAACAGAGAAAATATACCTTAACATATTGCTTTGACAGACGGATAAGGTGCTATCCTTGGTATGAGTGGTGACTTAATAGAAAGGTTTATTGAGGAGGCAAAAAGATGGAAAGTAGATTAAATGATTTATTTTTAAGGTTTCAAACAAAAGGTTTTTTGTCCATTGAAATCCCAGGACTCATTCAAGATGTTTTTAATATTATAGGCAAAGGTAGATATTGCATTATAACCGACACCAATCAAGAGTTGGAGGATCTGGGTTGGGGGATAGAAGTCATGGATTATGTTACTTATGAATTAATAAACTCCTTGTTCAATAAAAAATGGCAAACATCCTTATCATAGATGATCAGAAATGGGTAATAGACCTCTGTAGAGAAGGACTATTCGGTGCAAGGCACAAGGTTTCAGCGACTGACAATATCGAGTCTGTCCGGGAAAATATATTTTCCTTTAAACCAGATCTCCTGCTTTTGAACCTATACCTGAAATACGGCTTCTTTGTTTGGGATGTATTAAAGGATATTAAAATGCAGGATCCAGATCTTCCAGTGCCGATCGTTACACCGTGCGACACATACCTTTTTGATTCCCTCCTTTTCCAAGCTGATGGATATGTGATCAAAAGTCATTTTGTTTGTGAAGAGTTAAAACAAAAGATAGTCACTTTAATGAATAAGAAGCTTGTCGCCAAGGAGAGGTAATATTTAAAAAAATAGCATTGTTCTTAAACAAAAAAAGTACACATTCAATTTAAATGCGTCCTATAAACCCAATATCACTGTTTCAAATCAACAATTTCTAATATCTCTTAGAATTTAACAGTACAATACGCGGTTCTTACCATGGAAAATCTTAAGCGACTACTATCGCACAATCGAAACTATGAATGAGAAGGTGTAAATCGATGGTAAAATTCCACACTTTTCTTATTTACAGCCTATACGATATGCCACTGTCAACCATTCAGGAAAATCGACATATGAAGAAACACCAGAGAGAAGCGATTCTAATATCGTTTTTAAACGAAAAGGAAAAATATAAAAAACTCGGAGAATATATTGTTCAGCTGATCCAAGACGATCCTTCGTCACCGAAAGAAAGTCTGCATACAATTATATATCGCATCAAAGATGAGTTGAGAGTTCTCGAAAAAATAAATAGGCTTAATAAAGAACTTGAGGATGGCGTACCGTTAATTATGGAAAAAAATTATCAGGTAAGAGTTGGTGATTTATTAGGCGTCAGGATAATTTGTCTGCGCCTTTCAGATATTGAAAAAGTCGAGGAATATCTTAAACTTTTGTCTGAAGAGAACATCTTGAGTTTTGTAAAAGGACCTGATCAAAAAAGATCTTTCATTCTTCCGGTTAACCCTGGCGACTCGTTACCAGATGACATAGATTTGAGATATAGCGGATACTCATCTATTCATTATCAAATAGAATTAGGTGAAAATTCAGATGCTTCACCAGGATTGAAGGGACTTCTATTCGAGTTGCAATTGAGGACGATTCTTGAGGAGGCTTGGAGCGAGATTGATCACAAATATAGATACGTTCACAGCAGAATAGGAGCAGATCTCCCCGAACACATACATACGGGTTTTTATAATTTGAGCGCCTACCTTCAAGTCGCTGCACTTCAGGCTGAGTATCTATGCCGTCTGGCTGAAGCGCACAGTTCAAAAAAGATCGCCAAAGTTAAAAGAACTCGGATTACCTTGGGAGATGAGTTTTCTTCAACTGAAATGAAAAAGAATGATGCTGGCCGGAAATTATCATCATCAGAAATTGAGAAGCGCCTGAAAAAAATATTAGGGTTTAAAATTACACCCAGAACGCTAATTTATATCGAAAAACGTCTCGAAGATGTCAATTCAGAGGAAAAACCTCATAAA
>Ga0316576_10000647_pt1 | contig 16856 bp, 11 predicted proteins | sample S0NA_FD_203075 | JGI IMG/M metagenome (GOLD analysis project Ga0316576, IMG submission 203075) | Rhizosphere microbial communities from salt marsh grasses in Alabama, United States - S0-2_050615r3r5 | ecosystem: Host-associated > Plants > Roots > Rhizosphere | place: USA: Alabama | collected... | reverse complement strand
GTCGTCCCCGGCACGGGCGTCCAGGTCAACAACGTCATGGGTGAGGAGGACCTGCACCCCGGCGGGCTGCACACCACCCCACCCGGCACCCGCATCGGGTCGATGATGGCGCCGTCGATCCTCGACATGCCCGACGGTCGGGTGGTGGCCCTCGGCAGCGGTGGCAGCGAGCGCATCCGGAGTGCGATGCTCGGGGTGCTCGTCGGGCTCGTCGACCGCGGCGAGCACGCCGCCGGAGCCGTCGAGTCACCCAGGGTGCACTGGGACGGGTCCGGGGTGCAGGCCGAGCCGCCCCTGGCACCGGACGTGGCCACGGTGCTCGAGAGCCTCGGCCCGGTGACGGTGTGGGACAACCGGCACCTGTACTTCGGAGGCGCCCACGTCGCCGTTCGCCACCCCGACGGGCACGTCGAGGCGCACGGCGACTCGCGACGAGGAGGGGTCGCCCGGATCGTCGAGGTGCGCTGAGACGTCAGTCTCGCGGCTTGACCAGAGGGAACAGGATCGTGTCGCGGATGCCGAGCCCGGTCAGCGTCATCACGAGACGGTCGATGCCGACCCCGATGCCACCGGCCGGCGGCATCCCGTACTCCAGTGCACGGAGGAAGTCCTCGTCCAGCTGCATGGCCTCCTCGTCCCCGCCGGCCGCACGGAGGGACTGCTGGTAGAAGCGCTCGGCCTGGTCGAGCGGGTCCGTGAGCTCGGTGTAGCCGGTGCCCTGCTCCGCCCCCCAGCACACCAGGTCCCACTTCTCGGTCAACCGCGGGTCATCGCGGTGCAGACGGGTCAGCGGCGCGTTGTCCTTGGGGAAGTCCTGGTAGAAGACCGGGGTGGTGGTGGGCTTCTCCACCAGCTCCACGTACAGCTCCTCGAGCAGCATGCTCGGCGTCGCGTTCGGCGGCTCCTCCAGGCCCACCCGGCGACTGTGCTCCCGCAGCATCTCGACCGGTGTGTCGAGCCCGACCTGCTCCCCGAGCGCCTCGCTCAGCGCGTCCAGCATGCTGCGCACCGGCCAGTCCCCGGACAGGTCGAACTCGGCCACGGTTCCGTCGGGCTGCACGCGCCGGGCCACCGGCTCTCCGAAGACGGCGATGGCCGCGGCCTGCACGAGCTCCTGGGTCAGCACCCGCATCGTCTGGTAGTCCGCGTAGGCCTGGTAGGCCTCGAGCATCGTGAACTCGGGGTTGTGCGAGGAGTCCGCACCCTCGTTGCGGAAGTTGCGGTTGATCTCGAACACCCGCTCGACGCCTCCGACGAGCAGCCTCTTGAGGTAGAGCTCGGGGGCGATCCGCAGGTACAGGGGCAGGTCGTAGGCGTTGATGTGGGTGACGAACGGCCGGGCGTTCGCTCCGCCGTGCAGCACCTGCAGCATCGGCGTCTCGACCTCGGTGAAGCCGCGCTCGTGCAGGACGTGCCGAAGGGCCCGCACGACTCCTGCCCGCAGGTAGACCATGTCGCGCGCCCCGGGACGCACGATGAGGTCGACGTAGCGCATGCGGACCCGCGCCTCGGGGTCGGTGAGCCCCTTGTGCTTCTCCGGGAGCGGACGCAGCGCCTTGCTCGTCAGGACGAACGAGTCGGCCAGCACCGACAGCTCGCCGCGCCGGCTGGTGATGACCTCCCCGGTGACCCCGACCTGGTCGCCCAGGTCGACGTCGCTCGTCCACGACTCCAGGGCCCGTTCCCCCACCCTGTCCATGGAGAGCATCACCTGCAGGTCACCGCTGCCGTCGCGCAGCGTGGCGAAGCAGAGCCGTCCCCCGTCGCGCTTGAGCATCACCCGCCCCGCGACCGACACGTGCTCCCCCGTGGCGGTGTCCGGCGCGAGACCGGAGAACCGGGCGCGGATCTCGGCGAACGTCGCGCTGCGCTCGACAGCCGTCGGGTAGGGCTCGATCCCGCGCTCCCGGAGCGAGGCGAGCTTGGCCCGCCGCACCTGAACCTGCTCGGGCAGGTCCGGTTCCTCGTCGTGCTCGGCGGGGAGGCCGTCGGGCCGTCCGGGATCGGGGCTCACAAGCGCCACACGGTAGTGATCTCACGACCCCTTCGCCGACACCGGGACACCGGGGTCGGGGGGGCCGACCTCGGCCCGGTACACCTCCAGCCGGTCCACCGTCGAGGCGTCCCAGCCCTCCGGGTGGAGCACGCCGGCCCAGCCCATCGCGTGGGAGTTGGAGTAGTTGTGACCGAAGCCCGGCGGGACGATCCCGTTCGTGGTGAAGTCGATGAGCATCTGCTCCCAGGTGAACAGCGGCCACCACCCCATCCGCTCCGGCACGCTGGTGAACCGTGCGTCCCCGATCCAGCTCGGACGGGACCGCAGCAGCGAGCCCGAGAAGTACGCCACCGGGTCGGTGGCGCTGTGCAGGAACAGGATCCGGCGGTCACCCCAGGACGGGTCAGCGATCGGCACCCGGTCGGCGTTCGCGGCGAAGCGGGCGATCGACCCGTCCCCGACGACCGGCTCCCACGGCGGGGTTCCGTCCGGGAACGACGCCCACTGCTGAAGCAGGGCGCTCGTCGCCGGGGTGCCGACCCACAGCACCCCGTCGAAGTCGGCCACCACCTGCTCCGGGCTCAGGCCGGAGAACACCTGCTGCGAGCCGGCGGCACCGAGCGACTCCCCGTTCAGGACCAGCCGCGGCCGGTCCTGCGGGGGGAGCTCGGCGACCGCGGTTGTGAACGCCTCGACCAGCGCCTCGGCCTCCCGTCGGGCCCCGGCCCGGTCGAGGATGGCTGTCATCCACGAGGGCACCACCGAGTACTGGGTGGCGGCACTGGCGACGTCCCCGTTGGCGACGTACTCCACGGTTTGCGCGGACACCGGGTGGACCGACCCGAGACCGCTCGTCACGGTCAGCACGACCACGTCCCGGTCGAACCCGCCCGTGCGACGCACCTCGTCCACGAGCAGGGCGGCCCGACCCTCGGGCCCGGCGGCCTGGTCACGTCCCACGTAGACACGGATCGGTTCGGGTGCCGGCACCCCGGAGAAGCCCTCGATGTCGGCCGCGCTCGGGCCGCCGCCGACGAACTCGCGACCCTGCCGGCCCAGCGTCTGCCAGGCCACCAGAGAACCCGGCCCGCCCGACCTCAGCGCCGTGGTGGGCGGCGCCTGCCCGTCGGTGTCGGCGTCCCAGCCGGCGTACTGGCGGGCCAGCAGGGCGAAGGCCCCGGCCGTCGCCCCCGCCACCAACAGCCCCACGGTGACGCCGCCGAGCAGCGTCGCCCAGCCCGGGGAGGGCACGACCTGCAGCCACCGCCGGCCGAGCGCGCGTCCGGCCGCGCGCAGGGCTCGTCCGACGAGCACGAGCAAGACTGAAAGCGCCGGCGCGAGGGTCACGACGAGGGGCCAGGACGGCAGGGTCCAGCCGGCCGCCGCCACCAGCTCGGTCTGCCAGCGCAGTGCCACGGGCGTGAGCAGCAAGGCCGCCAGCGCGGCCACCACTCCGACAGCGATCGCCAGGCGTCGCGCGGTCGGGTTCTGCTCGAGCCAGTGCCGGTCGCCCAGGACCAGTCGTGCGAGGGCGCCGAGGACGGCGCCGAGGGCGTACCCGCTGAGCGGGAGCAGGGTGCTCATGATCACCTGCACGGTGGTGGTGCGCGGCACCATCGTCGGCGTCAACGACGCCAGGTACCCGACCCAGGCCAGCACGAGGCCCGTGACCGAGACCGGCGGACTGCTACGCACGTCAACCATTCTCTCGCGCCCAGGCCTCCCCCCGTCCCCCCTCCCCGTGTTGATCTTGGAGAAGGTGAGGCCTGGCAGTGCCACGGGGCTCACCTTCTCCAAGATCATCGGGACGGGGGGCAGACGGTGCCGGGCGCCGGCAGCGTGCCCTCGAGAAGGTAGCCGTCGACAGCGGCGTCGACGCAGCCACTGCCCTTGCGGTAGGCGGTGTGGGGAGTGCCGTCGTAGGTGAGCAGCACGCCGGACTCCAGCTGCTCGGCCAGCGCCTGCGCCCATGCGTAGGGAGTGGCCGGGTCGCCTGTCGTCCCCACGACGAGGACGGGCGGAGCCCCCGCCGCCGCCACCGGCGCCGGAAGCCCGTCGGACGGGACCGGCCAGCCCGTGCACGACACCATGCCCCAGGCCAGCCCCTCCCCGAACCGGGGGGAGGCGGCGAGGAATCGCGGCAGCGCCGCCTCGACGTCGGCGGGCTCGGCGTCGCTCGGCCGGTCCAGGCACGAGATCGGGGTGAACGCGTCCCACTGGTTGGTCACGAACGTCCCGTCGGGGGCACGCAGCAGGTACAGGTCAGCGATCTGCAGCAGCACGGAGCCGTCACCGGCCCGAGCCGCCTGCAGCCCAGCCTCCAGGGCCGGGTAGCCCTGCTCGGCGGGCTGGTACAGCGGGAAGAGGATCCCGTACGTGGCGAGCACCTGGGTGAGGGGACGGCTGGACGTCTCCAGGGGCTCGTCGTCGGTCGTCGCGAGGACCTGCTCGACGACGCCGAGGACCTGCTGGGGCGTCGACCCGAGGGGGCAGCCTCGGGCCAGGCAGTCCTCGACGAAGCGGGAGAGCGCGAGCTCGAAGCCCTCGGCCTGGCCCAGCAGCAGCTGCTCGTCGGACAACGTGGGGTCGACCGCCCCGTCGAGGACCAGCCGGCCGACACGGTCGGGGAACTGCCGGGCGTACTCGACCCCGATGGAGGTGCCGTAGGACTTGCCGAGGAAGGACAGCCGCTCGTCGCCGAGCGCAGCCCGCACGACGTCGAGGTCGCGGGCGACGTCCGTGGTGCCGACGTGTGCCAGCAGGTCGGGCGAGCGCTCCAGGCAGCCGTCCCGGAACTCCGCCACGCCGGCGAGGAACTCCTCGACCTCGGCCGGGGTGTCGGGCGTGGAGTCACCGGTGCTCAGCGACTCGTCCAGCTGCTCGTCGGTCACGCACTCGATCGGCGAGGAGCCCCCCACCCCCCTCGGGTCCATCCCCACGACGTCGAAGGCGGCGCGTACCGCGGGGCTCACGACGAGGTCGGCGTTCTTCGCGTACTCGGTCGCCGCCACCCCGGGGCCGCCGTTGTTGAGGACGAGGGAGCCGAGCCGGCGGTCCGGGTCGCCGGCCGGGACCCGCGAGAGCGCCAGCGTGAGCATCGGCCCCTGCGGATCGTCGTAGTCCAGCGGCACCTGCACCGTCCCGCACTCCGCCTCCCCGCACGGCGACCAGTCGACCTGCTGGGCGTAGAAGTGCGCCAGCGGGTCGTCCACCGACGGCGACGAGGTCGGGGTGGGGGTCGGCGACAGGGTCGGGGCCCCGGCGACGGGGTCCGCCGACGTACACCCGGCGACGACGACCAGGACGGCCAGGACGGCCAGCCGGCGCGGCGAGCTCACGGCTCGTCGGTCGTGTCGTCCGCGCGGGGCACCCGGGTGCCGTACGGCAGGGTGTCGGCCAGGTCGGCGGGGGTCGGGATGGTGGAGGCGGCCTCCGACCCGGTGAACTCCTCGCGGCGTGCGCAGATGCTCGCCCGGGCACAGCCACAGCGACGTCCGGACTCCTCGTCGCGCACGATGACGCGGTCGGCAGGCACGTTGTAGCCCACCACCCGTCCGCGCAGACCGTCGGTCGTCTCCACCGCCGAGCCCAGCTTGGGGGCCGACCGGCGGAACTCGGTGTACAGCGGGTGCTCGTAGGCCAGGCAGCACATGAGCTTTCCGCAGGCCCCGGCGATCTTCAGGGGGTTGAGCGGCAGGTCCTGGTCCTTGGCCAGGCGGGCGCTCACGGGCTCGAACTCGGTGAGGAACGTCGCGCAGCACAGCTCCCGCCCGCAGGGCCCGATGCCACCGACGAGCCTCGCCTCGTCCCGAGCACCCACCTGGCGTAGGTCGATCCTCGACTGCACCGCGTGGGCAAGGTCCCGGACGAGGTCGCGGAAGTCGACCCGGTGCGGGGCGGTGAAGTACACGACGACGAGGCGGTCGATGTCCGGGCGGGTGTCCACGACGTCGACGGCGACGATCTTCATCGGCAGGGTGCGGTCGGCGACCAGGCGCCGCGCCGCCGCCCGGGCCCGCACCCGCAGCTCTCGGTTGCGCTCGTCGCGCTCGAGGTGGGTCTGCTCGGCTCGCCCGACGCAGGACGGGAGCCCGCCCACCTCCTCGGGCACCGTCGTCGGAGGCCACACCACCGTGGCCACCTCGGGGCCGTCGTCGGTGGGGACGAGCACTCGCTCCCCGACGGCGTAGTGCTCGTCGCCCGCGTCGAGGTAGTACAGCCGGCCGTACCGGCTGAACGAGACGGCCATGACGGCGCTCACGAGGCGTCAGCGTAGGCGCCCGGGACGCCACCGCTCGGGTCCGAAGGACCCGGGTCCCGTAGCCGGAGGGCCATGGCCTCCAGGGTCAGCAAGGGGGCGGCGTTGGCGGCCAACGACTCCCGGGCCTCGACGACCGCGGCCATCCGCCGTCCCGTCATCGTCGGGGTGCTGGAGACGGCCAGGCGCTGGATCGACGGGCGCATCTCGTCGTTGACGAGGTCGTCGGCGGCCCCGGCCTGCACCCGCAGCACGTCCCGGTAGAAGCCGAGCACGTCGACCAGGGCCCGGTCGAGGAAGTCGCGGGTGACTCGGGTGCGGCGGCTCTTCTGGCTGCGCTCGAGGTCCTTGACCATGCCCGCGCTTCCTCGGGCCCGTGCCCGGCCCGTCCCGAGGACGGCGGCGAGGTTCTGGTTCTCGGTGCTGTCGAGGTCGTCGCAGTGGGCGGCCGCGTCGGCCTCGGCGGCCTCGAGCAGGGCCGCGGCAGCGCCGAGCGCCGAGGCGACGTCGCCGAGGCGGGTGGGGAGCCGCAGTACCTCCCCCCGCCGCAGCCGCGCCTGCTCGTTGGTGGCCAGCGCCCGGGCCCGACCGATGTGGCCCTGGGCCGCCCTGGCGGCGAACGCCGCCATGGCCGGGTCGATACCCTCCGCGACGAGGAAGGCGGCCACGTCGTCCACCGGCGGGGTGCGCAGCGTGACGACCCGGCACCGGGACCGGATCGTGGGCGGGATGTCCTCCACGGCCGGGGCGCACAGCACCCAGACGGTGCGAGGCGGTGGCTCCTCGACCGACAGCAGCAACGCGTCGGCGGCCTCCTCGGTGAGCCGGTCGGCGTCCTCGACGACCATCACCTGCCAGCGACCCTCGGCCGGGCGGAGCGCGGCCTGCCGCACCAGGTCGCGCACCAGGTCCACGCGCAGCGCTACCGCCTCGGTCGCCACCAGCTGGACGTCCGGGTGAGACCCGGCCAGGGAGGTGCGGCAGGCCCGGCACTGCCCGCAGCCGGGGTCGGGCTCGCCGCACTGAAGGGCGGCCGCGAACGCGCGCGCCATCACCGACCGGCCCGACCCAGGCGGGCCGGTGACGAGCCAGGCGTGCGTCATCGCCCCCGACGCTGCCTCGTCGTCGGCATCCAGCGTGGCCGCGTCCCGGGCGGCGTCCCTCATGCTCGAGACGACGAGCTGTCCGACGACGAGGTCCCAGACGGTCACGGCAACGGCTCGATCGCGGCCAGGAGGGGGCCGAGCGCCCGCCGGATCGCCTTCTGCACCTCGTCGACACCCCCGCTCGCATCGATGACCAGGTAGCGGTGGGGGTCGCGCGACGCGAGGCCGAGGAACGCCTGGCGAACCTCGTGGTGGAACCTCAGCGGCTCGCTCTCCAGCCGGTCGGCAGGACCGGTCGCCCGGCTGCGCGCGTGGGCAGGGTCGAGGTCGAGCAGCACGGTCAGGTCCGGCCGTAACGCCCCGGTGGCCCACAGGGAGATCTGCTCGATCCGCTCCGCACCGAGTCCTCGCCCCACGCCCTGGTAGGCCACCGAGGAGTCCAGGTACCGGTCGGACACCACCACGGCACCGGCCTCCAGCGCCGGTCGCACGACTGCGGATACGTGCTCGGCCCGGTCCGCTGCGTACAGCAGGGCCTCCGCCCAGGCCGACAGGCCGTCCGACGAGGCCGAGAGCAGCAGGTCCCGCACGGCGGGACCGATCGGGGAGTCCCCAGGCTCGTGGGTGCGCACCGCCGGCCGACCGGACGAGCGCAGCCACGCCACGAGGAGGTCGGCCTGGGTGGACTTGCCCGCCCCGTCGCCTCCCTCCAGGGCCACGAACAGCCCGCTCACCGGGACCTCTTCGCCGCCAGCAGCTCGATGGCCCGCTCGAGCGAGAGGGTGTCGGGGTCCTCGCTCTTCGGGATGGTGGCGTTGGTGCCGCCCGCGGACACGTAGGGGCCGAAGCGGCCGGACCTCACCGAGATCGTGGTCCCGGTCTGGGGGTCCGGCCCGAGCTCGCGCCCGGACGACGCCTGGCGCCCGCCCCGCGCCTTCGGCTGCGAGAAGAGGGCCTCGGCCTCCTCCAGCGTCACCTCCAGCGGGGACACACCCGCCGGCAGGGACCGGGTCTCCGTTCCCTTACGCAGGTAGGGGCCGTACCGACCGTTGCTGGCCACGACCGTCTCACCCCCGAGGGTGCCCACCTCACGCGGGAGCGAGAGCAGCGCCAGCGCGTCCTCCAGGGACACGGTGGCGGGGTCCATCCCGTCGAGCAGCGACGCCCGGCGCGGCTTGGCCTTCTTCGGCGCGTCCTCGCCGAGCACCTCGGTGACGTACGGCCCGTACCGGCCGACCTTCACCTCGACCGGACGACCCGAGCCCGGGTCGACACCCAGGGCGCGCTCCCCGGACTGCTTGGTCGAGATCAGCTCGCGCGCCCGGTCGAGGGTCAGCTCGTCAGGCGGCAGGTCCGGGGGGACGTCCCCTCGCTGCCCGTCGGCGTCCTCGACGTAGGTGCCGTACCGGCCGACTCGGACGTCCACCCCGCCCGCCTGTGTGCCCCCACCGAGAGGGAACGTGCTGATGCGCCGGGCGTCGATGTCGGGCAGCGCGCTCACCAGCGGGTGCACCCCGGGGAAGTCGTCCGCCCCCGACCAGAAGCCGGCCAGGACCTGGGCTCGCGCGGCCTCTCCTCGGGCGATGAGGTCGAGGTAGTCCTCCATCCGGGCGGTGAAGTCGTAGTCGACCAGCGGGGTGAAGTGCTCCTCGAGCAGCCGGGTGACAGCAAACGCGACCCAGGTAGGCACCAGCGCGCTGCCCTTCTTCCACGCGTAGCCCCGGTCGAGCACGGTCCGGATGATCGAGGCGTACGTCGACGGCCGTCCGATCTCCTTCTCCTCGAGCTCCTTGACCAGAGTGGCCTCGGTGTAGCGGGGCGGAGGCTTCGTCCGGTGCCCGTCCGGCCGGGCCGCGAGAACGCTCAGCGGCCGGCCCTCTGCCAGCTCGGGCAGCCTCCGCTCGGTCGAGTCGGTGTCGGCCTCCGGGTCGTCCCTGCCCTCGACGTAGGCCTTGAGGAAGCCGGGGAAGGTGATGACCCGGCCCGAGGCGGAGAACGTGGCGGTGGCCTCCCCCGCCGGGACGTCGACGAGAGCCGAGACCGTCTGGCCCACGGCGTCGCGCATCTGGCTGGCGACCGTGCGCATCCACACCAGCTCGTAGAGCCGGAACTCCTCCCCGGACAGCCCGGTCTCCCCCGGCGTCCGGAACGACTCCCCGGCCGGGCGGATCGCCTCGTGCGCCTCCTGGGCGTTCTTGACCTTGTTGCGGTACACCCGCGGCGAGTCCGCCAGGTACTGCTCGCCGTACAGGGCCCGCACCTGCGCCCGCGCAGCATCCAGCGCGGCTGCCGACAGGGTGGTGGAGTCGGTGCGCATGTAGGTGATGTAGCCGCCCTCGTACAGCCGCTGAGCCACGGACATGGTCCGGGACGCCGAGAAGCCCAGCTTGCGGGCCGCCTCCTGCTGCAGCGTGGTGGTGCGGAACGGGGCGTACGGGCTGCGCCGGTAGGGCTTGGACTCCACCGAGCGCACCCGGCCGGCGTCCGCGAGGTGGTCGGCCAGAGAGGTGGCGGCCTCCTCGTCCAGCACGAGGACGTCGGTGCGCAGCGACCCGTCGGCGGCGAAGTCCCGTCCGGCGGCCACCCGACGCCCGTCCACCGAGTGCAGGCGGGCATCGAACGCCTCCTCGGTGTGCTCGACCGGCGCGAGCGAGGCGAGCAGGTCCCAGTAGTCGGCCGAGCGGAAGGCGATCCGCTCCCGCTCCCTGTCCACCAGCAGTCGCGTCGCCACGCTCTGCACCCGCCCGGCCGACAGACCGCGAGCCACCTTCCGCCACAGCACCTCCGAGACCGGGTAGCCGTAGAGCCGGTCGACGATGCGGCGGGTCTCCTGCGCCTCGACGAGGTCCTCGTCGATGTCGCGGGTGTCCTGCAGGGCGCGCTCGATGGCCTCCCGGGTGATCTCGTGGAACACCATGCGGCGCACGGGCACCTTCGGCTTGAGCTCCTCCTTCAGGTGCCAGGCGATCGACTCGCCCTCGCGGTCCTCGTCGGTGGCCAGGTAGAGCTCGTCGGCACCGGTGAGGGCGTCCCTGAGCTTCTTGATCCGGGGTCGGGCGCCGGCCGGCACCCGGTACAGGGGCTCGAACCCACCGGCCACGTCGACCCCGATCGGGTCGGAGAAGCGGGCCTTCTTCGACTCGGGGACCTCCTTGGCCCCCGCGGGCAGGTCGCGCACGTGACCGTAGGACGACTCCACCGTCCAGCCGCGCCCGAGGAAGCCGGCGATGGTCTTGGCCTTCGCCGGCGACTCGACGATGACAAGGCGGTTCTGCGGGTCGGCCACGTGCTCCGTCCGGGTGCCGATGGGAGGGACGCGCAACGGTAGCCCGCGACGGTCCCGGCCGGGGACGAGGTGCCCCAGCCGGGTCCCGCGTCAGGCGACCGGCTGCTCGGACTGGCTCGAGGGCTCGATGGCGCTCGAACGGCGCTTGGCCACCACCATGGCGGTGACCACGACGGCGACAGCCGCCACCGCGATGGCGATGCTGACCGGGCGGTTCGCCGACGAGCCGTAGGTGAGCCCAACGATCGCCGGCGCGATCAGCACCGACACCAGGTTCATGACCTTGAGCAGGGGGTTGATCGCCGGGCCGGCGGTGTCCTTGAAGGGGTCGCCGACGGTGTCACCGGTGACGGTGGCGGCATGGGCCTCCGAGCCCTTCCCCCCGTACAGGCCGTCCTCGATCGTCTTCTTGGCGTTGTCCCAGGCACCGCCGGAGTTGGCGAGGTAGACGGCCATCAGGGCACCGGTGGCGATGGCACCGGCCAGGAAGCCGGCCAGGGGCCCGACACCGAGCCCGAAGCCGACGGCCACCGGGGTCAGCACGGCGAGGAGACCCGGCGTGACGAGCTCTCGCAACGAGTCACGGGTGCAGATGTCGACGACGCGTCCGTACTCGGGCTTCTGCGTGTAGTCCATGATGCCGGGGCGTTCGGCGAACTGCCGACGGACCTCGAACACCACGGCACCGGCCGCACGTCCGACCGCGTTGATCGCCAGGCCGGAGAACAGGAACACCACGGCGGCTCCGATGATGACCCCGACCAGCACGTTCGGCGCGTCGACGTTGCGGGTGAACACGTCGACCGACTCCCCCGCCTCCGCCAGCGCGGTGAGGATGGAGTCGTTGTAGGAGCCGAACAGCGCGGTAGCGGCGAGCACCGCAGTGGCGATCGCGATGCCCTTGGTGATGGCCTTGGTGGTGTTGCCGACCGCGTCGAGCTCGGTGAGGATCTTGGCCCCCTCCTCGTCGACGTCGCCGGACATCTCGGCGATGCCCTGCGCGTTGTCCGAGACCGGGCCGAAGGTGTCCATCGCCACGATGACCCCGACCGTGGTCAGCAGACCGGTCCCGGCCAGCGCGACGAGGAACAGCGCCAGTGTGATGCTGCCGCCGCCGAGCAGGAACGCGCTGTACACCGCACCAGCGATGATCAGCGCGGTGTAGACGGCGGACTCGTAGCCCACCGAGACGCCGGCGAGGATCACGGTGGCGTGGCCGGTCAGCGACGTCTGGGCGACGTCCTTGACCGGCTTGTGCTCCGTGCCGGTGAAGTAGCCGGTGACCCAGAGGATGATCGCCGCGAGGACGATGCCGATGAGCACCGCGACGCTGGCCAGCAGCCGTGGGTCGGTGGTGATCTCCGCGATCTCTGCAGTCGCCCCGAGGTCGGCGAAGCTGTCCGGCAGGTACAGGAAGGCAGCCACCGCCGACAGGACCGCCGAGATGGCTGCCGAGATGTAGAACGCCCGGTTGATGGTGACCAGGCCGCTCTCCCCGGCGCGGGGCCGGGTGATGAAGATCCCGATGATCGCGGTGATCACGCCGACGGCCGGGATGATGAGGGGGAAGACCAGGCCGTCCTCGCCGATCGCCGCCCGGCCCAGGATGAGCGCGGCCACGAGCGTGACCGCGTAGGACTCGAACAGGTCGGCCGCCATGCCGGCACAGTCCCCGACGTTGTCCCCGACGTTGTCGGCGATGGTGGCGGCGTTGCGCGGGTCGTCCTCGGGGATGCCCTGCTCGACCTTCCCGACGAGGTCGGCGCCGACGTCCGCGGCCTTGGTGAAGATCCCGCCGCCGACCCGCATGAACATGGCGAGCAGGGCGGCACCGAACCCGAAGCCCTCCAGGACCGCGGGAGCGTTCCCCTGGTAGATGAGGACGACGGCGGCGGCGCCGAGCAACCCCAGGCCGACGGTGGCCATGCCGACCGTGCCCCCGGTGCGGAAGGCGATGGTCATGGCGGCGTCACGCCCTTCGCCCTGGGCGGCGGCGGCCACCCGGACGTTGGCTCGCACGGCCAGCCACATGCCGAGGTACCCGATCGCGGCCGAGAACAGAGCGCCGACGACGAAGAAGATGGACCGGCCGATCCGCACGTCGAGGTCCCCGGGCAGCACGAAGAGCACGCCGAAGACCAGCACCACGAAGATGCCGAGGGTGCGGAACTGGCGACTGAGGTAGGCCGCGGCCCCCTCTTGGACGCCGTGGGCGATCTCCTGCATGCGTTCAGTGCCCTCACCGGCGGCAAGGACCTGCCGGCGGAACGTGAGCGACATCGCCAGCGCCACCAGCGCGATGACCGCCACGATGACGACGTAGGTGACGTTGCTGCTGGTCAGAGTGATCTCGCTGGCGGTGTCGGCGGCGACGAGCCCGCTCATCCATCCTCCTCGGTCCGGCTGCGGCATGGCCTGGTCAGGGGTACCTCGGCGCAGGTGACGGCTGGCCGCCGCACGTGGGTGCTGACGAGCATGGGCCCCCCATGGGTTCGGCGCCGAAGTGTACGTAGCGTCGGCGACCGCTCCGGACGGTCGCTAGGGACTACCGGCCGGTCGTCGATGAGACATGTGTCACGTTCTGGTGATCCCGGCCAGGGCGTCGGTGAGGCTCTCGTGGACCGCGAGGACCTCGGTCAAGCCGGTCAGCCCGAGCAGCCGGGGCAGCCGGTCGCCGACGGCGACCACGTGCAGCCGGTCACCCGAGATGGCCAGCGCCTTGTTCGCACCCACCAGCTCACCCAAGCCGGTGGAGTCGAGGAACGACACGGCGGTCAGGTCAACGACCACGGCGGTCCCCTGCTCTCGCGCGGAGCGCACGGCGGGCTCCAGCGCCGCCCTCAGGCTCGGCGCCGTGTGCAGGTCGATCTCGCCGGAGACGCTCAGCACCGTCGCGCCGGGGACGGCCTCGGTGGTGACCCCCAGCTCGTCCACGCCTGATCTCCCCCATCACGTCGGCGGGTGCATTGAACCACTGAACCGCGACCTGGGGACACTGGTGCGATGGCCGGTGGGAGCGCGATGCGGGGACGCCGTGCGCGGGCCGCACGGGTCGCCGAGGCGCGGCTGGGTGAGGCGGTCAGGTATCGCACCGCGCTGCCCGGCCGAGCAGCCCGGTACGGCTCCTGGCCCTCCTGGACCGACCCGGAGGTGCTCGGCAGGCTCGCCGCCATCGGCATCGACCGCCCGTGGCGGCACCAGGCCGAGGCAGCGGCGACGGCGTGGGCGGGCCGCGACGTCGTGGTGGCGACGGGGACGGCCTCGGGCAAGTCCCTGGCCTACCAGCTACCGGCGCTGTCGTGGGCCCGCTCGTCGACGCCGCGGCAGCGCACCACCACTCTGTACCTGGCCCCGACGAAGGCGCTGGCCGCCGACCAGGCGGCGGCGCTGGGACGGCTCGCCGTGCCCGACGTCCGTGTCGGGGTGGTGGACGGGGACACGTCCAGGGAGGACCGCGACTGGGCGCGCCGGCACGCGCACCTGGTCCTGACGAACCCGGACATGCTGCACCGCAGCGTCCTGCCGCAGCATCGCCGGTGGGCCGAGGTCTTCGCCGGGCTACGGCTCGTCGTGGTCGACGAGTGCCACCACTACCGCGGCGTGTTCGGGTCGCATGTCGCCTGGGTGCTGCGCAGGTTGCTGAGGGTCGCTCGGGCGCACGGCGCCGACCCGGCGGTCATGCTGCTGTCCGCGACGACCGCCGACCCCGCTGAGACCGCGCAGGTGCTGCTGGGGCGGCCCGCCGTCGCCCTCACCCGGGACGACTCCCCGTCGGGCCGCACCGACCTGCTGCTGGCCGACGGCACCGCGGCGGTGGGATCCACGACCGGGACGCCCGCGTGGGCGGCGGCACTGCTTGCGGCGTTGGTCGACGCCCGGGCCCGGACGCTGGTGTTCGTCCGCTCCCGGCGAGGCACCGAGCAGGTGGCCGGCCGGGCCCAGCACCTGCTTGCCGACCGGGGGTCGCCGGGCCGGGTGGCGGCGTACCGGGGCGGCTACCTCCCCGAGGAACGTCGCGCCCTGGAGGCCGACCTCCGCTCCGGGAGGTTGGAGGGCGTGGCCGCGACGAACGCGCTGGAGCTGGGCATCGACATCGTCGGGATGGACGCCGTGGTCGTCGCCGGGTGGCCCGGCACCCGAGCAGCGTTCTGGCAGCAGGTCGGACGGGCCGGCCGGGGCGCGCGGCCCGCGGCGGCGGTCTTCCTCGCCGGCGACGACCCCCTCGAGCAGTACGTGGCCTCCCACCCGGATGTGCTCGTGGGGGCTCCGCTCGAGCGCAGCGTGCTCGACCCGGAGAACCCGTACGTCATGGGGCGCCAGCTGTGCGCCGCGGCTGCCGAGCTGCCCTGGCGCCACGACGAGGTCACCGGGCCGGCGATGCGCGAGGTCGTGGACACGCTGGCCGCCGACGGGACGCTTCGGGCTCGGCGGGACGGATGGTTCTGGCCCCGGCGGGAGGCTCCGAGCACCCTCGTCGACATCCGCGGCGGGGGGCAGGCGGTTCGCCTCGTCGAGCAGGACACCGGACGGTTGCTGGGCACGGTCGACGGCGGCCGGGCCCTCGCGACCGCGCACCCCGGAGCGGTGTACGTGCACCAGGGCTCGGTGTTCACCGTCACCGAGCTCGACCTGGACGAGGCCGTGGCCTTCTGCGTGCCCGCCACCGGGGAGCACGACACGGTGTCCCGGTCGGTGTCGTCCGTTCAGGTCGTGTCCTGGCAGCGTCGCGAGCAGTGGGGGCAGGCCGAGCTTGCGCTGGGCACCGTCGACGTCACGACGCAGGTGGTCGGCTACCAGAGGCGGAGCACGGCGACCGGTGCCGTGCTCGCGGACGTCCCGCTGGACCTGCCCGAGCAGCGGCTGCGCACCACGGGCTGCTGGTGGACGGTTCCCGACTCGCTGATGGAAGACCTGGCGCCGGCACGGCGTCCCGGGGCTGCCCATGCCGCTGAGCACGCCTCGATCGGCCTGCTCCCGCTGTTCGCCACCTGCGACCGCTGGGACGTGGGCGGCGTGTCGACCGCTCACCACCCCGACACCGGTCAGCTCACCGTCGTGGTGCACGACGCCCACCCGGGTGGTGCCGGCTTCGCCGCCCGGGGGTTCGCGGCCAGCCGCGCCTGGTTGACGGCCACCCGCGACCTGGTGGCCGGGTGCGCGTGCGCGGAGGGTTGCCCGTCGTGCGTGCAGAGCCCCAAGTGCGGCAACGGGAACGCCCCGCTGGACAAGGCAGGCGCGGTGCGGCTGCTGTCGCTGCTGCTCGACGGTCCCGCCCGGGCCTGACGCTCGACCCCCACCGGTACTCGCCCGCCCGGGAGCAGCACGCCGCCTGAGATCCGCACCGACACCGTGACCTCCGCCCCGTCCACGACGCAGGCGCTCAGCGCCGCGCCGTTGGCCTTCGCGACCAGGGCCGCTGCCTGGCACGGCCGGCCAGCCCGGACCGCCTCCTGCGCGCCGGCCAGCGCGGCAAGGTCGGCCGCGACGCCGGCCCGGTGCCGAAGGTCCGCCACCCGCGCCCATCCCGCGACCAGGACGCCGATCGTCACCACCGCCGCCGCCAGAGCCACGGCGAGGACCCCGGCCGAGCCCCGCTCCCACCTCACCGCTCCGCGGCGGCGACCGCCGACCCGCGCACGGTCACCGTCCACGTGCGGCCGAGGACGTGCGCGCCGACCGGCGCGATGACGGCGGCACGCACCAGCCCGTCGACGTGGTCGACCCTCACCGTGGCCGAGGCGGGGGCAAGCCGCCCCGCCACGGCCGCAGCCTCCGCGGGCGAGGCCCCCCGGGCCACGAGCAGGGCGACCTCACGGGCCGCGTCGGTGCAGCGCACCTGCGCACCGCCGACCAGCGGGAGCGCCGTCGCGGCGACGCCGACGAGCAGGACCACCGGCAGGGCCAGCGCCGCTTCCACGGTCACCATGCCCCGATCGCCGGCCGGGTGGGGCGGGCGCCCCACCCGGCCGGCGCGCGCTCTCACAGGAACGGGCCGACGGCCGAGCGGAAGAGGCTGGTGAGCAGCCCCAGGACGGTGTCGCTGGTGAGCAGCTTGAACAGCAGGCCACCCAACCCGCACGTGGCGATGGTGCCGACGGCGTACTCAGCCGTGGTCATCCCGGCCTCCTGCTGAAGCCGACGCTGCGTCGCTGCGACCACACCCTGCATGCGGTCTCCCTTCCTCCGGCGGTCCGGCCGGTCCGGATGCCC